>Ga0207711_10000533_pt1 | contig 38978 bp, 31 predicted proteins | sample KBSS34metaG_FD_184401 | JGI IMG/M metagenome (GOLD analysis project Ga0207711, IMG submission 184401) | Switchgrass rhizosphere microbial communities from Kellogg Biological Station, Michigan, USA - KBS S3-4 metaG (SPAdes) (version 2) | ecosystem: Host-associated > Plants > Roots > Rhizosphere... | reverse complement strand
GTGAACTCCCTCTCGCGCTAGACTGCTCCCACTTCCGATGACTCTCGCCGTCATCGTCCTCGGCATCGTCCTCGCCGGCGGGACGATTTCCGATGCCTGGCCGGCATCGACGCCGGAGGCTCAAGGGATGGATCGCTCCGTTCTCGGGTCGCTCGACGCGGAGCTCGCCTCCGGCAAGCAGGGCTACGTCGATTCGATGCTCGTGATCCGCAACGGCACGGTCGTCTACGAGAAGACCTACGACCGCTCGAAGGACTACGCGCGCCTCTTCGCGGGCAAGGGATTGCCGGGGATCTACAACTACTACGATCCGGGCTGGCACCCGTACTACAAGAAGACGCGGCTGCACACGATGCAGTCGGTGTCGAAGAGCGTGACCTCGGCGCTCATCGGGATCGCGATCGCCCGCGGCGAGATCCCGGGCGCCGGCGCGAGGGTGATGCCGTTCTTCGCCAACTTCAAGATCCCGGCCGATCCGCGGCGCGATCGCATGACGCTCGAGGACGTCCTCACGATGCGCACGGGCATCCGCTGGGACGAGGAGACCGCGGCGTACACCGATCCGGCCAACAACTGCGCGGCGATGGAGGGTTCCGAGGACTGGGTCCGCTACGTCCTCGAGCAGCCGATGGCGCAGGAACCCGGCAAGGGATTCGTCTACAACAGCGGCGCGACCGAGCTACTGTCGTACGTGATCACGAAGGCGACCGGGAAGCCGGCCGACGACTACGCGAAGGAGCATCTCTTCGGGCCGCTCGGGATCGAGGATTCCTACTGGAAGCGCACGCCGAAGGGGCTCGCGGACACGGAGGGCGGCCTCTATCTCGCGCCACGCGATCTCGCGAAGATCGGCCGGCTCTACATGCAGAACGGGGTCTGGGAGGGAAAGCGCCTGCTCCCCGAGGGCTGGGTCAAGGCGTCGACGACGCCGGCCACCGCGACGAACGAGAAGAGCTTCGGCTACGGCTATCAGTGGTGGGTCCTGCCGGACGCCGGCGCCTACGCCGCGTGGGGCTACGGCGGCCAGTTCCTGTTCGTCGTGCCGAGGCTCGATCTGATCGCCGTGTTCACGGGGTGGAACATCTACGATCTGCCCGAGCTCGATCCGCGATACGCCCTCGAACGCGTGATCGCGGCGGTCAAGGACGCGCGATGACTCGAAGGGGCGTCATCCCGAGCCTCAGGCGAGAGATCCCGTGACGACGCGCCGCGCCGGGAGTGACGGGAGACTCACAGCTTCACCAGCCCCCACTCCTCGCTCCACGGCAGCCGCGACATCTGGAGCGAGGGTTTCCCGCCCGCCTGAACCGCGAAACCGTCCGAGAAGTTGACGCCGAAGCCGTTCTCCGGATCGTAGAGCCCCGGCTCGACCGAGAAGATCATCCCGGCTTCCAGCATCGTGTAGTCGCCCAAAGCCAGGTACGGCGGCTGGTGGCCCTCCATGCCCATGCCGTGCGCCGGGCGGTGGTAGATGTACTTCGCCGTCCCCTCCTTCACCTGGTGCTGGTGGATCTGGTACGCGACCGTCGAGCAGGCGACGCCCTCGCGCGAGAGGTCCTTCTGCATCAGGCAGCAGTCGCGCGAGACCGTCCACACCTTCTTCTGGTGCTCCGTCCACGGGGCGATGAGGAAGGCACGGTAGAGCTCGCCGCCGCAGCCGCCGATCGACACGCCGCCCGCGATCTGGAGCGCCTGGCCCTTCTGGATCCGGTTGTAGTGCTGCTGGTTCGGGTGCGGGTACGCCGTGCCGACGCCGCAGCGCGCGTCGACCTCCATCGTGATGCCGACCGCCGAATGCGGCTTGCCGTCGCGCTTGATGCCGGCCATGAGCTTCCCCATGCCGAACTCCTGCGCGGCCATCGCGAGCTGGTAGTCGGTGAGGTCGGTCCCCTTCGCGAGCAGCAGGTCGCGCGCGAAGGCGTGCGTCTCGTCGAACACCCGATACGCGCGCCGCCAGAGCGCGAGCTCCTCGGGCGACTTGACCATCCGCAGCTTCTCGCAGTGCTCGTCGATCGACTCGAACTTCGTGTCCTTGAGAAAGACGGTCCCCGCCTTGGCGAGCTGCCGCGGAGAGAGTTCCTTGTCCGTGGCGATGCGCTTGCCGTCGTAGCCGCGCTTCTTCAAGCCCTTCAGCACCCATTCGAAGAGGTCGACCTTCGCGCCCTGCTGGACCTTGCCTTCGTTGGGATACGCGCCGTCGGCGTGCTGGAAGTCGAAGTAGTACTCGGACTCGGTCGACCACCAGCTCTTGACGAGGTCGCGATCGAGGCCCGGATGGAACCACACCGTCGCGAGCTTGTCGGCGGACAGGAAGACCGAGAACGGCCGCTCCGTCGTCGTGAAGAAGAGTCCCGTGAAGTAGATGATGTTCATCGGGTCCGAGAGCCACACGCCCGCGAACCCGTTCTCGGCGAGGTGCGCCTGGAGCGCCTTCGCGCGGGCCTGATGCCACTCGAGCGGAAGGCGGTCGAACGCCGCCGGCGCGAGGCCGTCGTCGTCCTTGAGAAACAGGGCCGCCGACTTCGAGCCGTCGATTCCGCCACTCGACGTCTGCGCGAGCGTGCTCGAGGCCAGGCCGGCGCCCAGGGCCGCGCCGCCCGAGACGATCAGGGATCGCCGATTCAGTGTCATCATTCCTCCCGAGAAAGTGGCGTGATGCTATCCCGATGACCGCCTCATGACGTTCATCCTCGCCGTCGCCGGACTCGTCCTGGCGGGGTTCCTGATCGACCGGCTGCTTCTCTGGATGGAGTGGCGCGGCTGGATCGACTACCGACGGACGTATCCCGGCCGCATCGACCCGGGCCAGGTGGGGCCGGCCTTTCTCGCGATCCAGGGGCTGCTCGAGCCCGACAAGCGCCACGCCGCGGAGGAGCAGACCAGGCTGCGCACGGAGCGGGACGCGCGGGGTGAGGGTGATCCGGATCGGACGGACGATCCCCGCGCGTTTCCCCGCGACCGATGAAGCGAAGCGTCCTCGTCTACGCGGCCTACTTTCTGATCTTCGGCCTGGGGATCGCCTGGGTCCTCGAGCGCGGGTCGCATCTCGAGCCCGGCCGCGCCGAGGCGGGCTTGACGGCGCCGGCAGCGAGACCCTCCGGCGATTCCTCCGGAGCCCTCGAGAACCTCCGCCACCCGCTGCCGCTGCTCCTCCTCCAGCTCATCACGATCGTGCTGGCGGCGCGGCTCTTCGGTGCGCTGCTCCAGCGCATCGGCCAGCCGCCCGTGATCGGCGAGATCCTCGCCGGAATCGTCCTCGGCCCCTCGCTTCTCGGCGCGGTCGCCCCCGGCGTCTTCGACTTCCTCTTCGCGCCCTCCTCGACGGGGCTGCTCAAGCTCTTCGCGGAGATCGGCGTCCTGCTGTTCCTGTTCGCCGTCGGTCTCGAGCTCGACGTCGACCGCCTCCGGGACCGCGCGCAGACCGCGGTCGTCGTGAGCCACGCCTCGATCGTGGTTCCGTACTTCCTCGGCGTCCTCCTGGCGTACTTCCTGTACACCGAGAACGCGCCGGCCGGCGTCGCGTTTCTTCCCTATGCGCTCTTCATAGGCATCGCGGTGAGCATCACGGCGTTCCCGGTCCTCGTGCGGATCCTGAAGGAGCGCGGGCTATCGGGCACTTTCCTGGGAAACACCGCGGTCACGTGCGCCGCCGTGGACGACGTCACGGCGTGGAGTCTGCTCGCGATGGTGGTCGCCATAGCCGGATCCCGCGGCTTCTGGGCTTCGGCGGTCACGATCGTCCTGGCGCTCGCGTTCATCCTCGCGATGCTCGTCGCGATCGGGCCCGTCTTCCGGCGGTGGCTGTCCCGCCACGCCGAGCGGGAGGAACCCGGCAAGAGCGCGGTGGCCGCCGTCCTGGTGTTTCTCCTCGCCTCGGCCCTGACGACCGAGATCATCGGGATCCACGCCCTGTTCGGCGCGTTTCTCGCGGGCGTGGTGATGCCGCGCCAGCCGCGGTTCCGCGCCTACCTGACCGCGCGGCTGGAGGAGTTCGCCTCGATCTTTCTCCTGCCGCTCTTCTTTGCGTTCACGGGCCTGCGCACGAAGATCGGTCTCTTGAACGACCCGCGCAGCTGGGCGATCTGCGGCCTCGTGATCCTGGTGGCGACGGTCGGCAAGCTCGGCGGGAGCATGGTCGCCGCCCGCCTGACGGGCGTCTCCTGGCCGGACTCCTTCGCGCTCGGCGCGCTCATGAATTCGCGCGGGCTGATGGAGCTGATTGCGCTGAACGTGGGCTACGAGCTCGGAATCCTCTCGTCCAGAGTCTTCGCCATGATGGTGCTGATGGCGATCGTGACGACGTTTGCGACCAGCCCGCTCCTCTCGCTCGCGGACCGCTGGCGCGGCGTCGAGTCCTCAGCGGACCGCGACCGCCAGCGTGTCGTGGTGTAGGGCGATGAAGGTGCGCAGGTACGGCCCGACGAACCGGGCGCCGTCGAATCCCGCCGCCTTCGCGGCCTCGTCCTGTTTCGCCGCGGGGACATCGGCGCTCTCGGCGTAGTGCTTGAGGTCGCGGAACGGACCGACCGTGAAGAGGTCCCAGGCCGCCCCGGCATCCCTCACGAAGATCAGATTCTCCGGCTCCCCGAGCGCCTTCGCGTACGCGTTCTCCATCTCGCGCTCCTTGTAGAGTCCCGCGCGCTGGCCGGGGAGTGACTCGAACATCTCGATGTGGAAGAGGCCGGCGTCGCCGAGCTTCCCGCGGGCCTCCTCGAGAGGCGGCCCGAGGACGAAGACGTCCTCCTGGCGTGCGGTGTCGCCCCGGAGCCTGTCGAGCTCCAGGCGGGCGGCCGCGGCGGCCTTCTCCCGCCGGATCACCCGGTCGCGGGCGTAGAACTGCTCGTAGCTCCCCATCGGGAAGAGCAGCAGCAGGTCCCACCGGTCGCCCTGACTGTGGCGCATCGCGATCGGAGCCTCGTCGCCCGAGTCCCGCAGCCCCGGCCAGCCCGCCTTGTAGAGGTCGACGACCTCGAGGAGCTTCCCGGGAGCGGCCTGCAGGAGCGTCGCGCGATAGAGGTAGCCGCCCGGAGGAGGCGGCGCCGGCGGCGCCTGGGGCGGAGAGAGAAGCGCCAGATGGAGCAGGGCGCACAAGAGCATCGCGGGCCTCCTTCCGATTCCTGACTGAAGACTCTATATCGGCCTGAAAAGACAGGACTTCTAGGCCTCCGTGTGCTAACCTGTTGAGGATTACACCAATGAAATTCAGCCATGTCGTTACACGCAGCTTCTCCACTGCGGAGGCAGCGAGGCTGACGGGGCTCTCCGCGCGCCAGCTCGACCACTGGGACCGGAAGGGATTCCTCCGTCCGTCGCTCCAGCAGGCCGCCGGCTACGGAACGACTCGGCGCTACTCCTTCGCGGACGTCGTGCGCCTGCGCGTGGCCGCGCGCCTGCGCGCGCACGGAGTGGGCCTGTCGCGGATCCGCCGCTGCGCCGAGGCGCTCGCGAGGCTGGATCCGTCCGCCGACCTCGGGCAGGCGCGCCTCCTCGTCGTCGGCAGCACCGTCCTCTGGGCGCGCTCCGATCGGGAAGTGGTGGATCTGCTCAAGGACGGACAGCTCGTCCTGGTCTGTTCACTCGGTGACGCCGTGGCGGAAGCCGCCGGCGCGGTCGCCCGGCTCTTCGACGCGCGCGACACGGAGCGAACGGACCCTCGGTCGAACGGTACGGGGAGTCGCCGCCGCGGGGGGCACTCGACCCACTGACGCGACGCCCTCGGAAAGAGGCGGTCGTGCAGCCGATCGGCTGAGGGCGGCGAGGGGAGGATGCACCTGACAGCGCACAACGTGACCGCACACATCGGGCGCCTCGCGCGTATCGGTCGTCAGAGGGATTTTTCGCTGTCGCGCTTCGAGAAGGCGCTCGCGGCCGTCGCCAACGGAGACCGCGCCGAGATCCTCCGCCAGCTGCTCACCGACTGGACGGGTCTCCCGTTCGAGACCGAGGACGCCGCGCAGCGCTGGAACGAGATCGAACAACTCCTGCCCGAGCTGCGCGAGCGGCTGGGCGCGCCGCTGGGACTCCAGACCGTCCTCCTCCATCACCTGCACAGCCGGGAGGGAATTCTGAAGGAGCCCCGCCTCGTCTCGGAGTCCGACCTCGCGGTGCTGCGGGTGAACGCGATCACCGATCCGCTGACCGGGCTCTACAACCGGCGCTTCCTGCTCGATCACATCTGGCGCGAGATCGCCCGCGCCGAGCGCGCCGAGGGCATCGTCTCGACCGTGATGATGGACCTCCGCGGCTTCAAGTCGATCAACGACCGCCTGGGCCATCCCGTCGGCGACAGCGTCCTCGTCCGGACCGCGCGCGTCATCCGCGAGTCCCTGCGCGCGATCGACGCCGGCGGCCGCTGGGGCGGCGACGAGTTCGTGCTCGTCCTTCCCAACACCGACATGGTCTCCGCGATCGCCGTCATCGAGCGCGTGCGCAGCCGGATCGGCACCCTCCCCCTGGGGACCCGCGGCGGCCCGACACTCGACCTCCACTACGGCGTGGCGTCCTATCCGCACGACGGACGCAGCCCCGACTTCCTCCTGAAGATCGCGGACCTGCGCCTCTACCAGTGCCGCTCGCAGTCGAGCTTCGCGGCGCAGCCCCAGCGCCTCCATCCGCGCTTCGCTCCGGAGGACATGAGCCTGCGCATGGACTGGGACGCGTCGAGCCGCTCCCTCACCGCGCCCGTGATGGACATCAGCTACGGCGGCATCGCGTTCCGCGCTCGGAAGACGGAGCGCTGGCCCAAGCGCTGGAAGGCCGAGATCGTCCAGAAGAACGACCCCGAGCGGCACGCGATCCGCCTGCGCGCGATGAACACGGCCCCGCTGCCGGGAGGCGGCGTGCGGGTGGGTTGCGCCTATGTCTAGTCGGCGGGGGATCGCCGCTTGAAGGACGGCGCGTTCGCCGCCCATCGCGCCGCCGCCTCCGGCCTCTTCAGCCTCTTCACCCTCTTCGCCATCGTCCTCGGCCTCGGCGACCCGCGTCCGCTGGCGCTCGCGATGGGAGGCGCGCTGGTCTCGCTCTTCGCGCTGACGCGTCCCGCGATCCGCGATTCGCTCGGGCCGTTCGCGGCGCCCCTCGCCATCCTGGTGGACCTCGCGCTCCTCTTCTGCGCGATGTCGCTGACCGGCGGACCGCTCTCGCCGTACGCGCTCCTCCTGCCGGCGGGCGCCGCGCTCTCGTGGCACTGCGAGGGCCGGGCGGCGGCGCGGTTCTTCGCGGTCGGCTCCCTCCTCGGCGTCGCCGCCCTCGTCACGCTGGGGCACCTGCCCATCTCCGGCGCGGCGAACCTCTTCCCGCTCATCGGCGTCGCGCTCGCCGCCCCGGCGCTGCTCGTCGCGCTCGAGGTCTCCGGAGCGACGCCGGCGCGGGCCGCGGCGGCGGCCGCGGCCAGGACGACCGCGCCGGCGGTCCCTTCCGAGGCGGAGGAGCCCCCCGCTCCCGCTCCGTCCCGCGCGGGGACGGCGCCGCGCGAGCGCGCCGACGTCGTGCGGGACGACCATGCCGTCCCGCGGCGGGACCCGCAGGCGGAGATCCTCCACGACCTGCGCTCTCCCCTCTCGGTCATCCGCGTCTACACGGACCTCATCCAGGAGGCCGCGCGCCGCGGCGAGCTCCCCAACGCCGAATACCTCGCCAACCTCGCGCGCGAGATCGAGCTCGCGGAGAGCCTCGTCGGCGCGCCCGCCCCCGAGCCCGAGCCGCCGGCGCCCGCCCCACAGAACGCGGACCTCGTCGAGATCCTCGGCTCGCTCGCGACCGCGTACCGACTCGCGCACGGGACGCGGATCCGGATCGAGTTCATCGCCGAGCGTCCGCAGCTCCCCGTCGCCGCGGATCCCGTCGCGCTGCAGCGCGCCTTCCGAAACGTCCTCGACAATGCCATCAAGTACACTCCGGACGGCGGCGAGGTACGCATCCGCGCCGGCGCCGCCGGGCCCCAGGCATTCGTCGTCGTGAAGGACACCGGCATGGGCATGAGTGCGGAAGAGAGAGCGCGCGCCTTCGACTACGCATTCCGCGGTTCGGCCGCGCTCGCGTCGGGCCTGCGCGGCAAGGGGCTGGGGCTCGCCGTGACCAAGGAGATCCTCGAGGCGAACGGCGGGAAGATCAGCCTCTCGAGCGAGGCCGGCTACGGGTCCGAGGTGACGATCCTGCTGCCGTCGCGCCGGGCGGCCTCGCGGTGAACTGTTGAGGCATCCGGCGGCGAAGCGCATCGTGGTCGTCGACGACGACCGCACGGTCTCGACCGCGGTGCGCGAGCTCCTGACGCCGGACGGCTTCGCCGTCGACTGTCCGACGGACCCCAAGACGGCGCTCGTCGAGACGATCCGGGAGGCGCCCGACCTCGTGATCCTCGACGTCAACATGCCCGGAATGACCGGCTGGGAGTTCTGCGCGATCATGCGCCGCCAGACGGTGACCCGCGAGACGCCGGTCCTGTTCCTGACCGGGCGCTCCGAGGTCAAGGACCGCATCACCGCGATGCAGCTCGGCGGCTCCGACTTTCTCGCGAAGCCGTTCGGCGCCCAGGAGCTGCGCAACAAGGTCCGATCGCTGCTGCAGGAACCCATCGAGGAGGAAGGATGAGGTCGAAACGCCAGCTCGAGATGAGCTTGCATCGGGAGCCGACGGCGGCGACGGAGACGACGGACACGGGCCAGGACCCGCTCGAACAGCTCCGCCGCGACCGCATCTTCTACGACGGCGTGACCGGCCTGCCGATCCATCCCTTCGAGACGCCCGAGCGCATCGACGAGCGCATCGAGCACCTCGGCGTGATCTACCTGCAGATCGGAAAGTTCTTCGGCTTCGAGGAGCTCTTCGGCTGGGAGCACTACGACCGCGTGCTCACGGCCGTGTCGGAGGTTCTGCAGGACGACGTGCGCGCGTCGCGCCTGTCCTCGTTCGTCCACTCGATCCGCTTCTCGGGGGCCGACGGGTTCTTCATCCTCTATGACCTGCCGCCGTCCGGGAAGGGGCGGCTTCCGACGAGTCTGGAGGAGGAGACGACGCGCCTGCGGACCAGCGTGGGGCGCAGGCTCCGCCAGACCTTCGAGGGTCAGACCGCCGACTTCATCACGATCCTCGGCTCGAGCCTGACCGCCTCGGACAACGCCCGCGTCCGGCCCTCGCGCCACATCGTCCGCACGCTCCAGGAGGCGGTCAAGATCGTGGCGCAGCGGCAGACGAGCGAGAAGGCCGAGCTCTTCGCGGGACTCAAGGGCGTCATCGGCAAGCGCCAGCTGCGCCCCGCGTTCCAGCCGGTGCGCCACCTTCCGGACGGCGCCATCATGGGCTACGAGGCGCTCATCCGCGGGCCCCAGGGCACGAACCTCGAGCCGCCCACCATGCTCTTCGCGATCGCGCACGAGAACGAGATGGGCATCGAGCTCGAGACGCTCTGCCTCGAGACCATCTTCGCCAACATCCCGCGGGCCGTCGGCGAGCGGCGGCTGTTCGTCAACGCCTCCGCCATGCTCCTGCGCCACCCGATCTTCCTGGACGAGCGCAACCTCGCCGGGATCAACCGCAGCCACGGCGACGTCGTCGTCGAGATCTCCGAGAAGGAGATGGTCCGCGACTACGCGGCGTTCCAGGACGTCTTACAGCTGGTACGAAGAGCCAAGATGAAGATCGCGATCGACGACGCGGGGTCCGGGTACTCGGGCCTCGAGACGATCCTCCACTTGAAGCCCGACTACATCAAGGTCGCCGACTCGCTCGTGCGCAACATCCACAACGACCCGATCAAGCGGGAGATCATCTCGAGCCTCGCCGCGATCGGGCACCGCATCGGCGCCGAGCTGATCGCGGAGGGCGTCGAGGTGGAGGCGGAGCGCAAGACGCTGGTGGACCTCGACGTGTCCTTCGGGCAGGGCTACCTGCTCGGGAAGCCCGCCTTCCAGGTAAGCTCGCGCGCGCACTGACGGCGCGGGCCGCCGGCGCCGGGGCTCACGGGGCTTCCGTTCCGCTCAGCGCGCCGCGGCGGCGGGAATCGCCTTCTCGACCTCGACCGCGCGCGGCTTGCGGCGCCGGCGCGAGCGGCGCTGGACGTTGTCCATCAGGATGTAGAAGACCGGCGTCACGTACAGCGTCACGAGCTGCGAGAAGAGCAGTCCGCCGACGACCGCGAGGCCCAGCGGTCGGCGCGACTCGGCCCCCGCGCCGAAGCCCATCGCGATCGGGAGCGTGCCCATCAGGGCGGCCATCGTCGTCATCATGATCGGCCGGAACCGCACGAGGCAGGCCTCGTAGATCGCCCTCTCGGCGCTCATCCCCTCGTTCTTCTCCGCCTCGATCGCGAAGTCGACCATCATGATCCCGTTCTTCTTGACGAGGCCGACGAGCATGACGATGCCGACGAAGGCGTAGATCGACAGCTCGGTGCGGAAGAGCATCAGCGTCACGAGCGCGCCGAATCCGGCGAACGGCAGCGCGGTCAGGATCGTCAGCGGGTGGATGAAGCTCTCGTACAGGATGCCGAGCACCATGTAGATCACCACGATCGCGACGATCAGGAGCAGCCCCATTCCCTGGATGGAGCTCTGGAACGCCTGCGCGGTTCCCTGGAAACCGGTCTGGATCGTCGACGGCAGGATCTTGCGCGCCTCCGCGTTGACCGCGGCGACCGCGTCGCCCAGCGAGACGCCGTCCTTGAGGTTGAACGAGATCGTGACCGACGGCAGCTGTCCCTGGTGCGCCACCGTGAGCGGCCCCGTGTTCTGCGTCACCGTCGCCAGCGACGACAGCGGGACGAGGTCCCCCTTGTTCGACCGGACGTAGAGCATCGCGATCGCCGCGGGGTTCGCCTGGAACTCGGGCGCGAGCTCCATGATGACCATGTACTGGTTGGTGGGGGCGTAGATCGTGGAGATCTGCCGCGTTCCGTAGGCGGTGTAGAGCGCGTCCTCGATCTGCTGGCTCGAGACGCCGAGCGCGCTCGCCCGGTCGCGGTTGATGGAGATCGAGAGCTGGGGATTGGCGAGCTGCAGGTCGCTCGTCACGTCCTGCACCTCCTTCAGGCCGCGCATCTTCGATTCGAGCATCGGCGCGTACTTGTAGAGCTCGGCGGTGTCGGAGTCCTGCAGCGTGTACTGATACTGGCTCTTCGACAGGTTGCCGCCGAGCCGGATCGGCGGCGGGATCTGGAGGTAGGCGCGGATGCCGGGGACCCTGGCGATCTTGGGCCGCAGGTCCGCGAGGATCTCGTCCGCGGTCTTCTTGCGCTCCTTCCTCGGCTTCAGCTGCGCGAGCACGATGCCCGAGTTCCCGACCGACACGTTTCCCCGGGGACCCGCCGACGAGAGCACGTGGGCGACGTCGGGGTGGGCCTTCACGATCGCCGCGACTTCCAGCTGGTGCTGGCGCATCGCGGGGAACCCGATGCCCTGGGCGCCCTCGGTGAAGCCGAAGACGAGCCCCTGGTCCTCCGTCGGCAGGAAGCCCTTCGGGATCTTGACGAAGAGCCAGCCGGTCGCCGCCAGGATCAACGCGGAGAACGCGAGCACCTGCCGCGGACGCCGCAGCGCGGGCCCGAGAGTCCGCACGTAGAGGCCGAGCATCGCGTCGAAGCCGCGCTCGCTCCAGACGTAGAACTTGCCGTGCTTCTTGTCCTCCCCGTGGCTCTTGAGGAACCGGCTGCACAGCATCGGCGTCAACGACAGCGAGACGAAGCCCGAGACCAGGATCGCCACGCCGATGACGACGGCGAACTCGCGGAAGAGGCGCCCGACGACGCCTCCCATGAAGAGGATCGGGATGAAGACGGCGGCGAGCGAGATGGTCATCGACAGGATGGTGAAGCCGATCTCCTTCGATCCCTTGAGCGCCGCCTCGAACACTCCCTCGCCCCTCTCGATGTGCCGGACGATGTTCTCGAGCATGACGATCGCGTCGTCCACGACGAAACCGACCGACAGGGTGAGCGCCATCAACGACAGGTTGTCGAGGCTGTAGCCCAGCACGTACATGGCGGCGAACGTGCCGACGATCGAGAACGGCAGCGCCAGGCTGGGGATGACGGTCGCGGAGAGCTTGCGGAGGAAGAGAAAGATCACGAGCACGACGAGGGCCAGCGTCAGGAGGAGCGTGAATCGGACGTCGTTGACCGAGTCGCGGATCGACTCGGAGCGGTCGTACAGGATGTGGAGCGTGGCGGACGCCGGCAGCTGCTTCTGGAACGTCGGGAGGAGCCGCCGCACCGCGGTCGCGACCTCGACCGTGTTCATGCCGGGCTGCTTGAAGATCGCGAGCGAGATCGAGCGCTCCGAGTCGTACCACGCCGAGGTCTTGTCGTTCTCGACGCTGTCGACGGCGGTGCCGAGATCCGAGATGCGGACGGGCGAGCCGTTGTGGTACGCCACGATGACGGGACGGTACGCGGCGGAGTCGTAGAGCTGGCCGTTCGCCTGAACCGTGAACGAGGTCAGCGGGCCGTAGAGGATGCCGGTCGGGAGGTTGACGTTGGCGTTGCGGACCGCGTCCGCGACCTCGTCGATCCCGATGCCGCGGGACGCGAGCTGGCGGGGATCGAGCTGGACCCGGACCGCGAACTTCTGCGGACCGTAGACCTGCACCTGCGCGACGCCCGCGACCGTCGAGATCCGCTGGGCCATCATGACCTCGCCGTACTCGTCGAGCTGAGAGAGCGGGAGCGTCGCCGAAGTCAGCGTGAGGTAGATGACGGGCTGATCCGCCGGGTTGACCTTGCCGTACGTCGGAGGGCTCGGCATGTTCGGCGGCAGCTGCCTCGCCGCGGCCGAGATCGCCGACTGCACGTCGAGCGCCGCGCCGTCGAGGTTGCGCGAGAGGTTGAACTGCAGCGTGATCTGCGTCGCGCCCTGCGTCGAGGTCGAACTCATGTTGTCGAGGCCGGCGATCGTCGAGAACTGACGCTCGAGGGGCGTCGCGACGGAGGAGGCCATCGTCTCGGGCGAGGCGCCGGGCAGCGCGGCCGAGACCTGGATGGTCGGGAAGTCGACGTTGGGCAGGTCCGAGACCGGCAGGAGACGGTACGCCATGACGCCGAAGATGAGGATGCCCGCCATGATGAGCGTCGTCGTGACGGGTCGGCGGATGAAGAGCTCGGAGAGGTTCATGGCTTCCTCTCGGCCTGCGCCTGGCCCTGATCCGGCAGGATCTCGACCTTCGTTCCCGGGGACAGACGCAGCTGGCCATCGGTGACGACGCGGTCCCCCGGGGAGAGCCCCTTCGCGATGAGGGTTCCCTCCGGCGCGTTGCGGGCGATCTGGACGGGCCGCGACTCGACCGTGTCGTCGGGCTTCACGACGAACGCGTACGAGCCCTGCTGGCCGTTCTGCACCGCGCCGGGCGGCGCGACGACCGCGTTCTTCTCGGTCGAAAGCGTCAGCTCCGCGTTGACGAACTCGCCCGGCCACAGGGCTCGGTCGGCGTTCGTGAACGTCCCCTTCAGCGTGATGGTGCCGGTCGTGCGGTCCACCGTGTTGTCGAGAAACGTGAGCTCGCCGCGCGAGAGCGTCTTTCCGCTGACCGCGTCGACGGCGTCGACCGGCAGGCGGCCGCCCGTCTGGTGCCGGCGGATCGCGTCGAGGTCGCGCTCCGGGACGGCGAACGAGAGGTAGATCGGCGCGACCTGGTTGATCGTCACGAGCGTGGCGTCGTTGGCCTTCACGACGTTGCCGACCTGGACCATCACACTGCCCGTGCGCCCGTCGATCGGCGAGCGGATCGAGCAGTAGGCGAGGTCGAGCCGGGCGCGCTCGACCGCGGCCTGGTCGGCGCGGACGGTGGCCTGCGTCGCTTCGGCCTGGGCCCGGACGCTGTCGTACTGCTGGCGCGTGACGTAGTCCTTCTTGACGAGGTCCTCGTAGCGCTTGACGTCGGTGTCGGCGTTGGTCCACATCGCCCGGTCTCGCGCGAGCGCGGCCTCGGCCTGCGCGAGCGCCGCATCGTACGGACGCGGATCGATCGTGAAGAGCAGGTCGCCCTTCTTCACGTCCTGCCCCTCGCGGAAGTGCACCTGCTGGATCTCGCCCCCGACGAGAGCCCGGACCGCGATCGAGTTGATCGGCACGACGGTCCCCACGTTGCGCAGCTGAAGCGGGACGTCCTTCTGGATGACGGTCCCGACGCGCACCGGCACGGCGTCCGGCGGCGGCGCCGCCTTCTGCCGCGAGCAGGCGGCGGAGAGCGCGACGACGAGCGCGAGGACGAGCCGAGACGGGATCGAGACTCTGCGAATCATGAGCTTCCCTTCATGGACGAGGACGGAGTCGGCGACGCCGCGTCCGGCACAGCGGGAGCCGACGGAGCGGTGGGCGCCGGAGGCGTGGACGGCGCGGGAGGGTTCGTCAGGGCCGGCAGCGACCGCACCTCGGGCGAGGTCGGATCCAGCATGCCGGTGGCATGGGCGAGCTGCGCGATCGACAGGAACCACAGCGAGCGCGCCTGCGCATCCTGCGAGCGGGCCTCGGCCAGCGCGGACTGCGCGGTCAGGAGGTCGAGGATCGAGCCGACGCCGGCCTTGTAGCGGCCCTGCGCCACCTCCGCGGATTGCGTCGCGCTCGCGAGCAGATCGCGCGTCGTCTTCACGCGCTGCGACGCCGTCTTCACCGCGTAGTAGCTGCTCCAGACGTCGAGGATGACCTGGTCCTCGGTCCGCTCGGCGGTCGCGCGGGCGGTCTCCGCCTCCTCGCGCGCCTTCTGGACCTGGTAGGCCGTGTCGAACCCGCGGAAGACCGGGATGCGCAGCGTGATCGCGCCGGCCCAGTTGGTCGAGAAGGGATCCGCGCCGGATCGCCAGTAGAAGGTCCGGTTGCCGTTCGCGTCGAGGGTCAGCGAAGGCAGGCCGTCGATCGCCGCCGCGTGGATGTGGCTCTCGGCCGCCAGCACGCGGAAGCGCTCGGCGGCGAGGTCGGGCCGGCGCGCGAGGGCCGAGGCGATCAGCTCGTCGACGGTCTTCTTGACGGCGTCGAGCGGCAGCTCCTGCGGCAGCTCGCCGACGTCGACCGGCACGTTGGCGGAGACGCCGACCGCGGTCGCCAGGGCCCCGCGGATGATCTGCACCTGGCCCTGCGCGTCCTGCAGGTCGAGCTCGACCTGGGAGGCCGCGGTCCGCGCCTGCAGCTCGTCGGCGATCGTGGCGACGCCCGCGCGGTGACGCTCCTCGGCGGCCTCGAGGTTGTTGCGGGCCTCCTCGAGACTCGCGTTGCGTGCGACGACCTGCGCCTTGGCGTTCAGGTACTGGTAGTAGGCCTGCGCCACGAGCAGGACGACGTCCTGGATCGCCGCGTTGTGCGTCCAGTCCGCGGCGTAAAGCGCGCGCGTGGCCTCCGCGACGTCCGCCTCGCGCCCGCCGAAGTTGAAGAGGAGCCAGGACGCGGCGATCGACGGGCCGTACGTGGTCTGGAGATACGAGAACTGTCCGCCGACGGAGAGCGGCTGCTTCTCGCGCAGGATCGAGCCGTCGATCTCGACGTAGGGGTAGTACAGCGACCGCTTCGAGCCGACCTCCGAGGCCGCCGCGAGCGCGGCGTGCCACGCCTCGCGGGTCGCGGGGTTGTTCTTGAGCGCGATGTCGATCAGCTGGCCGAGCGACAGCGTCGTGCCGGGCTTCAGGTACTCGGGCGGGATCTCGACCGGCGGAGCCGCCGCGCGCTCCGGCATCTTCCCCGCCTCCGGCGGCGTCCACGGAGCGCTGGGCGCCGGGGAGACCGAGCCCGCGCGCGGCGGGATCGAGGCGCAGGCGCCCGTGAAGAGGAAGGCGAGCGCGACGGACACGTGCACGAGTCCACGCCTCATCGGCGCGCCACCCCTTCCGAGAAGACGCTCAGGATGTGCGCGACCAGCTCCTCGAGCGTGTCCTCCGGGTGCCGGAAGAGGTTCGCGGAGCGCGTCATGCCGAGGAAGACCTCGGCGCCCAGGCGCGGGTTGATCCCGCGCAGCTCGCGCCGCTCGATGCCCGCGAGGATCGCCTCCTGCACGACCTTGAGGATCGAGTCGCGGCGCTTCAGGATCTCCGCCTCGCGGTCCGAGCGCTCGTAGCTCGAGAGCATCGTCAGCAGATGCCGCCGGTCCCAGAAGAAGCCCAGGATCTCCCGCGCGACGCGCTCGAGCTGGGCGAGGGCGGTGTCCTGGGGGGAGCGGGCCTTCTCGATCGCCTTGGCCAGGTGATCGAGCGCGTAAAGGCTGGTCGCGAAGTAGAGGTCGTCCTTGGTCTCGAAGTAGCGATAGATGGTGCCCTTCCCAATGCCCGCATTCGACGCGATGTCGTCGATCAGGACCTCGTGGAACGGGCGCAGCGCGAAGACGCGCGATGCCGCCTCGAGAATCGCGGCTTCCTTGGTTGCAGTCTTGGCTCTCGGCATAAGACTATTCCGATACTGACCAGTCAGTTCCATATCACATACGTCAAAAGATCCATCCAGGTTGCGCCATCCAGGAGAAAGTGGTCTGTCGAACCGGCCCATCCCTGTTCGTCGTAGTTATTGACAGCGAAGGGGAACGCCGTTTGGATTCACGAGAGGTGGGGGGTGCCATGGTGACCAGCGAGAAGGTTCAGAAGAAGCTTCAGTGCCGGGGGGTTGAGTCCGACTCGGCCAAGGTCCCGATCGACTCCTCCGGCGAGCACGACTTCCTGCGCGAGCGCATCGCGCTCTACGCCCTCTCGACGCTGATCGCCGCGGGGTCCTTCTTCTTCGCGGGCTTCGCGATCGAAATGATCTGGCCGCCGCGCGTCGGCGCCACGGCGACACTCGCGCGCCCCGACATCCTCTTCCACCTCTCCGCCTGCTCAGTGATGCTGTTCATGTGGGTGGTCGCGCGCCAGCGCGGCCTTTCCATGATGGCTCTCCACGCCACCGACTCCATCGGGACGCTTTCGACGTTCGCCCTGTTCGCGTGCATGGCCGGGAGCATGCCGGCGGGATGGCGGCCCGAGATGCTCTTCCTCCTGATCCTGATGACGATCTTGCTCTACCGCGCCGCGATCGTCCCGAGCCATCCCGGCCGCACGGCCTGGATCTCGGCGCTCTCGGCGGCGCCGGCGCCCATCCTCGCGGCGGTGATCTACGCGCGCACGGTCTCGCCCGTCGTCTCGCGCGGCCAGTCCGTGGCGTACGCGATCTTGTGGGGCTCGCTCGCCGCGCTGCTCGCGACGCTCGTCTCGCTCGTGACGTTCCGCCTGCGCCGGAGCGTCGCGCGCGCCCGACGGCTCGGCCAGTACACGCTCGGCGAGAAGCTCGGCGAGGGCGGGATGGGCATCGTCTACCGCGCCGAGCACGAGATGCTCCGCCGTCCCACCGCGATCAAGCTGCTGCCCCCGGGCAAGGCGGGCGAGGAGAGCCTGAAGCGCTTCGAGCGCGAGGTCCGCCAGACGGCGCGCCTGACGAACCCCCACACGATCTCGATCTACGACTTCGGACGGACGCCCGACGGCCTCTTCTATTACGTCATGGAGTACCTCGACGGGATCGACCTCGAGGACCTGGTGAAGGAGAGCGGCCCCGTCGCGCCGGGCCGCGCGGTGAGGATCCTGCGCCAGACGTGCGCGGCGCTCGCCGAGGCTCACGGCATCGGCCTGATCCACCGCGACATCAAGCCCGCGAACATCTTCCTCTGCGAGCGCGGAGGGATTCCCGACATCGCCAAGGTGCTGGACTTCGGGCTCGTGCGCGAGATCGCGGCGTCTTCGGACCCGCGCCTGACCGCGGAAGACGTGATCCACGGAACGCCGCAGTACCTGGCGCCCGAGACGATCCGCAACGCGAGCTCGATCGACGCCCGCAGCGACCTGTACGCGCTCGGCGCCGTCGGCTACTTCCTGCTCACGGGCACGCCCGTGTTCTCGGGCAAGAGCGCGCTCGAGCACATCCACCACCACCTCCAGACCGAGCCGGAGGCGCCGAGCAAGCGGCTCGGCCGTCCGCTGCCGCCCAAGCTCGAGGCCGTCATCCTTTCGTGTCTGCAGAAGGACCCCGACCGCCGCCCCGAGAGCGCCAAAATTCTCGCCGAGGCCCTGAGGGCCTGCGACGACGTGACGCCGTGGGACGAGCGCGACGCGCAGCGCTTCTGGCGCGAGCGGGCTCTGCGCAAGACGGCCGCCAAGACGGCGTAAATCCGCCGCGGGGCGCCCGTCCGACGCATTCGTGGTCCGGCCCCGGGATAGGCTCCGGATGCCGGGGTTGGTCCGCGAATTGCTCAGCTCAACCCCCGAGCCACAGAATGCCTCGCGACGCTCGCAAGTGGCTATCCGCCTTGAGGATGAACATCTGGAGCAGAGCGCTCGGGGGCGCCGGGCTTTTGGCCATCGTGTCGTCACCCTCGTGGGCGCTCGCGCAGCAGCCGGCGACGACGACCGCGTCACAGAGCCCGGTGACGTTCTATCGGGACGCCGGACGGGACGCGTTTCATGACGGGCAGTATCGGGAGGCGGCCAAGTATCTCCGCCTCGCCCGCTTCCTGAGTCTCGAGGACCCCAAGCTCCACCTCGAGATCCTGGCCCGCCTCGCGCTCGCCGAGGACGCCGCGAAGACCTCGGACGCGCGCGACCGGACTCTCGATCGCTTCTTCGAAGTCGAGAGCCGCTTCGGCGCCTTCGAGAGCGCGTCCCTCGAGCCGGACGTGCGGCAGGGATTCTCGGCTCTCCTGCAGCGCCGGTACAGCCGACCGCAGATCCTGGAGCTCCCGACCCTCGCCGCCGAGATCGGCCTCATCGCGGCGCGCCCGACGAGGCCTCCGACACCGACGGCAGTCCCGAGAACGGCCGCGGCCTCCGAGGCGGCGCCCCCGGCACAGACGCCGACCCGTGCGGCAGAGGCCGGTCGGCCCGTCGCGAGTCCCTCGGCGATCCCGTCGGTTCCAACCCCGACCGCACCCGCGCCGACACCGATCCCGCCCAGTCCGACGCACGTTCCGACCCCCACGGCGACGCAGATCCCCACGGCGATTCCGCCGACGCCCGCGCCCTCGACCCCCACGCCTCCGCCGCCGACCGCGACGCACACCTCGACGCACACGCCGACCCGGACGGCGACGGCGTTGCCCACATTGTCGGCGACCCGCATCCCGCCGACGCACACGCTCACGCCGCTGCCGCCGACGGCCACCCACACGATGACCAGGACCGATACCCCGACCCGGACCACGACGCCGCGGCCGCACACGCCCACCCTGACGCTCACCTCCACTTCGACGAACACGCCGACGCGCGTTCCGCCGACGACGACTCCCACGCGGACGTTCACGCCGACGCCGACCAACGTCCCGCCAACGAGAACGCTCACGCCGACTCCCCTTGCGCCAACCGCAACGCTCACGCACACGCCGACGCGGACTTCCACGCCGACACCGACTCGTCCCCCGGCGACCCCGACTCCTCCTCCCCCGTCGGCCACGCCGACTGCCCCTCGCCCGTCGGCGACGCCGACTGCCCCTCGCCCGTCGGCCACGCCGACTGCCCCTCTCCCGTCGGCGACGCCGACTCTTCCTCGCCCGTCGGCGACGCCGACTCTTTCTCGCCCGTCGGCGACGCCGACTTCGACCCACACCCCGACGCCCCGGCCGGCGACTGCGACTCCACCTCGCGCGCCGGCCACGATGACCGGGACGCCCTATCCGGTCCGTTTCGTCCAGCCGGAGAAGGTGGACACGCCGCCCGTCCCGATCACGCAGATCAACCCGGTCTATCCCGAGCGTGCGCTGAAGGAGCGCGTGCGCGGTCTGGTGATCCTGCGGGTCCTCGTCGCCGAGGACGGCTTGCCGGTGCGGGTCAGCATCGACAAGCCGGCGCGGGAGGACCTCACGCAGGCCGCGATCGAGGCGGCACAGCAGTGGCGGTTCCAGCCCGCGCGCAAGGACGGCCGCCCCGTCCGGACGTTCGCCATCCTGCGCTTCCCGTTCGAGGGGGTCGAGTTCGCGCGGACTCCGCTCGGAGCGCCGACGGAGACCGAGACTCCGACCCCGACCGTGACCTCGCGGCGCGGCCAGGAGAGCTGGCGGGAGCGCACGCCGCGCTCCAACTGACGCCGCCGCGAGAATCCGTGTCCGTGCCGGAATCCCCAAGTGTTCGCAAGCCGTACCAGGCGCTCGCCCATCGCGACTTCCGCCGCCTGGTCGCGGCGCAGCTGCTTTCCCTGACCGGCTCGCAGATGCAGGTCGTCGCGATCAACTGGCACGTGTACGTCCTGACGAAATCGCCGCTCGCCCTCGGCTTCGTCGGGCTGACGCGCGTCGTGCCCATCGTGATCTTCTCGCTCTGGGGAGGCGTCGTCGCGGACCGCCTGGACCGCCGGCGCGTGATGGTCCTGACGCAGTCCGCGATGACCACCGTCGCGCTGGCGCTGTGGGCCGTGACCGCGCTCGGACGCGAGCAGCTCTGGATGCTCTACGCGCTGAACGCGTGCTCGGCCTCGGCGGTCGCCTTCGACGGCCCGTCCCGGCAGGCCCTGATTCCGCGGCTCGTCCCCCGCGAGGACCTGCCCGGCGCGCTCTCTCTCAATCTCTCGGTGTTCCAGGCGTCGCTGATCGGCGGTCCGGCGCTGGGAGGCCTCGTGATCGCGCACCATCCCGGCTCCTCCCAGACGGCGGGGCTCTCTCTGATCTACCTCTTCAACGCGATCTCGTTCCTCGCGGTCATCTGGGCGCTCGTCACGATGCACACCTCCGGCGCTCCCGAGCCGACGGAGGGCAAGGTCCAGATGAGCGCGGCGCTCGCCGAGGGACTCCGATTCGTGTTCACCACGCCGCTCATGGTGTGGACGATGGGACTCGACTTCCTCGCGACGTTCTTCTCGGGCGCGACGTCGCTCCTCCCGATCTTCGCGGACCAGGTCCTCAAGGTCGGCGCCAAGGGCTACGGGATCCTCGCGGCGGCGCCGGCCGTCGGCGCGCTCGCGGGGGCGCTCTACCTGTCCGTGCGGCCGCTCCCCGCGCGGCAGGGACGCATCTTCCTGTGGGCCGTCGTGGCCTACGGCGCCTCGACGATCGTCTTCGGCCTGTCGCGGAGCTTCTGGCTCACGCTGATCGCGCTCGCGGCGACGGGCCTCGCGGACGCGATCTCGACCGTCATCCGCCAGACGATCCGCCAGTTCATCACGCCCGATCGGCTGCGCGGCCGGATGACGTCGATCAACATGATCTTCTTCATGGGCGGCCCGCAGCTCGGCGAGCTCGAGGCCGGCCTCGTCGCGTCGATCTTCGCGTCCACGGTGATCGGCGTCACCGTCTCGGTGGTCTCCGGCGGCGTCGCGACGGTCCTGATCACCGCCGGAATCGCCGCGGCCGCGCCGTTCCTGCGCCGGTACGACTTCGGAGGCGCGGTGGCGACGTCGGACTCGAGCCCTCAACCGTCGCCATAGCGTTCCGAAGGCCCTTGACGACTGTATCAGTGTACTAGTACACTAATACTGTGCGGCTGCGCATCGACCCGTCGGACGCCACGCCGATCTGGAGCCAGATCGAGGAAGGGATCCGCCGGCTCGTCGCCTCCGGCGCGCTCAAGCCGGGAGCGCCGGTCCCCTCCGTCCGCGAGCTCGCGAGCGAGCTGCGGATCAATCCGGCGACGGTCGCTCGCGGCTACCAGCGCCTGGCCGAAGACGGGATCCTGACCGTGCGCCGCGGCGACGGGACGTACGTCGCGGACGCGCCGCCGGCGATGAGCAAGGCCGAGAAGACGCGCATCCTGCGCGAGGGCGCCGTGCGTTACGCGAGCCTGGCGGCGACGCTCGGACTCGGCGAGGACGAGGCGGCCGACGCATTTCACGGCATCTGGAAGAAGGGAATTCCGTCATGACGGAGCCGATCCGGGTCGAGTCCCTGACCGTGCGCTACGGCAAGACGTTCGCATGCCGCGACGTGAGCTTCTCCGTCGCCGCGGGTGCGGTGTACGCGCTCCTCGGCCGCAACGGCGCCGGCAAGTCCTCGCTCGTACGGTGCCTCCTCGGCCAGCAGAAGGCGGCCTCCGGCCGCGCGCTGCTCTTCGAGAAGGACTCCTGGAAGACGCGGCGCCGCGCGATGGAGCACATCGGCGTCGTGCCCGAGGAGCCCGACGCGCCGCCGGCGATGTCCGCGCGCGAGCTCTCCGCGTTCTGCGGCCGCATCTACCCCCGCTGGGACTCCGCGGCGGTCGCCGCCCGCCTCGAGCGCTTCGGCGTCCCCCAGGCGGCGCCGTTCGGAAGGCTGTCCAAGGGCCAGAAGGGCGAGGTCCTGCTCGCGCTCGCGCTCGGCCACTCCCCCGCCGTCCTCGTCCTGGACGATCCGACGCTCGGCCTCGACGTCGTCGCGCGGCGCGCGCTCTCCGAGGAGATCGTGGGCGAGCTCGCCGACCGCGGCACGACGGTCTTCCTGACGACGCACGACCTCGCCGGCTTCGAGGGCATCGCGACGCGGGTGGGAATTCTGAAGGCCGGGCGACTCATCGTCGACGAGGAGCTCGAGTCGCTGAAGGCGCGCTTCCGCCGCATCCGCTACGCCAACCGGATGACCGAGACCCGCACCGAGTTCGGCAACGAGCTCGACGCGTTCGAGGCCGTGCGCGTTCAGGTCCGCGGCTGGGGCATCGATGCCGTCGTTTCGAATTTCGACGAGTCCGCCTTCGAGCGCTTCCGCGCGATGGACGGCGTCGAGAACGTCTCTGCCGAGCCCCTCTCGCTCGAGGAGATCTTCGTGGCGCTCGCCGGCGAGGAGAAGGGGAAGGCGTCATGAGAGGGCTTCTGGCGGTCGCGCGGCGAGAGATCGCGCAGCGGTGGCAGCTGTTCGTCGCAGCCGCTTTCGCTGCGTTGATCTCGTTCCTCGTTCCCCTCGTCCACGGTTTTCACAGAATGAACGCGTCCGAGGCGAGAAGCGCCTTCGCCCTCGGGTTGTCCGTCGTGTTCCTCCTCGGCGTCAGCGCGTATCTCGGCGGGACGCGTCTCCCGCAGGCGATGGCCGACCGTCGGATCGGATTCGACTTCGCCCGGCCGCTGCCCGGTTGGGCGATCTGGGCGGGCACCCTGTGCGGCACCCTCGTCCTCGCGATCGGATCGGCCTTGATCGCCTGGCTGCCCGCGGCGCTCGCCGGCGATGCGGGATTCTGGCCCAGCCTGTTCGACTTCACCGAGATTCCCTTGCCGTGGCCGGTCCTGGCGCTGACCGCGAGCCTCTTCCTGTTTGCGCTCTTCCAGGCCGCCGGCGTGGGCATTCGGGCGCGCTCGGGGCTGCTCGCGGTCGACATGCTGCTGCTTCCCGTTTCCCTCGCCGCGACGGTCTACGGACTCGCCCGGCTCCAACGCGCGGGGGCCTCCCTCGACTTCGTGATCCGTTCCGCGACCGCGGTCGCGATCTTCGTAGTGCTCGCGCTGCTTCTCGGCGGGCTCGCGGCGGTCGCCCGGGGACGAACGGAGATCCGCGCGGCGCATCGCGCGCAGTCGGGCGTCTTCTGGAGCGCGGTCGCAAGCGGGCTCATCGTCCTCTACGGCTACGGAGCCTGGCTCTCTTCGGCTCCTCCGAGCGCCCTGGGTTCGATTCAAACGGTCCGAGCGGCCCTGCGCGGCGACTGGGTCTTCGTCGAGGGTGCGGCACGAGGCGCGGACGCGGGCTTTCTCTACGACACGGCGGACCGGCGCTCGGTGCGACTCCCTTGGCTCAGTTGGCCAGTCTTCTCCGAGGACGGATCGAAGGCGGCCTGGATGGAGATCCTGCTCAAGGCACGCCGCCTCCGGGTCGTGGATCTGGGCAGCCGGCGGCCGTCCCCGCGGACGCTGGGCACGTTCTCCGAGCAGGCCTATGGCCTCGTTCTCGACGCGGCGGGCTCGCGCGCGGCCGTCCTCGACAACGGTCTCGCGTCCGTCTACGACTCTCGCACGGGACGCCTGCTCGCTTCCGCGCGAATCGTTCCGGAGTATCGCCTCGCCCGGCTCCTCTTCACCGATCCGGACCACCTGCGGATCTACATGGTCCCCGCGGGCGAGACGAGCCACCTCGACATCCTCGAGCTCGATGTCGCGAGTCGGCGCCTCGCTCGCACGGGAGGAATCGGCGACCTCGCGAGCTGGCCTCTCCTCGCGACGGACCGCACCGCGCAGAGGCTCGTGTGCGTGGAAACGCAGTCGAAGCGCATGCGCCTCTTCGACGCCCGCTCGGGCCGGCCCATCCGGCAATTGACGGACTCCCAAAAGTTCGGCGCCACATTCGGATTTCTGTTCGACGGAAGGATCTTCGTCTTGGCCCGTTCCGGCGCAGAGCGGGTCCTCGACGTGCTGTCTCCCGACGGCGAACCCATCCGAGAGATCCCGTTCCCCGGCGGCCCGCTGAAGGGAACCCGCGCGACCTCCATGGGGAGCGAAGCCTTTCCCGGCCAGCTCGTCGTATCGACCGGCGAGGCCGGCGATCCGACGGCGTTTCTCATCTCATTGGACGAGGGAACGGTGCGGCAGCTCGGCCAGCACCTGCAGCCCGTGTCCCGGTGGTCCTGGTTCTACGGTCCGGCGAACTCGATCCCTCCGCCCGGAACGCCCGCATCGATGCTGTTTCAGGACGGCGGATCGCTCATCCGCCTGGACCCGGCGAGCGGGAAGCGGGAGGCCATCCTCGGTCAGCGGTCTCAGTGAGCGCCTGCCTGCCCCTGCGGTATCGTCCCCACCCGTGACCGGCTTCCAGCGCGAGAAGGGAGAGCTCTGCTGCGACGGCGTGCCGCTGACGCGGATCGCGCGCGAGGCGGGAACGCCCGTCTACGTCTACAGCCGCGCGCTGATCGAGGAGAGCTTCCGCCGCTTCGACGCCGCGCTCGGCGGATCGCCGCACCTCGTCTGCTACGCGATGAAGGCGAACGGCAATCTCGCGATCGTGAAGGCGCTCGCCGCGCTCGGCGCGGGGGTCGACGTCGTGTCCGGAGGCGAGCTGCGCGCCGCGATGGAGGCGGGCGTCCCGGCCGACCGCATCGTCTTCTCCGGCGTCGGCAAGACCGAGAAGGAGATCCTCCTCGGCGCCGAGCTCGAGATCCTCGCCTTCAACGCGGAATCGGAGCGCGAGCTCGAGAAGATCGACGAGATCGCGGGCACTCTCGGGCGCACCGCCCGCGTCGCGCTGCGGGTCAACCCCGACATCGACTCGGGCTCGCACCCGTACATCGCGACCGGCCTGAAGCACAACAAGTTCGGCATCGACGTCGCGACCGCGCGTCGCCTCGCGTCGCAGGCCGACCGCTATGCGCACGTCCGCTTCACGGGACTCCAGGCCCACATCGGCAGCCAGATCCTGGAGCCGTCGCCGCTCGCGCAGACCGCGGCGTCTCTGGCGGCGCTGGCGGGCGAACTGATGGCGGCGGGGCTGCCCCTCGAGACGCTGGACCTCGGCGGCGGAGTCGGCGTGGGCGAGACCGAGGAGAAGTCGCTCGCGCCCGAGGCCTACGCCGCGGCGGTCCTGCCGGCGCTCTCCGGACTTCCCCGACCGCTGCGAATCCTGATCGAGCCAGGCCGTTCGATCGTGGCGCGCGCCGGCGCCCTCGTGACGCGCGTGCTGTACATCAAGGAGAGCGCGTCGTCCGGCAAGCATTTCGTCGTGACCGACGCCGCCATGAACGACCTCCTGCGCCCCGCGCTCTACAGCGCGTACCACCCGATCGAGCCGGTGGTCGCTCGCGGGGAGCCGTTCACGGCCGACATCGTGGGGCCGGTCTGCGAGACCGGAGACTTCTTCGTCCGCGACGGCACGATCGAGCGGCCGGACGAGGGCGATCTCCTCGCGATCAAGAACGCCGGCGCCTACGGGTTCGCGATGTCGTCCAACTACAACTTCCGCGGGCGCGCCGCGGAGGTGCTGGTCGAAAACGGCGCCTTCCGGATCGTGCGCCGCCGCGAGACCTACGAAGATCTCGTGCGGCTCGAGAGGGAGTAGAATCTCTCGACCATCAGCCGCTTCGCCATGAAGACCTCGATCCGCGCGCTCGCCGCCGTGCTTCTGCTCGCAGCGGCTTCCTTGGTCGCCGCTCCAGCGGCGCTGCTATTCGCCGCGCCCGCCGCGCCGCCGGTCCTGCGCGTTCCGGGCTCGCCCGACAAGCCCATCGATCCCGCGTCGCTCCTGGGCAAGCACCAGACGGACGTGCGCATCGAGGACTCCGCCGGCAACACGATCGTCTACCACGGCCTGCCGCTCCTCGAGGTTCTCGAGAAGGGCGGGCTCGACCTCAAGACCATGAACGGACAGCGCGCCTCCGCGGCGCAGGTCGTCCTGGCCACGGGACGCGATGGGTACACGGTCGTCTTCTCGGTCGGCGAGCTGACCGCGAACCGCAGCAACCCCAAAGTGTTCCTGGTGGCGGAGTCCTCGGACGAGGGACCGCTCCCCGAGAACGAGGGCCCCGTCCGCCTGATCGTCTACGGCGACAAGGCGCGCTCCGCCTACGCCCTCGCCCGGATCGAGCTCAGGACCCTCGCCGAGAACAAGCCCGCCGGCAAGTAGCGCCCGCCGGGCGCTCCAGGTGCTAAGATCGCGCGCCCACGGTGGGTGTAGCTCAGCTGGTTAGAGCGCCAGACTGTGGATCTGGATGTCGAGGGTTCAAATCCCTCCACTCACCCCAAAGTCTTTTCGACCCGTTCTTTGCGCCCGTAGCTCAGTCCGGATAGAGCGTTAGCCTCCGGAGCTAAAGGTCGCGCGTTCGAATCGCGCCGGGCGCACCAACTCTTTCAGCGACTCAGGCGAGCCCGCCCCCGCTCCGGGAGCCTTTCGGCAGCTGAGGACCGCGGCCCCTATCGCGCTCTCGGCGCCCGCTTGAAACAAGCCGTAGACATTCTACGTAGACGGTAGTAGACGGTCTACTACAATGACCAAAACGCCCGACGACCCGCGCCTCGAGCTCCTCCAGGGCACCCTCGACATGCTCGTCCTGCGGACCCTCCAGTGGGGGCCTCGGCACGGCCACGGAATCGGCCAGGCGATCCGCCGGCAATCCGAGGAGCTGCTGAGGGTCGAGACCGGCTCGCTCTACCCTGCCCTGCACCGGCTCGTGAAGCGGGGATGGCTGAAGTCCGAGTGGGGAGTCAGCGAGACGAATCAGCGGGCGAAGTTCTACCGACTCACGCCCGCCGGCAGGGCCCAGCTGATCCGCGAGCAGGACCGCTGGTCACAGCTCGTCCGCGCGATCGGTCGAATCATGAACCCCGCACCGGTCAACGAGGAATAAGGAATAGCCGAGGAGCCTATGCGACCCGACGACCGCGACCTCGAGGACGAAATCCGAAGCGCCCTGGAGATGAGCATCCAGGAGCGGATCGAGCGTGGCGAGGATCCGGAATCCGCCCGGCGCGCCGCGCTCGAGGAATTCGGATCCATTGCGGCCGCTCGCGATGCGATGCATCGGGTCTGGTACAGCCGCTGGTTCGACGCCATTTTGATGTTCTTCCAGGAGGTGCGGATCGGCCTGCGTTCTCTCCTGCGCACCCGAGGACTGGCCATCACCGTCGTCGTGACGCTCGCGCTCGGCATCGGCGCCAATGCGGCGATCTTCAGCGTCGTTCGGAGCGTGCTCCTGCGCCCGCTCGTCAATCGGGATGCGGATCGGCTGCTCTACATCCGCCAGACAGCCCGGGGCATCGGGACGGAGGACCTCACTTTTTCCATGCCGGAGATCGGCGACCTCGAGTCGCGCGTGAAGTCGATCTCCGCGTTCGGCGATTTCTCCACCGTCGATTTCACGCTGATCGCGTTCGGCCGGGAGCCTCGCGTCGTGACGGCAGGCGTGGTCAACGGGTCGTACTTCGAGGTCATGGGTCTTCGCCCGGCGCTCGGGCGGCTGATCAATTCCAGCGACGACGGGCCGAACGCGGCGCCCGTCGCGGTCTTGACGCACCGGTTCTGGACGACGGCGCTCCACTCCGATCCGGCGGTCGTCGGCAAGGTCATCCGTCTGGGTCCCGGCAACGCGACCGTCGTCGGCGTCCTCGAGCCCTCGGTGCCCTACCCGGCCGAGACGGAGATCATCGCGAACGTCGTGACGAGTCCGCACCACCTCGGGGCGACGATGCAGAAGGAACGCTGGCACCGCATGACCGAGCTCTTCGGGCGGCTCGCGCCGGGCGCCACGCTGGAAGGGGCCCGCGCCGAGCTGAAGGCTGTCCACGCGTCGATGGTGCACGCACACCCGGAGTCGTACTCCCCCGGCGCCCGGGTCGGGCTCGACGTCAAGACGCTTCGCGACCAGCTCGCGTCGCCCGCGCGGACGATTCTCCTGCTGCTCCTGGCGGCGGCTGCGGTCGTTTTCGTGATCGCGTGCTCGAACGTCGCCAACCTGATTCTGGGCCGGTCGGTCCGCCGCGAATCCGAGCTCGCCGTGCGCGCCGCGCTGGGCGCCAGCCGGGGCGCGCTCCGGCGCACCCTGCTCGCGGAGAGCCTCGTCCTCTGCGTCGCGGGTGCCGCGCTCGGCCTGCTGCTCGCGAGGCCGCTCGTGGCCGTGGCGGCCCGCTACGCGGCGCGCTTCTCCGTCCGCGCGCTGGAGGCCAGGGTGGACGGCAGCGTGCTCTGGCTCGGCGCGGGGCTGGCCGTGGCGGCGGCGGTGCTGCTGGCATATGTGCCACGGCTCCCCTCCTTCGACCAGTCGAGCGCTCCGAATCCCGCCGCGGGCGGCATTCGGATCACGCCGGGCACGAACCGCCGGCTCAGGATCTTCGCGACGACGCAGATCGCGTGCTCCTTCCTGCTGCTCGTGGGCGCCGGCATGCTGGTCGCGACGCTGAACGCGATGTCGACGGCGAATACCGGCTACGACATGCGGCAGGTCCTCGCGGTCGACGTCCCGCCCCCGGCGTCCGGCGCCGGCGGCGAAGCGGCCGACAAATTCTTCCAGGAGGCCACGCGGCGGATCGGCGCGCTGCCGGGTGTGGACGGCGTCGCGTCCGGAATGGTCGTGCCCTGGCGCGACCCGTTTAGCGCCATCCTGAAGTTCCAGTTCGGGTTCGAGGGGTACCAGCCCGCCAACGGCGAGGAGAACCCGGCCTGTATGTTCCGGCCCGTCTCGCCTAGATTCTTCGCCGTGCTCGGTGTCCCGATCGTCGCCGGCCGCGACTTCACGGACCACGACCGCCCGGACGCCGAGCCCGTCGCCATCGTCAGCCAGAGCGTGGCGCAGCGGCTCTTCCCGAAAGGCGAGGCGGTCGACCGGCACCTGTGGCTCGACAGCCGCACCGGGCTGGAGCCCCAGCCGCGGCGCATCGTTGGCGTCGTCGCCGACGCGGACGACGAGAACGTCGTGCAGGTGCCGACGATGACGGTGTACTTCCCGTGGCGGCAGCTCGGCGAGCCGAGCCGACTGTTCGTCCGGGCTGCGTCGGATCCCTACGCGCTCGTCCCGGCCGTGACGCGCATCCTCCACGACATCTCCGCCGACCAGGCGGTCGAGAGGCCGGCGACGCTCGAGGACGTTCGTACCCAGGTGCTGACGCCGCAGCGGTTGAACGCGTTCGTGTTCTCGGCATTCGGCGGCATCGCGTTGCTCATCGCGGTCGTCGGCGTCGCGGGCGTGCTGGCGTTCTCGGTGGGCGCCCGGACGCGTGAATTCGGCATCCGCCTCGCGGTCGGATGCGAGCCGCGTCAGCTCAGGGCCCGCGTCCTCGGCGAGGGCGCCGCGATCGCCGCCGCGGGAATCCTGGTCGGCGGCCTCGGCGGAATCGCGCTGGCGTGGGTCGCGAGCCGGCTGTTCGGCGTGGCTCAGATGCCGGGCGTGCTCCCGATCGCCGGAGCGGCCGTGCTTCTGGCGGCCGCGGCGATCCTCGCGTCGCTCCTGCCGGCGGTCCGTGCGTCGCGCGTGGACGTCCTCCAGGCGCTGCGGTCGGAGTGAAGGCGGAGCCCATGTTCGTTTCCACGGCGGATGCCGGAGGAGGTTGCGATGCATGACACGAAGGAACGGTTGTCTCTCTTGTGGCTCTTCGCCCTATTGACCTACCTGTATGCGGACGTCGTTGCCCTCTTTGCGATTGTCGGCTCGCCGAATCTCTCCGAAGCCCCCCATCTCCCACGATGGGCCCTGATGGGCTCGGCGGTCTTGATGGAAATCCCCATCGCCATGATTCTGGCGAGCCGATTCCTTCCGCTGAGAGCGAACCGGCTGGCGAACATCATCGCGGGGAGCCTTCTGACCCTCATCAACGCTGGCCTCACGTTCGTTCCGCCGCTGCTCGGTGAGAGGACGCCCGCTCTTCCGGAGTACTTGTTCTTCGCCACGATCGAAACGGTGGCCACGTCGATCATCGTCTGGCAGGCGTGGAATTGGTCGGCGGTCGAGAGTGTCAGCGTGTCGAACGGAGGGAATCTCACGAGGGATACGATGCGCTAACTCGTTGAGAAATCTACTCTGCGCTGTCGTCAGTTGTCGTCGGCTTTTCCCCGTCCTTCTCTCCTCAGCTAAAGGCCGCGCGTTCGAATCGCGCCGGGCGCACCATTCTTTCGAACGACTTCACCAAGTCGTCTCGCCGTCACCGAAGACGGCGGCCTACGTCGCCTGCGACGACGCGGGCGCGGCGGCGTCCCGGATGCCCACTTTGCGCAGAATTGCCATCATCGGGCACCAGCCCGAGAACGCCGACTGCAGGAGGTTGGCGCCGACGAACGCCGTGAAGAGGAAGAAGCCCGGATGGACGAACCAGCCGAGTGCGACAGAGGCGAGGACGAACGTCCCCGCGATCCCCCGCAGCCAGGTATCGACGCTTGCCTTCGAGCTCATACGACACTCCTTTCCGGCTCCAGGAGCGGCGCGCCGGCGTCCACCGGCGCCCGTTTCGCTTCGGAGCGCTTGAGCAGGTAATAGAGAACGGGCACGGCGACGCGCGACAGCAGCGTCGCCGCGACCTCGCCCGCCATCATCGAGACGGCCAGCCCCTGGAAGATCGGATCGAACAGCATCACCGCCGAGCCGACGACGACGGCGGCCGCCGTCAGGAGCATCGGCCGGAACCGGACCTCGCCCGCGTCGAGCACCGCCTCGGAGAGCTCCATTCCCTGCCGGCGGCGCAGGTCGATGAAATCGACGAGGATGATCGAATTCCGGACGATGATGCCCGCCCCGGCGATGAACCCGATCATCGAGGTCGCCGTGAAGAAGACGCCGAAGAGAGCATGCGCCGGAAGGATCCCGACGAGCGTCAGCGGTATGGGCGCCATGATGACGAGCGGCACCGCGAAGCTGCGGAACCAGCCGACGACGAGCACATAAATGAGGACGAGCACCGCCGCGAAGGCGAGCCCGAGGTCGCGGAACACCTCGTAGGTCACATGCCACTCGCCGTCCCACTTCAGGCCGTAGCGGGCGGTGTCGAAGGGCGCCGTGGCCGTACGCGTCGCGATCCGGTAGCCGCCGGGAACCTGGATGCGGGCGATCCCCTTCTCGAGAGCCGCGATCGCGTAGACGGGAGCCTCCTTGCGCCCGCCGACGTCGGCGGTGACGTAGACGACCGCTTTGAGATTCTTGTGGTAGATCGACGTCTCCTCGGGCTCCTCGACGAAGCCGCCGATCTCCGAGAGCGGCACGAGGCGACCGTCGGCCGCCGCGAGGCTGAGGGCGGAGAGCGCCGCGAGGTCGTTGCGCCGCTCGGCCGGTAGCGTCACGACGAGGGGAACTCGCTCGCGCACGTCGGGAAGCTGGATCTCGCCCGCGACGTCCCGGCCGAGGGCGAGACGCAGGGTGGCGGCCACGTCGGCCTCGTGGATGCCGGCGAGTCCGGCCTTCCGCGTGTCGAGCCGGAAGACGGCCTTCGTCCTGGGACTCTCGACGTACCAGTCCACGTCGACGACGCCTTCCGTCCGCTCGAAGATCTCCTTGACCTGCCGCGCGACCTCCCGGCGGCCCGCGTCGTCGGGGCCGTAGATCTCGGCCACGAGCGTCTCGAGCACGGGCGGTCCCGGCGGGACCTCGGCCACCTTCACGCGTGCGTCGTAACGCTTTGCGACGGCGTCCACGAGCGGCCGGGCCTCGCGGGCGATCGCGTGGGAGGAGCGGCGCCGCTGCTTGCGCGGCAGGAGCGAGACCTGGACGTCCCCCTGGTGCGGCGCGGACCTCAGGAAGTAGTGCCGCACGAGGCCGTTGAAGTTGTAGGGAGCGGCGGCGCCCGCGTAGACCTCCGTGCCCGTCACCTCGGGAAGAGCGGTGAGGGCGGACGCCATCTCCGAGAGAGCGCGGTGGGTCGTCTCGACCGTGGTGCCCTCGGGAAAGTCCACGACGATCTGGAACTCGTTCTTGTTGTCGAAGGGCAGCATCTTGACCACGACCACGCCGAGGGGCACGAGCGCGACCGCGGCCGCGAGCAGCAGCCCGATGACCGCGAAGAAGGCGGCGCGGGCGCGGCCTCCATGCGCGCTCACGAGCGGCGTCATCGCCTTCCGGTAGAGGACGGCGAGCCGGCCTCGGTCGCCTTCCCGGTGGCCGGCGCCCCCCGTGGGGAGGCCCCGAAAGAGCCGCCGCGTGGCCCACGGCGACACCGCAAAAGCGATCAGCAGCGAGAAGAGCATCGCCGCCGAGGCACCGATCGGAATCGGCCGCATGTAAGGGCCCATCAGGCCGCCCACGAACCCCATCGGCAGGATGGCCGCAATGACGGCGAACGTCGCGAGGATCGTCGGGTTTCCGACTTCGTCCGTCGCCTCGATGGCGACCGCGGAAAGCGAGCGGCCTCGAGAGGACGGCATCCTCAGATGCCGGACGATGTTCTCGACGACGACGATCGCGTCGTCCACGAGGATTCCGATCGAAAAGATGAGCGCGAAGAGGGTGATGCGGTTCAACGTGTAGCCGAGCAGCGAGAAGACGAAGAGCGTCAGGGCGAGAGTCACCGGCACCGCCAGGAGGACCACTCCGGCCTCGCGGCGGCCGAGGGCGAGCGCCATCAGGAGCGCCACCGACAGCGTGGCCAGACCCATGTGCTTCAGGAGGTCGTTCGATTTCTCGGCCGCGGTTTCGCCGTAGTCGCGGGTGACCGTCGTGCGGACACCGGAGCCGATGAGACGCGGCCGCAGCGACTCGAGCTTGCGGTCGATGGCGTGAACCAGCGAGATGGCGTTTGCGCCCCGCCTCTTGCCGACGGAGAGCGTGACCGCGGGATACTGCGCTCCGCCCCCCCGCTCGCCGTGGGACACGTAGGACGACGGCTCCTCGGGGCCGTCCACGACGCGGGCGACGTCGCCCAGGTGCACGGGCCTCCCGCCGCTCACGGCGACGACGACGGCGGAGAGATCCTCGGCGCTGCGCACGAATCCGCCGGCCTCGACGGTCACCTCGCGGTCACCGGAGACGATCGCCCCGGCAGCCATCCGCCGGTTACCGGCGGCGAGCGCCCCGGCCACGGTGCCGGCCGAGAGGCCCCGCGCCGAGAGACGCGCCGGATCGAGCTCGACTCGGAACTCGCGCCTGAGCCCCCCGATCAGCGCGGTGTCCGAAACGTCGGGGATGGTCTTGATCTCGTTCTCGACCTCGGCCGCGATCTGCCGGAGCGTCGCCGGGTCCTGCGTCGGGCTCCAGAACGTCATCGCCCAGACCGGAACGTCGTCGATCGAGCGGGCCTTGACGAGAGGAGGCGGCAGGTCGGAGGGCCACTTCTCCGCGATCGCGTCGAGCTTGCCGCGAATGCGCACGAGGGCCCGGTCGGGGTCCTCGCCGACGAGGAAGCGGACGATCAGCATGCCCCGGTCCGGCGAGGAGGTCGAATAGACGTACTCGACGCCCGGAATCGACCACAGCTCCTTCTCGAGCGGCGCGACCACCTGGCGTTCGACCTCGACGGGACGACGCCCGGGAAGCTGCACGAAGACGTCGATCATCGGCACCTTGATCTGCGGTTCCTCCTCGCGCGGCGTGATGACCACGGCCATCGCGCCGAGGGCCAGGGCGAAGGCGACCAGGAGAGGCGTGAGCTTCGAATCCATGAAGGCCGCCGCCACCCGTCCGGCGAGGCCGAGCCGGAGGCGGTCGAGAGACGGGCGCTTGCCGGGGTCGAGCGTCACGACGCGACTCTCGTCCCCGCCGCGAGATCCGCCGGCGGATCCAGGACCACGCGCTCGCCCGCTTCGAGACCGGACCGGATCTCGACCAGCCCCTCGCCGGAGGGCGGCCCGGTACGGACGTATCGCAGGGCCACGGCGCCGTCGGGTCCCACGGCCCACGCGAGCTCGAGGCCGCCGCGCGCCAGGATCGCGCGGGATGGGGCGAAGAGCCGTGCCGTCTTCTCCTGCGGCAGATGCAGGCGGGCGAAGGCTCCGACCGGCGGCTCGACTCCGGCCGGAAGGTCCACGCGGACGATCCGGCGGCGGGTGGCGGGATCCACCGCGCCGACGATCTCCGCGATCCTTCCCGTGAGTGTCCGGCCCTCGAGGACGACGACGATGTCTTCACCCGGAGTGAGCCGCTCGGTCTCGCGCTCGCCGGGCGCGGCCTCCACGCGCCGGCCCCTCGCCGACGCGAGCCGGACCAGAGGCCGGCCGGGCGCGGCCAGGTCGCCGGGCGAGACCATCTTCTCAACGACCACCGCATCGAACGGAGCCGTCAGGATGGCCTGGGCGCGATCGGTCTCGGCCCGCGAGAGCGCGGCCTCGGATGCGGCGAGCGCCGCCGCCTGAGACGCCTCCTCCTGTCGGGCGTTCTCGAGCTCGATCGCGGCCGCCGCGCCGCGAGCCTCGAGCCGCTCGAACCGTCCGCGGTTGGTTCTCGCGAGGTCGAGGGCGCTCCGGCCCGCGGCGACTGCCGCCCGCGCCCCCTCGGCGGCGAGGCCGGTCTCTCGATCCTCGAGGCGCACGAGAATCTCACCCTCGCGGACCGACTGGCCAGGAACCGCCCGCACTTCCGCGACCGGAGCGGCGAGGCGGCTCGAGAGCACCGCCTCCGTGCGGCCCACGACGGTTCCCTCCACCTCGACGGTTCCGGTCACCTCGCGGCGCTCGACGGCTGCCGTCGCGAGCCTCCGCGTCTCCGCGGCCGGACGCTCGGAGGTCTTCTTCGAACAGCCGGCGAACACGACGACCCAAAGCAGCAGAGCGGCCAGGCGTTTCATCGTTCGTCTCCCTCGGGCGAGAGGCCGAGCGCCAGGCGCAGATTGGCGCTGGCAGTCACGGCACGGGCGCCGGCCGATGCCACACCGAGACGCGCTCGCAGCTCCGCCGCCCGCGCATCGAGCAGGTCCGTCAGCCGCGCCGCGCCCTCGTCGTAACGCGCCTGGCGGATCCGTCGCGCCTCGGAAGCGGCGGACTCCGCCTGCTGGAAAGCGGCGCTCTGTGCCAGGGCGGCGGCCACATCGGCGCGAGCCCGGGCGATCTCGCTCTGCGCCGCCCGACCCGCCTCCTCCGCCGCGGCGCCCGCCGCTCGGGCCTCCGCCCGCGCCTCCGCCACCCGGGCATCGATCGCCCCGGAGGCGAAGAGGGGGACGCGCACTCCCGCGAAGAACGTGGCCATGTTGCCGTACCGGCCGCCGGGCGTGGGCGCGTGCGCCTCGTAGCGGCCCGTGACGACGAGGCTCGGCCAGCGGGAGGCAGCCGCCGCCCGGCCGGATTCCTCGGCGGCCGAGGCCGCGGCTTTCGCGGCCGCCACGTCGTCCCGTTCGGCGGCTGCTTCTCCGAGCGGCGCCGACGACCCGGCCGGCAGGGGCTCGAGCGGCCGACCGGCGGCCGCAACACCGATCGTCGTGGCCAAGGCCGCCCGGGCGCCTTCGAGCGCCGACCGCTGCCCGGCGAGCTCGGCGCGCACCTCGGCGAGCACGGCGCGAGCCTGGGCGGGATCCGCCCTCGTCGTCAGCCCCTCGGCGGCGAGGGCGTCGGCGCTCGCGACATCTCTTTCGGCGTCGGCCTCGCGCTCGGACAGCAGCGCGATCGCGTCCTCGGCCCGGCGGGCCTCGGCGAACGCCGCGATCGTTTGAAAGACCACCGCGTCGCGCATGCGGTCCGATTCGAGAGACGACGCGCGGGCCGCCTCCTCGGCCGCGCGCGCCCCGGCGCGAGTCGCCCCGAAGAGATCGATCGACCAGGCCGCCGAGACCGCGCCGGCCCAGTCCTTCGTGAACGGCGGGCTGTTCGGGTCGGAGGCGAAGAATTCCTCCGACGAAAAGCGTTTCTGCTCGAGCGCGAGCGAGAACGCGGTGACCGGATTGTCCGAGGAGAGGAAGCCCACTTCGGCGAAGAGCGCGGGCCCGAGCTGGGAGCGGGCGTAGGACCCCCGGGCGCGCGCGGCTTCGCTCCCGGCGCGTGCCCGCTCGACCGCCGGCGCGCCCGCCGCGGCGAGCGCGGCTGCCTCTTTCAGCGAGAGAGGCGCTGCTCCGGTCGAGACGGCGAGGAGAAGGAGGGCGGTCAGCATCAGAGGTCTTGACTATATGACTATATAGTTATAGAGTCAAGAACTGTATGAAGGGCATTCGCGACCTTTCGGCCGGCGCCCGATGCGGCTATCCTGCGGGGGTGCGGCACCTGACCTTTCTCTCGGAGCGCGCCCGCGAGCGCATCGCCGTGCGTTTTCGGGCGCTCGGCGAACCGATGCGCCTCAAAATCCTGGAGCGCCTTTTTCGCTCGCCCGCCTCCGTCGGCGAGATCCTCGAGGCGACCGGCGGCACCCAGGCCAACGTCAGCAAGCACCTGGCCGTCCTGCACGCCGGAGGGCTCGTCCGGCGCCGGCGCTCGGGGCTCAAGACGGTCTACTCGATCGGCGATCCCACCCTCGAGCGCATCTGCGCCATCGTCTGCGACGCCGTCACCCGGGAGGCCCACGACGAGGCCCGGGCCGTGGGCCCACCCGAAAAGACGCAACGCCGGCCGGCGGCGCGGTAGGCCCACCGGGCTCCCGCGGCGGCGGCGCCCGCGCCCGGCGCACGAACTTTCCGACACCGACGGGACCTTGCCCCGTCCCACGTATACAGTTGGCCACGGCATTCCGATGACTCTCCTGGCCGGCGCCCGTCTTGGCGCCTACGAAATCCTTTCGCCCCTCGGCGCGGGCGGGATGGGAGAGGTCTACCGGGCGAGGGACGCGAAGCTCGACCGGGACGTCGCGATCAAGGTCCTTCCCCAATCCGTCGCTGCGGATCTCGACGCACTCGGCCGCTTCGAGCGCGAGGCGAAGGCGGTCGCGGCGCTGTCGCATCCCAACATCCTTTCGATCTTCGACTTCGGCAACCAGGACGGCGTCGCGTACGCGGTCATGGAGCTTCTGGAGGGCGAGACGCTGCGCGGCAGGCTCGACGCGGGCCCGATACCGCAGAAGCAGGCGGTGGACTACGCGCTGCAGGTCGCGAAGGGACTCGCCGCCGCCCACGAAAAGGGGATCGTCCATCGGGACCTGAAGCCGGAGAACCTCTTCGTCTCGAGGGACGGACATCTCAAGATCCTGGACTTCGGCCTGGCGAAACGGGTCGAGGCCGTCGACCCGGGCAAGGAGACGAGCGCGCCGACCGGGTCGGGCCACACCGAGCCCGGGACCGTCATGGGGACCATGGGCTACATGTCGCCCGAGCAGGTGAAGGGGTTCCCGGTGGATCACCGCTCGGACATCTTCTCCTTCGGAACGATCCTCTACGAGATGCTCTCGGGCCGGAAGGCGTTCCGGCGGGAGACGAACGCCGAGACGATGGCTTCCATCCTGATGCAGGAGCCGGCCGAGCTTTCGGAATCCGGGAGAAACGTCTCTCCCGCGCTCGACCGCATCGTCAAGCATTGCCTGGAGAAGGACCGGGAGCGTCGGTTCCAGTCGGCCCGGGACATCGTGTTCAGCCTCACCGACCCGTCTTCACCGGCGGTGGCAAGCGTTCCGCCGCGGGCCACCGTTCCGCCCGTCGCTTCGGCCCCGCAGGGGATGTGGATCGCGGTGCTCCCGTTCAAGTACGGCGGTGCCGACGCGGATCTCGCGGCGCTGGCCGACGGGCTCTCCGAGGAGATCGGGACCGGCCTCTCGCGGTTTCGATACCTCTCGGTCGTCGCGAGCGCCTCGGTGGCTCGCCTGAAGGACGAGGAGGGAGATCAGCGGGCTCTGGCCGCCAAGCTCGGGGCGCGTTACGTGCTGGCGGGGACTCTCCGAGGAGGAGGCTCCGCCATCCGCGTGAGCGCTCAGCTCGTCGACGCCGAGACGGGAGCCCAGCTCTGGTCCGAGACGTACGGCCGGGACCTCAAGACGACGAGCGCGTTCGAGGCGCAGGACGACGTCGCCGGGCGCATCGTCGGAACCGTCGCCGACAGCTACGGGGTCCTCGTGCATTCCATGCGGTCGGCGGCTCGGCAGAAGGACGATGCCCATCTCACGCCCGTGGAGTGGCAGTTCCAGTACTTCGCCTACCGCGAGCAGATCACGCCCTCGGCCTATGCGGAGCTCAAGACCCGGCTGGAGCGCGCGGTGGAGCGGGATGCTCGCCAGTCGGAGCTGTGGGCCTGCCTCGCACAGATCTTCGTCGACGAGTACGCGTTCGGATTCGGGGGCGACGCGGCATCTCTGGATCGAGCCCTGGCCGCGGCCCGCCGTGGCGTCGAGCTGGATCGGGCGAACCAGTTCGCGCTCGTCGCGCTGGCTCAGACGCACTTCTTCCGTCAGGACCTCGCCGCGTTCGGCCCCGCAGCCGAGCGCGCGATGGCCCTCAATCCGCTCAATACCGACGCGGTCGGGATCCTGGGGCTGCAGATCGTGCACACCGGGGAGTTCGAGCGCGGCGCCGCGATCGTGCGTCGCGCGATGGAGCTCAATCCGAATCACGCGGGTTGGATGCACTTCGCTCCCCTCTGGGAGCACTTCCACAAGGGTGAGTACGAGCAGGCGCTCGAGCGCGCGAACCGGGTGGACGTGCCAGGGCTCTTCTGGCCCTACCTGGTGATGGCTTCGGCCTGCGGACACCTCGGCCGGCACGCCGAAGCGCAAGCCGCCGTCCGGGATCTCCTGGCGCTCGACCCCGAGTTCGCGGCGCACGCCCGCTCGAACGTCGGCACCTGGCACTTCGCGAGCGGTCTGATGGAGCCCATACTCGACGGGCTGCGCAAGGCGGGCCTGGAATTGCCCGACGAGAACGGAACCGCCGTCCCGACGCGCG
>Ga0207711_10000524_pt1 | contig 39377 bp, 34 predicted proteins | sample KBSS34metaG_FD_184401 | JGI IMG/M metagenome (GOLD analysis project Ga0207711, IMG submission 184401) | Switchgrass rhizosphere microbial communities from Kellogg Biological Station, Michigan, USA - KBS S3-4 metaG (SPAdes) (version 2) | ecosystem: Host-associated > Plants > Roots > Rhizosphere... | reverse complement strand
CAAGCCGCGCCCCTGCGACGTGCAGCAAGCGGCTTCCGGAACGCTCCGGCGCAGGGACTTGCGCGATCAGCTCGCTCGGCAGATCGAAATCGAAATCGGAAAGGCGGTAGGGCTTGCGGGTTGTCATCGTGCGGCGCGTTCAAAGATGTCCGCGGTTTGAAGCGGCGCGCCCTTTCCGCGATAATGCCGGCTTCACCGCGCGCCGGCAACGCGGCCCGCGCGTTGCGCGTCGCCTTTGGCCTGTCGGGGCGGATTCGATGCAGGCGGCCGGCCGGGATGGCGGAATTGGTAGACGCGCTGGACTCAAAATCCAGTTCTGGCAACAGAGTGGGGGTTCGATTCCCCCTCCCGGCACCAAAATATGAGCGCCGGTCATGCCGCCGAAGGCGCATGATCTCGGCGTGGAGGTCCCCGTGACAGTATCCGCCGAATTCGGCCGGGCACAGCATCTCGAGGAGGTGCTCAAGCTGGTACAGGCGAAGGTTCCGGCCGCGCAGCGCAACACCATCGCTGCCTTCGTCCAGCGTTACTACGGTCAGGTCGATCCCGAAGATCTCGCCGAACGCGCTCCCGCCGATCTGTACGGCGCCGCGCTCTCGCACTGGAATTTCGCCCGCCGCCGCGATCCGGCGCACGCTCGCGTCAGGGCCTTCAATCCATCGATCGAGGAGCATGGCTGGCAGTCGACGCACACGATCATCGAGATCGTGAATGACGACATGCCGTTCCTGGTCGACTCGGTGACGATGGAGGTCAATCGGCACGGGCTGACCCTGCACCTGATCATCCACCCGATCGTCGCCGTCGTGCGCGACGCCGACGGCACATTGGCCGGCGTCGCCGACGACACCGAGGGCGCGCAGCGCGAGTCGATGATCCATGTCGAGGTCGATCGCATCGTCGATCCTGCAAAGCTCGACGAGCTTGCCGCCGACATCGTCCGCGTGCTGGACGACGTGCGGGCGGCGTTCGAGGACTGGAAAAAGATGCGTGACCGCGTCGGCGCGATACTCGTGGAGAACGAGAAACGGGCGCCGCCGCTGCCGCCGGACGAGCTCGCCGAGGGCCGGGCTTTCCTGTCGTGGCTCGCCGATGATCACTTCACCTTTCTCGGCTACCGGCGCCACGAGCTCGTCGTCATCGGCGGGAACGATGCGCTGAAAATCGTTCCCGGCTCGAGCCTTGGCATATTGCGCGAAGGCGAGAACAAGGAAGTCGCGACCAGCTTTGCGGCGCTGCCGCCCGAGGTCAAGGCGTACGCGCGGCGGCCGGAGCTTCTGGTCGTGACCAAATCGACATCGCGCTCGACCGTTCATCGCCCCGGCTATCTCGACTACATCGCCGTCAAGCGTTTCAACGAAAAGGGCGAGGTCAGCGGCGAGGATCGCTTCCTCGGACTCTTCACCTCGACCGCCTACAGCGCCAATCCGGCGGAGATACCGCTGTTGCGGCGCAAGATCGCCAACGTCGTGGCGCGTGCAGGGCTGCAGCCGGGCAGCCACGCCGGCAAGGCGCTGATCAACATCCTGGAGACCTATCCTCGCGACGAGCTGTTCCAGACCACCGAGGACGAACTGCTGCGCACCGCCGTCGGCATACTGCATCTGGGCGACCGGCAGCGCTTTCGCCTGTTCGTGCGGCGCGATCCATTCGAGCGCTTCCTGTCGTGTCTGATCTATGCGCCGCGCGAGAACTACACGACCGAGCTGCGTCAGAAGTGGCAGCAGATCCTGGTGCAGGCGTTCAACGGCACGAGCTCCGAATTCAATGTCTACCTGACCGAATCGGTGCTGGCGCGCATCCTGATCACCGTGCGCACGACCCCCGGCGCGATTCCCGACGTCGACGTTCGCGCGGTCGAAGCACAGCTGGTCGCCGCCGCGCGCCGCTGGGACGACGAGCTGAAGCAGGCGCTGGTCGACGCGCTGGGCGAGGCGCGCGGCAACGAGCTTTTCCGCCGGTTCGGCGAGGCCTTCCCCGCCGGTTACCGCGAGGATTTCACCGCGCGTGAAGCGGTGCCGGACATCCAGATGATGGCTCGCCTGTCGGCGACCGAGCCGCTCGCGATGAGCCTCTATCGCCCGCTGGAAGCGCCGGCCGGCGCGCTGCGCTTCAAGCTGTTTCATCTGGGCGAGCCGGTCAGCCTGTCGGACAGTCTGCCGATGCTCGAGCGCATGGGACTCAACGTGCTCGACGAGCGGCCGCATCGCGTGGTCCCGCCCGGCATGCCGCCGGTCTGGATGCACGACTTCGGCATGCAGTCCGGGCTGGCCGATACCGAGGTCGAGATCGATATCGTGCACCAGGTGTTCGAGGAGGCGTTCGCCAGCATCTTCCGGGGCGAGGTCGAGAACGACGACTTCAATCGCCTGGTGCTCGCGGCGCGTCTTCCTGCGACCGAAATCGTCGTGCTGCGAGCCTATGCGAAATATCTGCGGCAGATCGGGTTTCCGCTGTCGCAGCCTTTCATCGAATCGACGCTGGCCGCGCACCCGTCGGTTGCGCACGGGCTGATCGAGCTGTTCAAAGAGCGATTCGATCCCGGACTCGGGGCCGGCAGCGGTGCGAGAAGCGCGGAGCTGGTGCGCGCGATCGAAGCAGCGCTTGCGCAGGTCGACAATCTGTCGGAGGACCGGGTACTGCGGCAATACCTGGCGCTGGTGATGGCCACGACGCGCACGAATTTCTGGCGCCGCGACGCCGCCGGCCGGCGCAAGGACTTTGTCTCATTCAAGTTCGACCCGGCCAAGGTGCCCGGATTGCCAGAGCCGAAGCCGATGTTCGAGATATTCGTCTATTCGCCGCGGTTCGAAGGCGTGCACCTGCGCGGCGGCAAGGTCGCCCGCGGTGGCTTGCGCTGGTCCGATCGGCCGGAGGACTTCCGCACCGAAGTCCTGGGGCTGGTCAAGGCGCAGATGGTCAAGAACACGGTCATCGTGCCAGTCGGTTCCAAGGGCGGCTTCGTGCTCAAGCGCGCGCCACCGGCCGCCGATCGCGAGGCCTATCTGAAGGAAGGCATCGCCTGCTATCAGGACTATCTGCGCGGACTGCTCGACATCACCGACAACCGGGTGGGCGAAAGCATCGTGCCGCCGCGTGAGGTGAAGCGGCATGACCCGGACGACCCGTACCTGGTCGTCGCCGCGGACAAAGGCACGGCGACGTTCTCCGATTACGCCAATGCGATCAGCAAGGAATACGGCTTCTGGCTCGGCGACGCTTTCGCGTCCGGAGGCTCGGCGGGTTACGACCACAAGGCGATGGGGATCACCGCGCGCGGCGCCTGGGAATCGGTCAAGCGGCATTTCCGGGAAATGGGCGTCGACACGCAGACGACCGACTTTACGGTCGCGGGCATCGGCGACATGTCGGGGGACGTATTCGGCAACGGCACGCTCCTCTCGCGCCACATCAAGCTGGTCGCGGCCTTCGATCACCGCCATGTTTTTCTCGACCCGATGCCCGACGCGGCCGCCAGCTTTGCGGAGCGTGAACGGATGTTCAAGCTGCCGCGCTCGTCGTGGGCCGACTACAACGCCAGCCTGATTTCCGCCGGCGGCGGCGTGTATCCGCGCAGCGCCAAATCGATCGCGATCACGCCGGAGGTAAAAAAGGCGCTGGCGATTTCCGCCGACGCGCTGACGCCGGCGGAACTCGTCAACGCCATACTCAAGGCGCCGGTCGACCTGGTTTACAACGGAGGCATCGGCACCTACGTCAAGGCGTCAGCCGAGACCCATGCCCACGTCGGCGACCGCGCCAATGACGCGGTGCGGGTGAATGGGCGCGAATTGCGCTGCAAGGTCGTCGGCGAGGGCGGCAACCTCGGATGCACGCAGCTCGGCCGGATCGAGTATGCGCTCGCCGGCGGCAGGATATTCACCGACGCGATCGACAATTCGGCGGGCGTCGACACCTCGGACCACGAGGTCAACATCAAGATCCTGCTCGGCCTGGCGATCAGCGACGGCGAGCTGACCGAGAAGCAGCGCAACGCGCTGCTGGCAACGATGACCGATGACGTTGCCGCGCTGGTGCTGCGCGACAATTACTTTCAGACGCAGGCGCTTTCGGTGACCGGCCGCATCGCCCCGCAATTGCTCGATGCGCAGCAGCGCTTCATCGAGTACCTCGAAAAGCAGAACCGCCTGAACCGGGGGCTCGAATATCTTCCCGACGACGAGGAGTTCGCGGCGCGGCGCGTCAAGCGCCTCGGTCTGACCGGTCCCGAACGCGCGGTCGTGCTCGCGTATTCGAAGATTTGGCTCTACGAGGAGCTGCTGGCATCGGTGCTCCCCGACGATCGCTGGGTCAGCACCGCGCTGTCGCGCTACTTTCCGGCGCCGCTACGCGCGCCGTATGCAGCGCACATGGCGCGACATCCGTTGCGGCGCGAGATCATCGTGTCGCACGTCACCAACAGCATGATCAATCGCGTCGGCAGTACATTCGTGCACCGTATCATTGAGACTACCGGGTCGAAGCCGGACGAGATCGTGCGCGGCTACCTGCTCAATCGCGAGATCTTCGGCTTCGTGTCGCTGTGGCAGCAGATCGAGGCCCTGGACAACAAGGTCGACGACGCAGTGCAATCGGCGATGCTGATCGACACGGGCCGGCTGATCGACCGCGGCACGATGTGGTTCCTGCGCTCGCGTCGGCTTGGCGACGACATGGCCGAGACGATCGCTCATTTTGCGCCGCGGATCGAGGCGCTGGCCTCGCGCCTGCCCCAGTTGCTCGATGCCGCCGAGCGCTCGCGGGTCGATGCCGAGATCGCCCGCTACGAGGCGCAGGCGGTGCCCCACGACCTGGCGGCGCGGGTCGCCACGTTCGACACCCTGTATGCGACGCTCGACATCATCGAAGTCGCGGAGGCCACGCAGCGACCGGTCGAGCTCGTCGCCGACGTCTATTTCGACCTTGCGACGCGACTCGGCCTCGCGTGGCTGCGCGACAGGATTGCCGCGCTTCCTGGAGACCAGCACTGGCAGATGCTGGCGAGGGGCGCGATGCAGGACGATCTGTCCGGCCTGCAGCGGACGATCGCCGCCGACGTGATGGGCGGCGCCGATGCCGCGACGGCCGCTCTGCTGATCGGTGCCTGGCAGGATCGCAACCGGCGCAGCATCGAGCGTGCGGTGCAGCTGCTGGGCGAGCTGCGCATGGCCGCGCAGCCCGACGCCGCGATGCTCTCGGTTGCACTGCGGGAGTTGCGCAACCTCGGCTAGGCGGCGGCCGGCCGCTTCAGATGTGCGCGACCGCGAGCGCGCCCAGCGCGATCGAAATTGCGGCGCCCGCGTACGAAACGTATTGCAGCCTCCGGTTCCGGGTCAGGATCGTGATCGCGGCGAGCGCGATGGCGATCTGTATAAGCGTCATCGCCTGGGCCCAGCGATGGTGGACGTGCATCGACGCCTCGCTCTTTTGCTCGGCCTCGCTCGACTGGTCCTCCAGCTTCTTGGCCTTGGGCATGATCTCTTCTTTTTCCTGCTTGTACCGATCGACTTCCTTCTGATAACGCGCCTGCTGCTCGCCGGTGGTCAGCGTGGCGCCGAGCTCGGCGAGGTTCTGCTTCGCGCTTTTGGCCTGGTAGAAATTCCACTGATCCGACGCTTCCGTCCTGCGGATCGCCGCTTCGTTCTTGAACAGCAGCGCCTCGTTCTGTGTGTGCCCGGCCATATAGCCGAACAACGCGCCTATGGTCGCGAAAATGGCCGTCATCACCGCGATGCGGCCGGCAAACGGATCGTGCTGAGCTTGATGCTCGGCTTCATGCTCGTGCGGACCGTGTACGTGAAAGTGATCTTCGGACATGCGAGTTCTCCAAGCGAAGGCAGTTGAAGCGCGCGCCCTATGGGCGCAGCCGCGAATAGGACGCGAAATCGTAGGCGAAGCCGGAATCCCCGTCCAGCCGGCGCGATTCCCTGGCTGTTTCACGCCATTGCGTGCGGTCGAAGTCCGGGAATTTCGCATCGCCGTCGAATTGGCGATGGATCTCGGTCAGGAACAGGTGGTCCGCCAGCGGCAGCGCATCGCGATAGATGGCTTCACCGCCGATGACGAACAGCGGCGAGGGCATAGCGGCGAGGCCGATTGCTTCCGGCAGCGAATGCGCGACGACGGCGCCGGGCGCGGCGAAGTCGAGGTGTCGACTCACGACGATGTTTTGCCGTTCGGGCAGCGGCTTGCCGATCGACTCCCAGGTCTTGCGACCCATGACGATCGCGTGACCGCTGGTCAACGCGCGAAAGCGCTTGAGATCGTCGGGCAACCGCCAAGGCAATCGGCCGTGCAGGCCGATCACGCCATTACGCGCAACGGCGGCAATCAGCGCAATCCGGGGCGCCGCGCTTGGCGGGGCGGCAGGGGCTGGTGTATCGTGCACGCGTGGCTCGCTGGCTGGTGTACTGAGTCAGAAATTCGCTCGATAGTTCGCGGCGGCTTTGCCCCTGATGCTGCGTTGCTCGACCTCACCGTAGCTTATGCTACGGTTTCGGTCTCGCGCCTTGCCTGAGGGGCAAACCCATCCGCTTCTTTATCTTCGGAACTTCTGACTCAGTACACTCCGTCCGCCTTGGCGCTGACATGTGCCGTCCAACCCGATTATAGCGGCCCCGCCTCCGACACTCCGTGTACTACCCGCGTTCATTCCTCAAATTCATTCTGCTCGGCTTCCTGCTGGTAAGTCTGCCCTTGCTGTATGCGCTGGTCGAACTGATCGTCAGCCTCGACCGACTCGGGACGCAGAGTCAGCAAGCGGTGCTGCAGGCAGCGCAAGCCGGCCGCGCCAGCCGCCAGCTTTATGAGCAGGCGACGACGCTCGAGCGCCTGGTCCGCCAGCAGTTGATTCTCGACGATCCTCAACTGATCGACGATTACGGGCGCCTGCGGCAGGATTTCCGGCAGACGTCGCAGCAGCTGATGCAGCTTCCGCTCGATCGCACGCAGATCGCGCAGCTCGAGAAAATTGCCGACGACGAAACCCGGCTCTTTTCGCTGCTGAAGACGCCACAGCGTCCGCCGGGTGCGGCGAAAACGCTTGCCGACGGCTATGCGACGCTGGCCGAAGATACGCAATCGATGATCAGCGCCACCAACCGGCTGACCGAGCACGAGATCCAGCGGCTGCAGCAGACGGCGGCGGAAGGAAGCAGGACCTGGGGCTACCTGGCGCTCGCCGCCGGATTGATCGCCATGTTGCTGGCGATCACCTTCGCCGTCCTGATCGCACGGCCGATACGGCAGCTGGACCAGGCCATCCGCCAGATGGGAAGCGCCGATTTCACGCACGCGATCGAGGTCAACGGCCCGCAGGACATGCGCTATCTGGGGCAGCGCCTGGAATGGCTGCGCTCCCGCCTGCACGAGCTCGAGGAGCAGCAGAATCGCTTTCTGCGGCACGTTTCGCACGAGCTCAAGACCCCGCTGACCGCGGTGCGCGAAGGCGCCGAGCTGCTGCGCGACAGAGTCGGCGGCGAGCTCTCGCCCGAGCAGAGGGAAATCGTGCGCATCGTGCGCGAGAACACGCTGTCGCTCCAGAAGCTGATCGAGGATCTGCTCAACTACCACCAGACCCGCAGCATCGAGCCGCAAACACTGGGGCCGGTTGCACTGGCCGATGTGGTGCGGCGCGTCGTGCGCGAGCACAAGTTGGCCGCATTCGCGCGGCTGATCAACGTGGAGACGAAGCTCGTTCCTTCGATGATCGTCGGTGACGGCGAAAAGGTTCGCGCCATCGTCGACAATCTGCTGTCGAACGCGATCAAGTATTCGCCGCGCTCCGGCACGATCGCGATCGAGTTGCGGCCGGAGGGCGACCAGGCAGTGCTCGACGTCATCGATGGAGGCCCGGGCATCAGTGCGGCCGATCGGCCGCACATCTTCGAATCGTTCTACCAGGGCAAGACCGCGCCCCAGGGCCGGATCAAGGGCTCGGGGCTGGGCCTCGCGATCGCACGCGAATACACGCTGGCTCATGGCGGCCGCATCGAGCTGATCGATCGCACCGACGGGCGGCGCGGCGCGCATTTCCGCCTGTACCTGCCGCTGGCGATGCCAGGACAACGCGCGCTGGCCAAGGGCGCAAAACCCATTATCACCCTCCAGGAGGAAGGGTGAGCCTTCGGCAGGATGCTGCCCGCGCCGGCGCGACAATGGCATTGCTGATCGGTGTGACTGCATGGGCGGCGGCACCGACGGTGCCCGGTTCGCCGCTGACGGCGCAGTCGCAGGTCTCCGGCATCACGGCGCCGCCGATTCGCCTCGAAGTCGAGCCGGCGCCGGAGCAGGTCGCGCAGGCGCCGGCACAGACGCCGATGCCGGTTCCGACGCCGCAACCCCAGGTGCCGGCCACCGCGCAGGAAGCACCGGCGGCACCGCCGATCAGCGAGGACGAGCAGCAGGCGCTGGCCCTGCTCGCCGACCTGCAGCGCTATGCCACCGCTCCCGCCGATGAGCTGCGGCGCGAGCTCGCGTCGGTGAATCAGGCAAGCAACCCGCGCGTGCGCACCGATGTCAACCGGATCAGACTGGCGGTGCTGCTGACGATGCCCAATGCGGGTCCACCCGACGATGGCCGCGCGCTGGCCCTGCTCGAATCGGTTGCCGGCAAAACCGGCGGCGCATCGCCGCTGAAACAACTCGCGATGGTGCTTTACGCCCAGGTCGCCGAACGCGTGCGCAACGTTGCGGAGGAAAGAAAGCGCTCTGCGCTCGCCCAGGAAAAACTCGATCAACTGCGGGCGGTCGAACGAAGCCTGCTGCTCGAGCGAAGTCGCAACGCAGGCGGCGCGGGCGGCGGTGGCGGCGGAGGCACCGGACGCTAGTGTCCAATGGAAACTTACCGATGACCCACGCAAGCGACGTCCTTCTCGTCGACGACGACCCCGATCTGCTCAAGCTGATCAGCCTGCGGCTGACTTCGGCCGGCTATCGCGTGCGCACCGCCGACAGCGGGGAAACCGCGCTCGCGGCGCTGGCGGTCCAGCGTCCCGCCGCGGTGATCACCGACCTCAAGATGCCGGGCATCGACGGCCTCGCATTATTCGATGCCATCCATCGCCAGCATCCGGCGATGCCGGTGATCATTCTTACCGCGCACGGAACGATACCGGAGGCCGTCTCGGCGACGCAGCGCGGCGTGTTCGGCTTTCTCACCAAGCCGTTCGACAGCCAGGAATTGCTGCAGAAGGTCGCCGCGGCGGTCCGGCTGAGCGGAGGCGAAGCCGAGCCCACTCCGCAGGCCACCGGCGAGTGGCGCGCCGGCATCATCACGCGCAGCCCGCGCATGGAAGACCTGATGCGGCAGGCGCGCCTGGTCGCCGACTCCGACGCCAGCGTGCTCATTTTCGGCGAGTCTGGAACCGGCAAGGAGTTGCTGGCGCGCGCCATCCATCGCGCCAGCCGGCGCGCGACCCGTCCGTTCATCGGCGTCAATTGCGGCGCGATTCCGGAACCGCTGCTCGAATCCGAGCTGTTCGGGCATGCCCGCGGCGCGTTCAGTGGCGCGGTGCAGGCGCACAAGGGTTTGTTCCAGGCCGCCGACGGCGGAACGATTTTTCTCGATGAAATCGGCGACATGCCGCTGCCGCTGCAGGTCAAGCTTTTGCGTGTGCTGCAGGAAGGGGAAGTGCGTCCGGTAGGCGCAACGCAATCGATCGCTGTCGACGTGCGCGTCGTCTCGGCCACGCATCGCGATCTGGACGCGCAGAAGGAAAACGGCCAGTTCCGCGAGGATCTCTACTACCGGCTGAACGTGGTTTCGCTCAAGCTGCCGCCGCTCGCCGATCGCCGCGAGGACATCCCGCTGCTGGCGACGCACTTTCTGCGCAAGCTCGCCGAGCGATACAAAAAACCGGTGCCGACGCTGGCGCCCGATGCGATGGCCTTGCTGATCAGCGCCCCTTGGCCAGGGAACGTCCGGCAGCTACTGAACCTGCTCGAGCAGGCGGTCGCGCTTACGACAACCAGCGTGATTCCCGCCACCCTCGTGCATGGCGCCTTGCGCGAGGATTCGGGCGTCCTGGCCCCGTTCGAGGAGGCACGCAAGCAGTTCGAGCGCGATTACCTGGTCCGGCTGCTCAAGATCACCGGCGGCAATGTGACGCAGGCGGCGACGCTGGCCAAGCGCAACCGCACCGAGTTCTACAAGCTATTGCAGCGGCATCATCTCGAGCCAGCGATGTTCAAGGAAGCGAAGACCTGATTCCAGCCGCGAGGCCAAGTATCGGCGGCTTTGTTGCGTTTTACGCACATATGTCTCTATTCTGAGACAAATTATTCATCGTAGGAACATATACTTACCGCAGTGCAGCGCGGGGCTGTCGCTTTAATACGACGGTTTGCGATGGTCGCGGCGATGTTTTACACGCTGCGTCGGCGTTTCGCCGCGCCGCTGGGACCCAAGCCGCTGATTTATTTCGCATGATGATGGATGGCACAGCGATTGCTTACTGTTCGCCTGAAAGGTGCCACCGCAAACTTGCGACGGCGCCGGCAGCATCAGGAGGCGGCAATGGACAGACTTGCACCCGAGTTCGCTGCGTACTGGCTTGCGGAGCCCGACCGGCCCGGCGAGCCCGACGGGATCGACCACGGCCCCAAGCAGACCCTGTCGCCCTCGCAACAAGTCGCGCTCGAAGAATTGGCCGACCGCGTCAACGCCGCCAGGAGCGTCGTCTGACCCGACCGCACCGCTCGACCAAATCCCCCTTGCCCGCTACCTCCTCCAGCGGGCTTTTTTTTGCCGCTACGCACTCGTCGCGGGCGTCCAGTCAATGCCGCTTGAAGTACTGAACCTCGCGCTCGTGCTTCTCGGCGGCTGCCCGCGTCTTGAATGTGCCCAGGTTGCGGCGCCTGCCGGTTTTCGGGTCGACCTTTCGCGAGTACAGGCGGTAACCGCCCGAGGCAAGTTTCCGGATCATCGGACCCTCCGTTGCTTAGAATACGCCGCTTTCGGCGCAGATCGCCGCGTCTAGACCGCGACCGGCGCCTTGATGGCCGGATCGTACTGATAGTCGGCGATCTCGATGTCGTCGAACCGGTAATCGAATAGCGACGGCGGCTTTCGTTTCAATACGAGCTTGGGCAGTGGGCGAGGCGTGCGCGCCAGTTGTACCTCCACCTGCTCGAGATGGTTGAGGTAGAGATGACAGTCGCCGCCGGTCCAGACGAAGTCGCCGGCTTCGAGGCCCGTCTGGTGTGCGACCAGATGCGTAAGCAGCGCGTACGAGGCGATATTGAACGGCACGCCGAGGAAGACATCGGCGCTGCGCTGATAGAGCTGGCACGATAGCTTTCCACCCGCCACATAGAACTGGAAAAAGGCATGGCAGGGCGGGAGCTTCATCCGCGGAATGTCGCCAACGTTCCACGCCGATACGATCAGGCGCCGGGAGTCGGGATTCTTTCTGATCTGAGCGACGACCTCAGCCAGCTGGTCGATGCGCCGTCCATCCGGCGCGGGCCACGAGCGCCACTGGTATCCGTAGATCGGTCCGAGATCGCCGCTGGGGCCGGCCCATTCATCCCAGATCGTCACTCCGTGCTCGTGCAGATAGCGCACATTGGTGTCCCCGGCGAGAAACCACAATAGCTCGTGGATCACCGACCGGGTGTGCACGCGCTTGGTCGTCAGCAGCGGAAAGCCTGCGGCGAGATCGAAGCGCATCTGGTAGCCGAAGACCGACAGCGTGCCGGTGCCGGTACGATCGTCCTTGGGCTGGCCGTGGTCGCGCACGTGGCGCATGAAGTCGAGATACTGGCGCATCGTCAGGCTGGCGGCGGCAGGGGAGACGTCATTGTAGTCCAATCGCCGGCGCGCTCGAGCGTTTGTGCCGGTCGATTGACGGGGCTTGACAACGGCTTTCGGGCAGCTAGAATAACGTAACTATACAACTAGTCATTTAGACATGAAACAGGCGTACGCCCGCTCGATCCCCGCCGCGTGGCGACGGATCGCCCGCATGTTCGTCGCACTCGGCGACGAGCATCGTCAGCGCATCCTGCTGATGTTCGAACGCGGCGAGCGGCTCAACGTCGGGCAGATCGTCGCCGCGTCGACGCTGTCGCGCTCTGCGGTATCGCATCATCTGCGGGTACTGCGCGAGGCGGGGGTGCTCAAGAGCGAAAAGGTCGGCAAGGAAGTGCAGTTCTGGCCGGACGCTGCTGCGGTGCAGACCGCGCTGGCGGCGGTGCAGGACTATCTGGCGTCCCACAACTAGCGGATCGGGAGTCGAACATGGCCGAACACAGCCAGTTCCAACTGCTGCGCGAAAAGCGTTTCGCGCCGTTCTTCTGGACCCAATTCCTGGGCGCCGGCAACGACAACGTCTACAAGAATGCGCTGGTCATCTTCGTCGCGTTTCAGGCGGCGACGCTGACGGCGTTCTCCTCGAACGACCTGGTCAACATCGCGGCGGCCGTTTTCATCGCGCCGTTCATGCTTTTCTCCGCGACTGCCGGCCAGCTAGCCGACAAGTACGAAAAATCGCGCCTGATCCGCCTGATCAAGATTTTCGAGATCGGCATCATGGTCGTCGGCGCGATCGGATTCTACCGGCGCGACCTGGTATTGCTGTTTGTCGCTCTCGGCCTGATGGGCGTGCATTCGACGCTGTTCGGGCCGGTCAAGTACGCGATACTGCCGCAACACCTGCGAAACGACGAACTGGTCGGCGGCAACGGGCTGGTCGAGATGGGAACGTTCGTCGCGATCCTGCTGGGCGAGATCGTCGGCGGGCTGGTGATCGCGATCAAGCCTGACGGGCCGATCTACGCCGGCGCGACGGCGATCGCGATCGCGATCGCCGGCTACCTGGTTTCGCGCCGCATTCCCGAGACGCCGGCAGTCGCGCCCGAATTGAGGATCAACTGGAACCCGTTCACCGAGACCTGGCGCAACCTGCGCTTCGCGCACGGCAACCGCATCGTATGGCTGGCGATGCTGGGCATCTCCTGGTTCTGGTTCTATGGCGCGACCTACCTGACCCAGTTCGCCAACTTCACCAAGGACGTGCTCGGCGGCGACGAGCACGTCGCGACCTTGCTGCTCGCGATTTTCTCGATCGGCATCGGGGTCGGCTCGCTGCTGTGCGAGCGGCTGTCGGGGCACAAAGTCGAGATCGGCCTCGTCCCGTTCGGCTCGATCGGCCTGTCGGTGTTCGCGATCGATTTGTATCTGGCGAGCCGCAACCTGGCGCCGCAGGGGCTTGCCGGCATCGGGGCATTCTTCGCTGTCGGCGCGCACTGGCGAGTCATCGCAGACCTGATCCTGATCGGTATGTTCGGCGGCTTTTATATCGTTCCGCTGTACGCGCTGATCCAGGAGCGCTCGGAGCCCGCGTTCCGCTCGCGCATCATCGCGGCCAACAATATCCTCAATGCGATCTTCATGGTCGCGTCGGCGGGCATCGCCCTGGCGCTTCTGAAGGCGGGTCTGTCGATTCCGCAGCTGCTGCTGGTCACCGGTCTGATGAACGCGGCCATTGCGCTCTACATCTACCTGCTGGTGCCCGAATTCCTGATGCGGTTCCTCGCATGGCTCCTGGTCCATACGTTCTACCGCGTCGACAAGGAAGGCCTCGAGCGCATTCCGCCCGAAGGGCCATGCGTCATCGTCTGCAATCACGTCAGCTTCGTCGATGCAGTCGTCATTGCCGCCTGCGTGCGCCGTCCGATCCGGTTCGTGATGGATCACCGCATCTTCCGCATTCCTCTGTTGAATTTCATCTTCCGCACGATGCGCACGATTCCGATCGCGCCGGCCAGGGAGGACGCGGCGATGAAGGAGCGCGCATTCGCGGAAGCGGCCGCGGCGCTTCGGGCTGGCGAAATCGTCGGCATCTTTCCCGAGGGGAAGCTCACCGAGACCGGCGATCTCAATCCGTTTCGTCCAGGATTGCAGCGCATCCTCGAACAGGCGCCTGCGCCGGTCGTGCCGATGGCGCTGCGCGGACTGTGGGGCAGTTTCTTCAGCCGTTCAGATCGCGGCCGCGCGATGCGCAAGATTCGCGGCCTGTTCTCGCGCATCGCACTGGTTGCCGGTCCGCCGGTGCCGCCGGAGCGCGCGACGCCGGAATACCTGCAGCAGAACGTGCTTGCCTTGCGCGGCGACTGGCGCTAGTCGGATGGCTCGGGGAAGGGCAACATGACCTGGCTCGGCTTGTTGATCGGCGGCATCATCGGCAGCAGCTGGGGTTTCAAGAGCGCGCTGCTCGGTGCATTGATCGGTGCGCTGATCGGCATGTACCTGCGCAAATCTGCCGCGCGCTCGAGCGAAAGCCGGACGGCGGCGGCCCAGGCCGGCGAAGCCGTTAGTCTGGCGCCGTCACCCGACGCAGCCGGCGTCGCGACCGGTGCCATGCTGCCGGTGCGCAAAGGCGGCACCGGCGGCAGATTCGTCCAAGCCGCGCCAGAGGCGGCGCTAGCCACCGCCTCTGCCGCGCCGGCCGTCGCCCCGCTCACCATGCCCGCGCCGCCGGCTGCCGCGTCCGTCGCGATGTCCGCACCGGCTGCGGCGCCTGCTTCCGATCCAGATCCGGTGTGGGCATGGCTCACCGGCGGCAATGCGATGACGTGGATCGGCGTCGTGATTCTCTTTTTCGGCGTGGCGTTCCTGCTGCGCTATCTCGCCGAGATCGTCACTGTCCCGATCGAATGGCGACTGGTCGGCGTGGCCATTATCGGCGTCGGGCTGATCGCCATCGGCATCCTGCTAGCAAGCGCTCGACCGGGGTACGGGCTTTCGCTGCAGGGCGCGGGCGCAGGCATCCTGTACTTGACGACGTTCGCCGCCTTTCGCCTGTATCACGTCCTGCCGCCGGTGCCGGGCCTGTTGCTGCTCGCACTGGTCGCCGCCTCGACTGTCGCGCTTGCGATCCGCGCCGACTCGCAGCCGCTGGCCGCACTGGCCGTCGCCGGCGGCTTTCTCGCGCCGATCCTGACCAGCGTCACCGGCGAGCCGGCGCTGCTGTTCGGCTATTTCGCGATCCTCAACGCGGCGATCTTCGCGCTGGCCTGGGTACGCTCGTGGCGCGCACTGAACCTGCTCGGATTTGTCTTCACCTTCGTCCTGGGCTCGATCTGGGCGTATCGCTATTACCGGCCGCTCTATTTCGCGACGGTCGAGCCGTTTCTGGTCCTCTTTGTCGTCTTCTATATCGCGATTGCGATCCTGTATGCGCATCGCGGCCGCTTCGAGGCGCGCGCTCCGGTCGATGGCTTGCTGGTCTTCGGCGTGCCGCTGGTTGGTTTCGGACTCCAGGCCGCTCTGGTGCGCGATGTCGAGTACGGCGCAGCCTGGAGCGCATTGACGCTGGCGATCGGTTACGGCTTGCTGTTCCTGCTGTTGCATGCACGCGCCGAGGCGGGCCTGGCGTTGCTCGCGCGTGCGTTCCTTGCGCTGGCGGCGATCTTCGCGACGATCGCCGTTCCGCTGGCGTTCGACTATCGCGTCACCGCCGCGCTGTGGTCGGTCGCGGCCGCCGGAGCATTCTGGCTCGGTGTGCGGCAGAGTACGCCGCTGCTGCGCGGCTTCGCGCTGCTGGTCGAATTCGCCGCGGGCGGAGTCTTTCTCTGGTCGCGCGCGGCGCGCGGCGACGATTCGCTGTTCGCCAACGCCTTTTTCGTCGGGGCGATGCTGATCGCGGTCTCCGGGACCGTTACGGCTGCGGTGGCCGACCGCGCCGGCGACGAGCTGCCAGCACCGGAGCGCGGCTTCGTTCCGCTGCTGTTGCTGTGGGGCGCTGCCTGGTGGCTCGCCGGCGGTGCGTTCGAGCTGGAGCGGCATCTGAACCGGGTCGACACGCCCCATGCGGCGCTGGCGTGGGTCGTGGTCAGCACTGCGGCGGCGCTGCTCGTCTCGAGGGCGGTTCGCTGGCCGCGGCTCTCGCTGGTCGGCATCGCGCTGCTGCCGGCAATGGCGCTGGTGGCGTGGAGCGATTGGCAGATCGCACGCACGACGCTGGAGAACTTCGGCGCTCTGATATGGCCGCTCGCCTGGATCGTTCAATGGAGCGCGTTGTACGCGGCCGATGCGCCGCAGCGAACCGGCGCGCCGTCCGCATCGGTGCCGGTCCTCACGCGGGGCCAGCTGTACGCCGCGCACGCGGTGTCGGCGATCGCGCTGACCGCGCAGATCGCCTGGGAAGCGAGCGAGTGGGTCGACCGCATCGCGCTGCCTGGGACCGTGTGGCTTGCCTGCGCCGCGGTATTGCCGCTGGTCGCCTTCCTGTTCCTGGCCTATGCCTTGGCGGGCGCACAACGCTGGCCGCTGAACGTGCACCGCGAGGCCTACGCGATCGGCGCCGGCGGGCCGATCGCCGCGCTGGCCGCGGCCTGGTTCGCGATTGCCACCGTCGTGTCGCCCGGCACGGCATCGCCGCTCGCCTATGTGCCGCTTTTCAATCCGCTCGAACTGACGCTCGCACTGACGCTAGTCGCCCTGTTCCTGTGGAGCGGCCGTTTCAGCGGGCTCACCGACACGACGCGATTTGCCTGCCTCGGCGTCGGCCTGTTCGGTCTGCTCAACGGCGCCGCATTGCGCACGGCGCACCACTGGGGAGCGATTCCGTGGCAGATCAACGCACTGCTGGCGTCGAAGTTGCTGCAGGCGGGATTGACCCTCGCCTGGACCGCGACTGCCGTCATGCTGATGTTTTTCGCGACGCGGCGCGCGCTGCGACCGCTGTGGATGACGGGCGCGGGCTTGCTCGCGCTGTCGATCGGCAAGCTGTTTCTGATCGACCTCGGAGCGCTTTCTGGACTGCCGCGCGTGATCGCGTTTCTCGGCGTCGGCACGCTGTTGCTCCTGATCGGATACCTGTCGCCGCTGCCGCCGGCGGCCGACGCGCAAAAGCGCACCGACGGCGGCTAGACCGGCCACGCGGCGGCAACCAACGCAGGAAGCACGGCGCCTGCCGGGGCGCGCAACACATAGTCTGCAGCGTCCGACAACGGTGTCGGATTCGGATTGATCTCGACGATCGTCGCGCCAGCGGACTTCGCGTAGGCCGGCAGCGCGGCTGCGGGATAGACCTCGGCCGACGTGCCTACGACAAGCAGGATCTGACATCGCCTTGCCGCGTCCTCGGCGGCCTGAAGCGCATCCGGTGGCAGGGTCTCCTCGAACCAGACGACGTCGGGCCGCAGCAGCGCGCCGCACCCGGCGCAGCGAGGAACCTCGTCGCCGACCTCGGTCCAATGTTCGACAATCGTATTCTCGCGGGAGCACTTGACGCGGCCGATGTTGCCGTGCAGCTCCACGACGTTGCGACTGCCGGCGCGCCGGTGCAAGCCGTCGACGTTTTGCGTGATCAGCGCGAAATCGGAAACGCGCCCTTCGAGCACGGCAAGCGCGCGATGACCGGCATTGGGCTCCGCCTTTGCGACGAGCTTGCGCCGCCACGCGTACCAATCCCACACGAGCTTGGGGTTGCGGCGGAATGCATCCGGTGTGGCGAGCTTCTGCGGATCGAACTGCGCCCACAAGCCCGTCTGGGCATCGCGAAACGTCGGCACGCCGGATTCGGCGGAGACGCCGGCGCCCGTCAACACCGCGACGCTGCGCGCCCTGGCGATCGCGCCGGCGAGTGATTGCGGTATCGTCATCGATGAACTTCCCGGTATCCGCTGCGCGCATCGATGCGGGTCTGCGTCGTGCGCAAGTGCATGGTGTCGCATGCTAAACTCGCCGCACGTCGACGTCACGGATCAGCGATGTCCGGCAACACCTTCGGCAGGCTTTTTTGCGTCACCTCGTTCGGCGAGTCGCATGGGCCGGCGATCGGCTGCATTGTCGATGGCTGTCCGCCGGGGCTGGAGCTGGCTGCCGCCGACATCCAGCACGATCTCGACCGGCGCAAGCCCGGCACGTCGCGACACGTAACCCAGCGCCGCGAATCCGACACGGTCGAAATCCTGTCCGGCGTTTTCGACGGACGCACGACCGGCACGCCGATCGCGCTCCTGATTCGCAACGAGGACGCGCGCAGCAAGGATTACGCAGCGATCGCCGATACCTTTCGCCCCGGTCACGCCGACTACACCTATTGGCAGAAATACGGCATTCGCGATCATCGCGGCGGCGGCCGGCAGTCGGCGCGCGAAACGGCGGTGCGCGTTGCTGCCGGCGCGGTCGCGCGCAAGTGGCTGCGCGAGCATCATGGCCTCGTCGTTCGCGGTTACCTGGCGCAGATCGGCGAGCGCACCGTTCCGTTCAAGTCCTGGGAACACGTCGGCACCAATCCGTTTTTCGCCGCCGACGATGCGATCGGCCCGGAGCTCGAAGCCTTCATGGATGCCTTGCGCAAGTCGGGCGATTCCTGCGGTGCGCGCATCACCGTCGTGGCTTCCGGCGTGCCGGTCGGCTGGGGCGAGCCGGTCTTCGACAAGCTCGACGCGGACATCGCGCACGCGATGATGGGTATCAACGCGGTCAAGGGCGTGGAGATCGGTGCCGGCTTTGCCAGCATCGCGCAGGCGGGGACCGTGCACTCGGACGAAATGACTCCGCAAGGCTTCGCTTCGAATCACGCCGGCGGCATTCTCGGCGGCATCTCGACCGGCCAGGACATCGTCGTCTCGATCGCCGTCAAGCCGACGTCGTCGATACGGCTCGACCGCCGCTCGATCGACAAATCGGGCGCGCCGGTGACCGTCAATACGCACGGCCGCCACGATCCCTGCGTCGGCATCCGCGCGGCGCCGATCGCCGAAGCGATGTTGCTGCTGGTGCTGATCGACCATGCGCTGCGCCACCGTGCGCAGAACGCCGACGTCATCTGTCCAACGCCGAAGATAGCGGCGGCTGCGCCGGCGGACGTGATCGCCCGGCTCAAGAGCGCCGGCGCAATCGACAATCCGGATCCGGACGAGGCCTGAAGCTTCCCCGGGGCTCAGTTCGATTGCGTGCGAGTAACCTTGCTGTCAGCTTGGCCGCGAGCGAAGCGCACGTTGAGCGTGTCTCCGATGGCGAGCGTCCCGGCGTCCTGCACGACCGCGCCCTTGTCGTCGGTGACGATGCTGTAGCCCCGATCGAGCACGCCCAGCGGGTTCAGGTGCCGCAGACTTTGGGCGCAGGCGTCGATGCGCTGCGCGGTCGCCGCGGTGCGCTCGGCCGCCGCGCGCTGCCAGCGTTCGCGGCGCCGCTCCAGATCGGCGCGTGACGGCGGCGGAATCTTGAGAAGGCGCGCGACCGCCGCCGCCTGCTGCCCCAGCCGGCTTTGCCGAGCGTCCTGCGCCTGTGTAGCCGCACGCGCGAGCCGCTCGCCCAGAGCCATGAGGTCGGCCCGCTGTCGCTCGAGGCGCGCTGCCGGATGGATCAGGCGGCGCGACACCAGATCGATGCGCTGCATGCGCAGCTCCAGCGCGCGGGCGAGGGCATGCTGCCAGCGAGCGAAGACCGCCTGCGCGTGGCGGCGCAGCGCGGCGCGGTCCGGCACTGCCAGCGCAGCGGCTGTGGTCGGCGTCGCGGCGCGCACGTCGGCGACGAAATCGCATATGGTGAAGTCGGTCTCGTGTCCGACGCCGCTGATGACCGGGATGCGCGATTCGAACACCGCGCGGGCGAGGACCTCTTCGTTGAAGGCCCACAAGTCCTCGATCGAGCCGCCGCCGCGGCACACGATCAGGACATCGACTTGGGCGTGAGCATTCGCGGCCGCAATCGCCGCGGCGATCTCGTCGGCGGCGCCGGTGCCCTGTACTGCCGCCGGGTACAGGATGATCGGAAGACCTGGGAAACGGCCGGCCAGCGCGGTCAGGACGTCGCGCAGTGCGGCGGCTATGGGCGATGTGACGATACCCAGCGCCAGCGGAAAGGCGGGAAGCGCTCGCTTACGCTCTGACGCAAACCAGCCCGCTGCTTCAAGCCGTGCTTTCAGCCGGGCAAAACGCTCGTACAGCGCACCGAGGCCGGCCAGGCGCACCGTCTCGACGTTGAGCTGGAATTCGCCCCGCGCCTCGTAAATCGTCGGGATCGCCCGGACCTCGACCGCCACGCCGTCACGGAGAGCCACGTCGAGCGAGTGGGCCTTCTGCCGGAAAAGGACGCAGCGAACCTGGGCGTGCTCGTCTTTGAGCATGAAATAGCAGTGCCCGGACGCCGCGCGGGTAAACCCGGAGATTTCCCCACTGATCCAGGCGAGCCCGAGGTGGCGCTCGATAAGTAAACGTGCTGAACCAACCAGCAGCGAGACCGGCAGCACCGGCGCGAGCGAGGGTGTTTCGGATTCCACGACGGTCAACGGATGCCCGTGCACACGCGCTTTGTCAGGATATGACGGCGCATCATAATGTCCTGGACAAATGATTGGTGCCGACCTCGGGTTCTTCGCCTTATCCCTAGCTGGGCGCGGGCTGTGTCGACCATCGGCCGAACGTAGAGGGGCATCTTTAAGTCAATGAATAGTAAGGCAAAAAATACGGTGCGATTTTGGGCATGGCAACGAAATCCCTACCCGCAGTGCCACTTAGCGGCCGAATTTACAAGATATGCACAATTTTATCCACAGATATTGTGGAAAACACTTCGGCCCGCGCGGTGTGGACTGCCCGCGAAGCCTTGCTGGGCGCGGTCCTCGCCGCATTGGCCGAATCCTCGTGGTATGGCGTCGATGACGCAGGCATGGGCACCGGTTAGAATGTAACAAGTTTGTAATTTGTTCATGAACAAAGCGCAATGACTGCTGCAGTGCGGCAAAATGCGACCCCGGTCGCCTCCAATTTTCTTCGACAAATCATCGCGGAGGATAACCGAACGCGTAAATACGGCGCGCGAGTGGTCACTCGCTTTCCGCCCGAGCCCAATGGATACCTCCACATCGGCCACGCCAAGTCGATTTGCCTGAATTTCGGCCTGGCGAGTGAGAACGGCGGCGTCTGCCACCTGCGTTTCGACGATACCAATCCAATCAAGGAAGATGTCGAGTACGAGGATTCGATCAAGGCCGCGGTCAAGTGGCTGGGGTTCGACTGGGGGCCCCATCTGTACCACGCGTCCGACTACTTCGATCGTCTGTACGATTTCGCCCGCCATCTGATCAAAGCCGGCATGGCGTACGTCGACAGTTCAAGCCCGGACGAGATGCGCGCGCTGCGCGGCACACTGACCCGCCCGGGACAGGCCTCGCGCTATCGCGAGCGCGGCGCGGCCGAGAACCTCGATTTATTCCGGCGAATGAAGGAAGGCGAGTTTCCCGACGGGGCGCACGTGCTCCGACTGAAGATCGACCTCGCCAGCCCGAATATCAACCTCCGCGATCCGGCGATCTACCGGATCCGGCACACGACGCATCACCGCACCGGCGACAAGTGGTGCGTCTACCCGTTGTACGACTACACGCATTCGATATCGGATGCGCTGGAACGGATAACACACTCGTTCTGCACGCTCGAGTTCCAGGACCACCGTCCGCTCTACGATTGGGTGATCGAGCGGCTGGCCGACGCAGGCCTCCTGCCAAAGCCGCTGCCGCAGCAGCATGAATTCGCGCGTCTCAACCTGACCTATACGGTGATGAGCAAGCGCAAGCTGCTCGAGATGGTCGAAGGCGGACACGTCGAGGGGTGGGATGATCCGCGCATGCCGACGCTGGTCGGGCTGCGCCGGCGCGGCTATACGCCGGAGTCGATCCGGCTGTTCGCCGAGCGCATCGGCGTTTCGAAGTCCGATTCCTGGATCGACTTGAGCGTTCTCGAAGACTGCCTGCGCGACGAGCTCAACGACCGCGCCGAGCGGCGCATCGCGGTGCTCGATCCGATCAAGCTGGTGATCGACAATTATCCGGAGGACGGCGTCGAGGATTGCTTCGCGCCGAACCACCCTCAGCGACCCGAGCTCGGCACGCGTGCGCTCCCGCTGACCCGGGAGCTGTGGATCGAGCGCGACGACTTCGACGAGCATCCGCCGAAAGGGTACTTCCGGCTCTCGCCCGGCGCTGAAGTGCGCCTGCGCTATGGCTACGTGATCCGCTGTGTCGGCGTCGAGAAGAACGAGGCCGGAGCCGTCAGTGTCGTGCACTGCACTTACGACCCCACGACGCGGAGCGGCACACCCGGCGCCGAGGCACGCAAGGTCAAGGGCAACATCCACTGGCTGTCGCTCCTGCACGCCGAGCGCGCCGAAGTTCGCCTGTACGATCGCCTGTTCGTCGTGCCGCAGCCCGGGCGCGCGCGCGACGATGACGCCGATGCGCCGCCGCCGCGCGCCACCGCCGACGCAGCGGTCGACGACGAAATTCACTTTGAGGAACCGACCGAGCGCAATTATCTGGACGACCTGAACCCGCACGCCAAGCGCGTCGCGCAAGCCTACGTCGAGCCGGCGCTGGCAAAAGGCCCGACCGATGCCCGTTATCAGTTCGAGCGGCACGGTTACTTCGTCGCCGATGCCAAGGATGCCGCTATCGGCCGGCCGGTATACAACCGCGCGGTTACCCTGCGCGACTCCTGGGGCAGGGACTCTCCCGGCAAACGTTGACCGCCGGCTCTAAACGCAGCCGGCCGTTGGCGTTACCATGCAGGGTGTGCCGTCTTGCGGCCTTGAGGAATCGATGAAGCGCATCTTCCTATTCCTGCTGACCAACATCGCGGTGATGGTCGTGCTGTCGGTCGTCGTGCGCTTGCTGGGTCTCGACCGCGCGCTTGCCGCGAACGGCCTCGACGTCGGCGCCTTGCTCGTCTTTTCGGCGGTTGTCGGCTTCACCGGCGCGATCATTTCGCTGTTGATGTCGAAGCCGATGGCCAAGTGGTCGACCGGCGCCCAGGTGATCGAGACGCCGAAGAACGAGAACGAGGCCTGGCTGGTGGCGACGGTCAAGCGGCTGGCCGACAAGGCCGGCGTTGGCATGCCCGAGGTCTCGATCTACGAGGGCGAGCCGAACGCGTTTGCGACCGGCGCGTTCCGCAATTCGGCGCTGGTCGCGGTGTCGACCGGATTGCTGAGCTCGATGTCGCGCGAGGAAATCGAGGCGGTGCTCGGCCACGAGCTTTCGCACGTCGCCAACGGGGACATGGTGACGCTGACGCTGATCCAGGGCGTGGTCAACACCTTCGTCGTATTCCTGTCGCGCGTGGTCGCGTTTTTCGTCGACCGCATCGTCTTTCGCACCGAGCGGGGCAATGGGCCCGGCTATTTCATCACGATGATCGTCGCCCAGATCGTGCTCGGCGTGCTGGCGAGCATGATCGTCGCGTGGTTCTCGCGCCGACGCGAATTTCGCGCCGACGCAGGCAGCGCGAGGCTCCTCGGGACGCCGCAGCCGATGATGCACGCGCTGGCCCGTCTGGGAGGCCTGCCGCCCGGCGAGCTGCCCAAGTCGATGACCGGCTTCGGCATTACCGATCACTCCGGATTCATGGCCCTGTTCGCCACCCACCCGCCGATCGAGGAGCGCATCCGCGCGCTGCAGGCGGGCGCGGCGGCCCGCTAAAAGCTTCGCCGGCGCGCACCGATGGCGGCTCCCGTCAGATACAAGATCGAGATCGAGGCTGCGAACGGCATCTGGAGTGACGTGCGCGGCGGCGACGGCGCGGTTCTCACGTTCGACAGCGAAGCCGAGGCCAGAACGCGTCTTGCCGAGTTGTACCCGGTCGAGACGCAGATGGAGCGTTATGGTGGAGGCAAGCGCACGCGCGTCATTCGCATCCTGCCCGATGACGAGGACGACTGGCCGAAGCGCGGCGCGCCGAGATAGCCGCCGCACCACGCGATCTCCGGGCCTGGCTGAAGAGGCCAATCGATCGCGGCAGTGCCGACAAACTAACGGCCGGACATCGCGAAGCGATGGCCGGCCGTATGATCGGACCGCTGTGTCGTCTACTTGAGGTGGTTCGAGACCAGCTTGGTCATTTCGAACATCGACACCTGCCGCTTGCCGCCGAAAACCTGTCGCAGCTTGTCGTCGGCATTGATCAGTCGCCTGTTGATCGAGTCCTGCAGCTTGTTCTTCTTGATGTAGTCCCAGATCTTCTTGGTGACTTCGGTGCGCGGCAACGGATTGCTGCCGACTACCGCGGCCAGCGTTGACGACGGGGTCATCGCCTTCATGAACGCCGCGTTGGGCTTGCGCTTTGCTGCGGGCTTCTTGGCGGCTTTCTTCGGGGCGGCCTTCTTTGCCGGTGCTTTTTTCGCTGCGGGTTTTTTCGCTGCGGATTTCTTCGCTGCGGGCTTCTTTGCAGCCGGCTTCTTCGCGGGCTTCTTTGCTTTCTTGGCAGTAGCCATAGCACTCCTTCCTGGTGGTTAATCGCTTCGATGCGACGGCGATGAATATGGAGTCAGCTCAATCTCCTGTCGTTGCTGCTTTCTCCATCGAACAAATATACCGCATTCCCGCGGGCATAGTATGCAAATTGTGCTCGGTTTGCGAGGGGCGCGTCAGCATTGTTGCGCGATTGGTTGGCCGGGACGAGAAGCGCGGCGGCGGGCGCGCCGGTCCCGACCGCCGCCGCGCGAACGGCCCGCCGCGCGCCGACCGCTGTTGCGCGTGTCACGCTGCCCTCGGCCGGTGCGCCGGGCAGCGGCTCCGGCGCCGCACGTGTCGGCGCGAAATCGCCGATAATGAGCGAACTCGCACCATGACGCCCTCCCAGAACCTCGCCGAACTGCGCAGTGAGTACCACCGCCAAGCGCTGACCGAAGCAGACGTCGATCCCGATCCCTTGCGCCAGCTCGAGCGATGGCTGCAGGAAGCTATCCGCGCCGCGCTGCCCGAGCCGACCGCGATGACCCTGGCCACCGTCGGGGCCGATGACCGCCCGGCAGCTCGCATCGTCCTGCTCAAGGGAGTCGGACCCGACAGCCTCGTTTTTTTTACCAACTACGAGAGCCGGAAAGGGCGGGAGCTCGCGATTCATCCCGATGCCGCGTTGCTCTTTCACTGGATCGAGCTCGAGCGGCAGGTGCGAATCGAGGGCACGGCAAGCAAGGTGGCGGGCGCGGAGTCCGATGCCTATTTCGCCTCCCGTCCGAGATCGTCGCGCCTCGGCGCATGGGCGTCGCCGCAAAGCCGCACCATTCCCGACCGTGACTGGCTGGAGCGCGAATTCGCGGCGGTCGCGGTCCGCTACGAGGGCGACAACGCGGCAGTGCCGCGCCCGCCGTTCTGGGGCGGCTATCGCGTCGTCCCGTCACTGGTCGAATTCTGGCAGGGTCGCCCCTCGAGGCTGCACGACCGCATCGTCTATCGGCGCGACGGTCCGCGCTGGCAGGTCGAGCGGCTCGCGCCGTGACCCCACCCGCAGGGCGCAGCCGCTACAGCTTTCCGGTGCTGATCGCGCTGGCGATCGTCAATCACTCGGTGCTGGCCGGCAGTCGGGTGACCGTTTCGCTGTATGCCCTGTCGATCGGCGCGTCGCCGCTGGTCGTGGGCACGCTGATGGGTCTGTACGCATTTCTGCCGATCTGGCTGAGTGTCGCCGCCGGCCGGCTGTCCGATCGAGTGGGCGTGCGCGGGCCGATGCTGGTCGGGTCGTTCGGAGTCGCGCTGGGCGCTGCGCTTCCCTGCATCTGGCCCGGGATCGGCGCGCTGTTCGCGGCGACATCCTTGATCGGCGCCTCGTTCATGCTGTTCCAGGTATCGGTACAAAATGCCACCGGCGAGATGGGACCGCCGGGCGAGCGCGCCAAGAATTTCAGTCTGCTGGCGCTCGGCTACTCGATCTCGGGCTTTTGCGGACCGCTTGCGGCGGGACTCTCGATCGACCATCTGGGGTTCGGCACGACGTTCATCGGATTCGCGCTGCTGCCGCTGCTGCCGGTACTGGTATTGACGCGGCGCGCTCTCGTGCTTCCCGGGCGCCACCGGGCCCATGCGCAGGCGCCTTCCGGAGGCATTATGCAGCTGATGCGCAATCCGCAGCTCAAGCGCGTATTCATTGTCAATGCGCTGCTGTCGATGGCATGGGATCTGCACACTTTTTTCATCCCGATCTACGGCGCGACAATCGGATTGTCGGCGTCACGCATCGGGGTCATCCTCGCGTCGTTCGCTGCGGCGACCTTTGCCGTTCGCCTGATGATGCCGCGGATCGCGCGGAGCTTCACCGAATTCCAGGTGCTGACGGCGGCTATGTTCATCGCCGCCGCCACCTACGCGCTGTTCCCGTTCGTGGCGAGCGCGGGCGCACTGATGGTCCTGTCGTTTGCGCTGGGGCTGGCGCTTGGCAGCGCGCAACCGATGGTAATGGCGCTGCTGCACAGCATCGCTCCGGCTGGCAGAATGGGCGAGGCGGCGGGCGTGCGCATGTCGATCATCAATGCCTCGACGTTCGCCGTGCCACTGTTGTTCGGCGCGGTCGGATCGACGCTCGGATTGGCGCCGGTGTTCTGGTCAGTCGGCGCAGCGCTCGCCGGCGGCGGCTGGTTCGCGCGGCGGCCCTAGCGCTTCAGGCGGTCGACGTAGTGCTTCCTGAACTTGGCCACCTTCGGCGCGACGACGGCCTGGCAATACGGTTGTCTGCCATTGCGCTCGAAATACTCCTGATGGTAGCTCTCGGCCGGATAGAAGGTCGCCGCGCCGGCGATCTCGGTGACGATGGGCGCGGGCCAGATTCCGTCACGAGTCAGCTCGGCGACCACCGCCTCGGCGTCGCTCTTCTGCTCGGGCGTCTGGCAAAAGATGACCGACCGATACTGCGTACCGATATCGTTGCCCTGGCGGTCGCGGGTCGTCGGATCGTGAATCGAAAAGAACACGCGCAGCAGGTCGCGGAAGGACAGTACGGCGGGATCGAAGCTGATCCTGACGACTTCGGCATGCCCGGTCGCGCCGCCGCAGACGGCTTCGTAGGTCGGATTGGCGGTGCGCCCTCCGGCGTAACCTGATTCCACCGACTGTACGCCGGCGAGCTGGTCGAACACTGCCTCGAGGCACCAGAAACAGCCGCCGCCCAGCACCGCGGTCTGTCTCGATTCAGGCATCGTTGTCATGGTCATGACCCTTCGGATCGTCAGTGATCAGGATAGCGCGATTCGCGGCACCCTCGCGAGTGCCTTGGTCGCGCTCGCGAGGCCGAAGCTTACGCCCGGCGACTTATCTCGCCGCGTGCCGACGAGGTGGTGCGATAATCACGCGCGGGAAAACGCAACGTCGACCGCGAAATCACAACCGGATCACCGGTATCGACGACATGACTCGATCTGACCCCAATCTCGACCTCGTGCGCGATAAGCTCCGGGGCCACGGCGTAGTGGCGGGCGCCGTCGGCCGGTCGGCCTAGCCTTGTTCGCCGGGATACGCGCCTTCGCGTTGTTCGTTGTGCGGGTCCTCCGGCGCCTGCAGGCGACGCAGTTCTTGCGCATCGCCGGCAGCCTGTCGTTCACGACCTTGCTGGGGCTCGTCCCGTTGTTCACCGTGGCGTTCGCCTATGTCGCGCCGTACTCGATGTTCGAGCACTGGCGGGAAGCGCTGGAGCCCGTCCTGCTCAAATTCCTGCTGCCCGGCAGCAGCGTGTCGGCGCGACAGTACCTGGCCGAATTCACCGCCAAGACAGCAACCCTCAAGGGTATCGGCACCGCCCTCGTGGTGCTGACGGCGGTGCTGCTGATCGCTGAAGTCGAGCGCGAAATCAACGCGATCTGGGGAATCTACGAAGCGCGGTCGCTGCCGCGGCGGATAATCATCTATGCGCTGGGCTTCGTCGCGGTGCCCGCGCTGATCGGCGCGGCCGTCTACGCGACGTCGTGGCTGATCGACACCTCGGTGGCCGCCGTGCCGCTTGCGTCGGCCGCGCTACCCTACGTCGCGCGGCCTTTTTCGCTGGCCATCGGCACCGTCCTGCTGACGCTGACCTACAAGCTGGTGCCAGCGCGACAGGTGCCGCTGCGCGCGGCGTTGATCAGCGGCTTCCTCGCAGCCGTCGCGTTGGAGGGAGCGAAGTTCGGCTTCGCGCTTTACATCACCAACGTCCGCACCTACGAGATCGTTTATGGCGCGCTGGCCGCGCTGCCGCTGTTCCTGATCTGGATCTACGTTTGCTGGATCATCCTGCTGGCCGGGGCGGCGGTCGCGGCGACACTCGCCGAGCACCGCTGGGGAAGGAGCAAGAAGCGGCGCCGCCCGTGATGTCGTCGCGTCGATGGCGCGAACGTCGCCTTGCCGAATCGCGACGTCCAAGCTAGAGTTCACGCTTCGCGTCGACGGAGTGCCCCCTCGTGTGGTCGATCATCCAGGCAGCAGGTTGGCCGATCTGGCCGCTGATATTTGCATCGGTGATCGCGCTGGCGCTGATATTCGAGCGGATGTGGTCGCTGCGTCAGAGCGTCGTTGCGCCGTCGGGCATGGTCGACAAGGTGCTCTCCGAGTACAAGCGCACCGGCCTGACGCCCGAGCTGCTCACCAAGACCGCCCACCAGGGTCCGCTGGGCCGGGTGCTCGCTGCGGGGCTGGCCAACGTCAAGAGCCCGCGGCCGGTAATGAAGGAAGCGGTCGAGGAGGTCGGTCGCATCGTCAGCCACGAGCTCGAGCAATTCCTGACGACGCTGGGTACGATCGCGGCGATGTCGCCGCTGCTCGGTCTGTTCGGCACGGTCGTCGGCATGATCGAGATCTTCGGTTCGCAGACCGCTGCCGGATCGAATCCGATACTGCTGGCGCACGGGATCTCGGTCGCGCTGTACAACACCGCGCTAGGCCTGATCGTCGCGATACCGAGCATGATCTTCTACCGTCACTTCCGCGCCAAGGTCGATGCGCTGATCCTCGAAATGGAGCAGCAGGCCATCAAGCTGGTCGAGCTCGCGCACGGGGAGCGCAAATAATGGTCGCCCCGACTGCCGCATCGAGACATGTCGGCGCGCCGCGGCCCCGGTCATCGCTGACGCACGGAAGGCGGCGATGAATCTGCGCGGCGGCAGACACCGTGACGAGCCGGAGATCAATTTCATTCCGTTGATCGACGTCCTGCTGGTGATCCTGATCTTCCTGATGGTGACCACGACCTATCAGCGGGTCGCGGAGCTCAAGATCACGCTGCCGGAAGCCAACGCCGACCCGATGCAGCAACGGCCTAAGGAAATCAACGTCGGCATCAGCGCGCAGGGACAGTACATGGTCGACAAGACGCTGATGCCGTTCACGACCGTCGGCGCGCTGGCCGAGGCGCTAAGCCGCGCCGCGGCCGGTGCCAAGGACCCGGTGATCATCATCAATGCCGATGCCAATGCCACGCACCAGTCGGTGATACACGTGATGGAGGCGGCGCGTCAGGCCGGGTTGGTCCACATCACGTTTGCCACCCAGACTACCGGCAAGTAGCGGGCCGGTTCGGGCGCGGGCCGACCGCGTCAGTGTCCCGCCGTGAATTTCAGCGAACCTCAGTGGACCTCAGTCGACATCTGGTCGCCGCTTGGTTTTCGCCGAGTCTGACGCCGCTGTCGGTCCTGCTCGCTCCGGCTGCACTCGCGTTCCGCGCCACGACCATCGTCCGGCGCGCACTCTATCGTCGTGGTCTGTTCCGGATCGAGCGCCTGCCGGTGCCGGTCATCGTCATCGGCAACATCACCGTCGGCGGTAGCGGCAAGACACCGTTGACGATTGCGCTGGCGAGCGAGCTCGCCCACCGCGGCTGGCGCCCAGGCATAGTCAGCCGCGGCTACCGGGCGACGAGCCGTGCGCCGCGCGCGGTCGGCGTCGACGACGATCCTGATGTCGTCGGCGACGAGCCTTTGCTGCTCGCACGGACCGGCTTGCCGGTGTGGATCTGCGCCGACCGGCCTGCGGCAGCGCGCGCGCTGCTCGCGGCCCACCCCGATTGCGATCTGATCATCGCCGACGATGGGCTTCAGCACTACGCGCTCGCCCGCGATATCGAAATCGCGGTGATCGACGCGAGCCGCGGGCTGGGCAACGGGCTGCCGCTGCCGGCCGGACCGTTGCGCGAACCGGCAGCACGCCTTGGGGCAGTCGACGCCATCGTGCATCTCGGCGGGAGGGGTGACTCCAAGCGCGAATTCGCGATGACGCTCGTCGGCGAGCGCTTCCTTCGGGTCAACGATAGCGCGGTCTCCGCCGATGCGGCGCTGTTCCGCTCCGGTGAAGTGCACGCCATCGCCGGGATCGGCGACCCGGCGCGCTTCTTCGCGCAGCTCGCCGCCCTGGGTATCGCTGCGCACTGCCATCCGTTTCCCGATCATCATCGCTACGTCGCTGCCGACCTCGCTCTGCCCGGCGCCACGGCGATCCTGATGACCGAGAAAGATGCGGTAAAATGCAAAGGATTCGCCGACGACCGCTGCTGGGGTCTCCCCGTCAGGGCGACGGTCGAGCCAACGCTGTTGGCACTGGTCGAGAGAGGCTTGCGTGGATGCAAAGCTGCTTGAGCTTCTGGTTTGCCCGGTGACCAAGGGCCCGCTGATCTACGATCGCGAGCGCCAGGAACTGATATCGAAAACGGCGCGGCTCGCCTATCCGGTCCGCGATGGCATCCCGGTGATGCTCGAGGAAGAGGCGCGCAAGCTCGCGCCTGCCGAGTACGAGTGACACGCGACACGGCGCCGAGGTGACGCGGGCGGCGCGTCGCGTCCTGCGCCGACCGGCGTTATGAGCGGCTGGAGTTCGTCTTGTTCACCGTCCTCATTCCCGCCCGCTACGCATCGACCCGCCTTCCGGGCAAGCCGCTGTCGGACATCGGCGGCAAGCCGATGGTGGTCCGTGTCGCCGAGCGCGCCAGGATGAGCGGCGCGGCGAAGGTCGTCGTTGCTACCGACGATGAGCGGATACGTTCCGCCGTCGCGCGCTACGGCATCGACGTGGCGATGACGAGCAGCGATCACCCGACCGGCACCGATCGCCTTGCCGAGGCCGCAGCGCAGCTCGGTCTCGACGAGCGGGCGATCGTCGTCAACGTCCAGGGCGACGAGCCCTTGCTCGAGCCGGCGTTGATCCGGGCGGTCGCCGACAAGTTGACCCAGCACTCCGACGCGGCGATCGCGACCGCATGCCATCCGATCAGCAACGCCGATGAGGCTTTCAATCCAAACATCGTCAAGGTAGTGCTCGATCACGCCGGCTATGCGCTGTACTTCAGCCGCGCGACGATTCCCTGGGCGCGCGATGCGTTCGCCGCCGATCGGCAAACGCTGCCGGCCGGGCTGCCGCTCTACCGGCACTACGGCTTGTATGCCTATCGCGTCGCTTTTCTCAGGCGCTATCCGTCGCTGTCGCCGGCTCCGCCCGAGCGCTTTGAAGCGCTCGAGCAGCTGCGTGCCCTGTGGCACGGCTACCGGATCATCGTCAGCGTGACCCGCGGCGTGCCGGCGCCGGGTGTCGACACGCAGGAAGATCTCGACCGCGTGCGCATCCTGTACGCGGCAGGCAAGGTTTGACCGTCGTTCCGATTCCGGCCAGAATCGCGGCGCGCAGCGCAGGCGGCGGTCGCCGGCACGATGCGGCGCCGCCCACCATCCGATTCCGACCATGCGACTGATACTCCTCGGCCCACCCGGAGCCGGAAAAGGGACTCAGGCCGCCTTCATCAAGCAGCTGTACGCCATTCCGCAGATCTCGACCGGCGACATGCTGCGGGCCGCGGTTCAGGCGGGGACGCCCCTCGGGCTCGCGGCGAAAAAGGTGATGGACTCGGGTGCTCTGGTATCGGACGACATCATCATCGCGCTGGTCAAGGAACGTCTCAAGGCTGTCGATTGCGCCCAAGGCTATCTGTTCGATGGATTTCCGCGCACGATTCCGCAGGCCGATGCGATGAAGAACGCCGCGGTGCCGATCGATTTCGTTCTGGACATTGCCGTTCCCGACGACGCCATCGTCGAGCGCATGAGCGGTCGCCGCGTGCATCCGGCGTCCGGCCGCAGCTACCACGTCAAGTTCAATCCACCGAAAGTCGCCGGACGCGACGACCTGACCGGCGAGCTGCTGATCCAACGCGATGACGACAAGGAGGAAACGGTCAAGAAGCGCCTCGCCGTCTACCATGCGCAGACCGAGCCGCTGGTTGCCTACTACCGCGAGTGGGCGAACAGCGGCGACCCGCGCGCCCCCAAATATCGCAGCGTCGACGGAATGGGCTCGGTCGATGCCATCAAGGACGCCGTGCTCGCCGCGCTGCATCGCTGACGCGATGGCCGGCTTGGACTCCCGGTCACCGACTTCGCACGGCCTTTGGCGATGAGCGTCGATCTCCGCGCCATCGCTTTTTACCTGCCGCAGTTCCATCCGATTCCGGAGAACGACGCCTGGTGGGGTGCTGGATTCACCGAATGGCGCAACGTCGTCCGTGCCAAACCGAATTTTGCCGGGCATTACCAGCCTCATCTGCCGGCCGACCTCGGCTTTTACGATCTGCGCGTGCCCGAGACGCGCGGACAGCAAGCGTCGCTGGCGCGCGAATACGGTATCGGCGCCTTCTGCTATTACCATTACTGGTTTTCCGGCAAGCGCCTTTTGCAGCGTCCATTCGATGAGGTGCTCGCGTCGGGCGAGCCCGATTTCCCGTTTTGTGTCTGCTGGGCCAACGAGACGTGGACGCGCCGCTGGGATGGACTCGACAGCGACATCCTGATCGCTCAGCGCTATCGCGACGACGACGCGCTTGCGCTGATCCGTGGCCTGCTACCGGCATTCGCCGATCGACGGTATGTCCGCATCGACGGCAAGCCGCTGCTGCTCGTTTACTGTGCCGACGCGATTCCGGACCCGCTGCGCTGGGCGGCGATCTGGCGCGGCGCCGCGCGCGAGGCCGGCTATCCGGATGTTTATCTCGCGCTGGTGCAAAGCGTCAACCAGACGACGATGGACCCGTCGACGATAGGCTATGACGCAGCCGTGGAGTTTCCCCCGCATCTGACTCGTTCGCAGGGAATCGCGCCGGATCCGGGCGCCGTGCGTCGCGGCTTTCAGGGCGACGTTCTCGACTACGTTTCATGCGCGCAGAACGCGCTGGCGCGGCCGCGTCCCGCATATCGCCTGTTCCGCGGCGTGATGACCGGCTGGGACAACACGGCCCGCGTGCCCGACATCGCGCGTTGCTTTGTCAACGCGGAGCCCGCGAACTACGAGCGCTGGCTTGCGGCCGCAGCGGCGCAGACGCGCGAATGGCACGAAGGCGACGAGCGCATCGTCTTCGTCAATGCCTGGAACGAGTGGGCCGAGGGCTGTCATCTCGAGCCGGACCTGCGCTACGGCAGATCCTTTCTCGAAGCGACCCGGCGGGCGCTGGGCAAAGCGTAGCCGCCCGTGTCCGATACTTCGTCTCCGCTGGTCAGCCTGATCGTACGCAGCAGCGCCCGCATGACCTTGCAAGCCGCCCTCGATTCGATCGGCATGCAGGACTATCCGCACTTGGAAGTCATCGTCGTCGCTGCCAGCGGGCGCGATCATCCGTCGGTTCCCGAGCGGACCGGAGCGCATCCGCTGCGCCTGGTGAAGAGCGACGTCCGCCTGTCGCGGCCGCAGGCAGCCAATGCCGGCCTCGACGCGGCGCGAGGCGATTGGATCACGTTTCTCGACGATGACGACCTGCTGCTCTCGGGCCACGTCGCCGGGCTCGTCGCCGCCCGGCGCAACGCACACGGCGCGCGGTTGATCTACACGCTGGCCCTGGGCAGGTTTGCCGACGGCCACACCGAACCCTGGGGCAGGCCCTATGCGCTGTCCGAGCTCTACGAGCGCAACTTCATCCACCTCTCGACCGCATTGTTCGCGCGAAGCCTGGTTGCCGATGGCTGCCGCTTCGACGAGGCGTTCGAAATCATGCAGGACTGGGACTTTTTTCTGCAGTGCGCGCAACATACGACGTTCCATTTCGAACCACGCCAGACCTTCGAGTGGCGCGTCGATCTCGGTACCTCTGGAACCGGCGTCGGCGGCAACAAGGACCCAGCGCGCTTCGCGCGCTTCCGTGACGCGATCTACGCCAAATGGAGCGCTCGGCGGCAAGCCTTGGCGACGCGGGTCAAGCAACTGGTCGAGGACGCAACCGCCAAGCTGCGGCTTGGCGACTTCGACGCCGCGGAAGCCCGTTGCAGCGAAGCACTGGGGGCAAGTCCGGGCGACCCCTGGGCGCTCAATACCCTCGCGTTGGTGTATCGGGCGATCGGCAGGCTGGCCGACGCCGAGCTTGCCCAGGCGTACGCGGTCGCGGTGCGGCCGAACAATCCGTCGCTGTTGTACAACCTCGCGGAAATCCACCGGGCGCGCGGTGATCTTGCGCGCGCACGCACGTGCCTGCAGCGCGCGCTCGACCTCGCGCCGGACTTCGCCTCCGCGCGGACGATGCTGGCCGCGCTCGACCCGGAGCGATGACAGTCGTCGAAAGAGCACTGCGCTGCCGGCACGTTGGACGGGCCCCGGCGCGTCAATTACAATCGCCGCCTGCCCAACGATGAAACACCCGCGCCCTTGACTCGACGCAACGCCTTTTACGCGCAGTCCGGCGGCGTGACCGCCGTGATCAACGCCAGCGCCTGCGGCGTCATTCAGACCGCCAGGCAGCACAAGCGCAGCATCGGCCGCGTGTACGCCGGCCGCAATGGGATCATTGGGGCCCTGACTGAGGACCTGATCGACACGGGTCGCGAATCGTCGCGGGCGATCGCGGCGCTGATGCATACGCCCGCCGGCGCCTTCGGCTCGTGCCGCTACAAGCTCGCCGGCATCGACCGCGACAAGGCGCAGTACGAGCGGCTGCTCGACGTCTTTCGCGCGCACGACATCGGCTACTTTTTCTACAACGGCGGTAACGACTCGGCCGACACCTGCCTCAAGGTATCGCAGATGGCGGCGCGGCTGGACTATCCGCTGATCGCGGTCCACGTGCCCAAGACGGTCGACAACGATCTGGCGGTGACCGATTGCTGTCCCGGTTTCGGATCGGTCGCCAAATATGTCGCGACCTCGATGCGCGAGGCCGCATTCGACGTCGCGTCGATGGCGAAGACTTCGACCCGCGTTTTCGTGCTGGAAGTGATGGGCCGCAACGCCGGATGGATCACCGCGGCGGTCGGCTTGGCCGACGATGCGGACACGCCGATTCCGCTGCTGCTGCTTTTTCCCGAGATCGCGTTCGACGAAGCGAAATTCCTGGCGCGCCTGGACGCGAAGGTCGTCCAATTCGGCTATTGCTGCGTCGGCGTCTCCGAGGGATTGCGCGACAGCCAGGGGAAGCTGCTGGCCGAGGCGGGCACCAAGGATGCGTTCGGCCATGCGCAGCTGGGCGGCGTCGGGCCGATGATCGCCGCGCTGGTCAAGGAGAAGCTCGGACACAAATACCATTGGGCGGTGGCCGATTACCTGCAGCGCGCGGCGAGGCATCTGGCCTCGAAGACCGACCTCGAGCAGGCTTATGCGGTCGGCCGTGCCGCCGTCGAGCTCGCAGTGCGTGGCAAGAGCGCGGTGATGCCGGCCATCGTGCGCACGTCCGACAAGCCGTACCGCTGGAAAATCGAAGCCGCGCCGCTGGACAAGGTCGCCAATGTCGAGAAGAAGCTGCCGCGCGATTACATCAGCGCCGACGGCTACGGCATCACCGCCAAGGCGCGCGCCTACCTGTCGCCGCTGACGCGCGGCGAAGCGTTTCCCCCGTTCCGCGACGGCCTGCCGCAATACGTGCGGCTGAAGAATGTCGCGGTCGCGAAAAAGCTGGCGAAATCGTTTTCAGTCTGACGACAGCCAGGCGAACAGACCCAACTGCGTCGAAGAGGAAGCCCGTGCCCCGCAACGTCGAATATTTCTTCACGCCGGTCTCGCCGTTCACTTACCTGGGACACGACCGATTCGTCGCCATCGCCGGCCGGCACGGCGTCTCGATCGACGTCAAGCCGGTGGACCTAGGTCCGGTGTTCGCGGTGTCGGGCGGCCTGCCGTTGAAGCAGCGGGCGCCGCAGCGCCAAGCGTATCGGCTGGTCGAGCTCGGACGCTGGTCGAAGCATCTGGGGGTGCCGCTCAATCTGCAGCCACGCCATTTTCCGGTTCCTCCGGCGCTCGCTTCGAAATGGATTCTGGCCGCGTTGTCGCAACAGGACGCCGGCGGCGCGCTCAAGCTGACCAGCGCGCTGTTGCGCGCGGTGTGGGCAGAGGAGCGGAATATCGCGGAAAGCGACACGCTGGCCGCGATCGCATCCGAGCAGGGATTCGACGCCGCGTCGCTGGCCGAACGCGCCGCCGCCGCGGACATCCGCGAGCGTTATGACGCTCTGACACAGGAAGCGATCGACCGCCAGGTCTTCGGGGCGCCGACGTACATCTATCGAGACGAGCCGTTCTGGGGTCAGGATCGGCTCGACTTTTTGGACCGGGCGCTGGCAAAATAGCATGTTTTGGCGGTTCGCCGTCCGCTTGCCCCGACGCGGGCGCCGACGAGAACCACCTCCCGGCGCATGTTCGGCCGGGCCAATAACAAAGACCCGCAAAGATTCGCTCGCCACTATTTAGGGGACATACATGTCAACCGCACTCGTCTTCGCGCTCGTTTGCGCGGTCGCCGCGCTGGTCTATGGCGGCTGGTCGATCACCTGGATCCTGCAAAAGCCTGCCGGCAACGCGCGCATGCAGGAGATCGCCGCCGCCGTCCAGCAGGGCGCGCAGGCCTACCTGAATCGCCAGTACGCGACGATCGCGGTCGTCGGCATCATTCTGCTCGTGATCATCGGTGTGTTCCTCTCCTGGACCACCGCCATCGGCTTTGCCGTCGGCGCAGTGCTGTCGGGACTTGCCGGATTCATCGGCATGAACGTCTCGGTGCGCTCCAACGTGCGCACCGCGGAGGCGGCGCGTACCGGCCTGAACGAGGCGCTGGCGGTCGCCTTTCGCGGCGGTGCGATCACCGGCCTCCTGGTCGTCGGCCTAGGTCTGCTCGGGGTGGCGGGCTTCTACTGGTTCCTGGTGCAATCGGCGCACTACGCGCCGAACGCGACCAAGGAAGGCCTGCACGGCATCATCGAGCCGCTGGTCGGGCTCGCGTTCGGCGGTTCGCTGATATCGATATTCGCGCGCCTGGGCGGCGGCATATTCACCAAGGGTGCCGATGTCGGCGCCGACCTGGTCGGCAAGGTCGAGGCCGGCATTCCGGAAGACGATCCGCGCAATCCCGCGGTGATCGCCGACAACGTCGGCGACAACGTCGGCGACTGCGCCGGCATGGCGGCCGACCTGTTCGAAACCTACGCGGTGACGATCGTCGCGACGATGCTGCTGGGTGCGCTGCTGCTGCCGGCGTACGCCGAGGCCGCGGTGACGTATCCGCTGGCGCTTGGCGGCTTCTCGATCCTGGCCTCGATCGCCGGATGTTTCTTCGTCAAGGCGCGCGAGGGCGGCAAGATCATGAATGCGCTCTACCGTGGGCTGATGGTCGCCGGTGGCCTGTCGGCGATCGGTTTCTGGTTCATCACCGACTGGCTGATGAGCCCGGTCGTAGCGACCAATCCCGAGTTGTCGACCTGGCATCTGTGGGCGGCGGGTCTGATCGGCCTTGCGCTGACCGCGGCCATGGTCGTGATCACCGAGTACTACACCGCGACCGAATTCAAGCCGGTTCGCCACGTCGCGCAGGCATCGACGACAGGGCACGCCACCAACATCATCGCGGGGCTGGGCGTGTCGATGAAGTCGACCGCGTGGCCGGTGATCTCGGTGTGCATCGCGATCCTGGCCTCGTATTGGCTGGCCGGGCTCTACGGCATTGCCATCGCCGCGACCGCGATGCTGTCGATGACCGGCATCATCGTCGCGCTGGATGCATATGGTCCGATCACCGACAACGCCGGCGGCATTGCCGAAATGGCCGATCTTCCCGAGTCGGTTCGCGCGATCACCGATCCGCTCGATGCAGTCGGCAACACGACCAAGGCGGTCACCAAGGGCTATGCTATCGGCTCGGCGGGTCTTGCCGCGCTGGTCCTGTTCGCCGACTACACCCACGCGCTGTCCGGCGCAAACATCAACGTGAGCTTCGACCTGTCAGATCACATGGTGATCGTCGGACTTTTCCTTGGCGGCCTGATCCCGTACCTGTTCGGTGCGATGGCGATGGAAGCCGTCGGGCGCGCGGCGGGCGCCGTCGTCGTCGAAGTGCGCCGTCAGTTCAAGGAGATTCCCGGCATCATGGCCGGCACCGCGAAGCCGGAATACGGCGTCGCGGTCGACATGCTGACCAAGGCGGCCATCCGGGAAATGATCGTTCCGTCGTTGTTGCCGGTGCTCGTTCCGGTCGTCGTGGGCCTGTTGCTGGGGCCGGTCGCGCTTGGCGGACTGTTGATGGGCACGATCATCACCGGACTGTTCGTCGCGATCTCGATGACTACCGGCGGCGGCGCCTGGGACAATGCCAAGAAGTACATCGAGGACGGCCACCACGGCGGCAAGGGCTCGGATGCCCACAAGGCGGCCGTTACCGGCGACACCGTCGGCGATCCGTACAAGGACACTGCCGGTCCAGCCGTCAACCCGCTGATCAAGATCATCAACATCGTCGCGCTGATGATCGTGCCGTTGCTCGCGCTGCATGGCGCCGACCGCAAAGTCGCATCGGTTCCGCCGTCGATTTCCATGCCGGCGAGCGGAGTACCGGTCGCCGTCACGACGGCCGCGCCGCCAGCGGTCGAAGCGCCGAAGAAATAAGCGCATCGGGCGCACGTAAAAAGGCCGACCCGCGGGTCGGCCTTTTTTTGGGTGCTGTCGTCGCGGCCCTTCGGTGCGTCAGCGCTTTCTGACCAGCATCACGCCGTCGCCGACCGTCAGCAGGCAGGCATCGACACGGCCGTCATCGCGGATCTTGGCGTTGATGGCGCGAAGCGCATCGGTATCTTCGTCGTGCACGTCCGGATCGGCGACCTTGCCCGACCACAGCGTGTTGTCGAGCGCGATCGCCCCGCCGCGGCGGAGGAGCTTCAGACAGGCCTCGTAATACGCATCGTAGTTCGGCTTGTCGGCGTCGATAAAGGCGAAGTCGAAGGTTTCGGCGCCGCCCTGCTTTAACAGCGCCGCGAGCGTGTCGGTCGCGGGAGCGAGGCGAAGCTCGATTCGCCCGGCGACACCGGCCTCCTGCCAGTAGCGGCGGGCGATGCTGGTCCATTCCTCGCTGACATCGCAGCAGATGAGCTTGCCGTCGGCCGGCAGCGCGGATGCGACCGCCAGCGCGCTGTAGCCGGTGAAGGTGCCGATCTCGATCGCCCGGCGTGCACCGACGAGTTTCGCCAGCAACGCGAGCAGCGCGCCCTGGTCGGCGCCGATCTGCATCCCGCCGTGCGGCATGCCCGCCGTCTCCGCTCGCAGCCGGCGCTGCACATCGGTTTCGTGCGCGATCTCCTGCGTAACATAACGCTCGACCGCCTTGGGGAGCAGTGACCGGCTCATCGGATGCAGGATGCCCCGGTCGGCGGTTTCTTGCAATGCCGGCGTCTGACGGCGCTTGACTACCTCGAAATG
>Ga0207711_10000520_pt1 | contig 39585 bp, 27 predicted proteins | sample KBSS34metaG_FD_184401 | JGI IMG/M metagenome (GOLD analysis project Ga0207711, IMG submission 184401) | Switchgrass rhizosphere microbial communities from Kellogg Biological Station, Michigan, USA - KBS S3-4 metaG (SPAdes) (version 2) | ecosystem: Host-associated > Plants > Roots > Rhizosphere... | reverse complement strand
ACGACCCAATCGGTGCGGGTCAGAAAGACCGCGAGCGATCCATCCACCGCTTCGACCGCCGACAACGCGGGTACGTTCCAACGGGCGCCGAGCCGGAGACTGCCGCTTCCATCATCGAGCCAAAGCATCCCTGCCGGGCTCTCGACCAGGTCGGCCAGCGCCATCGTCACTCGCTCCGGCAACCCCTGACCTGCACTATCGGTCGATAGCGTGCTGGTGAATCGCAGCCACGCTTGGCGGTAATCGTAACGATACGAATAAAAATGCTTGCTTACGAAGACCTTCAGCCGCGAACGAAAGCGCCCTGAAGACGCCACCAGCACGCCGCCGACTAGCGCGGCGAACAGCAGTTCGATTTGCAGCGTGCGGCCCCATTCGCCGCCGAGATAGCGGACGACATAGCCGGCTGCTGCGACCGCGAGAAGGAACGCCGCCGAAACGAGCAGCGCCGTCGATTGCAGCACGACGTTGCGCGAGACATGCATTTCAACCGCCCAGCGCGGATTGCGCGCCATTGCGATCGCGATCAATGGCACGACCAGTGCATTGATCACGCCGCGCGCCGTCCAGATGTCGAGGTCGAGTGCAGCGAACAGCATCGCATCGGCATAGAGAAAAAGCTCAAAGCCGAACATCCCTGCGAGCGCAATGCACAGCGGCTTGATCGCCCAGCGCGCTTGCGGATGCGCCCGGCGGAACAGCTGCTCAACCAGCATCAGCCCGAAAACCGAGAGACCCAGATGCAGGCCGAACGAAGCCCTCTGGCCCTGCGCTCCGAGCGAGCGGGACAATGGCATGCCATCCAGCAACGCCACGCTCGCCAGCATCGCGGCCACGACGACAGTTGCGGCCAAGCGCGGAAACGCCGGCGCGGACTTGTCGCTTCGGGAGCCGGCAATCAGGTTGCCGACGAACATGAACCAGACGCCGTAGCGAAGGACGTCGACGACGCCGAACAGCAGCCATATGGCTGGACGGTCCGACAGGGCGACCGCCAGCCCCGCCGCTGCCCAGACCGCCGTCACCAGGGTGGCGGCGAGCAGCAAAGCCGCGCGGACGCTGGGCCGCCAGCGAAGCGCCATCAGCAGCGCAAAGCCCAGGTAGCCAGCCAGCGCAAGGCCGTAGCTCCACGCGGCTACAGTGGCGAGGACGTTTGCGGTCACGACGTGCGCGGGTAGTCGATAAGGAGCTAACTCTAAACCGGGTTCAGGAGGAAGCGTATCCCGCCGCCCCGCCGCCGACGCCCCGGAGCGCCTTCATTGCCTGGCGGCGCTTGGCGGCCGACCGGCCTTACGGGCACCGGCGCTGGCCGCTCTGGCTGCGCCGTCGGTCGACGCGCGTTCGAGGGCAGCGTCGGAAAGCGCCGCGCTAGCGCGCGCCTTCGCCCAGCAGGACGACGCGCACCGTTTCGAGCAGGATCAACAGATCCAGCAGCAGCGAGTTGTTCTTGACGTAGTAGATATCGTATTCGAGCTTCTTCACCGTATCGTCAACGGTGGCCACGTAACAGTGCCTGACCTGCGCCCAGCCGGTGATGCCCGGCTTGACGCTGTGGCGCACTGCATAGAACGGGATCTGCTCAGAGAGCATGGTGACGAATTCCGGCCGTTCCGGACGCGGACCGACCAGGCTCATCTCGCCGCGAAGCACGTTGATCAATTGTGGCAGCTCGTCGATGCGCGTACGCCGGATGAACCGACCGATTCGGGTGATCCTCGCGTCGTTGACCGCGGCCCACGCGGCCTTGCCGTCCTTTTCCGCGTCCATCGACATGCTGCGGAACTTGAGCAGCGTAAACGTCTTGCCGCCCCGGCCGACGCGTTTTTGCCGGTAGATGACCGTGCCGGGGCTCTCGAGGGCGATCAACAATGCGGTGAACATAATCACCGGCAAAGCGGCGATCACCAGGACCGCCACTACCGCCACGTCGAACGAGCGCTTGACGAAGCGGCGCAGCCAGTTCTGCCGGTAGCCGTCGCCATAGATGAACCAGCTGGCGCGGCTCATGTCCAGCGGCACGTGGCCGTGGACGCGCTCGAAAAAGCCGGCAAGATCGGTGACCTTGATGCCGTTGAGCCGGCAGGCCAGCAAATCGCGCAGCGGCAGTACGCCGCCGCGCTGCTGCCGCACCGCCACCACGATCTCATCGACGCCGTGACGCTTGACGGCCTGTTCCAGTGTTTCTCGCCTGCCGAGGATGCGTTTCGGGGCAACCGCTATTTCCTCGTTGCCGTCGAGGGCGAAAAACCCGACCAGCTTTACGCCGACGTTGCCCTCTGCGAGCGACGCCTCGACTTGCTTTGCCTGCGCACCGGTGCCGAGAACGAGCAAGCGGTGCGGAAGCAGCGCATCGACCAGCGGCAGCATCACTGTATGTCGCAGCGCGATCTGTCCGAGGACGGCGAGCAGCGCGGCGACGCCGACGTTTTGCCGGAACAGCTCGCCGCCGGGCAACCAATCGGCGATCACATAGGCAAGCAGGGTTCCGAACGCGGATGCGATGCAGACGCGGGTAAAGTAGGAGCTGCGCGCAAGCTTTTCCTTGCGGCGGTAGACGCCGAAGCCGATATTGAACAGGACGATGAGAAACGCATAGACGAACGCCGGGGCAGCGTGCAGTGGCTCGGGGATCGGCAGCCGTTGCAGAAAAATGATCGCGCCGATAGCTGCGATTACGAGCCAGGAAAGCTCCGCGGCGAGCAGCAACAGCGTCGCGGCGGCTACGTTCTGGCGAAGAAAACTGATCAACCGAATCCCCTCGTATCGATGACGGCGCCCCACTTACGGGGCGCCACGCGTACGTCGATCACTGACCAGCGGGGCGCCTGTGTTGCTGGCAGCCGCGCTGCTTTCCTCCCGAGGCCGTTATCGTGTGCCAGCCTCCATTATTTCGGCCCGCTGACACGCAATACGACCTATCGGGTCAAGCAATTCTTGTACCGAACGCCCGCGACAGCGATATGACAGCCGCGACGCAGCGCACGCCGAATCTGTCGAATTGCAGCCGTGGAAAAAACTCGCACCTTTCATCAGCATTGGACTATCGCGACAGCTTGTCCGGGGAACACTCGACGCACGATGTGCGGAATATTCACGACCTTATGCGTCCAGGTGCGTTTTCGCACACGCACACCTCTGTCGAATGTACCAACTCGATGTAGAAAGGTCCATGCCGATTGTGTAAATACTTGTATAGCGCTGTCTGTCAACGACAGCTGCGAAGCATGACAACTAATGCTCTGCACGGTACAAGTCACACGCCGACCTTCACAGACAGCCCCCGACGCGAATCGATGGGGACTGGAGCAATTCAGCAGAACCTGCTGGGACGGTCGGCAAAATCGCACCCAACCAGCGCCTTGCACAGCGCCGGTTGTCGGCATTTTTCGATGCTACAGTCGTTGCTACGGTCTTGGCAGGCCTCCACGCCTCCGGGCGACGAACGGACGCCGCTACCTGCCAAACGTCACCCCCGCGGCGGCTCGCGTACCGTCATACGGCTGGTTGCTGCCTTTGCAATTCCTACAAATCCTGGCCGAGCTCATGCCCAACCGGGCCTGAGCAACCCGCCATTGAATGCGCTATCCCGCTTGGGTCGGACTGTCTTCACGAGCCAGTCTTGTCAGTTATCGCCGCGTCGAGTAGTGTTTTCGCGCTAGAACCCACTCGCTCGAGCAAGTCGACGTTCGGCTAACGAGTCACAAGATCAAAAAGGGCACCGGTATGACTGCGGCGGTCTTTGGCAAGACGAACGGCACGATCCCCAGGAAGGAACTGGTCCAGGGCGGTATCGGCATCAAGTCGTACGTCTTGATACTCGTTCAGCTTGGCCTTCTCACTCTGCTGCTGCGTCAGTTCCAGATAGAAAGTGCGGCATTCATAAGATTGGCGCTGTTGGCTTTTTGTGGCTTCGCCGTGCACGCTTTGCTGCCGATGCGGTATCGCCTGCCTTTCTTTGTCGCCCTGTCGCTGGCCGGTATCGTCCTGGTTCTGGACATAGTCAACAGCGTTTGGATTGTTGGAATCGGGCTGGTCCTCATCGGCATTTGCCATTTGCCGGTTTCGTTCCGGATTCGCGGTCTGCTGCTGTTGATCGTCGGCTCGCTGTTAGTGGCGCTGCGGGCGAAGTGGGTGGAGGCCCCCGCCCTCGACGCCATCTGGCCGATTCTGGGCTCGATGTTCATGTTTCGGCTGATTGTCTATTTCTACGACCTTCGGCACGACAAGGCGCCGGTTTCGCCGGTTCGCACCCTGGCCTATTTTTTCATGCTGCCGAATGCTTGCTTCCCGCTGTTCCCGGTCGTCGATTACAAGGCTTTTCGACGCAACTATTACGACGATGACGCCTATCGTACCTACCAGGTGGGGGTCGACTGGATGCTCCGCGGTGTGGTCCACCTGATCCTGTACCGCTATATCTACTATCACATGACGCTCGCGCCGTCGGAGGTCACCGGGCCCGCCCAGCTCCTCCAATACCTGGTGGCCAACTTCCTCCTGTATTTGCGCGTATCCGGCCTGTTTCATCTGATCGTCGGCATGCTCTACCTCTTCGGTTTTCGTCTGCCTGAGACTCATAACCGGTATCTGCTCGCTTCCAGTTTTACCGACTTCTGGCGCCGGATAAACATCTACTGGAAGGAGTTCATGCAGCGGATCTTCTACTACCCGATGGTGTTCCGTTTTCGCAAGCTGGGGACCACCAAGGCGATGGTATTGGCGACGATGCTCGTATTCGCCCTGACCTGGTTCCTGCACGCCTATCAGTGGTTCTGGCTGCGCGGAACGGTGCTTCTCGTCTGGCAGGATGTGTTGTTCTGGGTGGTTCTCGGGCTGGTCGTTGTCGCCAACTCGCTTTACGAGATCAAGTATGGCCGGGAGCGAAGCCTCGGCAAATCGGGCCAAACCTGGCGCAACCTCGGCATGGTCACGCTGAAGACCTTTGCGACGTTCTGGTTCATCTGCGTTCTGTGGTCATTCTGGACCGCCGACTCGCTGTCGAACTGGCTCTCGCTATGGTCCGCGCTGGGAGGCCAGTACACCGTCGATGCCTTGATCTGCCCTGCGATCATCCTTGCCGTCATTCTGGCGGGGAGCGTCGAAGGTAAGGGCCTGCGCAATACGAGGGCCTCTACGCAGGATGAAGGCAGCTGGCGGCGGACTCGCCTGGTGACGGTGGTATCGCTGTTAGCGCTGATAGCAGTGAGCGTCGAGTCGGTGCATCAACAGTTCGGTGCGAAGCTTGCTACCACCATTCACTCGTTGCGCTCGGGCCATCTGAGTCGCCTGGACACCGCGAAGCTCGAACGCGGCTACTACGAAAACCTGCTCTCGGTCGATCGATTCAACTCTCAACTCTGGGAGGTGTACACCAAAAAGCCCGCCAACTGGCTCGACGTTCAGAACGCCGGTCTGAAACGCTTTACCGGCGACTTCGCGCAGACCGAACTCGTTCCGTCGTTCGTATCGCAGACCCCCTACGGGACACTGAGCGTCAACCGATGGGGCATGCGCGATCAAGACCATGAGCTCATCCCCCCTGCCAACACCTATCGCATCGCACTGCTTGGCGCATCGTCGGTAATGGGCTGGGGAGTCGGTGACGGAGAAACCTTCGAGGCGCTGGTGGAAAGCCGATTGAATCGGGAGCGCGCAACGGCTGCGGATACAAGCTACGAAATGCTGAATTTTGCGGTGCCCGGCTACCAGCCTCCGCAGCAACTGGCGGCATTGGACAAGGCGCTGACTTTTTCGCCCAACGCGGTCATTTATGTCGCAACAGGGCGGGAGCTGTCGCGCGCGATGTCTTACCTGGTGGAAGTCGTGCACAAGAAAATTGAAATACCCTACGAACCGCTGCGCGATATCGTCAGGAAAGCCGGCCTCGATCCGTCGATGGATGAGGCAACCAGCCTGCGGCGGCTCGAGCCTTTCAGCATCGAGATCCTGTCATCGACCTACCGCCGTATCGTCGAGCAGGCGCAAGCCCATGGTGCCGTGGCGGTGTTCGTGTTTCTTCCCCAGGTAAGAGAAGGAACCTGGCAGGAGGAGACTCCGGAAACCCTCCGCATCGCAGAGAGCGCCGGCTTTGCGACCATCGACATGTCCGACGTGTACAAGGGACAGGACATCGCTACCATACGTCTCGCGGAATGGGACGATCATCCGAACCGCCGCGGCCATGAACTGATAGCATCGCGGTTGTACGATGAGCTGCAAAAGAAGCGTGAGACGATCCTCAAGCCGGCCAGCCACGCACCGAAAAACTGATCTTTTCAAAAATCTGGGGCTTGCATGACCGATGACATCGAGGGTGTAGTCAAGGACTTCGTTCTCAAGGAATTCCTTCCGGGCGAGGATCCTCACGAGCTCACTGACAGCACGCCGCTCATTACCGGAGGCGTGCTCGATTCGATCGCCACACTAAAAGTCGTCATGTTCATCGAGGAACGGTTTGGAATAACCCTGCAGGCGCACGAAGTCGACTCGGAACACCTGGACACGATTGCCCAGATCGCGCAGCTGGTTCGCGCGAAGAAGTCCTAAGAGCCGGCCGGGGCTGGAAGCAACGACCGTGCTGCACTCTCCGCTTGGCCGCGCTGCCCGTCAGTATCCCGATCACATCGCAGTGGTCGAGCCCGGCAAGGGCAGCATCAGCTATCGCGACCTCGATGCGGTTTCCGACCAGGTGCGCGATCGCCTGCGCTCGGATGGGGTCAGCCCGGGCGACCGGGTCGGCATCTGCCTGCACAAATCGATCGATACCGTCGCCGTCATCTACGGGATCCTCAAGCTTGGCGCCGCGTACGTGCCGGTCGACCCGGGGGCCCCGCCTGCACGCAACGCTTTCATTCTGAACAACTGCGCGGTCAAGCTCGCGGTGATCGGCTCGCGATTCGAGGACAACTTGCGGGCCGAGCTGGAAAAGCTGGGAGCGGTGCCCAGTCTCTTCGTTCTGGGGGATACCGGCGGAGGGATGGCGCTGCGTCGTGCGCTCGATGACGCCCAGGCAGCGCGCCCGGCGCCTGCGGCAACCACGGCACGCCCCGCGCCCCAGGATCTCGCCTATATCCTGTATACGTCGGGGTCCACCGGCAAGCCCAAAGGCGTGATGCTGTCGCATGAGAATGCCGTGAGCTTTGTCGACTGGTGCTCGGAAGTATTCGCGCCGCAGACAAGCGATCGATTCTCCTCTCACGCACCGTTTCACTTCGATCTCTCGATTCTCGACATTCATCTACCGCTCAAGCATGGCGCGACGCTGGTGCTGGTGGCCGAAGATGTCGGCAAGGACCCTGTCCGACTGGCGTCATTGATTGCGGATCAGCGAATCACATGCTGGTACTCCGCCCCGTCGATCCTGAGCCTGCTGGCCCAGTACGGAAAGCTCGCCAGCTACGATTACTCGGCGCTTCGTCTGATCCTGTTCGCCGGTGAGGTGTTTCCCGTCAAACATCTGCGGACACTGAGCCGATTGCTGCCGGCGCCCGAATACTTCAATCTGTACGGTCCGACCGAGACTAACGTCTGCACCTTCTACCAGGTCTCGTTGCCGATCCCGGAGGAGCGCAGCGTCCCCTTTCCGATCGGCAAAGTATGTTCGCATCTCGAGGGACGGGTTCTCGACGAGGCAGGCCGCGAGCTCCCACGGGGCCATGAGGGAGAACTTTGCATCGCTGGCCGCGGCGTCATGCAAGGCTACTGGTCATTGCCCGAGCAGACCGCTCGCGCGTTTCACGAAGACCAATCCGGCCGGCGGTGGTACAAGACCGGTGACATCGTTGTCCAGGCGCCTGACGGCGATTACACCTACATGGGGCGCCGCGACCGCATGATCAAACGACGAGGCTATCGTGTCGAGCTCGGAGAAATCGAAGCTGGACTGTATCGCCATCCTTCGGTCAAGGAAGCCGCAGTCATCGCCGTTTCCGACGAAGAGGCGGGTAAGCGGGTAAGGGCCTTCCTGAGTTGCCGCGACACCAAACATCCTTCACTTGTCCAGATGAAGGGATTCTGCTCGAAAAACCTTCCCCTCTACATGATCCCCGACGATTTCGTCTGGTGCGATGCCTTGCCCAAGACATCGACCGACAAGGTCGACTACCAGCGGCTGAAGGAGATGGGCTGATGGACTTCTCCTTTACCGACGAGCAGAAAATGCTCCGCGACAATATAGTGAAGTTTGCGCAGCGCGAGCTCTGCGAAGGCGCGATGGAGCGCGACCGTTCGCAGACCTTTTCTCCGGAGCTATGGCGTCGCTGCGCCGACATCGGCATCCAGGGCTTGCCCGTGCCGGAGGAATACGGCGGCAGCGGATTCGATCCGCTGTCTTGCTCGATCGGCCTGGAGGCACTGGGTTACGGCTGTCGCGACGGCGGTCTGGTATTTTCGCTATGCGCGCATCTTCTGGCCTGTGTCGTGCCTCTTTGGTCGCATGGCAGCGCAGAGCAAAAGCGGCGCTATTTGCCCGGGCTGTGCGACGGCAGCCTGATCGGCATGCATGCGCTTACCGAACCGGGTTCCGGATCGGATTCATTTTCGATGCGAACGCGAGCCGAAAAGGAGAGCGATGGCTGGCGGATCAACGGCACCAAGACTTTCATCTCCAACGCGCCGGTCGGTGATCTGGCGCTGGTGTTTGCCTTGACCGACGCCAAAAAGGGATTTTACGGAGGCGTGACCGCATTTATCGTCCCGGCCAAGACTCCCGGATTCTCGGTCGGCAACAAATTCGAAAAAATGGGCCTTCGCACGTCCCCGGTCGGCGACGTGGTATTCCAGGACATGCGCGTTCCCGACAACGCCGTAGTCGGCGGCGTCGGAGGCGGCTCGTCGGTATTCGCGACCGCCATGGATTGGGAGCGAATCCTGCTCGTGGCCAGCCATGTCGGCGTCATCGAGCGTCTGATGGAAACGTCGCTCGCCTACGCCAGAACGCGTTCCCAGTTCGGACAGGCGATCGGAAAATTCCAGGCTGTCGCTCACAAGATCGCCGACATGAAAACTCAACTCGAGGCCGCGCGGTTGCTGACTTACCGATCGGCCTGGCGTCTCGAAAACAACCGCAGCGCGTCGCTGGACGCTTCGATCACCAGGCTGTTCGTCAGCGAAACGCTGGTCAAGGTGGCGCTCGACACCGTCCAGATCCATGGAGGCTATGGTTTCATCGCCGAGTTTGAAGTCGAACGCGCGCTGCGTGACGCGGTGGGCAGTACGATCTATTCCGGGACCTCCGAGATGCAACGCAACATCATTGCACGATGGCTGGGTCTGTAGCGTAGTGGAAGTTAGCCTGGTATCACAGCCCGAGGAATTTGCCGCGCTGCATTCCGCATGGAACACGTTGCAGCGCAGGCTCCGGCGGCCTTCACCGTTTCTGACACACGAGTGGTTCGACGCCGCCTGGCAGTGGCGCAACCAGGGCGCCCAGCTGCACGTCCTTTGCTGCAGGCGCGGGCAGGACGTGGTCGGCGTCCTGCCGTTGCTGCGCCAAACACCGTCCGTTGAACACGGAAGCAGCCGCACGCTCAAGTTTCTCGCGGTGCCGGACACGCAGGTCTGCGATGTGCTGGCTGCCGACACCGACCGACTGCCGGTGGCGTCCGCGCTCGCTGACGAGCTGGTGCGCCGGCAGCGTGAATGGGACGCAATCGCTCTTAACTATCTTCCCGATGGTGCGATCGCGCTGATCGAGCTGCGCCAGGCGCTATCGCGTCATGGACTGCGCTGCGACGTCAAGCAGGCGACCCAGAATCCCTGGATCGCGCTCGATTCCGAGTGGGAAACATACTATTCGTCACGCAGCCGCCGTTTGAAAAAGGCGGTCAATCTGGCGACCAACCGGTTGTCGAAGGCTGGCGACGTCGAGCTGCATTGGCTTCAACCCGGAGAAGGCGACGCCGCCGAAGTCAACCGCCAGATCGACCAGATCACCGCCATTTCTGCGCGGAGCTGGAAGACCAGCACCGGCAATTCATTGGACAACGCCGGCCCGCAGGCATTCGTTCGCCGTCTCTCGCAGCATGCGCATCGCCTGCGTTGTCTTTCGGTGTGGACGCTGACGCTGAACAAAACGCCGATCGCAATGGAGCTCCAGTTGATCGACGACGGTTGTGTCTTTGCACTGCGCTCGGATTTCGACGCCGCATATGAGGCAATATCACCGGGCTCCTATCTCAATCGCTACATGCTCGCGAAGCTGTTCGGGCGAGGCTTGCGGCGGTATCTGATGGGACCGGGAGAGAATATCTACAAGTACCGCTGGTCGGACGACGCGGAGCCGGTAAGCACCATGACGATTTACGGACATTCGATGCGCGGACGCTGGCTGGCCGCACGGGAGCTCGTGCTCAAGCCGGCCGCGCGGCGAATCCGCGACGTCTTCCGGGCGTCTCGATCGAAAGAGGCTTCGCCGCCGGAGACGTCGAACCTGGACAATGCGACATGAGCGGAATCTGCGGCTGGTACGGCGATGCAGGCGGGAATCCGCGAACGATCATCGATGCGATGATCGGCGCCTGTTCATGGCCGTCTGCCGCCGGTACTACGCACGTTAGCGGATCGCGATTCACCCTGGCCGCCGCGGGGCCGCCCGGAACGACGATGGTCGTCGGATCGGGGCCGATCCATGTCGCAGTTCAGGGTCATCCGCACTGGATTTCCGGCATCACGGCCGCGGGCGGACCGAACGCGATCGAGGATTTCTGTCGCCGAGTCATCAGCGCCTATCGCGAAGGGGAAAGCGCCTTTCTGTCTGACGTCGGCGGAGACTTCGCGCTGGCCGTTGTCGACGAGACCTCGGGGCGTGTCACGCTTGCGATCGACCGGATCGGCGTGCGCAACATCGTTTACCAGCAGGTGCGCGACACGCTGATCTTCGGCGCCACGTCGGATGCCGTTCTGGCGCATCCTCTCGCTGTCGATGCGATCGCCCCGCAGGCCCTGTACGACTATGTCTATTTCCACATGGTCCCGGGGCCGGCGACCGTATTCCGCGAACATGCTCGCCTGCGCGCCGGCCACGCACTGAGCTATGAAGCCGGGCGAACGTCGACCCGTTCGTACTGGCAGCTGCAATTCACCGAGCCCTCGCGGGGCAGCGTCGAGGAATTCAAGCCCGCGTTTCGCGCCGCGCTCGATGCAGGGGTTTCCTCGGTATCCGGAGGCGCGGATTGCGGCGCGTTCCTGAGCGGTGGCACTGACAGCTCGACCATCGCCGGCCTACTGGGGACGATCAAAGGCGTTGCGGCGCGCACGTATTCGATAGGCTTCGCGGCCGCAGGATACGACGAGATGGAGTATGCGCGCATCACCGCGCGCCACTTTGGAACAGATCACCACGAATATTATGTGACGCCGGACGACGTCGTCGCCGCGGTTCCACTGATCGCCGCCGCCTACGATCAGCCGTTCGGCAACGCTTCTGCCATCCCGACGTATTATTGCGCCCGGCTGGCGCGCGCCGACGGCATCACGCGAATGCTGGGAGGAGACGGTGGCGATGAGCTGTTCGGCGGCAACACGCGCTATGCGAAGCAATATCAGCTTGCGCTTTACGAACGCGTTCCGTCTGGATTGCGGCGGATGCTGGAACCGGCGCTGCTGCGTACGCCCGGCATTGCGTCGGTCCCCATTCTCAGAAAGCTGCATAGCTATGTCACGCAGGCACGCCAACCGATGCCGGCTCGATATGACAGCTACAACCTGCTGGGCCGACTGGGCCCCGAAAATGTCTTCGACCGGGATTTCCTGGCCGAGGTCGAGCCCGGCGTTCCGCTTGCCCTGCTCACTGACACGTATACTGCGACCAGGGCACGCAGCCTGATCAATCGCATGGTCGCCCTGGACCTCAAGTTCACGCTCGCCGATAACGACCTGCCCAAAGTCACGCGTACCTGTGACATCGCCGGCGTCGATGTCGCGTTTCCGCTGCTGCACGAGTCGGTGGTCGACTTGTCGACCACTCTGCCGGCCTCGTTCAAGATCCGCGGCGGCCAGCTGCGCTATTTCTTCAAAGAGGCGCTGCGCGACTTTTTGCCGGAAGCGACCATCGCGAAGAAAAAGCACGGCTTCGGTCTGCCCGCCGGCTTGTGGCTGCGCGATCATCCCCCGCTGCGTGAGCTCGGTGGCGACGCACTGTCGAGCCTGCGCCAGCGCCATATCTTTCGCAACGAATTGCTCGACGATCTGATGTCGACTCGTCTCAGCGAGCATGCGCCGTATTACGGCACGCTGACTTGGGTTCTGATGATGCTCGAAATGTGGTTCCGGGCACATCGCGTGACGGCGCCGTAGTCACGCTCTCCAGAGCAGCGCCGGGCAGCCGTCCTAGCGCCCGACCGCACGTCCAGGACCACGATGCTATTCAACTCCTTTGGCTTCCTGTTTGTATTTCTTCCGATCACGCTGCTCGGTTTCTTCTGGCTCGGGCGGCGCAGCGCATGGCTCGCCGCGGCTTTCCTGACGCTCGCATCGATCGCCTTCTACGGCTGGTGGAACTGGCATTTCGTCTGGCTGCTCCTCGCCTCCATCATTTTCAATTACGTCATGGGGCTGGTCATCGCGTCGATGACGGGTCGGACGCGCAGATACTCGTTTGCAGTCGCGGTCGCCGCCGACCTGCTGCTGCTCGGCTACTACAAGTACGCCAACCTGGCCGCCACGAGCCTGGATACCGTCGCCGGAACGCAGTACGGGCCGCTCGATATCGTTCTGCCGCTCGGAATTTCGTTCTTCACGTTTACCCAGATTGCCTATCTGGCCGACGTGTTCCAGCACAAGGCTCGCGAACCGCGCTTTGTTCACTATGCATTGTTCGTCAGCTATTTTCCGCACCTTATCGCCGGGCCGATCCTTCATCACAAGGAGATGATGCCGCAGTTCCAAGCGCCCCGGACGTATCGCCCGCAACCCAACAGCGTGCTGCTGGGCGCGATCATTTTCACATTGGGGTTGGCGAAGAAGGTACTCATTGCCGACAATCTCGCGCCGTACGCCAATGCCGTCTTCGCAGCTCCCGACCACCCCACCATGCTAGTCGCCTGGGGCGGCGTGCTGGCCTATGCGTTCCAGATCTACTTTGACTTCTCGGGCTATTCCGACATGGCGATCGGGCTTTCACGGCTGTTCGGCATACGCCTGCCGCTGAATTTCAATTCACCCTACAAGTCACGAAACATTATCGAGTTCTGGCGCCGCTGGCATATGACCCTGTCCCGCTTCCTGCGCGACTATCTGTATTTTCCATTGGGCGGCAACCGTCACGGCGAACCGCGTCGCTATCTGAACCTGATGATCACGATGCTGCTCGGCGGCCTCTGGCACGGCGCCGGGTGGAACTTCGCGATCTGGGGCGGGCTGCACGGCCTTTATCTGGCCGCCAACCATGTCTGGCGTCGCTGGTTCGGCGAGGGCGTCGCGCGGACCCGCATCGGCGCCCTCGCCTCGGTGGCCCTGACCTTCATCGCGGTCAATGTCGCATGGGTTTTCTTTCGCGCACCCAGCGTCGAGGTCGGTCGTGACGTTCTCGGCGGCATGTTCGGCGAGTTCGGGGTGGCGCTCCCGGCCGCTGTCTTTGCCCATATCGAGCCGCTGCGGCATGCCCTCGAATCGCTCGGCGTGACCTCGCTGCTGGGTGGCGGACGGCAATTCGCGATGACGTACGTCTGGGTCGCACTCGCCGGCGCGATCGCTTTCGCCGCGCCCAACACGCAGCAGATCACGCGCCGCTTTCGCCCCGCCCTGGCATCGGCCGGCATCGCGTCGGTTCGCACCTTGAGGTTGCGTCTGAACTGGCGCTGGGCCACCGGCCTGGGGCTTCTCGCCTGCGCTTCGCTGTTGTCACTGTCCCGGCCCACCGAATTCCTGTACTTCCAGTTCTGAGCGACGATGCCGACCCTCCATCGCTCCATCCGCATTTTCGGCCTGGTCTTTTTCTTGTCCACGCTGGGCGCAACGGCGGCGGTGGCGTTGCTTGACTACCTGATCGACCCTTACGCCATTTTCGGCGTCCGTACCGTTGACGGCATCAACGCAATCAAGCCAAGACCTGACGCGATGCTGACCGACATCAAGGCCATCGTCGGCACGCGCTTTCATCCCAGCGCTCTGATTCTCGGAAATTCGCGCGCCGAGGTCGGGTTCGACCCGCTCCATCGCGCATTCGCGACGCGGAGCTTGCGGGCATTCAACGCTGCTGTCCCCGGGTCGGACATGGATTACACGCTGGCCTCCTTCCGCCGTTTGATGCCGACCAATGAGGTCGCTGTTGTGGGCGTCGATTTTCTCGACTTTCTCTATTCACCGCCTGAAGCCGGGTCGTCATCCCCGGTGTTTCGCGATTCGATCGCAACGCGGGCGCTTGCGCTGTTCTCGACGACGGCACTGCTCGATTCGCTTCGCACGCTGGCCATCCAGCGGGAACGGCATCCCGCAAGCCTGCGGTCAGATGGATTCAATCCGCTGCTGGATTATCGCGATCTCGTTGCGAACGACGGGTACGCAATGCTTTTCCGGCAGCGGGCCTTCGAATCGGCGCGAAGTCTCGCCAGGCAGCCGCACGAGCTTTATGCCGGCGGCGCTGGGACTTCACCGGCCCTGTCCGACCTGCGGGCGCTGTTGCAGGCAGCAGCGGCCAATCGTACGCAGATGCACCTGGTCATCTATCCCTATCATCTGCTGTACTTGTTGCAGCTCGATGACGCGGGATTGTGGCCCTTGTTCGAGCAGTGGAAGCGCGACCTCACGGAATCCGCCGCGTCCGCCCGATCGCAGGGAGCACGGGTCACCGTCTGGGACTTCGGTTGCGCGCACCGTCTGACCGCCGAGCCAATACCCGACGAGGGCGATCGCAAGACCGAAATGCGCTGGTATTGGGAGGCGGGGCACTTCAAGAAGGAACTCGGGGATCTTGTGCTGGACAGGGCATTCGGCGAAGCGCTCCCTGCGGAGGCGATCGATTTCGGCATCGATCTGGTTCCGGCTACCGTCGAGACGCGGATAGCCGAGTGCCGCGTCTCGCTGGCGGCGATGCGTCAGCGGTTCCCTGCGCTGGCGCACGAAGCTTCTCGCCTGGCCAGCTCGCCATCGGGCGCGAAAGCGGTTTCGAGTCCTTGATCGTCGCGGGACGGACCACGCGTGGGACCCTCGAAAGCAGGCTGTAGCAAACCACTCGCCGTGTCAATGCGACAGTTCGTCGGCGAACAGCGCTTTCGTTCTTGCCAGCCGGGCGATCTCGCCTTAGGATTCGCGGCTCATGCGCTCAGCATCGCGCGGTCGCAATCAGCAACACCGTCACGAGGCAGGTCGCCGGTCCAGCGATGCCGCGTAGTTTACCGACCGAAATAAAAATGTCAGGTCACTCCAACGCCACCACGACATTCGTTCGTTGGCTGATTTTATTGGTCACAGCCGGGCTGCTCGCGGGTGGAGCTTTCGGCCAGTCGATTCCACCGTATGTCGGCTCGGGGCCGTTGCTGCCGTTGATATTGCAGATGCCGGCTAACAGCTGGCTGCAGGTCAATGCGAATTCGTACAGCGACGTGTGGACGCCGGCGTCGCGCGAGCCGCTCGACATGGGCTCTCCGCAAAACCCTTCGAAGATCATCCTCCCCTGGAGCGGCTTCGCCTGGGACAGCAACCGGGGCGACATTATCCTGTACGGCGGCGGCCACGCTAATTATCCGGGCAACGACGTCTATCGCTGGCATTCGAGCAGCCTGCAATGGGAGCGTGCGTCGCTGCCTAGCGAGATCTACAACGACCCGGTCGCCGGCTTCCTCACCGTAGATGGCGTCGACAATTCGCCGATTGCGTCCCACACATACGACAACAATATCTTCCTGCCTATCGCCGACCGCTTCCAGACATGGGGCGGCGCCACGTACAACAACGGGTTTTTCTACGTTCGGGTTTCGGAGACGAATCCGAGTACGACGAGGCCGATCGGGCCTTATCTTTTCGACCCGAATCGCGCCGACGGCAACAAGGTCGGCGGGACGACGGGCTCGAACGTCAAGCGCGTCGATCCTACGTCGATCGCCGGCGGTCAGATGTGGGAAAACCGCGATATCTATCTGCATATCCCGACGCAGACCCTGCCCGGAACCCATGTCAACGGTTGCACCGGCTACGCCGCCGAGGGAGGCCGCGATGTCGTTTACACCGCCGCGTCGAGCCTTTTCGGAACCACGCTGGATCTGTACCGCTATCAGCTGACGGACATAAACAACCCGTCGCTGGATCAAAGCACCAAGGTCGGCGTGTTTTCGGTAGGCGTCACCGGCCAGACGACGTGCGGCTACGATCCGGTGCGCAAGCTGTTCGTCAGAACCGGCAACAACACCACGCCGTTCCAGTTCTGGGACGTGACGACCTCCGGTCCCACCAATCCCGATCAAAATGTACAGATCGAATCGACGATCGCGGGCCTGCAGTCGTGGCTATCGGCGCAAAGCTTGAACATTCAGAAGTGTGCGCTGGAGTTCGACCCTGGGCGCGGCACCTTCCCTCTCTGGTGCGGCGGCGGCGTGATCTGGGAGCTTCACGAGCCGCCCGCGGGCAATACCGTTTCCGGCTGGACCGTTACGCAACGGATGCCGTCCTCCGCAGTGCCGCCGGGGGATGTCGGCACCGGCATCATGGGCAAGTGGCGTTACGCGCCCTACTACGACGTCTTCGTCGGCCTCGAGGATGCCAACGAAGGGCAAGTGTGGATCTACAAGCCGGTCGGTTGGATCCAGCCCAATCCTGTCGGCAACGCCTTGCCTACCGTAAGCATCACGTCGCCTGCCGGCGGCACGAGCGTGATACCCGGAACGCAGCTTAGCCTCACTGCAAATGCGTCAGATCCGGGTGGCAGCATCGCGCGCGTCGAGTACTACGCCAACGGCGTCAAGCTGGGGCAGGCGACTGTCGCTCCCTATACGGTGGCATGGACGCCGGTTCTGGTCGGGCCCTACGCTCTCGTTGCCGTCGCCGTCGACAACGTCGGCGGCATGGCGCTGTCGCCAACCGTAAATATCAGCGTCAACGCGACGCTCACCACCGTCACGCTGCAGGAGGGCCTCAATGGGTATGCGGGCGCGAGCGACACGTACCTGGACGGCACCGCGCATACGGCGGTGCGAGGAGCATCGAATCCGTTGTATCTGGATCCGTTCAACTACACCCCGCTCGTTCGCTTCGCAATCTACCAATCCGAAGGCGGACCGGTGCCGGATGGCGCCGTCCTGCAGTCGGCATCGCTGCAACTCTACAAGCAGTCCTACGACGACACGCTGCAGGTGAATGCCTTGCTCAAGCCATGGGTCGAGAGCCAGGCGACATGGAACCTCGCCCAGACGGGGATCTCCTGGAGCGCAGGGGGTGCGGCCGGGGCAGGAGCGGATTACGTCAGCACGCCCGATGACTCGCTCACGCCAAGTTTCAATCCAGGTTGGGTGTCATTCGATGTGACGTCGCGCGTGCAACAGTGGGCCGGAAATTCCAGCACCAACTATGGTTGGCGGTTGAGTCAGACGACGATTGGCGGCAACCTGAAGGCGTTCAACTCCGCCGAATATACGGCCGACACGAGTCTGCGTCCGAAACTCACCGTGGTGTATTCGGGTGGGGTCAATAACGCTCCGCCGACAGTGACACTGCTGACGCCGGCGAACGGCGCCACGACGCCCCTCGGCGGCAGCTTCAACTTGACCGCCAGTGCGAGCGACGACGGCAGCGTGGCCAAGGTCGAGTATTACGCCGGGGTGGTGAAGATCGGCCAGGCGACCGCTTCTCCTTACACCTTCGGATGGACACCAGGTGCCGCCGGCAGCTACGTACTCACTGCCGTCGCCACCGACAACCTCGGGTTGACGGCACCTTCGAACAACGCCGCGACGGTCACCGTGACCGCGGTCGCAGGCACCACCGTCGTCCTGCAGCGCGGCCTCAATGGCTATGCCGGCGTAACCGACACCTTTCTCGACAGGTACCTGCAGACAGCGGTGCGCGGAGCGATGAGCCCGCTGTATCTGGACAGCGCCAACTACACTCCGCTGATCCGCTTCGGCATCTTTCAGCCCGAAGGCGGGCCGGTGCCCACCGGCGCGACGATCCAATCGGCCAGCTTGCAGCTCTACAAGCAATACTACGACGACACGGTGCGCTTAAATCCGCTGCTGAAGCCCTGGGTCGAGAGCCAGGCAACCTGGCTGCTCAGCCAGACCGGCGTGCCGTGGACCACCGCCGGCGCAGCCAGCGCAGGCAGCGATTACGGCAGCAGCGCCGACGCCGTCGTCTCGGTGCCGTTCAATCCGGGCTGGGTGGCGTTCGACGTGACTGCGCGCGTGCAGCAATGGGCCAATAACGGCAGCTCGAACTTCGGCTGGCGGCTGGGCTCAACGGTGAGTCCCGTCAACGCCAAGACCTTCAATTCCAGCGAGTACACCACCGACGCAAGTCTGCGTCCGAAGCTCACCGTCGTGTATTCGGGCGGGGTCAATAACGATCCGCCGACTGTGACATTGCTGACGCCGGCGGACGGCGCCACGACGCCCCTCGGCGGCAGCTTCAGCTTGACCGCCAGTGCGAGCGACGACGGCAGCGTGGCCAAGGTCGAGTATTACGCCGGGGCGGTGAAGATCGGCCAGGCGACCGCTTCGCCTTACACTTTCGTATGGACGCCAAGTGCCGTCGGCAGCTACGTGCTCACCGCCGTCGCCACCGACAACATCGGGTTGACGGCATCTTCGAACAACTCCGCCACGGTCACCGTGACCGCGGTCACGGGCACCACCGTCATCCTGCAGCGCGGCCTCAACGGCTATGCGCTGGCGAGCGACACCTTCCTCGACAAGAACCTGCAGACGACGGTGCGCGGAGCCATGACCACGCTGTATCTGGACAAGACCACGTACCGGCCGCTGATCCGCTTCGGCATCTTCCAGGCGGAAGGCGGCCCGGTTCCCAACGGGGCGACGATACTTTCGGCGAGCCTGCAGCTCTACAAGCAATACTACGACGACACGGTGCGCTTAAATCCGCTGCTGAAGCCCTGGGTCGAGAGCCAGGCAACCTGGCTGCTCAGCCAGACCGGCGTGCCGTGGACCACCGCCGGCGCAGCCAGCGCAGGCAGCGATTACGGCAGCAGCGCCGACGCCGTCGTCTCGGTGCCGTTCAATCCGGGCTGGGTGGCGTTCGACGTGACTGCGCGCGTGCAGCAGTGGGCCAACAGCGGCAGCTCCAACTACGGGTGGCGGGTCGATTCCACCACCAGTCCAGTCAACGCCAAGATCTTCAATTCCAGCGAGTACGCGACCGACACAAGCCTGCGTCCGAAGCTCACGATCATGTATAACTAGGTGCCCGCGACGCCGACGTTCGGCGACGGTGCAGACACCTTTACCGTGTCCTGACGAAATAGGCCGGTCGGTCGTAAGCCTGAATGATGCATACGCCATCGAGCGTGGGCACGTATTGCATCCGGCCCCATATCGCGGGAAGGCCGGGCCCGGCCGAATGCATCGCGTCAGGCGCTGTACCTTTCAACGCCATGCGATCGACGCTCCAGTCGGCGGCCGACACCCGGGTGATCGCATAGAGATGGCCATCGTCCTGGAAGAGCAGGAACTTGCCCAAGCCCTTGTCGAACACCAGCCCGGCAGCGTAATAGCCGCCAATGCTGACCGAACCGCCGTGCGGACCGCTGAACGATCCGACGGTAGCCTCGCCGGTGGCCAGATCGATGGCCAGGGGAATATTGTGCGCGCCATAGTCTCCGACGCGAAGAAGCGTACCGCTGCCAGTGGGATCGATGGCGGCGCTGGCACGATCGACGTCGGTTCGCGCGCTCTGCCACAGCGTGGACCAGGAGTTCCTGGCGCGAGTCCACTTGCTGACTGCGCTCGCACTCGATACGTAGACGTCCTCGCTGACCGGATGCTTGCACGTCCAATTGCCGTCCCAGCCACGGCGCAGCGGCAGGTCCGGATATGTTCGTGGGGTATCCCAGACACCGGTATCGATCGCGACCCCGTCGACCGCAAAAAACTGTCCGGTGTCGCTGCTCCATGTAATGGCGCAGCCGAAAACCATGAACTTGTTCTTCGCATCGATGAATTGCGGCGACCAATAACTGTGTCTTGCACTAGGCGTTTTGCCGTCGAGCATGTACGGGGCCGGTGGTGCGTAACGTGACGCGACGTGGGCAGCAACAGTGGGGTTGACGCGCGTTCGCCAAATCGGCGCATCGTCCTCGAGCCGCAAGCCGCGAACATCGTTGCCGGCCCACGCGCCCGCTCCGCCTCCGCCGAAGATCAGCATCTCGCTGCCGTCCGTTTTCAATGCTCCGCCGCTGTAAGCCAGGATGCCTCTCCGCGGGTCTCCGTAGCCGATATCCTGAAACCGGGGATTCGTAAGTCCGGCGGCGAGCTGCGCACTGCAGTCCATGCCGGACAGCGCGGTACCGGGGATGGCGGTCCACTGATTGACTGGCACGCCTTGCATCCATCGGGGGCGCAGCGTCTTGGGGTCCGCTGCAAGCGCTGCGCGCGACAACGTGGCCGAGGACCCAGCTGCGGCCAGAACGCCAAGTCCACGCATGAATTTTCGACGCGCAACCGAGAGGCTAGCTTTGCCGCGTAACATCGACACGTTGTCATCCCCTGTTGGTCATACGTTTTCTCGAATTCTCGACTTGGTTTAGACTGCTGGCAAGAAACCCGATGCACGACCAACCGCAGACGACCGAAGACCACCATTCCGGCGCCGGACAACCGGATCGCAGCAAGCCGGGCTTCGAACAGGAATGGCGCAGCAGATTCATCGAATTTGCCGATCTGCGCGACGACGACGCCGGCATCGCGGGCTGGTCCACGACCGGTCTCGATGCGCGGTTCCGGTTCTTCCGGACCTTGTGGCAAGGCGCAGCACCGGGATCCATCTACCTCGACGTAGGCTGTGGCGCCGGTACCTATACGCGATGGCTGGATGAACAGCGTCTGTCGGTCGTCGGCATCGACTACTCGCAACCGGCGCTGCGCAAAGCGATGGCTCGCACCAGGGCGGGCATCCCTTTCTGCTCGGCTGACGCGACCCGATTGCCGTTCGCGGATGCGAGCGTGCACGGTGTGCTGTGTCTGGGCGTGCTCCAGGCAATGCAGGCTTCCGAGCCTCTGGTGCAGGAGCTCGCCAGGGTGATTCGTCACGGCGGCGTGCTGTGGATCGACGGTCTGAATTATCACGGCTTCACTGGTTGGTGGGATCGCACGCGCCGCAAGCTTCGACACAAGCCGATGCACTTGCGCTACGAGTCCACGTTAACGCTCCTCGAGATTCTTGGTCGTGCCGGATTTGTCCGCCCGGCGCTCCACTGGCTGCCGTTGATGCCGTCCAGGCTGCATATCCTTCAGCCCGCGTTCGAATCGCGGCTCGCGCGGCGACTGTTGTCCGCCTTGCCGACAATCGGCAGCGTCGCCAGTCATTCCTTTCTCATCCGCGCGGAGCGAAATCGCTAAAGCTTCGTATCGCGATACCCCTGTCGGGTCGGAGCACAGAGGCGGTAGCCCGTGCTAACATCGTCCGCCGTATCGCTAACATCCGTCGTAATCCCGCTAGAGGGGCCCTATCATGACCGCGGACGATTGCCGCGCGCGCGCCCGTGGACCGGCATGACCAAGCTTGCCGAAAAATACCTGGAGCGCTACTTCGGAGACGATGAGCATCCCTACCGGACGCTCGAGCTGGAGGTCGGCCGGCGTCTGCGACCCGAACATGCGCTGCTGGACGCAGGCTGCGGACGGGGAGCGCCTGTGCTGCTCAAGTATCGCGGGAAAGCGCGACGCCTGATCGGCGTCGATCTGGTCGAGTTCGATGCTCCGGTCGACGGAGTGGAACTGTTGAACAACGATCTCGGTCGAATCGCCATCGAGGATGCTGCAGTCGATATCGTCATGTGCCGAAGCGTGATGGAACACATCGAGAATCCGGACGCCGTCTATCGCGAAATTTATCGCATCCTCAAGCCGGGCGGGCTGTTCATCTTCCTCACGGCGAATCTCTGGGACTACGCTGCGCTGATCGCCACGGTAGTGCCAAACCGGCTCCATCCGTGGATTGTGGCCAAGACGGAAGGCCGCCAGGAGAAAGACGTTTTCCCCGTGCAATACCGCACCAATACGCGCGGGGCCGTGCAAAAGTGGGCGTCCGCCGCCGGCTTCGAGACCGTGTCCTTCCGTTATCTCGGGCAATATCCCGGTTACTTCATGTTCAACGGTTTTCTGTTCCTTCTGGCGACGGCATACGAAAAGCTCCTTCGCCGATTCGAAACGCTCGGCTTTCTGCGTGGCTGGATCTACGTGACATTGCGCAAACCGCAATCGTGAGCCAGCGTGCCCCGCTCCGCGCCGGCTCTGTCTGCGCCGCGGCCCTGGCGCTTTTTCTTTCACTCGCTTCCGGTGTCAGCGAAGGTCAGCCGGCGACTCTGTCCGACGGGGTGGACGGTGCAACGTGCGATTACTTCAATCTTGGCGCGCGCCTCGCCTGGCGCCATCGTCGAGGGGATTGGATAGACGCCTCCGACGCCATGCAAGGCGAGCAGCCGTTCGCGCAAGCGATGGTCCAGCCGACCGATACCAATGCGGTCGTGAAATGGGACGTCAGCCGTATCGTTCAGGACTGGCTGGCGGAGAAATATCCGAACCGCGGAATGCTGATATCGGCGGTCAAGGGACGACCCACCGAAGCGGCGGTGTTTCACAGTCGCGAGGCGGCGAACGCCGCCCTTCGTCCGCGCCTGGTGCTGACCTTGCAGAACGGCACCACCCAGCGCTTGGCTCCTCTGGCGGATACAACACTCGATTGCACGACGTATACATCGCTCGGCTCGCGGCCCACGCTGACGGCGGGGGCGACACGGGCCGTGCTCCTGCAGTTCGACCTGTCGGCCTCCAAGGGCGCTCATGTGTCCGCGGCGGCCCTCGAGCTGGTCACCACCGAGAAGCAATACGGGACGACGGCGCTGGGGGTCTACCGGATAGACCCTCCGATTTCGGAGTCCGCGGTCAGCAACAAACCCGTGCCGGGGCTCGCCACGCGCTATCCGCGGGACGCTGGAATCGAAAAGGATCCGGACGTCGTCATGGCGACCGGTTTCGAATCGCCGTTGTGGCACGGCGACTGGAGTTACGTCAGCCCGCGGGGTTCTTTCGGCCGCGTCGACAGTGCGCCGGGGCTCGGCTTCCAGCCGCTCCATGCGTACGCCTTGCAGGTAAAGATTCCGGCGGGGGACAACCTCGGGCTCGACATGGGCTACAAGTTCGCGGACAAGCTCGGCTCGGAGCCCGAGGAAATCTATTTCCGTTACTACTTGCGGCTCGCAAGCGACTGGCGACCGAGCCCCGATGGCGGCAAGCTTCCCGGAATCAGCGCGACATACGGCAGCACCGGCTGGGGCGGACGCAAGGCCGACGGCCGGAGCGGCTGGTCGATGCGCGGGATTTTTTTTCGCAGTCCGGAGGCCGGCAGTCCATACCATGAGCTGACACCGATCGGCACCTACGCGTATCACGCCGATATGGAAGACTACTGGGGCGACGCATGGGCGTGGTCCGGAAACGGCCGGGCGCTGCTCGAGCGCAATCGCTGGTATTGCATCGAGCAATACTTCAAGGTCAATCAGCCAGGCCGGAAAAACGGCATCATGCGCGCCTGGATCGACGGTTATCCGGTCTTCGAAAAGACCGATATCCGGGTTCGCGACATACCGTCGATCAAGATCGAGCAGATCTGGATGAACGTCTACTACGGTGGCACCGCACCGGCGCCGACCGATCTCCATCTGTTCATCGACAACGTCGTGATCGCCCGCAAGTATATCGGCCCGATACCGCCTTAGCGTCCGCGCGGCGAGCCGGTTTCACCTCCTCCGCACACGTCGAGTTATGCTAGCATTCATCGCATCGTCGGCTGCCAAATCCCCGTCGCCGCGGCCACGGATCGGCTTGAAAGGATCACCAACCGTGTCATGGAGAAGGACCTCGTGCTGGCGACTGCCGGCGTTGTGGGCAGTCGGAATCGTTGCGGCGCTGGTCGCCGGTCTCGCCGGCGCACAAGCGACGGACAACGATTACTACACGACCACCGATACCACGCTATTGCGCACCGTTGAGCGTTACCACGTCGTGGTGGCCGAAGAAAAGATCCGGACGAAATTCTATAGCGCCGCGCGCTCGGACCTCGATTTCGTGCTTCGGTATTTTCCCAATCATCCGAAAGGTTTGCTGCTGATGGGGCAGCTCTGCACGGACCACGCCATGCCGCACTGCGAGCTCGACTCTGTCTTCGAGAAGGCGATCGCGATCAATCCCAATGTCGCGGGAACCTATGTCACGCAGGGCGTCTACCTGCATCGCGTCAAGCGCTACCGCGAGGCTATTGCAAGCTACCAGCGCGGGCTGGCGATCGATCCCGATTCGATCAATGGCCACTACAATCTTGCGCTCGCCTATCTGGAGACGAAGCAATACGATCTTGCCAACCAGGAGGCGCAACGCGCCTATGCCCTGGGTGCGCCATTACCGGGACTGCGCGACCGGTTGAAGCAATCCGGTCAATGGAAACCGGTCGCTGCGGCGCCTGCGCCGCAGGGCTCGTCTGCCGCCGCGGACTCCGGCCGGGCGACTACGGGGCCCGACGGCAGGCAAGCGCAGTAGCGGGCCGCGCTCGAGTGCCTGGCTGGCACCTGCGCACAGGGATCAAACGACGACCGGCCGCGGATTGCGACGATTGATCAGCAGACGCAGCGCGAACCTGACCGGCTGGCGATCCCAAGGCGTGAATCTCGGCAACTGAAACGAGTCGCTGTCTCTCGACGCAACGCCCCATGCGGTCGAAACGGCCGCAGTGAACCCGGCGTCGCGAACCATGCGCACATGCTCGGCCGCGTAGTCCTGACCGGGCTTGCCGTTCGGATAGGCAAACAGCGAGACGGGCTCGTTAAGGATCGCTGCCAGCCGCTCGCGGCTCTGGTTGATTTCGCGACGCGCGTCGGCGGACGGAAGTCGCGTCAAGATCGGATGTGTTGCGGTGTGCGCTCCTATCTCCATGCCTGCGGCGCGCAATGCATACACGTCTTCGTCCCGCATCATCAGATCGCGCGGCAGCGTCCCTGGCGCGATGGCTTCGATTCCCGCGACCCTTGCCTCGCGTTCGCCACCGGGAAGATGCTTCAGTGCGGACAGGATCTGACCGATCGCCGTCCGGCGCAGTTCCCTGGTCGAGAGCGGAACCACGCCCAGGCCCAATGAGGTCAGATCCAATTGCGCCAGCTCGCATCTGCGGATGGACTCGATCACCGTGTCATTCCACATCCGGCCTCCGTTGAGATAGCCGGTCGCGATGAAAAACGTCGCGGGAACGCCGTGCCGGCGCAGGATCGGCAAAGCGATATCCACGTTGTCCCGGTAGCCGTCGTCGAAGGTCACGCATGCGGCGTGAGCGGGCAGCGTCCCCTTGCGCAATCGCTCGACCGCCTCGCCGAGGGCCAACGGCGTAAAAAATCGGGAAAGCGCCCGGATCTGACTTTCGAATTCAGCCGCCGTGGGATCCCAGTTGTTCAGCGGATCCGGGCCCGGCAGTACGCGGTGATAGATAAGAATCGAAAGGCGCGAGCGATCGCCGGGCACGGCCCGGGCGGCGAGCGTGCGCAACCATCTCCAGGCGCCCGAGCGCGTCCCGCCAGCAACGGGACGCGCGGACGAATCTGCTGACACTGGCGCCGCACGCACGTCAGAGAGTCCTGCTCAACTGCCCAATCTGTTTGCCAAGCCCCAAGGGCGGGATCGCGACGGCCTGTCTTGGGTCCGTCGGAAGCTGGCTGAGCGACTTTTGCACGACCACCTGCGTCACAACGAGTATTGCCACCAGCAGGTAGGGAAAATCCCAGTAAGCCAGGCTCAGGAATGCGCCGCCGACCCAATAGCCGATGAAGCTCACCTGAATCATCGTGGCCAGGTCTGCCGCCCAGCGATAGTCTTTCAGGCCTCGAGTCGCCCGAACGATCTTGCTGGCCAACCGCCACGCACACACCCAGAAGGCGACGAACAGCGTCAGACCGACGAAGCCGTGCTCGGCGAGAATCGACACCCAGATGCTGTGTGAATCCCAGACCCGCGTCGGGTCAGGTGCCCAGCGCGCGAACGCATCCGGCTGGAACGCCTGGAATCCACCGCCGACGATCGGCTTGTCGGTCGCCATGTTCCAGCCGAACTGCCAGGAATTGATGCGCGCCGTCGCCGAGCTGTCGTACTCGAAGGTCTGGATCGTGCCCATCCGGTCCCACCAGGCGTCCGGCATGATCGCGAGGAAGATCGGCACCAGGGCGAGAAGGAGGACCCCAACGAAAAACTTTCTGTTCCCTTTCAACCAGAACGCCGCCGCCATCGCAAACAGGGCGAGGAAACCGCCGCGGGAATACGAGCCGAGAATGGCGATGAATACCAGGGCCATGCAGATGCCCAATACCCACTTCAGAGCGGGACGCGGCGTCTGCAGCTGCAGCCACCGCATCAACGGAAGGGTCATCGTCAGCGCCAGCGAGATTTCCGTATTGCCGGCGATGAAGCCGCCATTCGGGCCGAGTACCATCCCTCCCCCGCCCTTCATGATCGTATAGACCCCGCCCTTGATTCCGAAGTATGCGATCGACAAGGTGCTCACCCAGACCAGCGCCTTGATGCGGTCGCGCGACTGCATGACCATGATCGTAAGGAAGGTGAACAGCTGGATCTTCGCCACTTTTTCGAGCTGAGACCACGCATCGGACGGGAACAGCGCATAAAAAGTCGTGACCACCATCCAGGCGTTCAAGGCAAGCAGCAGGACGACCGGCGGCACGAGCGGCAACGGCTTCGGCTCTTTGGAAATGACGATGGCGATTATCGTCACTATGCCGATTACCTCGGCAAACGGGAGGTTGTAGGCGAAACCGAAGGTCAGCTTGTGCGGGTTCATCAAGCCCACCCACGTCCAGAGAAGAATGCCGACCCACGGACGCGCGAAGACGAAAAGCAGCAGACCGAAAATGACGGTGGTTAGAGCGATGTCTCTCATGGGCGTGGAACCGCCGGATGCCGTGCGATTGCGCGCGCCGGTTGGCGGCACATCGTCGCGGATACGGCAGCGACCTGGCGCCGCCGCTCCGATTCCGGGGTATTCATATTATCATCAGCACGAAGGTCCGAGTGATCCCCAGCCCTAATGCAACCTGTGTGCTATTCAACTGAATTCGTGCTGAAATGAAGTCTACAGACGCACCGGGGCGCGAGGAGGCCGGGACTGCGGCGATGCGTTCCGGTTACCGCGGCGCTGAATCCCCGGAGACCGCGGCAGCGCACGCGGCGGACGAGCCGGATCGCCGCGGATGGTTCTACCGGGTTGTCGCCCCCGGCTCTGACCTTGCCGTACTCGAGATCGGCGCGCCGTTCGTCAGGACTTGGTTCTCCGACGTCGTAAGCTACGACTCCGGCGCGCTATGCCGGCAGCCCTCGCCGGGGCCTCGTTTTGCCATGGTGATCCTGCATTTGACGCTCGGTGGCTGCGCGTCGATTGCCGAAGCGCTCCGCGCGGCGCATGGCCTGCTCGAACCCGGCGGCATCGTCGCGCTGGCCGGCGTCAATCGGATCCGTGTACCGGCGACTCGCGATGCGAACGCGCCGGTGCCGCGCGCCACCCCATGGGGATACCGGTCGGCGGCACGCCACGCGGGATTCTCGCAAGTGGACCTTTACGTCGCCCAGCCGGACTTCGACGAATCCATCCACGTCGTCTCGACTGCGCCTGCGAGCTCGCGGGCGTTTTTTCGCCACGAGCTTGCGGCTCGAAGTGCGTCGGGCCGCAACCGCTTGCCGCTCGCGCGAAGGCTGCTCGCTGAACTCAACCTGGCGCCGCATTTGCAACCGTTCTATTTCGTCGTCGCACGAAAATGCTAGAAGCGGCGCGCTGCGCGCTGTGCGAGGTTGGCGTTTTGCAAGCCAACGATCCGATGCCCCCTTTCACGGTGCGGATGAGCGGCAATCTGAACTTCCTGGCCTATCCGCCGAGCGGCGAGTTCTACCTGGTCAAGATAGGATTGCAGAACGACCTGCGTCGCGAGTTCGAAGGTTTCTCTGCGGGCCACGCGGCATTTCCGCACGGTGTGCCGCGCCCCTTGGCGCTGTCACGTCACCGCTCCTTTCCGACCCTCGTCACTACCGGCATTCCGCTGACTCCGCTGGGGCCGCTGAGCATGCGCTCTCCGGTCGGAACTCTGCGACGAAGCCTTGCGGATTTTTTTGCCAGGTCGAGCGTTGCCTTCCGGGTCGACGCGGCGTCCGCACATTCGCAGCGCATCCGCCAGGCGTTCGAGGGGTTGCCTGAAACTCTGCGAGCATCGGGCGAGCGTTACATCGAAGCGATCGCGGCGGACGCCGACTGGCTGCCGGCGGTGAGGCAGCATGGCGACTTTTCCGTCAACAATCTCGGAATGCACGGCCCTTTCCTGGTCATTCTCGACTGGGAGGATTACGGACGCGAATGCCTGCCCGGCTACGATCTTGCCTTGTTGCTGCTCGCTCTGAACGGATTCAGCGCCGCGACCGTACGCGACAACACGCGCGATGGTGCAGAGCACGCGTGGATTCTGCAGGCCGGCAGTGAGGGAACCGGGATACCGCCCGCCTTGTTTCTGCGGCTGCTGCCTGCGTATCTGGCGCTCACCGTGCGGATGAAAACCGAAGCGGCGTATGGCCATGCATTGCAGTCGCGCGCAATCAGCGCGCTGACAACGGCTCTTCACGACTTCGGTACGCGGCAAAGCGCAGGAGAGCACCGTTGACCAGCGTCCGCCGGGCACTCGCGATCGCCGTGGTGGAGAACCAGCTGACCTTCGCGCTTCAGTTCGCAACGGCCGTGATCGTTGCCAGACTGCTTACACCCAGCGAGATCGGCGTGTATTCGATTGCCGTGATCACGCTGTCGGCCGCACACGTGATCAGGGACTTCGGCGTGGTCGCCTATCTGGTCAAGGAGGCCGAACTTTCGGCTGAGAAGATCCGCGCTGCGTCCGGCCTTTCGTTCGTCGTTTCCTGGGCGCTTGCCGCTCTGATCTGCCTCGCAAGCTTTCCTCTCGCCAGATTCTATAACGAGCCGCGATTGCTGCACCTGACGTGGGTTCTTGCCTTGAATTTCGTGATGATCCCGTTCGGTGCGGTCTCGATGGCGATACTGCGGCGTGAATTGCAGATGGGTCGCATTTTCACTATCCGGGTAGGAAGCGCGGTCGCCAGCGCAACAACCGTGGTCACGCTTGCGGTGCTCGGATTCGGTCCGATGAGCCTCGCGATCGGCAATACGGTAAATACTGCCGTCACCATGCTCGGGGCGCGCATTTTCAGGCCGGCCTGGCTCCCCGAGCTGCCCTCTCTTCGCGGCGTGCGCAAGATCCTTACTTTTTCCGGCCAGATGCTCACGTCCGACATCCTTTTCGAGGCGTCCCGCGCGGCACCGGATGCAATTCTGGGCAAGGTCGAGGGCCCGTCGGCCGTCGCGCTCTTCGGGCGCGCCTCGGGCCTGGTCGACGTCTTCGCACGATTCATGAGCCAGGCGATGTGGTCGGTGACGTTGCCGTTTTTTTCCAAGGTCAAGCGCGAGGGCGGTGAGGTCGGATCGGCGCTGGCCCAGGCGCAGGCTCATTTCCTCGGTGTCGCGTGGCCGTTCTATGCGGTGCTCGCATTTTCGGCTCATCCGGTGATGCTGACCCTCTTCGGTGATCAATGGGTGGCGTCGATTCCGGTCCTGCGGTGGATGACCGCTTTCGGCGCGGCAACCGCGGCAACCATGTTTGCCTCGACCGCGCTCATCGGCGCCAATCACGCCGCGCGAGGAACGCGGATGATCGCCAAGGTGCACGTGCTTCGCATCGTCATAATCGCTGCGACTGCACCGTTCGGCATTGTGCCGCTGGCGATGGGACTCTGCGCTGCCTCGATCGTCGAGATCGTCATCGTGACCCAGGAGATTCGGCGCACGCTGGGGATTACGATACGCGCGCTCGCCCGTATTTATGCACAGGCGGCGTTCGTCACTGCGTGGAGCGCCCTGCCGGCGTTCGGTCTCGTCCTGGCCGACCGCATGGACGCGCTGCGGCTGCCTGGGCTGCTGGCGCTGGTCGCCGCGTCGGCCGTAGCCTGGGCGTCCGGCTTGTTCCTGGTCCGGCATCCGCTTGCGGCGGAAATAGTGACGCTCGCCCGGCGGTTCAGCCGCCGCAAGAGCTAGCGCGGGGTCGAACCGGAAAAGGCCCGCCGAATGCCCTTTGGCGGAGTCACGGCTTCCGCGCAATCAGGACGCAGTCGGGGGCGAACGGCGCCCAGAGCCGATGTCGAAATATCCGCTCGGCAATCCTTGCGCCGCGGCCATTGAGCGCCCGATCGGTCCGCAGGCGTGCGCGCATGACCCAGAATCCTATCGGACGCACGGCCTCGATGCGTAAGCCCTGCTCGCGGAGCATGCGGGCGATCTTCCAGAAGGTCAGATCCATGTCGTGCGTTCCGCCGGCAACGCCCTGGATCAAAGTCCCTATCCCATGCGGGTTGCGATGGCTGTTGATCACCAGATGACCACCGCCGCGCAACAGGCCGGTTATGGCACGCAGCGCGGCCATGCGCAGGTCGGGTTCGGCGTTGCCGAAGAAACGAAACGAGGTGATCAGATCGAACTGTCCGAGGTCCACGGGCTGCTGAGCTATGTCGGCGCAAACGAAGCGAGTACCAGGGCATTTCGCGCGCGCCGCGCTGAGCATGCTTTCCGAGATGTCGACGCCGACCGACTCGGTCACCAGCGGCGCGACGATCGAGGTGATGCGTCCGGTCCCGCACGCGAAATCGAGGTATCGACCTCCGCCTGGCACCAGGCGCGGAATGACGTCGCGCAGGTATTCCTCTTCGTACTTCGCCATGTACGCGTCGAAGGGCTGTGTCGCGATCGAGGCGTCGTACGTGTCGCCCTTGGCAAGATGACTGTGTCGATAATCCATCGGATATCCTTCGCGCCCGGTCAGGGCATCGCATGACTGACCACGTAACGAAACTTGCCGGAACGCTCGGGCTCGATGACGTCGACCCGCTCGATAGTAACCTCTACGCTCGCGCCCAATCGCGCTCTGAACCCGTCCCGGATGCGTTGATCCATCGCGGACGGAAAATCCGCGGCGGCCACGATCTGGACCCGTACCCGTTGCCGCGACTCCTGCACGATCTTGAACGACGTGATTCCCGGCAGATCGCGCAGGATGTAGATCAGCGCGAGGCCGTGCATGACGGTGCCATCGGCGGCGATCACGAAATCGGTGCTTCGACCCTGGATCTCCTCCAGCAATGGCAAGCTGCGCCCGCACGCACACATGCGTTGCGCAAGGATGCCGATGTCGCCGGTGCGATAACGGATGAACGGAAAGTCGCGGGTGGCAAGATGCGTCACGACGATCTCGCCCGGCTCGCCGTCGGCGACGAGCTCGCCGCCGGGCCCGACGATCTCCACGATGATGTCCTCGGCGCTGATGTGCATGCCGCCCTGCGGGCACTGGTGCGCGATAAAGCCGGCGTCGCGCCCGCCATAGCCATTGGCCACCTTGCAGCCGAACGCATTCCCGATCAGTTCGCGCTGGTGATCATAGAGCATTTCTGAAGTGACGAAGGCAACCCGAACACCGAGGTCGTCGAGCCGCTGCCCACGCGCCTTGGCGTGCGCGGCAACCTTGGCGAGCGCCGAAGGATACCCGAACAACATGCGCGGCCGACGCGCTCGAATTTCAGCGACGAACCGGTCGAGATTCGCCAGCGACATGTCGAATGCGGGCAGCAGCTTGGTGCGCATCAGCCGATCGCGCAGCAACCGCATTCGGTCCTGCGCGCCCAGCTCGATCGGGGAGCCCCACAACACGACTTCGGGGTCGCCGATGTCCACACCCCACCAGCGGGTCGCGCGCCATTTCGCCGCAACGTCATGGCTGACGCGCCCCTTTCCAATGTAGAAGACCAGGGGCTCGCCGCTGGACCCGCCGGTATTGTAGCGTCGCAGCGCCGGCGCATCGTCGGCCTTGAGCGCATCGGTATTGGCGCGTATCAGGGCCTTGGTCAGGAAAGGCAGGCGCGCAAGATCGCCGAGCGACCGTGTGGCGGAGGGATCGAATCTGGCTTCGTCGAATACTCGGCGATAGTACGGCACATGCCGCGAGGCGTCGGTGAGAAGGCGCCGCAAACGGCCGACGCGCAATGCGTCGAGCTCTGCACGCGGCCACCACTGGCTCGCCTCGAGCTCGCGCAGCCGCTCGACGCTCGAATGCCTCTTCAGTCGCTCATGCAGAGGAAAGAGCCCTCCGGCAATGAACCGCGTCCACGGATCACGGCGGGTGTTCATGTCGCGAAGTGATGCAGCGACGCCACGCCGAGCGCGCGGGCATACACGCCAAACAGGCGGGGGCGCACCTGAGCCCAGGTGTAACCAGCCGCGCTCTCGGCGCCCGCCTCGACGAGCCGTCGGGCGAGCCCCTCCTCTGCGAAAACGCGTATGGCCGCCGCAGCCATCGCTGAAGGATCGCCGGGCGCCACCAGAAGCGCATTGCGCGCGTCCGTGACCAGATGGGGAATGCCTCCGACGTTGGTCGTCACGATCGGCACCGCGCTTGCCATCGCCTCGAGAAGCGAGATCGGCATATTGTCCGCGGTCGAGGGATTGAGCATCAGATCGGCGTTTCGATAAAGCTCGGTGATGTGCTCGTTGTCTATGCGTCCGGTGAAACGCACGCCGTCCGCGACCCCGAGCGTCTGCGCCAGCTGCTGCAGGGCATCGAGCCGTGGTCCTGAGCCCGCGACCGTCAAGGTCGCATCCGGATACGCGCTCCGGATGACCGCAAACGCGCGCAGCGCCGTTGGGATGTCGTAGATGTCCTCCAGGTTGCGGGTCACGATAATGTTGTGGCTCGCCGCTCGTGGCGGGCCCGGATGGAATCGGGAAAGATCGACGATATTGGGCACGATCTCCGCCGCGATCTCGAATTGCCCGAATACGTCCTGCAGGAAGCCGGAGGGCACGACGATGGCGAAGGCGCGGCGCAACGTGGGCCTCACCCAGGCGACTTGCCGGCGGAGAAATTGCTCCGCTTCGCCGCCCCGGTAATTGACCACGACCGGTACGCCGCGCAAGCGTGCGATCCAGACGGCCGGCGCCGCGCAAAGGTGCCAGGCCCAGCCGGAATTGGCCATGACGTGGAACAAATCGGCACGCCCCGCACAGCGCCAGAGGTGCCGCAGATAGGGCACCAGTCGGAAAACAGCACGCACGCCGCGCACGCTCCCGATCCAGTGCGGCCGATAGCGCGCATTGACCTGGACGATTTCGACCGATATCGCCGCATCGGCCAGGAGACGTGCAAGCTGGCGCGTCTGATTGGCCATGCCGCCCGACGGTGGCGGGAGCGGACCCACGAGTCCGATCGAGATCTGCCTGGCCGAATCCACTGGCGACTCCACCTGTCAAGCCAGCGCCAGCTGAACGGCGAGCGTCGCCAGAAGCAACAGTGCTACGACGGCAAGGACCACCAGTTGCCGACGCAGCATGTGCAGGTGGTGTACCTGCTCGGCATTTTCGCTGGTTTCGTAGATGCGGATGTGCGGCCTCACGCCGGCCATGCTCGCAGCGAACTGTGCAAATGTCTGCGATACCTTTCCTGCCGTTCTCACCAGCGGGTGCGCGTAGTAGCCGAACACTTCATTGCCTTCGAGCAGATACCACTGGTGAATGCCTCGCCGGTAGTAGTCGAGTGCGGTGTCGCTTTGGACGAAACCTGGACGGCCGCGCCCGTTGGGACGCATGCACACCTTCTCGCGCGAGCCGAGCAGCACCTTTCGGAATTCCAGCGCCCCCAGCGGTTCGCCGCTCGACGCGTCGATCGCATGAAAATTGTTGAACACGTCGAGGAGCAGCCACTTGCCGCGTTGCCGGTCATAGATCTCGACCACCGTGTGGCCGTGTCCGCCGAATCCGTCGAAGGAAAATCCCCACTGCCGCACCGTCAGTCCCGCCGTGTGCGCGAGAGCTAGGAAGACCTTGACGAAGTCGGCGCAGTAGCCGTATCCATCCTGGATCGCCCGGTAGGTGGTCAGAAGGTCGGCGCGCACCGGCCCCAGGTCCCCCGCGCGCTCGATCAGATGAGAGGCGAGCGCCAACGCCTTCTCCCAATCTCCGTTCAAACGGTCCAGATCGAGACCGGCCACGATTTGGCGGAACTCGAGCGTCGGCGGCAGGCGTTCGGCCCTGAACCCGACTGGAAATTTCGGCGGAATCCAGTCGAAATCCTCCGAGCGTCCCGGTGATAGCAGCAGCGCATTGCGCAGGCGCACCGCCTCGGTTCCCGGGTAGGCCCGCCAAAACACGTAGCCGACGACGGCGGCAACGGCGACGAGATTGGCGACAATGCCGATGCTCATCACGCTACCAGCACAATCCCACGTACTCTCCGCGCAGCGCCCTACGATCGGCGATGTTGACCAGGTCGATGATCGTCTGCTCGGGCCGGGTGTGCTGCGCGAGGGCGGCAACGACGCCGGCATCGCCCAGACCGACGACCAGCACGTCGGATCCCGCGATCACTTCCGCGATGTCGTTGCGGATCAGCGACCCGATGTGCGGCAAGTGCTGTTCGATGTAACGCCGGTTGGCGCCGAGCAGGTTGGACAGGTGCACTTCCGGGTCGTAGACCAGGATCGTGCAACCCTTGCCGATGAAATGCTCGGCCAGCAGCACCAGCGGACTTTCGCGCAGATCGTCGGTCCCGGTCTTGAACGACAGCCCTATCATGCCGATCCTGCGCTTTGCAGTCGCGGCCACCTTGGCTATCGCGAGCTCGATATGCGCCCGGTTGGACGCCGTGATCGCTGCCTGCATCGGCAATTCGACGTCGTGCGTCTTGGCCAGATGGATCGTGGCGCGAAGGTCTTTCGGCAGGCACGAGCCGCCGAAGGCGAACCCCGGCTTCAGATACGCAGGCGAGATGTTGAGCTGCCGGTCCTTGCATACGAGGTCCATCACCTCGAAGGGGTCGACTCCCAATGCGTCGCACAGGCGCGCCGTCTCGTTGGCGAAGGTTATCTTCAGCGCATGAAAATTGTTGCAGGTGTACTTCGCCATTTCCGCCGCGCGAATCGACGTGACGTGGAACTCGCCCGGCAGATGGCCGAACAGCTCGCGCAGCTTTGCCGCCGGCTCGGCCGCGTTGGCGCCGACGACGGTGAACGGCGGCTTGTCGTAGTCTCGAATCGACGTTCCCTCGCGCAGGAACTCCGGCTGGAAGCAGACGTGGAAATCGACGCCGTCCTTCTTGCCCGACTCGGCTTCGATGATCGGGCGGAGCACGTCCTCGACCGTTCCGGGCACCAGGGTCGACCGGAATACGAATACGTGCGTTACCGGCTTTTCGCGCATCGCCGTGCCAAGGTCATGAGCGAGCCGAAGCATGGCGGTCTGATCCTGGCTGCCGTTCGGCGCCGATGGCGTGCCGACGCAGATCAGCGAGACGTCGGTCTCCAGCACCGCCCGGCGAGTGTCCCTGCTGACCGAAACACGTCCACTGGCAACCGTATCGGCCATCAGCTGCACCATGCCCTCCTCGACCACCGGTGTCCGGCCGGCGGCGATCAGGTCGAGCTTCGCCTGGTCGACGTCGACGCCGACGACGCGATGGCCATCGCGCGCCAGACAGGCGAGCGATACCGCGCCCACGTAGCCCAGGCCGAAGATGCTGATGTTCATGCCAGTGCTCCAGCGGTCGCGCGCGTGTCCCGCGATGTCCGGCCCTGGCTTGCCAGACAGCGATCGATGATGGCGTCGAGGCGCTGCATCGACTTGTCCCAGGAGTGATGCGACAGCATGCGAGCACGCCCAGCGCGCGACAGGCGCTGACGCTCGACCGGATCGTCGACGATGCGCAGGATCGCCGCCGCGTACTCGTCAGGCGATGACGCCGCGAGGAAATGGTCGGGATCGGCGGCGTCGACGCCGCCGGCAGCGACGCGGCTGGTCACGACCGGAACGCCGCTCGCCATCGCTTCGAGGATCTTGTTCTGTGTCCCCCGCGCGATATTTAGCGGCGCGATCATCAGCGCCGAGCGCTGCAGGTACGGCCGAACGTCGGCCACCGATCCGGTCACGCTGACACCGGGGAGCTCTCCAAGCCGTCGCACGCGCGGCGAAGGATCGGCGCCGACGATCATCAGCTTGAGGGATGGGCGGCGTGCGTGCAGCAAAGGCAGTGTCCTGGCGCAGAAATCGAACATGCACTCCTGATTCGGGTAGTAGTCCATTCGGCCGACGAAGACGATCGTATCAGCATCGTAGGCTTCGCCGCTCGGTGCGAAATATTCGCCGTCGACGCCGTTCGGGAACCAGTCCGAGGCAACACCGGTGCGATAGCTTTCGAGGGTTTCCCATTCGGCTCGCGTCGTCGCCGTGCACAGGTCGAAATGCCGGGCAAGCCGCTTTTCGGCGCGCTCCATCTTGGCGCCTTCCAGCCGGTAGCCCAGCGACAAGGGGAAAGGCTTGAAGCGCGCGTACTCGAGCCACTTTTGCGAGTCCATGTCGCCGAAGTCGAGGATCTTGGGCGTGCCGCGGACATTCTCGACATACGGCGCGACCGACGAGCAATGCACGAAGATCAGGTCGAAGCGTGTGCCGGCGAGCAGTGCATCGATGCGCTGCGCCAGCTGCGGCGAATAAAAATATCCAATCGACGACGGATTCGGCGTTGGAAGGCGAACCAGCATCCGCATCGTCTGTACCGGATTGTTGACTCTTCCGATGTCGTAGCTTGCGCAGTGCGCTGCCAAGCCCTCACCTTCCCGCGCTTCCTCCATCGAGCGTGCGATCGACGCGACGTGGACTTCGTGCCGGGCCGACAAGTGGCGGATCATGTTGAACGGACGGATCTTGCCGCCTCGCTTCGGCGGAAACGGGAAGCGATGGCAGACGTAGAGAATCTTCACGACGTCACCGCCTTGAGCTCGTCGGCGACATCGGCCGGCTCGCGGCCGTCGAGATACATGCGCGCCCAGATTTCGAGGTTGATCAGGGTCAACAGCCGGTCGGTCCCGTCCATGCGGTTGGCGCGATGCGCCGCGATCAGCGCGGCGACTTCCGGCGGCCGGAACAATCCGCGCACCTCGATCGATGCCGGCGACAGCAGCTCGCGCATCAGCGGCGCGAGATCGCCCTTCAGCCAAGCCCCCATCGGCGTGCCGAAGCCGCGTTTCTTGCGCTCGAGGATGTCTGGCGGGAGGATGTCCTGCAGCGCAGCCTTGAGCGCGTGCTTGAGCCGGCCGCCGCGTATTTTCACTTCCTGCGGCATCCGCGCCGCAAGCTCGACCAGTTCGTGATCGAGCAGCGGCACGCGGCACTCCAGCGAAACCGCCATGCTCATCTTGTCGGTCAGCAGCAGCAGATCGTCGGGCAGCTGCGTTTGCGCATCGACCGACAACATCTGATTCAACTCGTCCCCGCTGGTCGCCGCAGCGAACGCGTCAGCAAGGGCGTCATGCTCGTCGTTTCGCGGGTGGCGCAGCAGCGCCGTGGCGGCGTCCTCCGGGAAAACCTCGACGTACGACCGATAGCGTTCATCGAACGGCAGGCCCGCCGTCGACAGAAAGCCCTTGGCCAGGCGCAGCGCGTTGAGCAGCGGAGAGTGGCGGTCGCCGGGCAATTTTTCGCCCAGCGCCGACGCCGCGCGGCGCAGCCCCGTGGGCAGCCGGTCGAAGTACGCCTGGTAATGGCTGCCCAGATATCGCCGGTAGCCTCCGAAGAGCTCGTCGCCGCCGACGCCGGAGAGTATTACCGTCACGTCGCGCCGGGCGAATTGCGAGACCAGATACGTGGTGATGAACGCGGTGTCCGCGATCGGCTCGTCCATTTGCCAGAGCAGCTGCGGCAGAAGCGCCGTAACGTCCGGCCGGACGAGAATCTCGTGGTGATCGGTGCCGAAGCGCTGCGCCACCTTTCGGGCGTACGGCAGCTCGTTGTAGTAGTCCTCGGCCGCGCCGCCTCCGAAGCCGATCGCATAGGTCTTGACCGGACGATCGCTCGCCGCAGACATGAACGCGACCACGGCGCTCGAATCGACGCCGCCCGACAGGAAGGCTCCGATCGGAACGTCGCTTACCATTTGCATGCGCACCGACTCCTCGAGCCTGGCACGCACGCGGTCTACCCATTCGTCCTCGGTCGGCGCACGGTCGACTTCGGCCGCCACCTGCCAGTAGCGGCGCTGGTCGACTTTGCCGCGCTCGGCGCTCAGCACCGTTGCCGGCGCGAGCTTGCGTATGCCCCGGAATATCGATTGCGGCGCCGGCACGTATCCGAGCATCAGGTAGGCGGACAACGCCGCCGGGTCGAGCTCCGCGTTCATCCCCGGCAGCGCGAGGATCGCCTTGGCTTCGCTTGCGAATATCAGGCGGCGTCCGTCATTCCACAGATAGAGCGGCTTGATGCCCAGGCGATCGCGGCCGAGCAGCAGGCGCTGGCGCCGTGCATCCCAAAGTGCGAAGGCGAACATTCCGTTCAAATGCTCGACGAACGCTTCGCCGTGCTGTTCGTAAAGGTGAAGGATGGTTTCGCAATCGGAGGCGGTCTTGAAATGATGACCCTGCCCGGTGAGCTCGCGGCGCAGCGCCTGGTAGTTGTAGATTTCGCCGTTGGCGATCAGCCACAGCGTGCCATCCTCGTTGGAGAGCGGCTGGTGTCCGCCGGCAACATCGATGATCGACAGGCGCCTCATGCCGAACGTCAGCGGGCCGTCGGCGTAGACACCCTCGTCGTCCGGGCCGCGATGGATGGTGCGGCGCGCCATCGGGCGCAGCGCCTCGGGCGCCGCGGAGGCCCCGCTCAGATGCAGCATGCCGTAAATGCCGCACATGCTAGTGCGTCTTGAGCATCGCGCCGGCGATGGAATGCGCGCCGAGCAGCGACTGGTAGACCCTCGCGTAGCCGCCAACGCTGCGCTTCCAGGTGCGTTCAGCCTCGACGAATCGCCTGGCCTGCGCAGAAAGGCGCGGCCATTCCGCGCGCCGCGCCAATACCGCCTCGAGCGTCCGCGCCAGCGCGGTGGCATCGCCGGCAGGAAAAAGGAAACCCGTCTCGCCGTCGCGCACCAGCTCGCGATGGCCGCCGACATCCGAGGCGACGAACATGCGGCCCTGCGCCATGGCCTCGAGCGGCTTCAGCGGTGTCACGAGGTCGGTCAGCCGCATCCGGTAGCGCGGATACGCCAGCACATCGATCAGATCGTAGTAGCGACTGATGTCGCCGTGCGGGACGCGGCCGGTGAATATCACCCGATCGCCGAGACCGCGCTCGACGGCGAGCGACTTGAGCGCCTGTTCCTGAAAGCCGCCGCCGACCAGCAGCAACTTGAGCGCAGGAAGACGGGGAGCCAGCAGCGCGGCGGCCTCGATCAGAAGATCCAGACCCTCGTACGCATAAAACGAGCCGGCGAAACCGATCACCGTCGCACCCTCGAGCCCGAGGCGA
>Ga0207711_10000519_pt1 | contig 39605 bp, 41 predicted proteins | sample KBSS34metaG_FD_184401 | JGI IMG/M metagenome (GOLD analysis project Ga0207711, IMG submission 184401) | Switchgrass rhizosphere microbial communities from Kellogg Biological Station, Michigan, USA - KBS S3-4 metaG (SPAdes) (version 2) | ecosystem: Host-associated > Plants > Roots > Rhizosphere... | reverse complement strand
CGCCGTGACCGGATCGGTGGGCATGAAGCCGACCTACGGCGGAGTGTCGCGCTACGGCGCGATCGCGCTGGCCTCGTCGCTCGATCAGGTGGGTCCAGTGACGCGCACCGTGCTCGACGCCGGCCTGCTGCACGACGTGATCGGCGGGCATGATCCGCGCGATTCGACCAGCATCCCGGATGCCTGGCCCTCGTTCGCCGAGGCGGCCCGCGCCGGCACGCGCGACGGCTCGGTTCGCGGGCTGAAGATCGGCGTGGTTCGCGAACTGTCTCAGGAGGGCCAGGGATTCCAGCCGGGCGTTCTGCAGCGCTTTCACGAATCGCTCGCGCTGCTCGAGGCACAGGGTGCCGAGCTGGTGGATGTCAGTGCGCCGTCGTTCGACTACGCGATCGCGGCCTACTACCTGATCCTTCCTGCCGAGGCGTCGAGCAACCTGGCCAAGTTCGACTCGGTGCGGTTCGGGTTGCGCGTGACCCCGCCCGGTGGTGGAACCGTCGAGCAGGTGATGGCGGCCACGCGCGAGGCCGGGTTCGGCGACGAGGTGAAGCGCCGCGTCATCCTCGGCACCTATGCGCTGTCGGCGGGCTATTACGACGCCTACTACGGCTCGGCGCAGAAGGTGCGCACCCTGATCCAGAACGACTTCGCGAGCGCCTTCTCGGTTTGCGACGTGTTGGCGACCCCGTCGGCGCCGACGACGGCCTTCAAGCTGGGCTCGAAGCTGGATGACCCGCTCGCCATGTACGTCAACGATCTGACCACGATCCCGGCCAACCTCGCGGGCGTGCCCGGGATCTCGTTGCCTGCCGGTCTGGCAACCGAGGATGGGCTGCCGGTCGGCATCCAGTTCATGGCCCCGGCTCGTGAGGACGCTCGGCTGTTCACGGTGGGCGCGGCTCTGGAGCAGTTGCTGGTCGCTCAGTGGGGCGGCCCGTTGCTCGCGCAGGCGCCGGCGTTGGTGTAGCGCGACGTCATCTATTCCTGAGACACAGCGCATCACCTTGCTTTGAGTCCTGCTCAACCCCTAGATTCGCCGTAGTGCGCCAGAGGAGTTCTGCCGAGGCGCGGCATTTCATGTCGTCGGTAGTGAACTCAAGGAGTCAACGGTGTCACGTTTCTCAGCTACGTCCTCGTCGCGACGTTCGGTTCGACGGGGGGCGCGGGCCGGTTCGGCGCTGCTTGCCTTCGCCGTTGCGGCGGCCTTGTCACTGGTCGGGGCGGCAGCGGCTCACGCCGACAGCAGCCTGCTCACCGCGGCCCCGGTCGACGCCACCACCCGACAGGGCCAGGCGGTCTCGATCCAGTTGCTCGGGTCCGGCCCGGTCGGCGATCAACTGTCGTACGGCATTGTCGGTAGTTTCGGGTTCGGGCCGATCCCGACCGCCAACGGCTCCGTCTCGTTCGATTTCAACTCCGGATTCCCGTTCAGTCGCATCATCTACACGCCGAATCCGGGATTCAGCGGGATCGATGCCTTCGACTACGAGGTGAGCGACAACCAGCTCAACTCCGCGACAGCCACGGTGACCGTGACGGTGACCCCAGTATCGCCCGACAACCAAGCACCCGTGGCCACGCCGTACTCGGTGACCTGCGAGAACCCGGGCCAAGTTCAGGTGACAGCGGCAGGAACGGACGTCGACGGCGACGTGCTGTCGTTCGCGATCGCGAGCCAGCCGTCGCACGGCTCGGTGTTCCTGTTCCCCGACTCGGTAGGCCCGCAGCTCGTCTACTACCCGGAGGACGGCTACTTCGGGCCCGACTCATTCACCTACACGGCGAACGACGGTGTTCTGACGTCCGATCCCGCCACGGTAACCATCAACGTGACGCCGCCGCGTGCGAACAGCGTGCCCACCTCTGTGCCGCCGAAGGTCACGACGGCACAGGACACCCCGGTGACCTTTACCGTGCCGGCGACCGACCTGGACGGCGATCAGATCTTCTTCGAGTACTTCCAGGATGCTCAGCACGGCACGGTCTCGAACTCGGGCGACGACCAGTTCACGTACACGCCCGACCTGGGGTACTTCGGAGCGGACACGTTCCACTATGACGTGACCGACCACCGCTCGACCTCGTACAGCTACACGGTGCAGATCACGGTGACGCCGGCGAGCGTGCCCGCGCATACGCCGTCCGTTCGTGCCTTCAGTGTCGTGACGCAGGGTGAGCCTGTCGCGGTGACGCTGCTCGGGTCCGACCCCGATGGCGATGCACTCAGCTACTCCACCGCATCCGGGCCGAGCCATGGAGTGCTCAGCGGATCGGGTGCCGATCTCACGTACACACCGGATGCGTCCTACTTCGGGGAGGATTCGTTCACCTACCAGGCCAGCGACGGCGTGCACGTCTCGACTCCTGCTGTCGTAAAGATCTCGGTCAAGTCGCCATACGAAGCCGTCGATCCTGTGCTTGATGTCTCGGTCTCCGCGGACCAGAGTCAACCGTCGTCGTCCCAAGTCGTCTCGCCGGCCTTCTCAACGACGGGGGCGGACCGTTTGATTCTGGCGTTCATCTCGGTCGATGGCCCCCAGTCGTCGGCTGCTGCCCAGCGCGTCTCGGCGGTTACCGGCGGAAATCTGGATTGGACGCTGGTGAAACGGTCGAATAGCACCGGAGGGACCGCCGAGGTCTGGCAGGCCCACGCCACGTCTCTCATCACGGGTGCGACCGTGACGGCCAAGTTCGCGAAGACCGGCTTTGACGGCTCGATCACCGTTGCGGCGTTCGCTAACACACCGGGTTCTGTCAGTGCGTCGGTCGCGACCGCAGGCGACACTGGCGCCGCCACCGCCACCATTTCGCCGGGGGACTCGGCCGCCCCGAACCAGTTCTGGGCGGTGGGCCACGTTCAGTCGCGGGCCGGCGAACCTGTGCCGCTGCTCGATCAGGAGCTCACGCACGTCTTCACAGACCACCACGCAGGCAACGCTTTCTGGACCGAGAAGGCTAGCCTCGGCCACGTCAATGCCGACCTCACCCTCGGCCTCTCAGCACCGACCACCGGCCATTGGCAGCTCGTCGCGGTGACCATCCCTGGGCTGCCCGCGATTGCTTCCTTTCCCTTCCTCGGGGCGTCAGTCCGCTAGCGGTTATCCGACCTGCGCGTGGCGGCACCACGAAGTACTCGCCGCCCTCGCGTGACAACTGACCGACGTTCGCGCCTGCGGAGGAAAGGACGAATACCTAAGCAGACGCGCCCGCTCCCGGCGCGTCGATCCGGATCGCCGCGTCGCCCACCAGCACCGCGAGCCGCGCCTCGAGCTCCGCGAGTTCTGCCCGCCCGATCTGCTTGGCCCACTTCTCTCGAGCCTTCTCGAGGATGCCTTCGCCCGCATCCATCACCTCGAAGCCGCGGTCGGTCACCTCGAGCCGCTTGCGCCGCGCATCGTCGGGATCGGGCGAACTAGCCACGTACCCGCGCTCCACGAGCACGGCGATCGTCTTGGCCGCGGCCTGCTTCGAGACCGCGGTGCGACGTCCGAGATCGGACGCGCTGTCGGCCCCCGCCACGATGGCCCGCAGCGCGAACTCGTGGAGCGGTTTGAAGTCCTCGAACCCACGTGCCGCCAGCTCGGCGGTCGCCTGATCGACGAGCGAGCGATAGCCACCGAGGAGCAGGAGAGCGAGGTCGGCACCGGATCGCGACATGGCCCCAGCCTACGAGGCCGGCTTGTATTCGACAACCAAGTTGTCTACCATGAATAGACAACACGGTTGTCGAAATAAGGAGCCCTCCATGACCGCCACCACCCCAACCGCAGCAACCATCCCCGGCGCGACCCACCACCTCGCCCAGCTCAACGGCACCCAGGTGCACTACGTCTCCGCCGGTACCGCGGGCTCGCCGATCGTGCTCGTGCACGGCTTTCCCGAGACCTGGTGGACCTTCCACAAGCTCATCCCGCTGCTCGCCGAAACCCACCGGGTGGTAGCCGTCGATCTCCCGGGATTCGGTGACTCGGGCAACGCGGCGGGCAACTCCGAAGATGACAGCGCCTACACCAGCACCGCCGCCGCCGAGACGCTGCACGCCCTGATCACGCACCTGGATCTCGGCGCCGCACACGTCACCGGCCAGGACATCTCCGGCTCGGCCCTCTTTCGTCTCGCCTCCACCCACCCCGACGACGTCCTCAGCTTCACCGCGATCGAGACAGGAATCCCTGGCTTCGACTGGGAAGCGCTCGCCGACCTCGCCCACGGCGGAGCCTGGCAGATCGGCGTGCTCGCGGCTCCCGGCATCCCCGAGATGCTGCTGACCGGGCGTGAGCGCGAGTTCATCGGCGGGTTCGCGTTCCCTGCCATGACCGCCGTGAAAGGTGCGATCACGGATGCCGACATCGACGAGTTCGTGCGTACCTACTCCCGGCCGGGCGGCTTCCGCGGCGCGAGCGGCCTGTACCGCTCGCTTCTGTCGGAGGGATCCGAACTCGCCGCACTTGCCGAGACCTCGCCTCTCACGGCACCCGTGTTGACGGTGGGCGCGGGGGGCCGCGGTTTTACCCACGCCAGCGTCTCGAAGGCGGTCGCGAGCGAGGTGCAGTCGGTCCTGCTCGATGGGGTGGGTCATTACGCGGCGCTCGAGGCTCCCGAGCGGTTGGCCGAAGCGCTGCTGGCGTTCGTCGACGACGTCGACGGCGTCGCCAACATCGATGCGACGAATTAGCCCCAACCGACCCCCGGTAGAATCGCCCTCATGCCCAAGCCCGCCCTCATGGACTACGACAAGGCGCTCGAGCTGTTCGAGCCGGTGCTCGGTTTCGAGGTGCACGTCGAGCTGAGCACGCAGACGAAGATGTTCAGCGACGCGCCCAACCCGGCCCGCGCGGGCGCCCCCCAAGACGTCGGCCCCAACACGCAGATCACCCCGGTCGACCTCGGCCTGCCGGGCAGCCTGCCGGTCGTCAACGAGAAAGCCGTCGAGTACGCCATCAGCCTCGGCTTGGCCCTCGGCTGCGAGATCCGCGCGACCAGCCGCTTCGCGCGCAAGAACTACTTCTATCCCGACCTGGCGAAGGACTACCAGATCAGCCAATACGACGAGCCGATCGCCGGCGTGGGCAGCGTCGACGTCGAGCTCGACGACGGCACCGTCTTCACCGTGCCGATCGAACGCGCGCACATGGAAGAGGATGCCGGCAAGCTCACGCACGTCGGAGGCAGCACCGGCCGCATCCAGGGCGCCGAGTATTCGTTGGTGGACTACAACCGCGCGGGAGTTCCTCTCGTCGAGATCGTGACCCAGATGATCATCGGAGCCGAGGAGCGCGCCCCCGAGGTGGCCAAGGCCTATGTGGCCACCATCCGCGACATCGTGCGAGCCCTCGGCATCAGTGAAGCGCGGATGGAGCGCGGCAACCTGCGCTGCGACGCGAATGTGAGCCTGCGCCGCCGCGCGGCATCGGGGGAGGAGACGCCGAAGCCCGGCACCCGCACCGAGACCAAGAACGTCAACTCGCTGCGCAGCGTCGAGCGCGCCGTGCGCTACGAGATCCAGCGCCAGGCCGCGATTCTCGAGGCCGGCGGCACGATCACCCAAGAGACCCGCCACTGGCACGAAGACACCGGTCAGACCAGCGCCGGCCGCCCCAAGAGCGACGCCGACGACTACCGCTACTTCCCGGAGCCCGACCTGCTGCCGATCGAGTCCGCCCCCGCGTTGATCGCGCGTCTCAAAGCCGCCCTGCCCGAGGCCCCCGCCGTCAGGCGCAACCGCCTCAAGGCCGAGTGGGGCTTCACCGACAACGAGTTCCAGGATGTCGCGAACTCGGGCCTCCTCGTCGAGATCGCCGACACCGTGGCGGCCGGCGCGACCCCGCAGGCGGCACGCAAGTGGTGGACGGGCGAGATCGCCCGTCTGGCCAACGCACAGGATGCCGACGCGGCATCCCTCATCACCCCGCAGCAGGTGGCCGAGCTCGACGCCCTGGTCAACGACGGCACGCTCACCGATCGCCTCGCGCGCCAGGTGATCGAAGGGGTCATCGCCGGCGAGGGCAGCCCGGCCGAGGTGGTCGAGAAGCGCGGCCTCAAGGTGGTCAGCGACGACGGCGCGCTGATCGCCGCGATCGACACGGCGCTCGCGCAGCAGCCGGACGTGCTCGAGAAGATCCGCGATGGCAAGGTGCAGGCCGCCGGTGCCGTGATCGGCGCGGTCATGAAGGCGATGGGCGGCTCGGCCGATGCGGCCCGGGTGCGCGAGCTCGTGCTGGAGCGGGCTCAGGCCTAGGGCTCAGGCCGCGCACCACGCGACCTCTTGACAACCCTTTCGCGCTGCCCCAATACTTAGGCACATGCCTAACTATCACGACGAGCTCGACGCCGTGCTCCGCGCCCTCGCGGATCCCACGCGTCGCGCCGTCGTCGAACGTTTGGCGAAATCGCCGGCCGTCGTGTCGGAACTCGCGGCGCCGTTCGCGATGGCCCTGCCGTCGCTCATGCAGCACCTGAGCGTTCTCGAGAGCGCGGGGCTCGTGACCTCCGAGAAGCACGGACGCGTCCGCACCGTGAGCCTCAAACCCGGCGCTCTCGACGTGCTGCACCTGTGGCTCGGCGAGCAGCGCACCCCGGCCGAAGTCCAGGCCGACCGCCTCGGCATCCATCTCATCCGCACTGCATCGAAAGAAGCCTGACATGACCCGCGTTCGCATCGACCTGTTCCTCTCGCTCGACGGTTTTGCCGCGACGGCCGAGCCGACTCCCGAGAGCCCGATGGGCGAAGACTGGGAGCGCGTGACCTCCGCCTACACCGCCACCCGCACCTTTCGCCGGATGGTCTTCGGCGACACCAGCGGTGCGGGCACGACCGGCGTCGACGAGAAGTACGCGTCCGGGTTCTTCGACGGAATCGGCGCCGAGATCATGGGCGCGGCGATGTTCGGCCTGCATTCCTTTCCGGATGACCCGAACTGGAGGGGATGGTGGGGCGACGAGCCGCCGTTCCACACGCCGGTGTTCGTGCTGACCGGCACGGCGCCGCGGCCCGACATCCCGATGGACGGCGGCACCACCTTCCGCTTCCGCAACGACACCATCCAGAACGTGCTCGCCGAGGCGACCGAGGCCGCGGGCGGCGGCGATGTTCGGGTCGGCGGCGGCATCGGCACGGCACGCGAGTTCTTGTTGGCCGGGCTGGTCGACCAGCTGCACGTGATGATGGCCCCCGTCATCCTGGGCAGGGGCACCCGGCTGTGGGACGACCTGCGCGGGCTCGAGCTCACCCACACGGCGACCACCGAAGTGGCCGAGAGCGGCACCATCCACGTCACTTTCGACAGGATGCCGTCATGACCGACGCCAGCATCGACGCCCTCCCCGAACGTCGACTCGCTCGTTCCGGTTTCACCCTGACCCGCGACTACCCGGTCGCCGTCGAGCGCGTCTGGGATGCCTTCGCCGACGAAGACCAGAAGCGCGCCTGGTTCGGTACCGACGACCACTTCGACTCGGGGGAGTGGGCGTTCGACTTCCGGATTGGCGGGCGCGACATCGCCGAGGGTAAGTTCCACAACGGCCCGCTGTCGCGCTACGAGGCCACCTACACCGACATCGTCGAGCGGGCGCGCATCGTCACCACCTACGACATGTGGATCAACGGAGTGCACATGTCGACCTCGGTCGCGTCGTTCGAGTTCGAGCCGAGCGACGGTGCCGACACGCCCGGCACCCACTTCACCCACATCGAGCACGGCGTCTTCTTCGACCAGTTCTGGGATGACGGTCCGAACCGCGAGGCGGGCACCCGGGGGATTCTCGAGAAGCTGGGCGCCCACCTCGCATCGTCGCGAACTACAGGTTGATCTGAAACAAGGTGCCTTGCAAAGACGACTGGAAGTCCGTCGGGGTGCCGGCACTGTCCCAGCTGGTGAGATCCCATCCGCCCCTCCCGAGAGCGACGTCCTGCGCCTCGATGTGCCCATCGGCGAAGACCTTGGTGCGCGAGCTCAGCACGTCCGGAGCCGAGTACCCGAGCGCGTCCAGCCGGTTCGAGACGGCTCCGTCGTTCGCGTGGACCGCAACGCTGATATCGATGTGAGAACCGGTAGCCGAATTCACGAAGTCGCAGTTCACCGACTGCGCCGAGGCGAGCAGAGCGAGCAGCTGTGGATCGCGCGTGGCACGCAGGGTGTGGTCGGCCGTGAGCGCGAAACCGCCGTCGCCCAGGTCGGAGTAGAAGATCGGATCGAAGAGCGTCGCACAGGTGGGCAGCACGGTGTAGGGCTGCACCCAACTCGGCTTGACCTGACGTCCGTACTTGGTCCACAGCTCCTGCGGCAGGTGGAACCCGCGCATGCTCGGCACCGTGTTGATCGGCTTGCTGACCGATCCAGGGCCTATCGGCGTCGGCGGGGGGAAGATCATTGCCTGGGCGCCGACGGCGCTCGAGAGTACGAGGGCGGTGCTGACGGCAGCCGTGACGACGGTGCCGGCGAGGAGGTGCTTGACGTTCATCATCCTGGCTTTCGTGAGGTGGATGCCGCGGGCTGCGGCCTCTCGTTCACACAACGCCTGTCGGCTCGCGTCGGGTTGACAGAGCCGTGAGTCAGACCCTGACGAGGAGCGAGCCGGCAGCCGAAGCGGCGCCCGCCCCGGTGCGGATCCGCACCTCGCGCTCCATCCGCTTCTCGTGCCGCGCCCGGCCCTTGACCGCCTCGGCCTCGCGCGTCTTGGGCGGCGCGTTCGTGACGAGCTGGTCGAGCATCTGCCGGGTGGCGAACGCGATCTCGTCGATCGCCTGCTCGAATGCGGCGGCATTGGCCCGGGAGGGATGCGTCGAGCCGCTCACTTTGCGAACGAACTGCAGGGCGGCCTCCCGCACCTCGTCATCGGTGGTCGCGGGCTCGAAATTGTGAAGGCAGCGGATATTGCGGCACATGCGGCGAGAATACCCGCGCCCTTCGCGGTCAGCGAGTGGCGCCCGACACCGCTGCTCGATCGACGAAGAGTGTGATCGCGTAGGCACCCAGCGCCAGCATGAAGGTCAGAGCCATCAGCAGCGACTCGCCGTCATTCCCGCCACGGTTGAGAAAAGTCAATCCGCCCGAGCCGGCGAAGAGCACCGCGAGCAGGCCGAGCGAGTTCCCGATGATGGGCGCTCGACGGCGGCTCATCGCCCCGCGAACAACCAGGGCAATCGCCCCGAGGGTGAGCAAGATCCAGACCGCGACGTGAATGGCGAGGGCGACGCCCGCACCACCGGCAAGAGCCCAGGGCACGCTCGGAAGGTACGAGTCGCCGGTTCCTGGATGCGAGTGGGGCAGCTCCACGAAGAGGTTGAGATACATGCCGACCACGAACTGAATCACCAGCAGGCCGAGCATGACCATCGTTCCTCGATGCAGCACAAGTTCTCGCCGTGCGTTCGTGTTCTCACTCCTCGTCATGGATCTTCTCCTTCGTCGGTGGTTCCTGTTCGCTCTCGTCCTGGACATTCGCGTCGATGAGCCGCCGAGTCAGTTCGACGTAGAGCCGGGTCTCATCTCGCAGAGGTTCGAAGAACTCGACGTGTGCCGCGCTGATCCGCTCGAGGGCGCTCGATGCCACAACCGCGCCTCGTTCGGTGAGCTCGACGTGATACGCGCGCCGATCCGCGGGCGCCGGCGTGCGGGTGATCAGCTGCTTGTTCTCGAGGGTTCGGATCGATTGCGAGACCGTCATCCGGTCGATCTGAGTTGCTTCGGCAAGAGCCGATTGGGTGACCGACCTTCGCTCCTGGTTCAACCGCGGAACGTTGATCAAGATCACCGCTTGGGTGCTCGAGAGGCCGAGATCGGCGAGTGCGAGGTTGAGCCGGCGTTGCCACAATTTGGACACCTGCCAGAGCAGGTACCCCGGGATCCGCTGAGCCTCGTCGCCCGTCGTCATCTGTGGTTCGTCCACATTGTAAGTATACATACAAACAACAGAGCGGCCCCGGCATCCTGAACCTGGATGCCGCGGCCGCTCTCTGTCGAGGGTCAGTAGATGTTGGCACCCTGGAAGACACTGGTCACCGCGTGCTGGATGTCCCCGGGAATGTCCGAGTTGTCCCAGCTGGTGAGATCCCATCCGCCCTCCCCCAGGGCGATGTCTTGGGCTTCGGTATGACCGTCGGCGAAGACCTTGGTGCGCGAGCTCAGGGCGTCAGGCGCCGAGTATCCCAACGCATCCAGTCGGTTCGAGACGGCCGCGTCGTTCACGTAGATCGCGAGGCTGATGTCGACGTGCGAACCGCGCGAGTTCACGAAGTCGCAGTTCACCGAGTACGCCGAGGCGAGCTGGGCGAGCAGCTGCGGGTCGCGCGTGGCGCGCGGGGTGTGGTCCGCGGTGAGCGCGAACCCGGCATCGGCCAGCTCGGAGTAGAAGACCGGCTCGAAAAGCGTGGTGCAGGTGGGCAGCACCGTGTAGGGGTGCAGCCGACTGCTCGGTTTCACCTGGGGCCCGTACCAGGTCCACAACTCCTTGGGCAGGTGGAACCCGCGCAGACCCGGCTGCGTGTAGATCGGCTTGGTGACGTCGCCGGGGCCGATCGGCTTCGGCGGGGGGAAGATCGTCGCCTGGGCGCTTGCGGCGCCTCCGAGCACGAGGGCGGTGCTGACGGCAGCGGTGACGACCGCGCCGGCGATGAGGTGCTTGATGGTCATCATCCTGGCTTTCATGAGCTGGATGCCGCGGGGTGCGGCCTCTCGCTCACACAACGCGCGCGGGCTCGCGCCGGGTTGACAGCGGGGCGCTCGTGCCTACTCGGCGAGTGCGACGCCTGCCTGCTGCGCGGCTGCGGCGAGACCGGCGTCGAAGGTGGCCAGCTCGGAGCCGAACTGCATCGCGGTGAAGAGCGCGACGGCATCCGGCATGCGCAGCCGGTAGGTGCTCCGCACCTCGGCCAGGGCGATCGCGTCAGAAGCGTCGAGCGGGATCCGCTGCACGCCGATCCGGGTCAGCGAGGCCAGGGCCGCATCCTGGCGATCGACACGCGAGGGGTGCACGAGCGCCTCGGCGACTGTCAGCACATTGCACCCGAATCCGTCTACGAAGTGGCGTTCGAGCAGGTCGAGGGATGCCTCGTGGTGCGGGTCGTTCGCGTCGAGAAACCCGATCACGACGTTGGCGTCGAGAACGATCACTCCGGCCACTCGGCCAGCAGTTCGGCACGCGCGTCGCGGGGGTAGGCGCCGGTGGCTGCGCCGGATGCCTCGGTGAGCAGGGCGCGCACGCCCCCGTCGACGTGCACCGAGTCGCGACCCGCGACCACGAGCTTGCGCAGCAGGGCGCCACGATCGCCGCGGAGCTCGGGCCACGCCAGAGCGGCATCGTTCAGGGCTGCCGCGATCTCGTCGGTCTCCGTCAACGTGTGACGGGGTCGGGTGGTCGGCATGAGGTGAGTGTAGCACCGGGGCATCGGTGCGACACCAGTCGCCTTTCGATACCCTCGACACATGTTCGAGGCCCCGCTCACCGGTGTTCGCGGCACTGCCGCCCTCCGCCCCCTCGAGCCGCACCAGGCCGAGGAGTTCGCCGCCCACATGGACCGCGCGCGCGAGCACATCCGTCCCTGGGTCGGCCCCACGTTCGTGACCGACACCGTCGACGGCGCCCGCGCCACCCTGCAGCGCTACGCCGACGCCACCGCCCGCGACGGCAACCGCATCTTCGGCATCTGGGTGGACGACTCGGTGGTTGAGCAGCACGCCGCAGGCGCGCGTGTCGAAACCACCCCCACCAGCACCCTCGTCGGCGGCGTGATGTTCGTCGAGTTCAGCGCCGCCGCCGGCACCTGCGAGATCGGATGCTGGCTCGAGCCCGCCGCCGAGGGCCGCGGCCTGATCACCGCCGCATGCCGGATGCTGCTGACCTACGCCTTCGAAGAACGCCACCTGCACCGCGCCGAGTGGCGGTGTCGCGCCGACAACGCCCGCAGCTCAGCCGTCGCCGAGCGACTCGGAATGACGCTCGAGGGTGTGCTGCGCGAGGCGTGGAAGGTGGGCGATACGTTCCACGACAAGCAGGTGTGGAGCGTGCTGGCGGGGGAGTTCAGCCCTTCGAGTTGACCGCACGCCGCGCGCCGGCATCCGCCCGGCTTGTGCGTTCAGCGAGCCAGAAGTTCGTCAACGCGGCGACCGCGAACGCGACGGCGATCACGATGACGACGATGCCGGCTTTGTTTCCCCGGGTGAGCATCAGGAGTCCGATGATGGCCAAGACAAAGGCGCCAAAGCCCTGGAAGACTCCGCGGATGTAGCGAGACAGCTTCGAAACAGATCGAGGGGCGGTCGGCCGCTCGACGGCTGCAGCGCCAGGGGTGGCCGGAGCTCGCCGCCGTTGCAGTGCGACGGTGAGCACGACGAAGCTCCCGACCGAGAACGCAGCCAGAACCCTGGCAAGCACGACGAGCGACTCACCGACCGAGTTGCCAGCACCCTGAAGCAGGATTCCGCCGACCAGGCTCGCGGCAGCCAACAGGGCCAGGGCGGATCCGAGAGAGATCCACGTGATCAGGATCCTCCGCCGCGACATGTTCGGAGCCTACCGACACCCGGCGCCCGCGCCATCCGCGATGGGCAGTCAGCACCATCGTTGCCGGGTTGGATGACTGGCCCTCACGCCTTGTCGTGAAGCGTGATCCGGTACCCGTCGGGATCCGCGAACGTGAACGTGCGCCCGAACGGTCCATCGATCGGCGGGGACACGATGGTCTTGCCGTCGGCGACCAGGGCATCGTGGATGTCTTGAACGCCGGTCGCGCGCAGCCAGATCGCGGTGCCGATGCCGGGTTGCGGGATGGCATCCAGGTCCACTCCGGCAACGACGTCGCGCACCGCGAACGCCGCTGGCTTGGTGTCGAACACGACGGCGTGCGGGGGACCGGCGTTGGCGCGGACGAGTCCGAGGTACTGCTCGTAGAACGCGGCGGACGCCTCCAGGTCGCGAACCTGGAGTGAGACGAAATCGGGACCGGTGACCGGCATGGAATGCTCCTTCGTTGTGTGTCAGTTGGTTGACATCAATCAGGCTATGTCAGACTACTGACATGGAGCACAACGCAGAGGGAGTCGACCTCGAGACCTCGCTCGGCTACCTGCTGAAGCAGGCCGCGAGTGCGCTGCGCACATCCATGGAGGCCGTGCTCCGACCGCTCGGCATGACGGTGACGCACTACGCGGTGCTAGAGCTGCTGGCCCAGCGCCCGGGCCTCTCGAACTCCCAGCTGGCGAGGGGCGCCTTCGTCTCGAGGCAGTCGATGAACGTGCTGCTGCAGTCCCTGGAACGCGACGGCGTCGTCACCCGCCCCGCCGAGGCCCCGGTGGGCAAGACGCTCCCTACGAGGCTCACCCCGCTCGGACGGCGTCAGCTCGCGAAGGCCACGATTGCGGTGAAGGCGGTGGAGGACAGGATGCTGGCGGGGCTTGATGCGAGGTCGCAGCGGGAGGCGCGGCGCATCTTGACGAGCGTGGTGGCGTGGCTCGGGTAGCCGGGCCACCAACGCATTCCCGATGCCGCTAACCCACCCTCGCCAAACGTGGCCCGTACCGGGTGTGGCTGTGCCGCGCCGGCATACCCTCGCAGCTCAGCCCTCGCCGCGCGATTCCGGATGCGGACTCGTCTCTCGCCTGACTCAGTCCGATCAGACAAGATGTGGGCATGGCTCAGTGGACGCCTCGCGGCGCGGATCCTTCGGCGCACCACGTACTGGTGGACGGCGTACCTCAGTACATGCACGAATCACTGAAGGCGTGGGTGGTCAAGCAGCTTCAGTTCTACCAGAACTATTCGACCCACTTCCGTGTCGAGCTGATGCGTGAATATGACCTCGATCTCAAAGGGCCGTATTCGATGGCGGACACGCTTGAAGACGTGGGACCAGCGACGATGTTCGACGCTATGGACGACGATCAGCGGCTTGACCTGGTCGACTGGCTGGCTCACCGTCTACCGCCGTTCCGAGGCTCACCCAACGACTTGATCCGAGAGCTGGACACAATCCTGACTCGCGGCAGTTCGATGTGGGCAGTCGGTGACCGCAACGGCAATCCCGGGCTCGTGCGCCGTGTGCCGGAGGGCGTCCAGGCCGGAACCGAAGCAGTAATCGCTAGTTCAGCGTCTGCGGGTTCATTGTTGGGCCAAGCTTGGTCGGCGCTGTACGGTCGCAACCCCGATCCAGAGGAGGCGTATGAGAAGGCCATCAAAGCCGTCGAGGAGGCTGGAGCGAGCATCGTGTCCCCGAATAACAGTCGGGCGACCCTCGGCACGATGATCGCGGACATGCGGAACCAGGTGGACTGGAAGCTGCCGTTGGATAGCGCGCAGGCTGCCGTGACCCTTCCTATGGCCGAAGCCCTCTGGCAAGGACAGCAAAGTCGGCACGGCGGCAACGGCTACAGGCCGCCGACGCTCGAAGAGGCGGAGTCCGCGGTGTTGCTCGCGGTGCCACTCGTGCAGTGGTTCACCTCCGGCGTGTTGCAGCGGCGGCCCTGAAAATCGCGCCGCTCGCGCCGTTTGTGTTCACGCAGGCACTGGTGTCGGCTACCTTCTGAGCGGTGACGCCCATCGACGATTGGCTCGCAGCGCACTGGTCACACTGTGTTGGTTGCGGCCATGAAGAGATTTTGCGCTACGTGATGCTCAAGTCGTGCACGACCGGCGCGATTTCGAAGGGGCGAGGGACTGCAGCCGCTTGGGAACTCAACTTTGTCTTCAGATCTGCAAGTGTGTGACGACGTAGCAATCGTTTCTTGGCCTCTTCGCTCGCAGATTGTGAGTTCGACCAAAGCACCAAGTAGATGCCGTATTCGTGAGGCCCGGGACGCAAGTATTGGTCCAAGAGCTGAGTGGTCATGTTTTTCAGGACGCCGGTGTTCCATGCACCCTTCACTTCGATGACCTCGACAGCATGATCTCCCGGCACCGAGTACTCGATTCGGATGTCGTTTCGATCGCCCCCACCGCTCGCGGGCCTACGATTCACTTCGACCTCTCGGTTTACCACCACGCCGCCTAGCTGAAGCAGCACGCGCAAGTTGTGGCTGTACCAGTCCGAAATATCGTTCTCGTGCTTAGGCGCTCGGAACGTGCTGTTGGCGTTCCAAAGGGCGAACTTCTGCGAGTTTTCTTGAGTTAGCCAGCCATAGAGGATCTCCAACTGCTCCAAGACCGTCTCGTGCAGCTCGCCGGCGGACCGGACGATGCGAGCTGTACTCCGGTCCAGCAGCTTCACGATGTCGTCGGCGCTTGCGCCAGTCCAGCCGTTAGATCGCACGTTCTCACGGGCCGCGGTTATCTCGGCGGCAAGAGTCAGGTCAGCGCGCTCAGACTGAAGGGACTCAAGCGCCAGCACTGCATCTGCCTTGCCCGATTCGTACACTCTGCGCAACACGTCGTTGCGGAACCGGCCCAAGTCCTCTCGCGGTGAAACTGAGTGGACGCCCGCGATATCCGGATCACCAGCTGGCGGGTAAGTGTCGACGAGCCAGGTCCACAGCCGCAGAAGCGATGCCGGGGTCGCCAGCAAAACCGACCCAAAGCGCTCCCTTGCAGAGAATCGGAGTGCGACCTCCTTGGCTAGCTGAACGTCGCGGGCCGCTATCGACAGAAAAGCATCGATGGCGGTCTCTCCTGACTCTTCGACCACGACCGACCAGGCCGAATAAATCTGCCCGACGTTGGTCGACGTCGTCAGCGTATTCTCCACCCAGATTTGAGCATCCGCCGAGTGCACAGTTGTCAGTAGACGAAGGGCAAGTTCGCTTGAGGGATTGGGAGGGCCGTTTAGGAAGCGCACGAGTTGTTCGACGATGTTGACATTGAGAACAGATATAAGGTCTTCGATTCGGTGATCAGGATGATCTGAAGCGGCCGCGGCCTCCAGCAGCTTCTGCACCGCGCTTTCGAGGGCGCGCGGCGCAGCTATTAGGCAACCGCGGAGCGCCGCAGACTTGAAGGACTTGCCACCGCTATCCGTCGCTTGATGGGCCACAATTGGTGAAGCCAAGGAGTCCCAAGTCGGCTGGGCCAGCGTTGGTGATACGTCGGTGGACCTCTCAAAGGCATATCGAAGTGCCGCGAAAGCGGCCTCGATAGACCAGTAGATAGTCGATGGTGTCCAAGGGTCGGGTAGTTCGATCGAATCCATCGAGGCGAGATAGCGGTCGGACAAGAGGCGAACCTTGGCTTTTTCAGACGCCGACAACTGATTGAACAGACCCAGGTGTTCGATGCTGAGAGGCGAAAGCGACAACCGGCCCTCGCCGCTGAGGAGAAGGTAGTACACCTTCCAAAAGCCGGAAATGTCGCCAAATGCGCGTCCAATTTCGAGCCGAAGGGCCGCGAGTTGGTCGCCTCGGCTATCCCTTGGCTCTCGCTTGGGCCTTCTAAACGTGTTGGAGTTTGAAGTGGTCGGAGGCACCCTAAGCGCATGCCACTCCGCATCGTCGGTCAATCGCGCGACTCGCAAGTTCTGCACGGGATCTTCGAAGTCGCGAAGGTTCGTGGCGATGGCGATAATGGAGCCTCTAGTTGGTTCATCGGAATGTTCGGCACGGTCGACCAGCCAAACGAAGTCGGACACAGATAGTGTCGGCTTTCCATCGGCGTCGGAAGGACTGCCCCAAATGGGGATCGGCTGGCCCTGCGCCTGATAGACATCCACGGCCCAGTTCAGGAACGATCGCCAATGTTCCTCGCCAAGTACAGCTCTTGAAATCGGAAGCTGATTCCACGTCCTTTCGCGCGTCGCGACTTTCCAGAGGCCCTCGAGCGACGTTAGATCGCCCGCGGAGCCTGAGACGGTCGAAATCGCCGCCTGAAGGAGGTCGCGCTCCCAGCGATCTGTCTCGTTGCCCGCAAAGCTGAAGGGCGGGGCGCCGTCCCAAGAACTTGCAAAGTGGTTGATCACTTCTCGAGCGTCGGCGGGTGACATCTGTCTTTCAAAGCGAGAAAGGAAAACGCTATAGCTGCCATAAAAGGCCTCTGGCGGGTCGACCAGTAGTTCCAGGACGCGGGAGGTGCTCATTTGGCTCGGCCACGTTGAGTCAAGAAGGGTTCCTCGGGCCTGCCGCGACGTGTCGTCAGTGAAAAGGGTCCCTGGTGACTGGACGAGCGGCGTCAGCCGCCTGGCCTCGCCTGCGTCGGCTAGCAAGCGGATTGCGGCTCGCCGGTCCTCGATGGGCAGCCGAGAAGAAAGTGCAATCCGACTTAGCTCCTCGATGTGAGGCCCGGTCGCCACGTCTTGCAACATCCGAAGGGCGAGCGGTCTTTGCCTAACAGATCCGAGGCCTCGCGAGATCAAGGCATGCACCGCCGGGCTTTCGAGTGCGGCCAGGTTGGAGGTCCAGTTGAGAAGTTGGTTGTGTTCCGCAGGCTGTTTGAGCATTGCTCGAGCCGCAAGCTCTCGAAGATCGTCGTTGGTGGCCACCGCGCCGCTGAGAGTTAGGGGCAGGGGATTCTCCCTGACCAGCCAGGCATAGTCGACTGGTCGAAGTCGGATCATCCAGGTCGCTACGCCGACGAGTTGTTGCGGGAGCGTGGAAACGGGGGCCGGATGCAGGATCATCGAACGGAGCTGACGCGGCGATCGATCTGTTTCGACCAAGTAGCCCGCACAAAGGTATTCGCCCACGTTTCGGTGCAGAAACGTTCGGCCTGTCGAGCCTGAATTCGCGAACAAGCTCGTGAGCAAAGCTGCTTTGAGAAGATCAGGTTCGATTCGGATCCTGTCTACGCCCACTGTCTCCCAGCCAGCGAGGCCCTGCCATGGTAGGCCACTACCTTTCCCGCCCGATAAGTCGACATCCGGCGAATCTGAAAGGTGGACGATCACTGCCACCCGGCGCACGGCGCGCAATAAGTCAGAAATCGGAAACTCGGGCCTGCCGCCGAGATCGGCGTGCCACTGAAGAGATGAGTTGGATTGGCCGAGTGAATGGAGGACATATTCGTCATATAAGTCCGCTCGGTCCGACGGCAGAGAGCCCCGAGCTTGGTAGATCTGACAGAGAAGCTTGAGGCTCAGTGGGTAAGCAGCCAAGGTCTGAACTGCCGCGCGAACGATCTGATCCATCATTAAGTCCGGTGAAACGCCAAGGTCCGCGATCATGAGTCGCGCCTCCTCGAGAGAGAACGGCCTCAGGTAGATGGGCGACCATTCTTCGTGCAGAGCGCCCGGGGGCGCCGCTGATTGGAGCGCGCGAGACAGAGCGGGATGCAGTTCGGCTGTCCGACAGGACACGACGAGATTCCATCCGGCTGAGATCAACGCGGCGATCTGAATCTCGAACAAGTTGGTCAATGAGGAGACCTGGGCGCGAGTTTCGTCAGCGCTGTCCAGGACCGCAAATCGTCTTCGAGAATCTGAGGGAGGCGCTTGAAGTAGCGCGAAGATATCCCGGAGGCCCAGTTCGCTCTTTCCGTGCAGGTCGAAAAGCTTTACCTCGTTATTTCCATCCGACCGGAGTTGCATCGCCAGATCCTGCAATGCCCACGACTTCCCGGATCCCGGTTCACCCAATACGAGAGTGATGCGACGATCGACTTCGGTGACATACGACAGAAGAGTTCGCTGGTCGTCGATTTGAGCAAATCCTGAGTCGACCGAGGGTTGAGTCTCTTGTACGAAGCGATTCTTCATGGCAAGCCGATCGAGCTCAAGACGGCTCGGAGTTGGCCGGTGCGCTGATGTTAGCGCTTGGCCCGCGCTCAAAGGGCATCGCGTAAGCGGGAGCCCAATCAGAGGTAGCACCGTTTGTTAGTTCGTGAAGAACTCGGTGTCGACGCTGGTCATCCGGACGCCGTCGGTCTCGAACAGTGCCCTGCGCTCGTGCGTGCGAGCATGCTCACGGCCGCCTTCGCCGTCCCCGGCCCACCCGCGCCACCACCGCCACCCCCGCTACCATCGCCACATGCGCAGCACACCGGCGGGCACCCCGGAGGACAAGCCGCGCGAGCGTGTGATGATCCTCTCCGCCGGAGTCGGGGCTGGGCACAACACTGCCGCAGCCGCGGTGAAGCAGGCCTGTCTGGCGCGAGACGACGTCGAAGACGTGCTCGTGGTCGACGTGCTTCAGCAGAGCAGCGTGTTGTATCGGGATCTGTTGGGCAAGGGCTACTTCGCCCTCGTCGACAATCTGCCGTGGCTGGTCGACTGGGGGTACGACTTCAGCGACGTGCCGTTCAAGAGGCGCGGCCCGATCGATCCGTGGACGCGGGCCAACTCGATTCCGGCGATCAACGAGATCAAGCGGTTCAAGCCGACTGCCATCGTGTGCACTCACTTCTTGCCCGCTCAGCTCGTGGCGTCGCTAGTACTGCGGGGCGTCACCGACGCCAAGACCGCGATCGTGACCACCGACTACGACTTTCAGGGGCTGTGGCTGACGAGTGCGTTCCACGCCATCTTCGTGGCACGCGACGAGGGGCGGGTGCAGCTGGCCGCGCAGGGAGTTCCTGCCGACCGCGTTGCTGCCGTCGGCATCCCGATCTCGGCGCCACCAGTGTCGGATGCACAGGCGACCGCGTTCGTGCGGGATCCGGATGCCGTGCCGATGCTGTTGATCTCGGCCGGCGCATCAGGTGGTGACTATGCCGCCGCCGTGGTGAGGCAGACGATGCATGTGCGCTCACCGTTCCGCGCGACGGTGGTGTGCGGGCGCAACCACGAGCTGCAGCGGCAGATCGAGCAGCTCGTGGCGCCGGCCGGCGATCGGTACCGAGTGCTCGGCTACACGCCCGAGATGCCAGAACTGCTGCGTCAAGCCGACCTGTTCATCGGCAAGCCGGGAGGCCTGTCGGCCTCGGAGTGCATGGCGGCGGGGCTGCCGATGGTGCTGGTGAACCCGATCCCCGGGCAGGAGGTGCGAAACGGCGACTACCTGATGGAACAGGGCGCGGCGGTGCGCTGCAACACCCCCTCGACCATCGGATGGAAGATCGATGAGGTGCTCCGCGAACCGGGCCGACTGCAACGGATGCAGGCCGCTGCCAAGCGGATCGGTCGGCCCACGGCGGCGTCCGACGTGCTTGCCGGGCTCCTCGACGGTCCGGCTCGCCCGCTCGTGTTGACGCGCGGAGCGCAGAAGTCGATCCTCACGGCCAGCGCACGACGACTGATCGCCAGCGACCTGAGCGGCCCCAAGTCGCTGGTGCGCCTGGTCGACCCGGCGACCGACAGCACGGTCGGCCTGCTTCGAGCCGAAGAGCTCGACGACCTGCAGACCCGGTACCCCGAGCGGGATGGCTACCTGGTTCTGCAGCGCGACGATGCTCTCGTGTCGCTGCGGTGGGAGGCGCGGCGCCTGCTCAGGAGCGTGCTGCGCGGCGATGCCGAACTGCCGGTGCGGGTCGAGCTGGTCTCAAGGGGAGTGCGCCGCTCCAGCTGAGCGGGCTGTGCTGGGCGGCGAGCAGCGCCCAGTCGCCTGGCCGCTGCGACCATTGCCGAGTCGCGGGTTCGCGCTGCAGGGTGGGCGTGGCATCCAACTCGACCTGGATCACCGCTTCGGCCCCCGCCGGCACGGTCACCTTCTGAAACCCCAGCAGCTGAGCCACCGGGTGCTCGAGCGAGACATCGGCGGCATACACCTGGACGACCGTGGTGCCCTCGCGCTCGCCCGGGTTGCTCACCCGCACCTGCGCCGTGCCGCCCGCCGTGCCGCCCGCATCGCCGAAGCGGTGCGAGACCAGCTCATGCTCGAGTGTCGTGTAACCGAGCCCGAACCCGAACGGGAACGCCGCCGCATGGCCGTCGGCGTCGAGCTTGCGTTGGCCCCAGCTGTCGTCGTAGACGACCTGCATCGCGGTGCGGTCGAACGGCGGCAAGTGGGCCGCGTCGGTCGGGATCACGAACGGCAGTCGGCCGGTCGGCTCGGCCGCGCCGGTCAGGGCGTCGGCCAGCGCGCGGCCGCCCTCCATGCCGCCGTACCAGGCCATCGCCAGCGCAGGCACGCGCTCCGACCAGCCCGTTGTGAGGATCGCGCTTCCGCCGATCAAGACGACGACCGTGCGCGGGTTGGCCGCGGTGACGGCTGTGATCAGCTCGATGTCCGACGAGCGCAGCGCGAGCGAACGCCGGTCGCCGCCGCGCACGAAGCGCGCGGAGAGTCGAACCAGGCCGCTCAGCGGGCCGCGCAGAATGCCCGTTGTGAACGCCGCGCCGAGCACCCCCAACTCGACGGTATCGGTGAGTACCGATTCGCCTTCGTCGTGCTGGTCGAGCCCGACGACCACGATCGCGACCTCTGCTCGGGATGCCGCGGCCGCCGCCGCGCGGGCGCTCCGCCTCGAAGGGGTGATGAGCTGCACCTCCGGCAGAGCCTCGCGCAGCCCCCGCAGCGGCGAGACCGTCGACGGAGGGCGAACCCGCGACGAGCCGTGGTCGCCGAGGTTGTCGCGGTCGGCCAGGCGGCCCACGACCGCGATGCTGCGGATGCCGGGACTGAGCGGCAGCAGGGGCGCGGCGTCGGCGTCGGCGTCATCCGTCGCGGCTCGCGCCGGCTCGTTCTTCAGGAGCACGATCGACTCGGTCGCGACCCGCCGCGCCAGCGCCCGGTGCTCGGGCGACGCGACCGCTCCGGCGCCCGGCTCGTCGGCATCCCGGTTCGCGTAGTGCAGCAGGGTGGTCCGCAGGATGCGGTGCGCGGCCTGCAGCACCGTCGCGCGATCGAGCCGGGCCGATCGAAGCGCGTGCGGCAACTCGCGGGCGCGGCGCAGCCGCAGGGGCATCTCGATCTCCATGCCGGCCTGCAGGCTGGCGACCGCGTCGTGAGTGCCGAACACCCAGTCGCTGCTGACGAAACCCTCGAATCCCCACTCCTTACGCAGCACGTCGGTGAGCAGGGGAGCGTTCACGTCCATGAACCGGCCACGCACCTGGTTGTACGCGGTCATCAGCGAGGCGGCCCCGGCATCCACGATCGCCTTGAAATGGGGCAGGTAGACCTCGTGCAGCGCGTGCTCGTCGACCGCCACGTCGACCTCGAAACGCATGTCCTCCATCGAGTTCAGGGCGAAGTGCTTGACGCACGCCATCGCGTTCGACTGCAGCCCACGAGTGATCGCGGTGCCCATCCGACCGGTGAGCACCGGGTCTTCGCCGTAGCACTCCTGCGCCCGACCCCAGGCCGGATGCCGCAGCAGATTCACGCACACCGACGCCGAGTAGTTCGCGCCCCGCGCCCGGGTCTCGAGCCCGATCGCCCGGCCGACCTGCTGCTCGAGCTCGGGATCCCAGGTGGCCGCGCGGGCCATCGTCACCGGGAAGGCCGTGGACTTGCCGATCACCACCCCGCGCGCCCCGTCGCTGAAGCGGATGCCCGGAATGCCCAGGCGGCGCACCGCCCCGGCGACGAACGGCCGGCTGATCAGCAGCCACGGGACCAGGGGCAGCACCCATGGGCCGGCGTCGCCGTCGAGCAGTCCCAGCAGCTCGTGATCGGTCAGCTCGGCGATCAGCCGGTCGGCCGCCGCGTCGGCGTCGAGCTCACCCGCGCGAACGGATCGCACGGAGTCGTCGTACGCTGTCGGGGCTGACGTCATGTGGTGAATTGTGTCTCACCAAGCTGATGGCTTGTAATCCTTCAGGAACACCCCGAACACGTCGTCGCCGGCCTCGCCGCGCACGATCGGGTCGTAGACGCGAGCCGCGCCATCCACCAGGTCGAGGGGAGCATGAAAGCCCTCCTCGGCCAGCCGCACCTTGGTGGGGTGCGGGCGCTCGTCGGTGATCCAGCCGGTGTCGACGCTCGTCATCAGGATGCCGTCGGTCTCGAACATCTCGCCCGCGCTCGTGCGGGTGAGCATGTTGACGGCGGCTTTCGCCATGTTGGTGTGCGGGTGGCCGGGGCCCTTGTAGCCGCGGGCGAACACGCCCTCCATCGCCGAGACGTTCACGATGTATTTCCGTCGGGCCTCCGAGGCAGCCATGGCCGGCCGCAGCTTCGAGATCAGGATGAAGGGCGCCGTCGTATTCGCCAGTTGCACCTCGAGCATCTCGAGCGGGTCGACCTCGTGCACGGCCTGCGTCCACGAGTTGGAGTCGTGCAGATCGGGCAGCAGCCCACCGGCGTCGATCGCGGTGCCGGCGGCGAGGCGTTCGAGCGAGGTCGAGCCGGGGGCGAGTGCTTGCGAGGTCAGCTCGTCGGCGCGGGCGGCAGCCGAGGCGGCAGCGGCCAGGATCGGGTGGGCGGCGACCGAGCGCTCCAAGGCGAGCGGATGCGCGTCGTTCGTGTGCCCGAAGGTGACCAGCTCGGGCAGCGGGCCGTCGGGCAGGGGGGCGAGCTCGGCATCCACCAGCGGTTGATAGGCCCCAGGGGAGCGGCGCACGGTCTGCGTCGCATTGTTGATCAGGATGTCGAGAGGCCCGGCCTCGGCGACCGACTCGGCCAGCGCGATCACCTGGGCCGGGTCGCGCAGGTCGATGCCGACGACGCGCAGCCGGTGGATCCACTCGGCTGAGTCCGGCAGGCTCGTGAACCGGCGTACGGCATCGCGCGGGAATCGCGTCGTGATCGTGGTGTGCGCGCCATCCCGAAGCAGTCGCAACGCGATGTACATGCCGATCTTGGCGCGGCCGCCGGTGAGCAGCGCGCGCTTGCCGGTGAGGTCGGTGCGGGCGTCGCGCTTGGCGTGGCTCATGGCGGCGCAGTCGGGGCAGAGCTGGTGGTAGAACGCGTCGACCACGGTGTAGTCCTGCTTGCAGATGTAGCACGCGCGGGCCTTGAGCAGGGTGCCGGCGGTGGGTGCCGTGGTGCTCGTCGAGATCAGGATGCCGCGGGTCTCGTCGTCGATGCGGTCCGGCGCCCCGGTGGCCGTCGCGGCGACGACCGCGCGATCGGCGGCCGCGTCTCGCTCGCGTGCCTCGACGCGCCGCGACTGCTTGACCGCCTTGAACATCTTGGCGGTGGCCCGGCGGACGGCCACGAAGTGCGGGTGGTCGTCGTCGAGGGTGTCGAGCTGGGCGAGCACGCGGAGCGTGGTCTCGAGGTCGTCGGGGTCGAGTCCGGTCAGTTCGGGAGCCTCGTCGGCTGGTAGATCTGACTCGGAGGGCACATGCGATGGTATGCCGCAAGCGCCTCAGCTCGCGGCGGTGTCGTGCAGATCCACTCTGACCACGGGGCCGCCATCCGGCACACGGATCCTGGGCCAGCGTCGCCGGTACACCTCGACGGCGCCGGCGTACCGTTCGTCGGTCGGCAGGATCACCTCGCCCTCGGCCTGCGTCCAGCCCGAGTCGACCCACACCTTCAACGCGGCTCGCTGGCGCAGATTGCGCCACCACTTCTTGCGAGCTGCGCCGCCCGGATAGACGACGATCGTCGCGTGGTCGCGCGCGTACATGACCGGCAGCTCGATCGTCTGTCCCGTCTTCGTGCCGGTCACGCGGAGCAGGATCAGCGACCTGCGCAGACCGTGGCCGAGCGGCGATCGCAGCAGCGCGCTGATCGGCCGCCCCCACCACGACGGGCCGTCGACCTCGGAGATCCGCCACGCGGTGACGGCGCCGAGCACGGCCCCCGCGACGATGCCGCTCGCCGTCCCGAGCAGAACGACTGCGGGGGTCGACCACGAGGCATCCGGCAGCATGGCGCCGGTGAAGATGACGGCCATCGCCGGAGCCCAGGCGAGCGCATTGATCGAGACCCATCGCCAGGGGTGCCGCACGAGCTTTCGCAGAACCAGGGCTTGAGCGGCCCCGAGGAGTGCCCCCATGAGGGCGCCCAGCGCGAGCGCGCCCAGAACGACGAGCACGACAGGAGGCTCACCACCCGTGGATGCCGCACTCAGCCCCGGCAGGGATGCCGCGGCCCAGCCGAGCCCGGCCACCACGACAGTGACCAGCAGCCACGGGGTGCGTGAAAGACCGGGAAAGCGGTGCGCCAACCACCAGCCCTGGAGCGCCCCGAGAGCGGAGCCCTCGACGAGGCCGCCCAGGACGATGATCCCCAGCGCCACGCCGACACGGCCGTCGCCCACCTGACTCGCAGCCCGGGATGCCGCTGCCGCAGCCGTCATCCCGATTCCCTCGGCCAGAGCGCAGGCCACGATCCATGACGCGAGGGTCGGAGTTCTGTGGGAGATGACGTGGGACGTGGCGACGCTGGTCATGGAAGCTCCTCGGCTCGCGTGCGGTCATCACGAGTGCACTGCATCGCACGTGTCCGCTGAAGAGGACAAGGTCCTGTCGCTCACCGACCGTCGGCGGACGACGCAGGCCTCGGCACGATGACATCGTGCTGCGGTCCGTAACGCAGGGGCGAGACGATCAGGGCGGCGATCGCGATCAGCGAGATCGCCGTGGCGATCACCGAGATTCGGATGCCGATGGCAGGCAGCCGCGCCCCGAACCGTCGGCGCGCCAGCGCCAGGATGCCCAGACCGACTAGCCCGCCCGCCGTGTTCGTGATGAGGTCCGAGGTGTCGAAGCTTCCCGTCGACAGCAGATGCTGGGCGGTCTCGAGCACCAGGCTCGCGCCGAGGAACACCGCGGTCAGCTGCCACCACCGCAACGTTCGGGCGACAGACCCGAGGTAGAGGCCGAACGGCACGAAGAACAGGACGTTGGCCAGAACCTCTTCCGGGTTGCTGGCTCCGGCGTCGCCGCTGGCCACGAACGGGATCAGCTTGATCGGGTGCGGCAGCAGGGCGGCCTCGCCGATCCAAGGTTTCTCGAGCTTCCACAGGATGACCCAGACCAGCAGCACCAGGTAGATCGCGAAGAACACGATCAGCAGTCGGCGTTGGCGATTCTGGGCAACAGGCACCAAGACAGGATGCGGCCGCGCTGCCACCACGCGCGTCAGCCTGAGGTCTGACGTCGGTCGGTCCGACGCCCTAGAACCGGGGGATGTCGGCCGGCCCCACTCCACCCGGGGCCACGCCGCCCGGTAGTTGCGGCGGCGTGACCGCATTCACCTTGAAGCTCCACCGCGACAATTCTTCGCCGTCGACCAGCAGCACGGCCGAGTAGTGGCCGGGGCCCTGGAAGACGAAGCCGTTGGCATTGGCAGCGATCGGCATGAGGAAGGGGTCGCCGATGCCGGCCTCGGGATTCGGGGTCACCTGGAACTCGCCACTGAACTCGCCGTCCAGCCGGTGGCCGTCGGAATCGGTGAAATGCACGGCGAACTTGTGCGCCTGATTCTGCGCCGACCAGGGGATGTTCAGGATGCCGACCACCGAGAAGGTCGCGCCCGCCGGGAACGTCGCGAACTGCATCTGGTTGAAGAAGCCGCCGTTGACATAGACCTTGCCGTTCTCGACGGTCGCGTGGTCGGCGAGGAAGAAGGCGGTGGCGTAGAGATCGGTCTCGGGAATCATGGCCCCACGCTACGGGGGCTGGGGCTACGCGAGCCACACCCCGATGATGACGGCCATGATCAGCAGGGTCACGAGTTCATGCACGACGTTGAGCACCGTCAGCTGCCACGGCCGCTTGTCGAACACGTCGTGCGTGATGAAGCGCGTCGCCGTGAAACCGGCCCACAGGATCAGCGCGGTGAACAGGGCGTTGAGCAAGAAGCTGCCGCCATAGAAGTGGAACGAGATGTCGACGGCGCCTGCCAGCACCCACGCCGTGATGAAGCTCACCACGATCGTGATGATGATCGGCCGCACGGCGCTCCGACCGTTGCCGGGCGTGACGCCGCTGAGTCGCATCCACAGCTTGCCGAACACTCGCGGGGTGTACCAGACGAAGCCCACAACCATGCTCGACAGCGTGGCGAGGATGACGGCGATGTAGTTGATCGACGGAATGTGCATGCGCGATGGTAGCGCTCGGCGCCGTCACGGGCGGAGAATGCCCGCATGACGCTCACTGCTGTGCGGTCGAACAACGCGCGACCCACCGATGTGCTCCCGGCCTACCGCGACTTCCTCGACGCGTGCAACGCGCGCGACTGGCACACCGCGTTGTCGCTCGTGCACGACCCCGTGCGGGTGCAGGGCGTCGTCACGTCAGCGGCGGACTACATCGACGGCATCGCGCGGCTGACGGCCGAGCATCCCGGATTCGTCTGGACGGTCGGGCAGACCATCGCCCAGGGCGACCACGTCGCGGCGCGGTTGCGCACGCCGGCCGGACCCGAGCTCGCCATCTACAGCTGGCGCGATGGTCAGATCGTCGAGTATTGGGGGCGCGCTTAGCGGGTCAGCAGCGCGCTGAGCACGAGACCGACCGTGACGAGGGCCGCGGCAATCGCGACGGTGGTGGCGAGGGCGAGCGTCGGGGCGGTCATGGTCGTCGTGTCCTTTCGAGCGAGCCCGGATGTCGGACTCACTCTCACAACGCGCGCCGGCCGCTGCCGGGTTGACACCTTCGGAAGAGGGTGAATACCGCCTCACGGTGAGGCGCGGCTCACCTACTTCGGAGGGGGTACACCTCCTGCAGGCCGAGGAGCACCGCGGGCGCTCGGCGCGACTGCCTACTGGGCGGGACGGCGTGCTCGGGTGAGCTCAGCGAGGAACTCCGCGCTGATGCTGCGATCGACTACCGCGGTGGCGACCGCGTGGAGAGTGAGGTTGCCGTCGCGGGCGTACTGACGGAGGGTTTCGAATGCCTCATCCATGCTCAGACCGGTCACCTGCGAGACCGCGCCCTTCGCCTGCTCGATGAGAACCCGGCTCTCGAGCGCCTTCTGAAGCTGCTCGGCGACGATCTGGGACTCGGCCGAGATCCGCTGCTGGATCACTCCGATCGTCGCCACATCGGCGAGAGCCTGCACCACGGCCACATCGCGCTCGCCGAGCGCGCCAGGAGCCACCTTGAAGAGGTTCATCGTCCCGATCACCTCACCGCGCAGTTTCATGGGCGTCGCATGCACCGATTGGAAACCCTGTTCCCGCGCCGCAGCCCGAAAGGCCGGCCACTCGGATGCCGAGGTCGCGATGTTCGGAACCGATACCGGCGTCCCGGTGTGGAAGCAGTCGACGCACGGTCCCGCGCCCGCCGCGAGCTGCATCAGTTCGACGAGCTCTGCGCTCTCATCCGTCGAAGCCACCAGTTGAAGCTCGCCCAGGGGATCGGCGAGCATCAACCCTCCGGCGGTCGCGGCGACGATCGCGGTGCATTCCACGACGAGGGTATGCAGCAGTTCCACCACGTCGTAGTGGTCGGTCAGGGTGTCGGCGACTGCCACGAACGCCGCGTTCAGCCGTGCTTCCCGGGAGGTGCCGTTCATTGCACGCCGTCCTTTCCATCGTGATGCGCGGTCTCGCAGGTCATGACGTCACGTCACGGAAGTCGAGGCGCCGCTGCACCACGTCTCGGGCCACGTCTTCGACGGTACGCGCCTGGCTGAAGGCATGAGCCCTCAGCAGGTCGAATGCCTCGTCGGCACTGACCTCCAGCTGGATGAGGATCATCCCGGTGGCCTGATGCACCTCGCGACGAAGAGCGGGAGAATCGCGCGAATCCGGCTCGTCCGATGTCGCGGAACGGCCGGCGCGCGCTACGGCCGGGGCGGCGACCCGTCGTGCAATGGATCGGGCCCGCTTCGTGGCGTCGTCCCCCAGGGGGCCGGTCGTGCGGCGGTAGAGATCTGCGACGCCCAGGAGCGCAGACCCGATCCGGATCGGGAACGAGAACACCGATCCGACGCCGAGCCGGGCCGCCGCGCCACCGAAGACCGGCCATTCGGGATGCACCCCGGTGAGCACGTCCTCGCTGATCGCGGCGCGACCGGTGCGGGCCGTCTGAAACCGCGGTCCCTCACCGAGATCGAACTGAAGCTGATCGAGTTCGACCGCGATGCCGTCGCTGACGCAGATCGTCGAATGCGCGCCGGGCCGCCCGAAGACCGTGATCGATGCGCCCGAGACCGGGACGAGGTCGACGAACAGCCCGCACAACGACTCGGCGGGGTCTGACGAGAGCGGGGGATCGTCGGTCACGACATCGTTCATGGCATGCTCTCGTCGTCATGCACCGACCGGAGAGCGGATGTCCCCCCGGCTGCTCGCGCCGTGCCGGGCCGCGCTTGCGGGCCACCCTACGCGCTCCGGCGGCTCATGACGCAGCGGCGCCGGGATTTCATCGTCCACGCCGGGTGGTCGCGCGCTACGCTGGGCGCGTTGCTCCAGACCTCGGCAGCGGTCCGTTCTCCGCGTCGATCGAAGGGCATTCCATGCCGACTGCACTCGCACGCCCGCGCTCAGCCGTCCGTCATCGCATCTCGTCCACGAATGTGCTGATGGTGATTGCGGCGATCACCGGGCTCTTCGCCCTCGGGATCGCCATCGTCGTGGTCGCGATGGGATTCCTCGGCTGACCAGCACGGGCTCCGAGCGAGCCCGCGAACTACTCTCGATGCATGGCCACGCACGAGGTCTTCAACCAGGCTCCGCCGCGCGTGGATGACGACGAGTTCGGCAGCAACATCGCGCTGGTCGAGGGCGTCGCGCGGTACGACGCGAAGTGGGCGGTCGACGACCTGACGCGGGTCGGGCGCTACGTCGGCACCGAAGAGTTCCAGCGCGATGCGGAACGCGCCAATGTGCGCGAGCCGCGGCTGGTCAGCCACGACCGCCACGGCAATCGGATCGACGAGGTCGAGTATGACGAGGCATACCACCGCGTCATCCGGGCCGCCGTTGCCCAGGGCGCCCACACCAGCGCGTGGGCCGAGCCGCGGCCCGGGGCCGATGTCGCCCGCGCCGCCGCCTTCATGCTCTTCGCCCAGATCGAGCCCGGGCACGCCTGCCCCGTCTCGATGACGCACGCTGCGGTGCCCGTCGTCGCGCAGAACGCGGTGCTCGCCGAGCGATGGATGCCGCGGCTCCTGTCGCGCGAGTACTCCGGCGACCTCGGCGGGCCCGATAAGGCGTCTGCGCTGTTCGGCATGGCCATGACCGAGAAGCAGGGTGGATCCGACGTGCGGGCAAACACCACACGCGCGGTGGATGCCGGCGACGGCTCGCACCTGCTGACCGGCCACAAGTGGTTCTGCTCGGCTCCGATGAGCGATGCCTTTCTCGTGCTCGCCCAGACCGACGCCGGGCTGGGGTGCTTCTTGGTGCCTCGGGTGCTGGACGATGGCGGCCGCAACGTGTTCCGCATCCAGCGCCTCAAAGACAAGCTCGGCAACCGGGCAAACGCCTCCAGTGAGATCGAGTTCGAGGGCACCGTCGGATTCCTGATCGGCGAGGAGGGGCGCGGCGTCCGCACCATCGTCGAGATGGTCGCCGGAACCCGGCTCGACTGCATTCTGGGAACGACCGCCGGCATGCGCCAGGCCACCGTCGAGGCGCTCTGGCACGTTCGGCACCGGCGTGCGTTCGGCGCCCTGCTGGTCGACCAGCCCGCGATGACGGCGGTGGTCGCCGACCTGGCGCTCGAGACCGAGGCCGCCACGGCGACGGCGCTGCGGCTGGCTCGGGCTCACGACGCCGACGCCTCGGATGACGAGGTCGCTTTTCGCCGCCTCGCGACCGCGGTCGAGAAGTACTGGATCTGCAAGCGCGGCCCCGGGCACGCGTACGAGGCACTCGAATGCCTGGGCGGCAACGGCTACACCGAGGCGTTCCCGCTCGCGCGGCGCTACCGCGAGCAGCCGGTGATGGCGGTGTGGGAGGGCTCGGGCAACGTGATCGCGCTCGACGTGCTGCGTGCGCTGAGCCGAGAGCCGCAGAGCCTCGAGGCGTTCGACGCCGAGGTGGCACGAGCGGCGGGGGAGCATCCCGTGTTCGACGCGCACCTGGCCGCCACCCGACGCCAGGTCGCCGAGGTCGTGGCCTCGGATGAACGGGATGCCGCCGCATCCGCCCGCTCGCTGGTCGCGAACCTGGCCCTCGCCCTGCAGGCCTCGCTGCTGCTGCGCACCGCGCCGACCGCCGTGTCGCACGCCTTCGTGGAGTCGCGCCTCGGCGAGAACCGCGGCCGCCTCTATGGCGAGCTGCCGCGCGGCGCGGATGCCGCAGCGATCGTGGAGCGTTCGTGACCGACCTAGGCTGAAGACCATGCTCATCGTGCTCACCGGCGCCAGCTCGGGGATCGGACGCGCCGCCGCCCGCGCCTTGGCCGATCGCGGCCACGATCTCGCGATCGTCGGCCGCAATCCGTTCCGCACGCACGAGGTCGCGCGCGAGACCGGCGGCACGGCGTTCCTCGCCGACTTCGACAAGCTCTCGGATGTTCGCCAGCTCGCCCGCGAGCTGCTCGCCGCCTACCCGACCATCGACGCGCTGGGCAACAACGCGGGCGGCATCATCGCCAAGCGCGGACTCAGCGCCGACGGTGTCGAGCGCACCTGGCAGCACAACGTGCTCGCGCCCTTCGTGCTGACGCAGGCGCTGCTGCCCCGGCTGGTGGCCTCGACGGCGCGCGTCGTGTTCACGGGAAGCGCGGCGAACAGGTGGGGGCGAGTGGATGTCGCCAACCCCGGTCGCATCGGCAAGGCCTGGTTGCGGGGCGCTCCGGCGTACGGAGCGGCGAAGCGAGCCGACGTGATGCTCGCGCGCGAGCTGGCCAGGCGGGAGCCCGCGCTGCACGTCACCTCGTTCCACCCGGGAGCAGTGGCCACCGGCTTCGCGCAGCTGGATGCGAGTCCCCTCGCTCCCCTGATCGAGCGGGTGATCCGCTCACCCGAACGCGGCGCGCAGTCGCTGATCGGGCTGCTCGACGGAACGGTGGATGCGCCATCCGGCAGCTACGTCGACGACGACAAGCGCGATCGCGGTGTCGCGAAACAGGCGCTCGACCCGGTGGAATGCGCCAAGCTCTGGGATGCGCTCGAGAAGCAGGCCGCCGAGCTGGCGGCCCGCTAGCCGCGTTCGCGGAGCCGCAACCGCGGCTGGTTCGTGGGAGCACCCTCTTTGACCTCGACCACGTTCGAGCGCGATGCGACGAAGTCGGTGAACGACTTGTAGCCCAGCGACTTCTCTTTGAACGAGGAGTCCATACGCAGCATCTGGTTCTTCACCTGCGAGTTGCCCGCCCAGTCCTCGTCTCCGCGGTTCTCGACGATCTGCAGGGCGCGCACGAGCAGGTCGGTCGCGGCATCCTGGGTCAGGTGCGCGTCGGTCTCGTCGGCGGCCGGCGCCGCGGCCTTGGCAGGCTTGCGCTTTGGCGTCGCCCCCGCGCTCGCCGCAGCCGCAGCGGGCTCCGCCTTGACGAACGGAACCACCCCGGGCAGCTCGTCGTAGTCCGTGAACTCGTCGCACGCCGCCATCAGTGCTCGGCTGGTCGCGCCTGCCACCCCGATGCCGATGACGGTGCGGCCGAGCCGCTTGGCGCTCTGGGCCAGTGCGATGTAGTCCGAGTCGCCCGCCACGATCACCACATGCGTCAGATCCGGCAGGCGGTAGAGCTCTTCGACGACGTCCACCGCGAGGCGGATGTCGGCCCCGTTCTTGCCGCCGGAGGTCACCTGGAACAGCTGGGCCAGATCCACGGCACGGTTGATCAACTGCCGCTGGTAGCTCGCATTGGCCGGAGCCGACCAGTCGGCGTATGCGCGACTGACCGCGATCGTGCCGAACGAACTGCAGTAGTCGAGGATCGCCCCGATGTCGACCTTGGCCTGCTCGAGCTTCGCTCTGAGCGCCTCGGTGTCGGCCTGGCGGGCGCGGTCGCGCATGAAATCGCCGCGGCCCCAGAGCTGGTCGTAGCGCGAGATCACCACGTTGTCGAAGTCGATATAGACGCCGACGCGCGATTCAGTGGGCTCAGGCATGGTGCGAGCCTATTCGCCTTCGCTCTCAGCCGACCGAGTACCGCAGGTAGACGACACCGTTGTCGAAGCTCCGCTCGTCGAGCAGCTCGAGCCGGTCGGCGTAGCCCTCCGGCAGGAACGGCGTGCCGTCGCCGACCACGACCGGGTTCAGGAACATCCGCAACTCACCCACCAGTCCGGCGCGCAGGGCGTGCGCCGCGAGATGCGGGCCACCGATGCTGACATCGGTATCGGCTCGGCCGACCACCGAGGCGACGACCTCGGGATCGAAGACGCGCTCGATGGTGGTGTTCTCGCTGGCCACCGCATCCAGGGTCGAGCTGTAGACGATCTTGCGCGCGCGGCTCCAGATGCGCTGGTAGTCGCTCATGACGGCAGACGCGTCGGTGTCGGGAGACGGTGTCTCCCAGAACGACATGGTGTCGTACAGTCGCCGGCCGTACAGGTAGGTGCCGACGCCGCGCTCCAGGTCGTTCACGAAGGCGTGCACCTCGTCACTCGGCGCCGCCCAGTCGAAGCTTCCGTGTACATCGTTGATGTAGCCATCGAGCGAGGTGATGCCGGTGTAGATCAGGGTGCCCATGCCTCGATCCTCGCACCGGGGTAGGGGCAGAGCCAGGCCCGGCTTGCGCCCTTGACCTCCCAGCGCTCGGAAACCCGGCCTGGCCCCTGGGCTCTGCGCGGCACTCCCGTTCTGTTGCCCGTTGTGTCTCAACCCGTCTCGGTGTCCGGGGGGGCGACAGAACGGGCAACAGAACGGGAGCGCCGCGAACGGGCTAACGGGAGCGCAGCGAAGGGCTAACGGGAGCGCAGCGAAGGGCTAACGGGAGCGCCGCTACGGCGGGTAGACCACCCACAGCAGGAAGATCGCGACGGGTTGCAGCGCCACGCTCACGGTCAGCGAGATGATCCGGCGGCGACGGCTGCGTGACAGTCCCGGGTGCCCGAGCAGGGGCGACAGCGGCAGCAGTTGCCGAATCAGGCTCTGCGTCGGCAAGAACACCGCGACCAGGTAGGCGATGTACGCCGCCGAGAAGGTCCATAGGTCGGCACCGTACGTGCGCGTTGACCGGCGGCTCAGCCAGAACACGACGGCCGCCAGAACGAGCACGACGAGCAGGATGCCCCAGACGCCCCACAGCCGTCCGTAGAACAGGAAGAACGGCGTGAACGGCACGAAGATCACGCGGCCGAGGTACGACCGCCACCAGGCGAGCTCGGTGTCGAAGTATCCGCTCGGGTCGCCGGTGATCGCCGTCACCAGCACCGGCCAGAACAGGGCTGCGGCCACGATCACCGTGATCGCGACGATGCCGGTGATCCATTCGCGGTGGGGGATCGGATTCCGCCGCCACAGCCGGTGCAAGCCCTGGATCCCGATCGCGGCGGCCAGCGCGAGCGCGCCCGGATGGGTGAAGGAGGCGACCAGCGCGAACGGGATCATCGCGAGATAGCGCTTGCGCTGCATGAACGAGAGCGCCATGAAGAGGAAGAACAGGAAGGTGCTCTCGGCGTATCCCAGTTGCAGCAGGAACGACAGCGGCCCGAACGCGAACAGCACAGCGCCCCAGAGCGCCTGAGTGCGCGTGAAGTGCCCGAGCAGCACCCGGTGCAGCGCGACCGTCGCAGCGCCGCCGAACAGGGTCGCGACCCCGATGCTCACCAGGTTGAAGCCCAGACCGGTGATCGCCATCAGCGCCTTGACGATGGCCGGGAACACGGGGAAGAACGCCCAGGTGTTGTACTTCACGTCGCCGACGTCATCGATCGGCAGCCGTGAGGGATAGCCGTGCAGAACGATCTGCTGGTACCAGCGGGTGTCCCACGAGTTCAGGAAGCCGAGGAACCCGGGTTCGGTTGCGAAGTAGGCGTGCGCCCACGGCCCATCCGGAAACAGCCACCAGGCGAGCGCCAGCAGACCGGTGGTGAGCAGTCTGGCCACGAGGTACCCGGCGACGAGCACGACGGTGACCGGCACGGCCCGGCCCAGGATCCGCAGGCTCAGCAGCCGCGATGCCCCCTCGTTCGCGGCGTCAGATGTCACGCAAGAAGTCCGTTCCTCGCTCGCGGAACACCTTCGAGGTGGGCGCGTTGAAATGGTTGCGGTGCGGGATCTCGAGGAACTCGCCGCGGGGAGTGGCCGCCGCGAGCCGCCGCGAGGCGTCCACGATCGGGTCATCACTGCCGGTCGCGAACAGTCCCGGCTGCCGCGGAGGGTGCTGCGGATCCGGCTGCGCGCCCCCGCGCATCCCTTCGACCAGGCTGACCAGGGCGACCAGGTCGTTGCCCGGCATCCCGGCGGCCATGTCGAGGTAGCTCATCGTGAGGCGATCGCCCGAGCGCGCTCCACCCGAGATGAATGCGCGCGCCTCGTCGACCTCGAACCGGGTCAGCGGATCGCCGTCGGGGATGCCACCCAGCACGGCCCGGGTGAGCCGTTCGGGCAGTTCGAGGGCGGCATGCCATCCGACCCGGGCGCCCAAGGAGTAACCCAGCAACGCGAACCCGTCGATCAGGTAGGTGTCGACGACCTCGAGCAGGTCGCCCACCAGCTGTGCCATCGAATAGTCGCCGGGGTGGTGCGGCTTGTCGCTCGCGCCATGCCCGCGCTGGTCGAGCGCGATCACGTGCAGGCCGGCGCGGGTGAGGTCGCGGGTCCACCCGGTCACGTGCCAGTTGGCGATCGCGCTCGAGGCGAAACCGTGGACGGCGACGACCGTCGGCGCGTCGGGATCGCCCCACTCGTAGGTGGCGATCGCCGTGCCATCCGGTGACATCACCCGGCGCGGCGGTGGGGCATCCGGAAGAAGCGGCACCGACCCAGGGTAGCTAGCCTGGGAGCATGGCCGAGACCTCCATCGACGTCACCGCCGCACCGAGCGGCGCGGGATGCGCCGAGTGCCTGCCCGATCCCTCGGCCTGGTGGTTCCACCTGAGGCGCTGCGCGCAGTGCGGCCACATCGGATGCTGCGACTCCTCGCCGTCGCAGCACGCCTCGCACTACGCCGCCGAGTCGGGTCACCCGATCATCCAGAGCTTCGAGCCTGGGGAGGGCTGGTTCTGGGACTACCGCACCGATTCGACCGTCGACGGCCCCGAACTCGCGCCGCCCGAGTCGCACCCGGAGGATCAGCCGACACCAGGGCCGGAGGGTCGCGTGCCCGCCGACTGGCAGAGCCGCCTCAACGGATGAGCCCGACGCAGCTCGCGCTCGCGGTCGCGAGCACGAACCTCGACACCCGAGTGGCCGTGGTCTGGGCCGTCGCCTTCGTCGTGGTGACCGTGACGATCACCGGGTTCTCGGGACGTGTCGGCTGGTCGGCGCCGATCGCCTTGATCCTGATCGGGGCGCTGGTCTCGTTCATTCCCGGCGTGCCGCATGTCGGGCTCGATCCCGAGCTGGTGCTCTACGGTGTGATCCCGCCGCTGCTGTTCGCGGCGGCGATCCGCACCTCGGTGCGCGACGTTCGCGCCCGCAACGACAGCATTCTGGCGCTGTCGGTGGGTCTCGTCGCCTTCACCGTGGTCGCGGTCGGGTTCGTGGCGTGGGCCCTGATGCCGGCGATCGGCTTGGCCGCCGCCTTCGCGCTCGGAGCGGTCGTCGCGCCGACCGACGCCGTGGCGGTGAACGCCGTGGCCGGACGCATCGCCCTTCCGCGGCGCCTGGTCACCGTGCTCGAGGGCGAGAGCCTGCTCAACGACGCCACCGCGCTCGTGGCATTGAATGCAGCCATCGTCGCGATCATCGGGGTGGTGAACCCGTGGTTGGTGGTCGGCGACTTCGTGGTGGCGGTGCTCGGCGGACTCGCGGTCGGATTCGCGGTGGGCTGGGTGCTCTCGATGATTCGGAAGCAATTGAGAGCGCCGGTGCTCGACACCAGCCTCTCGCTGATCACGCCGTATCTGGCGTTCATCCTGGCGCAGTCGTTCGGCGGCTCGGGCGTGCTCGCGGTCGTGATCGCCGGGCTGTTCCTGTCGTACCGCTCGCCCAGCGTCCAGTCGGCAGAGGCGCGGATCGCCGAGCGGCTCAACTGGCGCACGGTCGACTATCTGCTGCAGAACGCGGTGTTCCTGTTCATCGGGCTCAACCTCGTGGACATCACCAGGGGAGCCTTCGCACACAGCCCCGGACTCTGGCAGACCATCGGCATCTGCGCCGGGATCCTGGCGGCCCTGATCGTCTCGCGCTTCGTCTGGGTGTTGACGCTGACCCTGCTCTACCGTCGCGGCCCGGCGTTCCTGCGCGGGCGCAGCTGGAGCTGGCGCAACGGGGTCGCGGTCAGTTCGGCGGGGATTCGCGGGGTCGTGACGCTGATTGCGGTCTATCTCCTGCCGGCCGGCACGCCCAATCTGCAGTTCCTGCGCTTTCTCGCTCTCGTGGTGGTGGTCGGAACTCTGCTGGAAGGCCTACTGCTACCGGTGATCATCCGGGCGCTGAAACTGCCGACGCCGAACTACGACCAGGAGCACCAAGAGCGCTTCGCCCTGATGGCCGAGGCCGAGCAGGCCGGCGTCGACGACCTCGAGTCGCGCCTCACCGGTGACGACGACGATGCAGTGATCGATCGGCTGCGCATGAACGCCGCCTTTCTCGAGGAGGCGATCGCGCTGCCGAAGGAAGACGGCCGCGAGCCACGGCTGGCCGCGTACACCCGCCTGCGCAAGACGATGATCGCCGCCCAACGCGCCGCCGTGCTGAAGGCAAGGCACGAGAACAGATACCAGGAGCCGGCGATCGAGTCGGTGCTGGCCGCCATCGACGCCGAAGAGACGGCGCTCAAGCTGGCGACGCCGCGCAAGAAGGCGACCGAGGCCTCGCGGCGTGGCCTGGCTCGGCGCGCTCGGACGCCGCGCAACCAGGGATAGATTTTCGTCCATGGTGAATGGCCGCACCGCTCGCACCGCCGCCGTCGCGCTCGCCGCCGCGGCCGTGCTCGTTCTGTCGGGCTGCCACTCGACGCCCACGCCGCCCCCGCACCCGCACAGCCTGATCGACGCCGCGTGCGTCCCTGGACACTGGACCAACGACATCGAGACGTTGGCGCAAGAGACCGCCGATTCGCTCCCCGAATCCATCGACGTCGTGGGGCACACCAGCAGCGGCACCCAGACCTACGCCTTCACGGCCCATCGGGTCACGATCGTCAACGACTTCACGATCGACATCTCGGCGCAGTTGGAGGGCGCTCACATCCTCGAAACCGCCCAGAACCACCACGGCACGGTCACCGCCGGCTGGACCCTCGATCACCACGAGCTGCACTTCACCAATGTCGACAACGGCGACTACAAGGTCACCACCACTGTGACCGTCGACGGACAGGGCGGCAGAGGCACCACGATCCCGGTGCCGGACACGGCCAGCTCCACCGCGTTCGACGCGGTGTGCCGAGGCAACGGATTCACGATCACCCCGCAGGGCGCCGACGACCTGGTCAGCCACCTGTCACGGGTCGGCAGCCACTGAGTCGCGCCGCTCAGGCCACGCCCACCCAGAGTCCGTCTCGCGCGCGCGTCATCGCCACGTAGAGTTCGCGGCGCTGCAGATCGCGTCGCTCGATGGCGGCGTCGTCGGCGCGGGGATCGAGATCCGTTTGCACCAGGTGCGGAGGCGTGCGCACGACGAGCACCTCTTTGAACTCGAGGCCCTTTGCGCGCTTGATCGTGCCGACCTTGACCGCGTCGATCGGGCGGCCGTCGTACTTGTCGAGCTGGATGGTCGGGATCCCGGCCTCGGCCAACGCATCGGCCGCCTCGGCCGCGTGCCAGCTGTAGAGGGCGAGCACGCCGATATCGCCCAGACCGGTCGCTCCCTCCGAGTCGGCGACGATGCGTCGCACCCGCTCGACCAGCGACTTGTCGTGAACCGAGCGCGACGGGAACACCGTGTAGACGGGTCGCGGCCCACGGCGCATGATCTCGGCCGGCTCCGATCGGGCGGGACCGCCCTCGATGTCGGCGATGTCATCCTCGGCGATCAGCTCCGCCGCGAATTCCGCGATCTCGACGGTGTTGCGGTAGTTGCGCGTGAGCACGACTCCGCGGCCGCTGATCGCGACTCCGGCTTCGGCGAGATTGAAGCCGCCCGGGTAGATCGTCTGCTGGCCGTCGCCGACCAGGTTGAAGCCGTCCGGCGCGTCGCCGACCACCGAGTGGAGCATCCGGATCATCGCGCATGACAGATCCTGCGCTTCGTCGACCACGACGGCGGCGTAGCCGCGCAGCGGGGTCTCGGCCAGCGAGCTCTCGGCCTCGAGCACGACGTCTCCCCAGTCGAGGATGCCGCGCTTCGCGATGGCTTCTTCGTAGGCGACATACAGCCCCCACACCTCGGCCCGCATCTCGCGGCTGAGCGGTCGGCGGCGTCCCGTGCGCGGAAGCGCGGCGTACTGCTCGAAGCGGCTCAACCCGCGGCCCTTGAGCACGTGGGCGATCTCGTCCTGCCAGTACGACGGGGTGGAGTCGATCTTGCCGAGCGGTCCCGACTTGCCCTCGCGCTCCCACAGGTCTTTGAAGATCCGGTCGGCGGCGCTGTTATCGATCACGACCGGGCGCCCGCGTTGCACGAGCACGTCGCGGGCGAACTGGTGAACGCTGCGGAAGTCGATCCGGTCGACCACATCGGGGGCGAGGCGTTCCATCAGGGCCGACATCACGCGCGGCAGGGTGCGGACGAATGTCGTCACCAGCACGCGACCCTCCATCGTGCGCGCGAGATAGGCGGCGCGGTGCAGGGCGACCACCGTCTTGCCGGTTCCCGCAGCCCCGCGGATGCGCGAGGGGCCATTGAAGTTGCGGCGCACCAAGCGCGCCTGCGCCGGGTCGAGGAAGGCCATCCATTCCTCGATCGGCGCCTTGCGAATGCCCTCGAGCAGCGCGTCCTGGATCTGCTGCGTCGTCAGCTTGTCGAGCGACGAGAAGTCGATGAGCGATGACGCCTGGATGTCGGCCGGCAGCACCGGCTCGGGC
>Ga0207711_10000518_pt1 | contig 39621 bp, 39 predicted proteins | sample KBSS34metaG_FD_184401 | JGI IMG/M metagenome (GOLD analysis project Ga0207711, IMG submission 184401) | Switchgrass rhizosphere microbial communities from Kellogg Biological Station, Michigan, USA - KBS S3-4 metaG (SPAdes) (version 2) | ecosystem: Host-associated > Plants > Roots > Rhizosphere... | reverse complement strand
CCACGGGAGCTCGACCGGCAGCGACTTGAGGCAGAGCAGCAGATGGGGCGCCTCACCGAAGAAGCGCGCGTCAAAGACCTGAATCCTCACATGGTGCTTGAGCAAGGTCCTGTGTGGGACGTGCTTTCGTCAATCATTCAGAGCGAGAACACTGACCTTCTGGTTCTGGGCACTCACGGACGTGGTGGGCTGAAACAAATGGCCCTGGGATCGGTTGCGGAAGAGGCGTTGCGCCTGGCTCCGTGCCCGGTGCTCACCATCGGTCCCAATGTTCCGCCGGTGGACCGTCAGAGAATTGAGGGTGGAACGATTCTGTTTGCTACAGACTTTGGACCCGCTTCGACCAGAGCTCTTCCATATGCCTTGTCCCTGGCGGAGGACTATCGAGCGAAGCTCATTCTGTTGCACATGGTGCCGCCCGTGCCAGTCGCCGTGATCGGCCCGGGCGCATATTGCCCTGGGGTCTACGTCGCCGAGGAATTGACGGAATGGCAGACAACAGTGAAGGAAGAGAGCGGGCAAAGATTGAGGAAATTGATTCCAGCAGACGCGAAGCTGATAAGCAAACCCGAATACTTAGTCGCAATCGATGTCCTGCCTGAGGGTATCTTGGCCACGGCTGCGGCATACAATGTCGAGTTGATCGTCATGGGAGCGAACCGTGTGGCCTCACCGCGCATAGTGTCACACGTCCCTTGGGTTCTCACCCACGATGTAATTCGTCAGGCTAAGTGTCCTGTCCTGACGGTTGTTGGTTAAGTTGAGTGTGTAAAAGAACGCCGATCCGGACCAGCCATGAGCGCGGGCCGGAGTAGTATTCTCTATTTCCAACGTGATTAAGTCTTTCCAACCCCGCACATTCCTGTAACAATGATCAAAGCAGTTGTGAAATTCCTAGCGCGTCAAAAGCGCATTGTGCCCGAGTATCAGTGTTGACCGCAAACAAGCACCTTTCCTCCCGTTGTTACGCGCTGGTGGTGCTTGCGGCGATGCTGTGCCTGTCGGTTTGGGCAGGAGCGGACAGCCAGGGTCCGCAACAAGAATACCGTTTACGGCTTCACCATACCCACACCAACGAGCAAATTGACCTGGTTTACCGGCGGGGCGACGCCTATCTCCCCGATTCGATTGATCGTCTCGATCGATTTCTCCGGGATCATCGCACCGGTTCTATTTATAGATTTGACCCGCGTTTATTCGATCTGCTCCATGACCTCGCCTATTCGATAGGACGACCAGAACCTAAAATCGACATTATTTGCGGGTATCGCAGTCCCCGGAGCAATGAGTATTTGCGACAAACTACGTCCGGGGTGGCGGCTCACAGCCTGCACATGCAAGGAGAGGCCATCGATATCCGTATTCCCGGGATACCCACGTCGAAACTGCGCGATGTTGCTCTCAGCCTTCACCGCGGAGGAGTCGGCTTCTATGCCAAGTCTGAATTTGTTCACGTGGACGTTGGACGAGTGCGACGATGGCAGCAGTAGATCTGACCTGAGGGCGGCCTGCTATTCAGTGTAGGAATGGCTGATAAGGGCCTGCTCCAGAGCTGTATCCTGGTGGTAAATATCCCAAGAAGTCGACCTCACCGTTTTCCATCACGACTGCCGTGCCGTAAACAATCAGCACCGGGATCGGGTGTTCGAGGTCCACCCGAAAGGTTTTCTCTGCGAGGGTGGCAGCGCGGATGTGATCAGCGGTCCATTCCGGCTTATCCCGGAGAAGCCATGCTGCCAGCGCAATCGGGTCCTCTACGCGGATGCAACCGTGACTGAAATCACGTCGAGATCGTGAGAACAACTCCATGGCTGGTGTGCCATGCATATAGACGTCGTACGGGTTGGGAAAGTGGAACTTAAGCAATCCCAAAGCATTGGTCGGGCCGGGTATTTGTCGAATGCCTAGTTTTCCGGAACGGACCTGACCTTTGATCTGTTCGCTGAGTGAACCCTGATCTGCGACTGTTTCGGCGCCGTTCACAATTTCATAGGAGTTTTTCGCCAGGTAGGCAGGGTCCTTTTCGATGTGGGGTAACAGCTCGGCACGCACAATCGATAGCGGGACATTCCAATAGGGCCGGAAAATCACAGACTTGATGTTGGCTGCAAACACGGGAGGGCCCGACCCACCACCACTTTCATAAAGAGGACCCAGTGGTATTGCTCGTCAACCGCGCGAAGGCGAAATTCAGGGATGTTAACGATGATGGGCGGTCGCTGAAACTGATGCGGCAACCATCGCAGTCGTTCCAGTGTAAGTTGGAGTTGAGCGACAGACGGCTGAGTGGCGTGTTGAGGTCCTTTACCGTCTGCACATCGATTAGACCATTTGGTTCGAGACCATGGCGTTGCTGGAAACGCTTCACCGCCGCGACAAGGGCGCCCTGGTATTGCGCGGGTAAAACACCGCCTTTCTCTTCCTCTGTAAGGTCTCCCAAAAGGAGCAAGAGCGTTGTCAGTCGTGGTACTCCAGCGTAAGAATCACCCGGTCTGATCGCCTTCCGCGGAACCGGAAGAAGCTCGCCGTCATCGCGTCGGTCCCGTTCCAGATAGGTTCTGAGCGCATTCAGGGTTCGGCCGTAAGAGGGGAATGGCGGTTCGACAACCTCGATCGCAGTATCAATGTCCGATGCGCTAACCAGATTCTGCCGCAGGAATTCAGACAGGTCTAAGTTGTGTGGTCGATATCCAGTTTCAAATGAAAGAGAAGGGGATTGATTCGCCCCAGATGCAGGTCAGATATATAACTCATCGCCGATACCGTGAGCGCGAGATCGAACCGGATGAGATCGGATTCCGATGCCGGGCTGGGATGCTGAAGGACACCGGTACGATTGTCCCATCGCGGGCCGTCGTAGTCTTCGGCGTTCAGCCCCTCTCTGTCGGCGCTCTTGCGAACGCGAACGATTGCCAGGGCTTGTGTGGTCGGCCTGAACGCGACGATCCAGGGCAAGGCCCCATCAAAGGAATCGTACATCTCCCTGACTTCGCTGCGATATTTCGCAAAAATTCGGCCAGCGCGGGAAGCTCTGCACTGTCCACGATCGCATGCAGCTGGGCCTTGCCTGTCTCGGAGAGTTGTTGTGGCGGCGAACCATCTTAAGAGGAGGGGCGGCATTGCCAGATCAACCCGTGCCGCCTTCGGCTGCGTTTCCCACCTGACCCGCCGATAGAAGCACCAATAACAGACCCAAGCAGGAAAGGGAAACATGGCGGGGCAATTCTGACCTGTTGTTGACGGCAAACAATCTCCTCTCATCTTCACCGATTCGCTCTGGACACAGCTTAACTACAGGGAGCCTTCCTGCCTATGGGTTAAGTTACATGCGCAGGTGATCGCAGTCACCGATGCGGCCGAGAGAACCTCAGCCTTTTTTGCGAAGTGCTGTATTTGAAACAGTTGTGGATAGCCGACCGGCAAACCAGCTGATGGGATCACTGCAACCAGTGATTTCGCTCACTGTCTCCAAACTCCAAGTGGCAATAACATTCGGGTAGGTCAAGGGCGGTGAGCCTGGTGGTCCGAAATGAAAAGCGCCCCGGCAGACACTCTGGAATTAGCTTTGAGCATCCTGACGGTAAAGACAGGTAGCATGCTTTAGCCCGCTCTCGGTCCCTTGCTTGCCGCGAGTGAAGCAACATTGCCGCCCCAGGTGTGAATGCTTCTCGTGCCGGTGGGGCACCTTGGCGGTACCAAGAGGTAGTCATGAAAAACACGATGATTCAACACAGGGTCATTACGCCCGTGCAGGTTCCGCTGAATGGGGGAGCAATTTACGGAGATCTCCAACTCCCTCCGGAATGCCGAGGGCTTATCATCTTCGTTCATGGAAGCGGCAGTAGTCGCTTCAGCGTGAGAAACAAGTATGTCGCCGAACAGCTGAACCAATACGGCATGGGTACTCTGTTGCTGGACCTCCTAACCAAAGAAGAGCAAGACGTTGACGAGCAGACCATGCAGTTTCGTTTTGATATTCAGTTGCTTGCCAAGCGCACTATTTTGGCGGTCCGATGGGCCGCATGTCAGCCGGACCTGCAAGACCTTCCGATCGGCCTCTTTGGCGCAAGCACTGGAGCTGCAGCTGCGCTCATTACTGCGGCTGCTCTGAAGGGTCAAATCGCAGCCGTAGTGTCTCGCGGCGGACGTCCAGATCTGGCTGACGATGCGCTTGGCAAGTTAGAAGCCCCAACTCTGCTGATTGTCGGGGGTGAGGATCAAACCGTGCTGGCTCTGAATACGAGGGCTGCGAGACGCATGCACTGTGTCCATCGTTTGCAGGTTGTCCCCGGCGCAACCCATCTCTTCGAGGAAGCTGGGGCCCTGGAACAGGTGGGAGCGATGGCCGGGGAGTGGTTCGTCGAGCACATGCACGCGCCTGTGCTCACACGGTTGGTCTAGGTCATGTCAGGGGCGCTCACGTTCAATCGCAGACCGCCACGCTATATTGGCAGCGGTTGGGGAAAGAAATGGTAAGGAGCATCCAATGAACAAGATTCAGGTCAAAGGCGAGGAGAAAATTCAAAGAAAGCGCCGGACACGGGTGGTTGCCCTGCCGCAATTGGCGGCATCAAAACTTTCACATAAGAATACCGGCTATTCCCAACCTGATTTTGTGGTGGGTCCTGGAGCGGCCGCGGCCAGGCGCTCACGAAGAAGAGTGTCCGATGTGATTCTGAAGACGGTTACATAAGGGCAGAGGACACGCGGGCAATGCCGGAGCCCTTAGATGACCACGAGACCCCTTCACGTGTGGAGAGAGGACCATCCGCTTGTGACGCGGCTTTTGGCTGTGCCCGTGGTCCTGACCTTCATCCTGGATCTCGCTTCGAAGAACACGGCCAACATGGTCGAGGTGCTCTGGTCGTGCTATTGGGCGTCAGCCCTGATCGCAATCGGCCTGACGGTTGATTCGGAGCTGTTGGTTTCCGCGGGCTTCATTTTTCAGGCGGCCGTCGGCGGCCCAGCATGGACTCTGGGGTTGATCTATCGCCAAGACATGGAGTTCACGTCGGCCCTGCTCCACATAGTGCCTCCACTCGCAGGGCTGCTATACGTGTCCAGCGCGCGGCCAATCCCGAAGGCCGCTCCCGCAATCGCTTGGCTGGTCCATCCAGTTTCTCTGTTTGCCAGTCTGCTTTGGAGAAATGACGAATTGAACGTCAATTTCTCAAGCGCCGTGTGGCCGCCCCTCGCGGGCTTCTTCCGTTTGCGCGTGTTTCAGTTGCTGCTGGTGGTTACTTCACTTCTACTAGTTCTCGGGTTGTCGAAATTACTGAATGGCTGGTTGCGCTCACGAAGCGAGGTCACATCGGGGAACTAGACCCAAGCTTCTGCCTCTTGATGTTTCAGACATCGGCTTTGGCACCAAGGTCAGGGTTCTGTTCCTGGCGTTTGATGATTCAGCTGGATTGGCTGATAATCGCGCTCCCTGAAGGGAAGTTTCAGCTTGCGAACAATTTCAGGCCAGAACTCCCGAAGCACATCAACTCCCATATCCCCGGCAATGCTGAGGCCAACTCGCTGGGATGCTGCGCCGATACCACGAGAATTACCGGGGTGATAGGTATTACTCAGCAACATCGAAGAGGTTGTGCCCAACCATTCCGAGAAATTAAACATCTTCCGTCCCTAATCACCCTCCGCCACAATGACATGAGATAGAGCATGACCAAACCGCGCAGTGATGCTGCCTTCGAGTCGCCGGGAGTAGCGGGGATCCTGGCGAAACATGACCGGAAACAGATAGGTATGAAAGAAGTCGCGGGATACTAAATCTGTGAACGCGGCACCGTATCGCTTGGCGTAGCCGGCAACACCCTGACCGAAAATGGGGTCGTCGTCTCTCGCTTGTGCCAGACCAGAGTCGAACGCCGCTCCTATGAAGGTCACCGGCTCGAGGCTGTCTTGAGCAAACAGGTGAAATTTCTCTGGGGCATCCAAAGCGCACACCGTCAAACCGGAGCGAGGATGCGAATGCACAGTCTTTCTCTCCGACTTATGGGCGAAATACACAACCAACCTTTTCAAGGGACCTTCGTAGTCCGCCGCTGACATGAGAGGGCTTGGCTGAACGCAACGAGAAGCCTCAACGGATGTTCCTTGTGGGCTGGTCAGATTGTCGCCAGTGGAAATGGTCTGTGAAAGAACGAATTGACTCTCAAACAGGAGCGTGATGGTAAGAGCTCTAATTGCCGGTATGGTTGCATGCAAGCTCATTGCAAGAAACCCTAACGTGGCTGACAAATCGGTCGTCTCAGGGAAGAAAGGATAGCGAGGAGAAATACCTACAATGCATTCTCGTAGCGTTCTCACTCGAGCACAGTGAGGGCAATCACACAGAGTAGTGATACCGGTCCTCGTCATCGCCGACTCAAGTTGAAGATCTCGTACTGCCAGGGCAAGATGGCCGAAACATTTGGCAATCGGGAGAAGCGCTGGATGTGCTCGCGTGGATTTCGAGCTTGTTGTTTTGAAGCGGCACAATTGGGGCGGAGACTTCCTCTAGCCTCCATCTTCTTCTAGGCTCCACATACCAGCCCGTTTCTCCTCTCGCAGAAATCTGAATAGGGCCACCGCTACGGCAAGAACCAATGGCCCGATAAACACTCCGACACCTCCGAATGTTTTTAGTCCTCCGAGCACCGCGAAGAAGACGTAAAGTGTCGAAAGCTTTGTGTGCTCCCCGATCAGAAAACGCCAGAAAACCTGGCTGCGGGGTTCGACGAGACACTCTCTCCAGTGCGGTTTGAAGGATCGCTGATGGGGTTTAGGTTGAGCTTGTTCTAGACTGCTGCCAAACTCGAAATCAATAGACCAATTGTTGCTCAAAGCAGGCGCCCTCTCCGGTAAGCGTTTACAGGAGTTGGGAGCTGCGCAGTTCGGCGATGCTGAACCGTGTCGGCTCTACTTTCTACAACTGCAGCGATTCTACTCATTTCAGAGCAAAGGAGGTGTTTGGAATCACAGCTTGGTGTACGTCGAGTCACTGATTTCTGATTCATTATCGCCTATCGTACGTGATCGCCAGATGGAGGTTCTTGTGGATAGATGCTCCAGACTCCTTGTCGCTCTGTTCCTTCTTTCCAACCCACTACAAATGCAATCGGCCGAAACCGCGAAAGCACCGCCGGTCCGTCCCTCGGGATTTGGGACCAATCTTCCGCTTGCATTTGAACCGAACCAGGGCCAGACAGATCCGCAAGTCCGCTATCTGGCGCGCGGTCCGGGATACAGCCTTTACCTTACCAACCGCGAAGCGGTGATCGTGCTGCAACGCCGCATCGACTCCGCGCCTCCAACTGGACGGCAGCGTTCGGCGGCGCCCCAGCAGCAGGTTTTTCGCCTGCAATTGCAGGATGCCACTCCTGAGCCCCAGTTCATCGGTGAAGCGCCTCTGTCGGGGTTCAGTAACTATTTTTCCGGCAGCAATCCGGCGAACTGGCGCACGCACATTCCCAACTTCTCCCGCGTCCGTCTTCCGGAAATCTACCCTGGCATCGATCTTGTGTACTACGGCAACCCGGGTCAACTGGAGTATGACTTTCGGATCAACGCCGGGGCCGATCTCAGCCGCATTGCTCTACGTGTGTCCGGCGCCGACAAGCTCTTTCTGGATGCAAATGGGAATCTGGTGCTGCAAGCCGGCGGCTCGGAGGTTCGCAATCAGTCGCCGATTATTTACCAGGAGCAAGCGGGCCGACGCGTCTTCCGAACAGGGCACTATGTTATTCGCGCCGGCAACACGGTTGGCTTTCAGGTGGAGGACTATGATCGCTCAAAGCCGCTGGTTATCGACCCCATCTTGCGCTACTCCACCTATCTCGGTGGCGGCAGCGGAGGAACTGACCCCTTTGCTTTTGTGTTCAACAGCGGCCTCGGCATCGCCGTCGATGGGTTTGGTTTCGCTTACGTAGTCGGCAATACCACCACGGTGGATTTTCCCACCACCAGCGGGTCCTTTGAACCGGTTTGTCCGGTAGCGCCCCGAATTTGTACCTTTCGTTATGCTGTATTCGTGACCAAGCTCAATCGCACTGGCACCGAGTTGGTCTACTCCACTTACCTGACCTCAGAATCAGGCACTGGATTTGACGTCGGCTCGGGCAAGCTTATCGCAGTGGACCGACTGGGGAACGCGCACATCGCTGGTACCGCATTCGGAGGACCTTCATCTGCGGAGTTCCCCACTACGATCAGCGCTCTGCAGCAAGTCTGCGCTTTTGAAAACGACTCCACCTGCGCTTTTTACACCAAGCTTAACATCGACGGTTCGCAACTCCTCTATTCCACTTACTATGGCACCCAGACCCCAACCAGTCTTCGCGAGACCACCGGCACGGGCCTCGCGCTCGATCTCCGCGGCAATGCTTATCTCACCGGCATCACCGAGGCGCCGGACCTGATAACAACGCCCGACGCTTTTCAGCAGACTTTCGGCGGCGGCAGCTTCGACGCCTTCGTGGCCAAGTTCGATCCACGCCGATCCGGGGAGGCGTCTCTAATCTATGGCACTTATCTGGGAAACAGCGGCGACGATCAGGGAAGTGGTATTGCGGTTGACGGTAGAGGAAATGCCTATATTGTAGGGACCACCAATTCGAACCAGTTTCCCCACACGCGTTCGTTTGGTACCGGAACTGGCGGCACGTTTCTGGTCAAACTAAGTCTCGCGGGACGTTCCTTGTTATATTCAAACGTGCTCCATGGCGCGGCCGGGACTGGTATCGCACTGGATAGCTCCCGCAACGCCCTGATTACAGGCGGCGCCGTGGCACAGGGCTTCCCGACGACTTCCCGGGCCTTTCAGCGGACGTTCGCTGGAGGAGTTTCGGACGCGTTTGTTACCAAGTTCAATGACCGCGGATCGGCCCTTGTGTACTCCACCTTTTTTGGCGGCAACGGCGACGATATCGGGAATGGCATCGCCCTCGATGCAGCAGGGCACGCCTTCATCACCGGAAATACTTCCTCAACGAATCTCCGGGTGACCGCCAGGGCGCTGCAGACCACGCGACGCGGACCGAGCGATGCGTTTGTAACCGAGTTCTTCGTGACCGGAAGAAGGCTGGTTTTCTCGACATATTTTGGCGGAAGCAGCAATGAATCCGGAAACGATATCACTGTTGATCCTCTCGGCAGTGCTTACATCACCGGTCGAACCGAGTCGGCGAACCTCAAGGTCACTTCCGGAGCTTTTCAAGACACAAACCGGGGCGCACCTTCCAGTGCATTTATCGCCAAGCTCGTTGGCCGCGGCCGATCTCGTGCTCACTAAAACGGCCTCGGTTACCCGGCGCCCTTCCCCAATTCCAGAGCCGCCTTGAAGCTAATTTTCCTGCATTACTGAGGCAGAGGCCCTGCAGAGAAACTGGAAAGTATGCCGTCACGCTCAAGCAGCAGCTACGGTGTAACAAGCCCGAACTCTTCAACCAGATCGTGGATGAGTTAGCCGAGTAAGGGATGCTTGTGAAAGAAACGGGGCGGAATGGCGGTCTCATTCTTGCGCGAATCGCAGTGGAAAACTCTACAACTGGCGCTTTCGGAAGTGCCCTCGAGAAAGCAGAGTATGCATCATGACCCAACCAACTCCAAACTACCTGCAGAGAATTCTCGAGACTGGCTCGTGCCTGGAGCGCGGCCGCGCCTACTACGCGGCCGCTTTTCACGATGATTGGTGTGCGTCGAATCTGACCAAGAATTGCCAGGATTGCAACTGCAAACCAATTGTCCGAGTGCACTCTACCCCTCTCGAGTGTCACTGGCGAACGATCGACTGTAACGAACTCTGCCCATGCGGATCCGGGCGGAAATACCAGAAGGGCTGACTGAACTGGACTATGTCTCTCGCAGATCAAATCGAGAAGATCGGTCGCGCCTTGACGGCGAAGGAGATTGCGACGTTGCTCCACGTCTCTCCGATCACGATCTTCAAGCAAGCCAAGTCGGGACGGATACCCTCGTTTCGAGTGGGGACTTGCGTTCGATTCGATCCGCGAGCGGTTGCGCAATGGCTCAGAAGTATGTGATGGGCGGTGGGTGGAGGTTGTTGGTGTAATCGCGATTTATCGCCAGTTACTCTTGCCGCGTGATCGGCGGTCGGTGCCGGCCAGACCGAAGATAAGGACGTGACGCTTCATGACTGCGGTATGATGAAGTATACCCGCAGCCTCGGACAATCCCGCATCCCTGACAATGTCTTGAGAGGCCGAGCGCGGAAGATCAAACCTGCTAGTCCGGTACTACCATCGGCGCGCTCATTCGTAGCGCAACGCGGCGAGCGGATCGATCTTGGTTGCGCGGCGAGCGGGGATATAGCTGGCCAACACCGCAACACCAGCCAATAGCCCGAGCGAGATGGCGAAGCTGATCGGGTCCGCCGGAGTGACGTCGAATAGCAGGGCGCGCATCGCCCGCGTGAGAACCAACGCGGCAATCAACCCGACGACCATACCAATAGCAGACAACACCAGCGCCTGGCGGATCACGAGAGCCAGGATTTCGCGAGGGCGACCACCCAGCGCGATGCGGATGCCGATCTCACGCGTGCGTTGGCTGACGGAATACGACATCACCGCATACAGCCCGAGGCAAGCCAGCACGAGTGCGAATCCTGCAAACGAACCGAGCAATAGAGTGCGGAAGCGCTGCTCGCCGACGGATTCGCCCATACGCTCACGCATCGTCATCACATTCGCCAGTGGAAGGCTGTGGTCAAGCGACGCCAACTCTGTGCGCAAATCGCCGGCCACGGTACCCGGCTCAGCCTGAGTGCGAACCACGACGAACATCCGGCGACAGAAATCGGCCCATCCCGAGGCGTAGATCTTGTAGGCTTGCGGCGTCGGTGGAGCGTCGAGCCCGGAGTACTTCACGTCACCGACGACGCCGATGATCGTCTCCGTCGGCGCCTCAGGACGTGGATCGCCCGTCTGTAGATGCCGACCGATAGGGTCCTGGCCGGAGAAATACTTTTCCACTAGCGTCCGGTTGATAATGATGGGATCGAGCGCTTTGCTGCGGTCCGCGTCATTGAAATCGCGGCCGGCGAGAATGAGGACGCCGAGTGTCGAGAGATACCCGGGAGCGATCGCCATTTCCTCCGCGAGTTGCAGCGGACGCGATTTGTCATAGCTCTGTCCTTCGGCGGTGAAGGGATTAGTGAGCGCAAGTTGGTCTGGCGGCAGGCTGATCGTCAGCGAGACCGACTTAACCCCGGGCAGGCCGTTCGTGCGGCGCAGAAATTCATCCCAGAAAGCGATGATGGCTTTGTCATCCCGGTAGAGCGCGGAAGGCAACGTGATCTCCGCGGTGAGGATGTGGTCGCTGTTGAACCCTGGATTTACCTCCTGGAGGAGGACAAAGCTGCGGATCAGCAACACGGAACCAACCAGCAGTACCAAGGCGAGCGAGAACTCGGTCGCAACCAATACACGCCGCGCACTCAGTCCGGCTGCACTCGAGCTAGTGCGCGTGGAGTCGCGGAGGGAATCGTTCAACGATCCACCTTCAGCATGAAGCGCGGGCGCCAGTCCGAACAGAACGCCTGAGGCCACACTGATGCCAAGCGTGAAAAAGAGTACTCGCGCGTCGAGCGTCGCCTGGCACGCCATCGGAATGCGCATCATGCTGCCCAGCGACACGAACGCCGTTTGTGCCCACGCGGCGAGGAGAACACCGAAAAAGCCACCGGCACCTGCAAGGATGAGACTCTCGGTAACGAGTTGGCGGATAATGCGCGCTCGAGAGGCACCCAGCGCGACGCGGATGCCGATCTCCTTCTGGCGGGCCGTGGCTCGCGCCAGCAAAAGGTTGGCGACATTCACAACCGCAATCAGTAGCACGAAAGCGACCGCAGCGAGCATCACCCACAGCGCCGTGCGAACGTTCCGGGTCATGCGTGCCTTCAAAGGTTCCACGCGGCCGACCCACGCCGTCGAACTCGGATACGTCTGCTCGACTTCATGCGCGATTGTGCTGAGTTCGTCTGCGGCCTGGCGCGGGCTCACGCCAGGTCTCAGCCGGCCGAACACGGCAAGATAGTACGGCGGACGCCCTTGCGGTGTCTGAATGCGCATGAGCGGCCAGACATCTACCGATTCATTCCGCGGGTACCAGATGCCGGGTCGCATGACGCCGGTGACAACGTACGAGCGGCCATTGAGCTTGATCGCACTTCCGACAATCTTCGGGTCGCTGTTCAATTGTCTCTGCCAGAACTGGTGACTCACTACGACCACGGGCTGCGCTTCGGCGCGGTCGTCCTGCGGCTGGAAGGTACGGCCGCGTTCGGGAGTAAGCCCGAGAGTCTCAAAGAAGTCCGCTGTTACCGCTACGCCGCGTACGCGCCCGGGCTCGCTGCCGTTGCTGAAGTTAAATTCGCTCAGCCCTGAACCATAGGCAGCCACATGAGAAAAGCTCTTCTGCTGGTCACGGAAAGCAATGAAGTCCGCGTTGCCGAACGCGCCAAACATATCTTGTTTCGGATCCGTGAGCCGGACGGCCATCAGGCGCTGCGATTCGGGGAACGGAAGCGGCCGTAGCGAGGCCTTCAACTCCTTCAGTACCGGCCAATCGCTGAAACAGAGAAAATACAAGAGGATGATATTGACGACCGGAAGGATCATGCTCGGAATGGAACGCCTCAAAGCAGCCAGCTTTGCTTACGAGCACAGTGTTCTCTCAACAAATCCAACCGCTGCTCGGAAGCATTCGAACATCCGCGATTCGATCACGAATCGGTGTGTCGCGTTGGTATGCCGGTCGAATCCGGCAGGGCCACCGTCCGCATCCTAGGCATTGGCAGGCGCTCGCCCAAATGGTAGGCCTTGAACCTGCAGGTGCCGATCTGTTATGAATATAACGTGCAGCAATGAGAGTTACTAACCAGAACGCGCCTCCTTGGCTTCTCTTGGTGTTCAGTTTGGCGAAAAAGGGAGCCAGTCTCAGAGTGACGGTTTGGCGGAAACTGCAGCGGTATGGAGCATTGCCGCTCGGTAACTCTGGCTACTTTCTGCCGAACACTGAGGAGAACCGTGAACGATTTGAATGGCTGGCGACGGCGGTCCGAACCGAGGGTGGCGAAGCTTCTGTTCTTGAAGTTCAGTCCATCGACAATTGTTCCTTCGCGCGGATGAAGAAGCGATTTTCCGATGCCCGTGACCGGGACTATCGGGAATTGCTCAAGGACCTTCGAAATCCGGGTTCCGCCAAGCAATCATCGCGGATCACGCGTCTCCGGCAGCGATTCCAAGACATCGTCTCCATCGACTTCTTCGGCAGCTCTCTTCGCAAACAGGTCGAGCAGGCATTGAATTCCCTTAAAGCATCCGAAACAAAATCAGTCGCACCAGAGATTGCCAATGTTTCACCGGCGGAATATCGAAACCGAGTATGGGTTACTCGACCGCGGCCAGGCATTGATCGAGTAACCTCGGCGTGGCTGATCCGCAAGTTCATTGATCCTAAGGCCAAATTCGCCTTCGCACCAGAGGACAAGAAACCAGCCAAAGCTGTCCCGTTCGACATGTACGAAGGGGGCTTTGGGCACCGTGGCGAAGACTGCACTTTTGAAACGCTGCTCAAGGTTTTTCATATTCGCGACAAGAAAGTACTGGTCGTGGCGGAAGTGGTTCACGATGCGGATCTCTTCGATGAGAAGTTTGGCCGGAAAGAGGGCTTCGGAATCGATGAGGTGATGAAGGGTTGGGCCCGAGAGGGCCTCAGCGATCAAGAACTTCTGAAGCGAGGGATGCAACTGGCTGACGGGCTGTACAAGTCTCTCGGCTGACTCCAGAACGGCGAATGGGCTTTTCGCCCCAGCGCAACCAAGATATGAAAGGAGTACTTTTTATGAAACTACGTCTGCTGATTCTTTCGGTCGCGTTGTCTCTTCCCGTGATCGTGGTGGCCCAGAGCTTGGACACTGCCAAAATTGACGAAGCTATGGGCCGCTCTGGCCAGCAAACTGGCGATGTCTACCGATTAGGATTTCCACGCACGGATCTTCATGTGTCGGTTGGCGGCGTGGAGATAAAACCAGGACTGGCACTGGGCTCCTGGGCCGCGTTCGCTGGGAATGACAATGCCGCTATGGTTATGGGCGACCTGGTTCTCCTGGAGAACGAACTCTCGCCAGTTATGAGGAAGTTGCGAGCTGCGGGATTCGACATCACCGCCGTTCACAATCATGTCTTAAATGAAACCCCACGTGTCATCTACATGCATTACATGGGCCACGGAAAGGCCGTGGAACTGGCGAATGCTCTCCATGCCGCCCTGGCGGAGTCGAAGACGCCACTCGACAAGCCAGCGCCGCCAGCAACAACTGCGGAGCCTCCAGGATTTGTAAAAACAATCGAAGACACGTTGGGCACGAAGGGCCACTTTGCCGGGGGGTGTGCTTTCCTACGGGATTCCTCGTGGAGTGGCGATCACCGATCACGGAATGACACTGACCGCGCCGCAAGGCGTAGCCGAGGCGATCAACTTCCAGGAGGCCGGGACGGGCAAAGTTGCGACAACCGGGGATTTCGTGTTGACGGCGGAGGAAGTTAATCCTGTGATCTCCGCACTCGAAGAACACGACATTGCAATCACAGCACTGCACAGCCACATGCTTACAGAGCAGCCTCGCCTTTTCTTCATGCACTTCTGGGCAATGGGTAGCTCAGAATCGGTTGCTGCGGGAATCAAGGCGGCATTGAGTCATGTAGCGGTGAAGTAATGAATGTAGTGAGGTGAGTGATGCGAACAAATGTCCTGTTGTTCACTGCCGCTTTCCTTCTCGGAATTGGTGCGACCGGATTCGGTCAGACGGGGCCGACTTTGAAGAAACTCACCGCGTTCGATTTGCCAGGCCCCGTTGGACAGAGGTTTGACTACCTAACCATCGATGAGGACGATCACTACCTGATCTCCGCGCATCTGGCCGCAGAACAGACCTATGTGATCGACTTGCGGTCCAACCGCATCGTTGCGGTCGTAACCGACACACCCGGTGTCGAGGGAGTGGAGTACGTCCCCGAACTAAAGAAGTTCTACACCTCGAACGCGCACGACGACACGATTGGTGTGGTTGACCTCAAACAGATGAAGGTCGTCAAGAAACTCAAAACTGCATCCAAGCCGGACGGCAGCACCTATGCCTCTCCGTTTCATAAGCTCTACGTCTCGGATGAACGGGGCAAAGCGGAAGCCATCGTCGATGTACAAAAGGACGAGATTGTAGGCACGTTGCGTTTCGGCAGTGAAACCGGGATGCCGCAATATGATCCCGTTGCCCGCAAGGTCTATGTCAATCTGCAAGATCAGAACATCCTTGCGGTCATCGATCCTCTGACGGACAAGGTGGTAGAGAGATATTCCGTTGGACGGTGCAAGGGCAATCACGGAATGGCGCTTGACCCAGAGCATCACCGCGCGTTTCTTGCTTGTGAAGAGAACAACCTAATGACCGTCTTCGATCTGGACAAGCATGCCGCAATCGCCTTCCTGCCGCTTGCGGATGGACCCGATGTCATCAAATTCGATGCTGGTCTAGGCCGCATCTATGTCGCCTGCTACAGCGGCGCCTTGTCCGTATTCCATCAAGACGATCCAGACCACTACCGCAAGCTCGAAGATTTTCGCGTCCAGCATGCTGTTCACAGTCTTGCCGTCGATCCGAAGACCCACCGCGTTTATACCCCTGAGCAGGAAGAGGACGGAAAACCCGTCGCACGTATGGTTGTGTACGAAGCCGTCAATGGTCCTTAGCAGCTACCGGGAACCAAACTCGCAGCGCCGAGAGATTCGGAAAGCAATCATGAAATGGATTACTCGTGAACACATCAAGGTAGATCGGGTCGCCTGCCCGTGGTTGATCCGTCGCTTCATCGACCCGCAAGCTCAATTTTTGTTCGTCGACGAGAGCCAACTCCTCGAAACGGCCGCGCGCGAGAATGCGACGCCGTTCGACGCACCGCGGCTTTCAGAAGTGAAATTGAATCATCACGGAGTGCGCTGTTCTTTCGAGGCGATTATTGAGGACTACCACCTGCAAGCACCAGGTCTCGAACGTCTCGCGTTGATCGTCCGCGCCGCCGACATCAAAGGCCAGGAACAGGTTGCTGTCGAAGGGATCGGACTGAGGGCTGTGGCCGAAGGTTTTGCTGCCCTGGGTCTTTCCGACGAAGAACGACTAGTACGACAATTCCCAGTCTACGACGCACTCTACGAGTACGCGCGTCAAGCACCGTGAAGGTACCGGTCTCGAAAGACCTGTTCATTATTAATACGGCGGCATTCTTGCGTTCGTTCACCTTCGGCCTCACCGGCGTAGTTCTCGGCATCTACCTGTTCCGGGCCGGTCTCTCCTCGTTCAACATTGGCATGGTTGTCGCCGTCGGCCTTGTGGGGTCAGCTCTGGCAACCATCGGCGTCACAACAAAAGCAGACCGTGCAGGACGGAGAAGAGCACTTGTGGCGCTTTCTCTTCTGGGCTCTATCGGTGCTCTTGCTCTCGCCTTCACACCAGGCGCAGTGCGCGACCGCGTAGGCCGGTTTCAACTTGCGGACGGAGGTACTCTATTCCTGGATGAGGTGGCCGAAATTCCGCTCGAATTGCAATCCAAACTCCTCCGCGTGTTACAGGAAGGAGAATTTGAACGAGTCGGAGAAGATCGTACGAGGCACGTTAGCGTCAGGGTGATCGCCGCAACCAATCGCGACCTGGAACAAGAGGTCGAAGCAGGTCGCTTTCGCCACGATCTCTATTTTCGTCTAGGAGTCTTCCCGCTTAAGGTACCGCCGCTTCGAGATCGCCTGGAGGACATTCCAATTCTCGCTGCCAGTTTTCTCGCACAAGCCGCAAAGAGGATTCATTGTCCCGTCCCCGTTCTGACACGGAGCAATGTGGATGACCTCACGCGCTACGCCTGGCCGGGCAACATCCGTGAGCTACAAAATGTCATTGAGAGGGCGGTGATACTGGCGGGAGGCGGGCCGCTTCGCTTTAGCCTACGTGAATCAAATGACCTAGCAACTGCCGGGCTTAAGCCAACGACTTCAGTTTCGACGCGTGCGCAACTCCTTGAACTTGAACGTACAAGCATCGTCAAAGCACTCGAACGAAGTGGTGGCAAGATCTACGGTCCCGGAGGCGCTGCCGAGATCCTGGGCATGCGTCCGACAACTCTAACGTCAAAGATCGCGGTGCTGCAGATCAAACGTCGTTAAGGCAGAACTCTTGCTGCCCGTCAATTGTCTGGACCCGGACATGGTGTACGCTCATCCAGAACATGTGACGTGACGGTAATTAACTGTTGCTACGCGGCTGCGCCCAGACACTGCAAATCGTCCGCGCGAGCGATCCCAGCTCCACACGCATAAGCAACAACATCCTGAGCGAGGAGATTTTCGAGAGCGGCCATTTCCCCCTTTTGCGCGGCAACGACAAACACATCCAAAAGGCGCTGCTGCTGACTCGCACTGACGAGCGTGCGCCGGCCATCGACGATATGCTTACGAGCTCGGGAGACAAGCTGGCGGGCATTTGCTTCCTCCATTTGCAGGATGTCCGCGATCTGGAGGTAGGAGTAATCAAACGCTTCGCGCAGAATATACGCGGCCCGCTCTGTGGGTGAGAGTTTTTCAAGCAGTACAAGCACTGCAAGCCTCAAAGCGTCGCTACGCTCCGCACCTAATGCGGGGTCGGCGGTGGTGTCCACTGGTTCGGGAAGCAGAGTCCCGATACAGGTTTCGCGGCGCGAATGGGCGGACTGGCCGAGATTGAAACACAATCGCGTAGTTGTCGTCGCCAGGAATGCGGGCGGGTTCTCAACCACGCTTTTATTCGTACACTGCCACCGTACCCAGACGTCTTGCACGATATCGTCTGCCGCCGCAGCACATCCGAGAATACGGTAGGCGATGCGGAAGAGACGCGGACGCACGTCGGCAAAAACTGAAAAGCCGTCGTCGTGTTTACCCATCTCTACGTCAGAGGGAAGTGAGGAAACGCTCGGCGGAAGAGTGTCTACTTGATGAATTCCCGTCATTGCAGCTGAACTCATAACTCGCTCCTTGACTCCGCCCCGGAACCCGCGGGGACGGTCGTTGGCGAGTATCTGACTGATTCTGATGTTTCGGAAACTCCAGATGCAGTGATTAGCAATGACTATTTCTGAGCGATTCGGGGTACCTCGTTCGGGTGATCGGGAAACACTCGTTCAAGAAGGTTCAATCGTGATGCGTAAGTCCGTTACTTAGGCTCGATCCGCTTCCATCCGAACAGCCATGCGTACGACCAGGCTATGTGTGCGCGAAAACGTTGGGCAGTTCCATAAGCGCTATGAGGGGAATTGCTCTAAACCAGGACCATGCGAATCTATCGATCTTGGGGATCAATGCGCTTCCAGCCGTAGCGGCGAGCATCCACAGACCAGGCGCCAGGTCCGATCATTGCTATAGATATGCCCAGTGATCCCAGCAATACGCACATCCAAGGATTGTCCGCGCGTGCAAAGATGTTTAGTAGTTCAATCGGTACCGTGAGCGCTCCGGTGATGGGAGTCCAAACACCTACGAGCAAGAGAATCGCTGCCATCGCCGTGAGTATTGCGATTACGGCGGGCTGCAGCGAATGCCCAGTCGGCAGCGTGACATTCACTTGATATACGAGAGCGACGGCAATGACCAGGCGCAACAACAAGAGCCCGGCACCAGGCCAACCATGAGCGAACGTTGAGAATAGTCGTCTCAAAAGGTCTTACCGCACTGAGCGTCCCACACGGGACGGAACCACAAAGGATGGCATGTTCGAGAATGGGAGGAACAGCCCCGGAATAGGGAAATCCGCTCACTCTTTAGAGTGATTGCAGTTCGATGATGCCTCGCTTCAGTGCTATCGTGACCGCCTGAGTGCGATCATTGGCGCCCAATTTTGAAAGGATGTTCTTAACTCTGCTCTTGACCGTCTCTTCACTGATCGAAAGCTGAGCGGCAATCTGCTTATTTGCATTCCCTTCAGCGATCAGGCGTAGAACGGAGATTTCTGCGGGCGTGAGTGAATCATCCGCCGCGTGGCTAGCGACCTCACAAGACAACTCCGGGGTAAGGATCTTTTTGCCCGAGTGAACTCTCCGGATTGCATCGAGAAGTTCCTTGTGCAAGAGGTTTTTGATTAGGTATCCCTGAGCCCCTGCTTTGAGAGCGCGTACTACCTGAACGTCACCGGTGTAGGTGGTAAGCACGATGATTCGTGCCCGAGGAAACTGATCGCGAATCGCAATGATCGCATCGACTCCGCTCATCTCCGGCATCTGCAAATCCATTAGAGTCACATCCGGCTGGTGAGCCCGAAACTGCTGGATAGCTTCGCGTCCGTTGGAGGCTTCACCGACTAAGAGCATATCGGGCTGATCTTGTACGAGTCCCGCGATCCCGTTGCGGACCACAGGATGGTCATCGACCGTCAAAATTCGAATCGATTTGAGATCATCACTCACAGGTTTATTGCCGTTCTTTTTCTCGTTGTCGAGGAACGGAGGCGAGATAGGCAATCGAGGCGGGAACGCTGAGTTGAATTTCCGTACCAGAATCGAGCTCACTCCAGACTTCCAATTGCCCGCCTAGAAGTTTGGCGCGCTCGCGCATTCCCTGCAGTCCCCAATGTCCGGAGCGTCCTTCAATGAAGACGTCCGAGTCTACACCCCTACCGTCATCCCGAACCCGCAGACGCAGATGATTCTTATCATATTGTATCTCCACCTCAATACGCCGTGCTTGGGCATGGTGGAATGCATTGCGCAGCGCCTCGCCTGCAATCCGATAGACGTCGTCACGCAGGATCGGATTGAGGTCACGTGGCGTGCCCTCGACCGCAACATTGAAGAGAGGAGCATCCTGGCTAGTTTGCTCGGCCGCAAGCTCCTCGCCGAGAGTTTGAATGGCTACAGCGAGATCGTTGGTGACGATTGTGGATAGTCGCAATCCCTGTACCGCCTCCCGGCCTTCGGTGATCGCCTGAGCTGCTTGATCGATCGCGCCTTCCAGTCTCTGTTTGGCCTCAACCGGCCGGTCAGGCAATAGGTTGGCGGCCCGTTGAAAACTCATCAAAAGCCCATGCAAGCTCTGTAGCACTGTATCGTGCAGCTCCCGAGCGATACGTGTGCGCTCGTCGACTCGCGCTTCAACCACCATTGCAAACTTCCGCTGCAGTTGGCGAACACGTAATTGATAAAGCACCCATAGCAGTCCCAAAAAGGCACCGATACATAGTGTTCGGAACCATGTGGTCTGGTAGTACGCTGGGAGGACGAAAAATTCCAAAGAGGCGCCCGCTTCGTTCCAGACACCATCATTGTTGCAGGCGATTACGTGAAATCTATATGATCCGGCATCCAGGTTTGTATAAACAGCCTCGCGTCGCGCGCCGGGTTCCTGCCAGTCCTCGTCTTGTCCTTCAAGCTTATAACGAAAGCGAACCCGTTCTGGAATAGTGAGACTTGTGGCCGTATAGGCGATTTGCAAATTTGCAGTTCGTGGCGGCAACCTCATGACTGTCGAGTTGTAGTATTTCTTGCCGTCAGCAATAACAGACTCAATCGATACTGGCGGTGGCACAGTGTTCCGTACAATACGCTTTGGATTGATCCAAGCAAGCCCGTTTGTCGTGGCGAACCAAATGCGGCCATCCGTTGTTTGCACGGCCGACGGTGAGGCGAGGGGTCCCCTAAGTTCTGCGCTCAGCCCATCCAGCAAACCGAAGGTCTCAAATTCCACTTTGCCGGCGCCCAACTCTCGAAGCTGGGCTTCGCGAATGTGAATGACTCCCCGATTGTCGGAAAACCATAGCCCATCTTCAGGATCGGCAACGATTCCGGAAATACCGCCGAAGGCACTGCCATCCGATGGAGTTACCGGCTGAAAACGGCTGCCATCAAAAAACTCCAGACCGAACTCGCCACCAATCCAGATCTTCGTCCCTTTGCCCTGGATAGACGTGACGGCTCCGATCTGAACGCCGTCCTTGCCAGAAAAAACCCTGACTCTATCTCCATTCAGCATCGCCACCGTGTTCGCGAATCCAAACCATATGCGCCCTTCTGAGTCCGTAAATTCCGCAGTTGCGGTGCCCTGCGGGCCACCCAGCCTCTCGAGGCTGGTCCAACTGGACCTTTCTAGTCGAAAAGTTCCTGACTCCATCGATATCCACAACCTGCCCAACCGGTCCTGAGTGATAGCGTTAACGCGCAATTGCGGACTCACAGCGATCCCGCCCGCTGTTGGCAGATCGAGTTGGCGCAGTATTAGTCCCTGCCCTGCAGGTACAGCGCCATGGTAGTTGTAGGTTGCTGCTCCCGGCTTCGAACCAATCCCATCCAAACGTTCTTGGGCGAGGCGTAAGACGGACGATGGAGTCGCTAGCCAGAAGACGCCATTCGGATCACGATAGGCGCAATCGACTGGCCGGTCACGCAGTTGCGTCACGATCTTGTCATTCTGAATCTTCAGCAAAACCTCAGGCCCCATACCCGCGGCCCAAAGCGCCCCTTGGTCACCCACCGCCAGCGCTCGTGTTGTAAAAGAGTGCGACGATGGGATCGGCAGGGCACCCCGATACGAAATTGGGTGAAGGGCAACCGAGACGATGGGGCTCTGTTGGAATCGATCTAGTCCGCCGCTCGTGCCGATCCATATATTGCCTTCGCGGTCCTGCAGCACGCAATAAACGAAATCGCTTGTCAGACCATCCCGTTGGGTGAACTCCTCCACCTCGGAATTGTGGAACTGCCATGCAGACGGCCCTTTAATCCTCGGTGGATGGAGACGCTCCGGATACGGAACCCGACGAATTCCAGTGCCCAAGCTGGTGATCCAGAGACTTCCTTGATCGTCAAATGTGATTGCCTGAGATCCTACAAGGACTGCCGGTCCCGACCTTCCGTCGTCTTTCCCTGGCAACGGAACAGGTCGGACTCCGTAGCCCCCTTCTGCCATCCATAATGTGCCGTCGGATGCTCGGTCAAAGCTGTGAACAAAAGGTAGGAGGTGCTGTGCCGCTATCTGAAACTGGTGTCCTCCTTCGACGAGATATGCGACGCTGGTCGGCGTGCCCACCCAAACTGTGCCGACGTGATCCACGAAAACGGTATAGGCTTCGCCTGCGAATCCCCAATCGGTTCCGATCCTTCTCCAACGCGAACCTTCTAGGCGAGCTAGCCCATCCTTTCCTGCCGCTATCCAAATCGCACCTTGCCGGTCACGTGCGAATACCAACACCGCACGAGAAGGAAGCCCCTCCGTCTTGCCGTAGTCGGTGACCGTCCCATCCTTGATGAAGCTGACCCCGCCGAAGGCATAGCCCACCCATAGGCCTCCATCTGGTACGGCGAACAGAGAGACCACGTTGCGTTGCGGAAAGGCCTCCCCGGATTGGAGTTTGTAGGGCTGAAATCGAATTCCATCGAAACGAAACAATCCGGTTGCGGTCCCTAGCCACAGGAAGCCGTCTGTTGTCTGGGCCAGGGCATGTATTTCCGACGGGGCGCCCTCTTTGAAAGTCCAGGCAGCATGGTACAGTTCGGCGAGTTTCTGATCACGGTCGATCCCGTACAACTGAATACAAGGGAGCAGGATCAGCAGGATCCAAAGACTATATTTATGAGAAGCCACGTTCATGCTTGCGCCAAGTGTTGCCTCGGAGTTTCTAGTAACTGCGTCACAGGTGCAGACACTAGAGCAGGGTGATGGTTGGCTTTACAGTCGTCTACACCGAGCACGAGTGACGGTGATGCGATGTGGGTGATTCTAGAGCTACCTTCCGACAGGAATCAACAACGGGAAGGATTCTTGGACCTTCGATGTGTGTGAGTGGACGGCCACTGTGATCGAGGCCGCGTGCTAGGCAGCTGCCGGTCAAGGCGCGTAACCGTCACGCAATCCTTGGGGTGACTTTGAGATTGCAGCCAGCTTGCTTGGTCTCAGGAACCACATGATCTCATTGATGCCTTGCGAGGAGGCATCAATCGTAAGCCCAATGGGAACGCCATCGCGCAATATGAGAACAGATGCCTGTCCATTTGCCTCGACCCAGTCAAGCGTCACACCCTTCCAGCACCAGGTGGAAACAGCGGCAATAAACGTTGCGACACGCTTGCGACCAGTAACTGGAACTCCCGCCGCGCGCACCAGTCCACCGCCATCTGAGTAAGAAACAACATCCTCTGCGAAGAGGCCTTCCAGTCCCGCCATGTCTCCCTTTTGGGCGGCGGCAACAAAGGCCTCCAGAAAACGCCGCTGCTCGTTCAAACTGACGGACGCGCGGCGGCCATCTGCGATGTGTTTGCGAGCGCGGGAGACGAGTTGGCGGACGTTTGCTTCCTCCGTTTGCAGGATCTCGGCGATTTGCCTATAGGGGTAATCGAATGCTTCGCGCAGAACATATGCGGCGCGTTCTGTGGGCGAGAGTTTCTCCAGGAGCAGCAGGACTGCAAGCTTGAGTGCTTCGTCGCGCTCCGCACCTATTGCGGGATCGGCGCTGGTGTCCACTGGTTCGGGAAGCCATGTCCCAACGTAGGTTTCGCGGCGCGTGTGGGCGGACTGAGCTAGATTGATACACAATCGTGTGGTTGTCGTCGCCAGATATGCGGGCGGGTTCTCAACCACTTTCCGATTCGTGGACTGCCACCGCATCCACACGTCTTGCACGACATCCTCGGCTTCTGCTGCACTTCCGAGCATGCGGTAAGCGATTCCGAACAGACGCGGGCGTGCGCCGGCGAAGGCTGAAAGGCCATCGTCGTGTTCGCCGGTTTCTGCCCCAAGGCGAATGGAGGGAGGAGTTTGGGATTCCTCTGCCATCGCGAGTTGGCACATTTTACATCCCCGGCAAATAGCCAATAAAGTAAATTGTTGGTGAAAAGAAGTGGAAACCAGACCCAAAAGACGAGCGTTTTCCGCCCTAACAGTCGACTCAGAGACCGGTCTATTTGGTCACATGCGTCGTTTCAAGCATCTCCACCACCACCACTTCGCTGAGTGGAGGATCATCAGAGTCGCCGGTGATCAGTTCTTCAGCGGCATGGTATAGCTGTTCATCGAGATTTGCGCCTATGCGGGAATCGTCGTTAGCATTGGTCATCGAAATTCTCTACCTCCCAATCAAGTTCGAGCTCCTCGATCTTGCTCCGCCAGTATTGAGCTGTTGGTTGTGACGGCGATTGATCGTTGGAGGTCAAAATCGCGCGGACCTCTTCTTCTGTTTCCTCAAGATATATCTCTTCCTGACTGGCAACCGTCTCATGGCAAGCATCCGCATCAGCCGGAATGCTGTTGTCTTTACTCACGTTGATCGGCATTTTCTTCCCTCTCCGAAATTTGTTCAGTTGGTGCGCCTTTCCCCGCGGACTAGGGCCTGCTTGCGCGACGATCGGGAGCAACATATTCGAACGTCGGGCCCGCTGTCGCAAGCCCATCCTCAGTGGGCATCTGCATGAGGGTCTGAGCCTGAGCCTTCAAGGAGTACATTGCTCCTATCGCGGCCCCGAGCATTTGTGGGACGCCGTTGAACGCCTCTTCCAGACTTCGCAACAACGAGCAATAAGAATGGTTGAACTGATCCTGGGCAATACGGATCGGACTGCCCGGAGCATGATCGGAGGTTCGCGGGTTGGCCCTCATTAGCCGGACTGCGCTCCAGTCAATCGAAATCGGATCGCCGGTCGGACCGGACCGTGGGGTGTCTCCACGACGATACCTTCGGCCAAGTTTGAGTTCCTGAAAGCGGTAGTAATGGCCGACCTGGTCCCGTTCGGGATGAAACACGTCGCTGTCTCCATCCCACACCTGGGCGTGGTTCGCTCCCTCCCCTTGTTCCACGACTTCCTCTAGCGCGGCGAGGGCAGAATCCAGGCTGTTGACGGCGATGATGTGCCCGCCACCGCCGTAAATGTGCTCGTCAGTGACCTGCCGGGCTGGATCACCACAGAAGATACTAGCCTCCCCGAGAGTTGCAGAGAGGTTGCGAACCCCCTGCTTGATCGACTCATAGAACTGGCCAATGGTCTCGTAGCTATCGCCCTCCGGGGGCCCGCTCGTCGGCGATGGTTGCTCGATTTTCAAGAACGTCTCAATCGCATCAGGGCCGAAACGGAACAAAGAGATCTCGAACGAGCGGTCGCTATGGGGGAGCGGGCGAGGATAACCTGGCAGTATTTGAGGGGTGTCTAATCGTGGTCGTCCACCCACAGCGTTCAACAGATTAGCCGCCAACATCAGATGTAACATCTCCTCGACGACAACGCTGGTTATCACTTCGACGGCTTCCAAGTTGTGGCTTGGCTCAATCGAGTACAGCGCGCAGAGATACGGAGGGATTGTCGAGTGCTCCAACTCAATCGCCCATTGCAGATGCTCGCGGAGGCTCTCCAGCGAAGTGATAGTTCCAACCAAAGGAGCACGCATTCCCCCGCTGGCCTGAGAAACCGCGGATTCGCTGCCCACGACGGTGAGGGATGCTGAATCAAACATATTCATGACGATGATCCATCGCAGCTCATGCACTAGAGACCAATGACGGCCCCGATTTGTGACGGTCGCTGCTCGGATTATTTCGAGGTTATCTTTGTCACATTTAGTGGGTTTGTCCTGTCATAGAAAGCGACGAGGTGAGAGTCCGCTCTGTGTCATCGCCCGTCTCACACGTGACGGCAAGTCGCGTCACAAGATGAGTGGGTCGTCACGGTCCTTTCCCAATGCGAACGGAAGCGTCAAACACCTCGATCAGGAAGTGGGAGACAAGTGATGCAAACCACTACGCAGGCAAACGCTACAGATTCACCCGTTAAATCCGAGGCCCTCAAAGACAACCAATTTCGTATAGACGCGGTGCCGTCCGGTTCGGCGCTATTGGTCGGTGACGCGGCGGTATTCAATGTCGGCGGGAGTTTCTGTGCCACAGAGGCTAAATGCACTCATCGGGGAGGTCCGTTGAACGAAGGCAAACTTGACGGATCAACGGTGACCTGCCCATGGCACGGAACTCAGTTCAACGTGTGCACGGGCGCAGTGTTGCGAGGCCCTGCCACAGAGCCGGTCAAAACGTACCGCGTGATTGTGGAAGGCGAAATCGGACGTGTGGAGAAAGAAAGCTGATGGCGACGAGCGACACGATGCGTCATTACGCCGGTGATGTTATCGACATCAGTTACGATGTGCGCCGCTGTATCCACGCGGCTGAGTGCATACGCGGGCTCCCGGCGGTGTTCGATAGCAGTCGTCGGCCGTGGATCGTGCCCTCCGCAGCCAGCGCTGACGCGATCGCCGATGTGATCGCGAGGTGCCCGAGCGGGGCATTGCACTTTACACGACGTGATGGCGGCCCGTCTGAAACTCCGCAGAAACCCACTACGATCGAGCCGACGCCCGGAGGGCCTTATCATGTGCGCGGGCTCGTCGAGCTGCGGTCCTCTGACGGAACTTCGGTGGTCGAGGACGTGAGGATGGCGCTTTGCCGCTGCGGCCAATCCCACAATAAGCCGTTCTGCGATAACAGCCATTTCGCTGCTGGCTTCGATGACCCTGGCGCCGTTCCGAACTCTGCCCCGCCGACCGGAAACAACAAATGACGTATTCGCTCGGGGTATCCGCGTCCTCCTCGGATTTAATATCAACTGCCTAAGGCAAAAGGGGGACAGATGACCACAGGTCGATTGGAGGCGTTCAGCGATGGTGTGATCGCCATCATCATCACGATCATGGTGCTGGAGATGAAGGTACCCCATGGCAGCCGGCTGGAAGACTTGGCGCCGCTGCTTCCGGTGTTTCTCAGCTATGTCTTGAGCTTCGTTTATGTCGGCATTTACTGGAACAACCACCATCACATGCTGCACGCTTGCGCTGCGGTCACTGGCTCAATACTCTGGGCCAATCTGCACCTGTTGTTCTGGCTCTCGTTGTTTCCATTCACCACAGGGTGGATGGGGGAAAACCATTTCACCGCGGTACCCACCGCGCTATACGGAGTCGTGCTGTTGATGGCCGCCATCGCGTACTACCTGCTGCAGCAGGCGATCATCCGGGCGCAAGGGCAGGATTCAATCCTGAAGAAAGCGATCGGGCGCGATTGGAAGGGCAAGCTATCACCGGTGCTGTATCTTGTAGCCATCGTCGCCACCCTGCGTACCTCGTGGATTGCCCAGGTGATCTTTGTTATCGCGGCGCTGATCTGGCTGATTCCGGACCGGCGTATCGAAAAACGTCTTGCCCGGTAGCTGGTATTGAGAACACCCGGAGACGAGTCTGCACAAGAAAAGGCTAGAATGGACGGGCTCATGAACCAAGCCGCCACATCACCACGAGCTCACTGCCTGTCGCCGGCGCGAGCCAGAGTGGCCGTCGATGCGCCGCTTGGCCCCGCAAGTTATGCTCGGATGTTCCCCGAGCTACCGTCGTTTCAGGCCGATGAGCAATTCCTGCACGCGCTTGGTCGCGCAGGCGGTCTCTGCGACTGTGGAGACGTGGATGATTCTCCGGACTCCTTGGCGGATTCCGCAGCCGGTTGGCCGATCTTCGGCCAATTTGTCGCTCACGATATCACGGCTGACCGGTCCATCTTGCGATCCCATGCAGATACGGCGGAATTGCACAATGCGCGCAGCCCGCAACTGAACCTCGAATGCCTGTACGGCGACGGGCCGACTGGCCATCCGTTCCTCTACCAGCGTGACGACCCGGCGAAGTTCCTGCTTGGTTCCGACGGGGCCGACGTGCAACGAAACGCAGAGAGCATCGCAGTAATTGGCGACCCCCGCAACGATTCCCACATGCTGATCTCGCAGCTGCATCTCGCCATGCTCAAGGCTCACAACACGTTCGTCGATGAAGTTCGGCGCACCGGAGTGGCGAACGACCGCGTGTTCGACCAAGCGGCCCGGCAGTTGCGCTGGCACTATCAATGGATCGTTCTTAACGAGTTTCTGCCCGCGCTCGTCGGACAGACCCTTGCAGATCTGGTGCTTCGAGAAGGCCCTCGGTGGTTTCGCCCTGCGCACGGCGGATTTATACCGCTCGAGTTTGCCGACGCAGCCTATCGCTACGGCCACTCTCAGATTCGCCACCGCTATCAGTTGAACTTGCAGACTGATCCCGTGCCGCTCTTTCCTGATCTCCTGGGATTCCGCGCGGTGCCGCGTGAGCGAACAGTCAACTGGACGCTGCTCTTCGACGCACCCAGTGCGACAACTGCGCAGCGGTCAAAGAAGATCGACGGGAAGCTGGTGAGGGCACTCATTGAGATGCCGGTAGCCGTCACCGGTGAGTGCGAGATTGATGACTATCATTCTCTCGCCGTCCGTGACCTGCAACGCGGCCAGGGTGTCGGGCTTCCGTCGGGCGAGGCCGTGGCCAGGCATATGGGTATAACTCCGCTCGCCGCGGAGCAGGTTGGCATCGCCTCCACGGGCTGGCAGGGCGAGACCCCTCTGTGGTACTACATCCTCCGCGAAGCCGACGCCTGTACAGGAGGTCATCGTCTTGGTCCTGTTGGTGGCCGGATTGTGGCGGAGGTACTGGTTGGACTCGTCGATGCGGATGCGACGTCGTTTCGTCAGAAAAGCAGCGACTGGCGGCCTCAAAAAACGCTTATTGAATTGCTCGCCTCCTAGCGTCGAGGAGAGTTCCTTGCGCACTAGCGACGTCACCACTTGACCATCGGCAGGGGGGTGAGCGGGTGCTTCCAAAATCGATCAATCGTCAGCTGAACGAGCCGTCGATGGAAGCCCGCGCTCGGCCACGTGGTGGCGACAGCCGAGATGAACGTGCGCGGGAGGCCGAACCTTCGTAACCCGCACGACACGTCGATCCAATCTGCGCGCCGAAATGATTCGACCAGTGACTGCGGATTTGCGTGCGAGGGCGTGACCTTGTGGTGATCCACGATCATCGCCTCGATCTCGGGGATCCAGTCCGCCATCCCTCGAGCCGTGAGGTGCTTGCGCGCGATCGCGACTGATGGAGCGATGTAGTCGAACGTATCGTTCGTCCATATCCCGAGGTCGTGGAAGACGGCAGCGACAGCTATCTTCTCAAGCTCGACGCGGCTGTATCCCACGATCGCGAGGCACAGATTCACAACCCGGTACACGTGGTTCCGATACGCGATGAGGTCGTGCCCCAACTCGGACGCGTGAATGTCCAGAACCTCTTCGACGGTCGGGAGGCTCATTAGCAGGCCGGTGTAGTTAGCGTACTGCACCATTGGCGTCGAACTCCATAGCTAGCCGTTCGCAACGAAGACCGAACGACGCGTCGAAATGTGACAGGTGTGCGTCGTATAAAGAATCTTGTCACATCATGACATGTTGCCTGGTCCTAGCTGGCACGAACGCACCACTAGCGTTCTGGCGTGACGAGAACATGAGGAGGAGGAGATGACCATCACGACCACCAAATCGACCATTACTGAGCACGAGGTAGCGCAGGTCGAGCGCGCGAACGCCTCAGGCGCCACACCCGTGGTCTTCGTACACGGGCTCTGGCTTCTGCCCTCCAGCTGGGACCGTTGGGTGACGCTGTTCGAGGACGCCGGCTACGTGGCGTTGACACCGGGTTGGCCCGACGATCCCGAGACGGTCTCCGAGGCCAGAGAGCACCCTGAGGCGCTCGCGGGCAAGGGGATCCGCGAGATCGCCGACTACGAGGAAGCGATCATTCGTCGCCTGAATCGGAAGCCCGTGATCATGAGCCACTCCTTCGGCGGTCTGCTTACCATGATTCTCGCGGGGCGCGGCCTCGCCGCCGCGTCGGTCGCGATAAGCCCGGCTCCGTTTCGCGGCGTGCTGCCGCTTCCGATCCCGGCGTTGCGCACGGCCAGCGTCGCCCTGCGCAACCCCGCGAACTGGAACCGCGCGGTCCCGCTCAGCTACGAGCAGTTCCGCTACAGCTTCGCCAACGAGGTCGGCGAGGACGAGGCGAAGGAACTGTATCTCGGCTACTCCGTTCCTGGTGCCGGCGAGCCGCTCTTTCAGGCGGCGTCTGCGAACTTGAATCCGTGGTCAGAGGCGAAGGTCAACTCGACAAACCCGGACCGGGGTCCAATGCTGATCGTCTCGGCCGACTCGGACCATACCGTCCCATGGGCGATCGCGAACGCGGCGTACAAAAAGCAGAAGCGCAATAGTGGCGTGACTGAGATCGTCAAGATGTCGGGCCGAGGGCATTCGCTCACGATCGACGCCGGCTGGCGAGAGGTCGCCGAAAAGGCGCTCGAGTTCGTCAAGCGGTTCACAACGATTACGGCGAGAGTAGCGCGAAGCGGAGGAGGACTTCGATGAATAATCAAACTGTCAGCCAGGAGCCGGAGACGGTTGCGTCAGCGAGGACGTTCGTCAATCGGGAGGCGTCGCAGACTCGACTGATTGCAGGTGTCAGCATACCCGATGGTCCGCTCATCACGGCCGTGATTGAGCATGCGCAACGACTCTCCGAGCCGTATCTGTTCAATCACGCGATGCGTTCGTGGTTGTTCGCAGAAGCGATCGGCCGCATAAAGGGAATCGACTACGACCGTGAAGTCGTGGCTATTGGCACGATACTCCACGACATCGGCCTCACCGCCAGTGTGTCTGGGCCCAATCGCTTCGAAGTGAATGGCGCCGATGCGGCACTCTCATTCATCAAAGGCAAGGGTCTATCGGATCGCCGAGCACAACTGATCTGGGACCTGGTTGCACTCAACTCGACACCATCACTGGCGCTTCACAAGGAGCCGGAAGTGGCGGTCGGCACGATGGGCATCGGACTCGACTACGGCGGCTTCGGCGTTGAGGCACTTCCGACAGCCGAGGTCGAACGCATACTCGGCGTTTTCCCCCGACTGAGGATGAAGCAACGATTTGCCGATGCGTGCTGTCGGCTCGTCAAGGCGATGCCGGAGACGAGCCACGACAACTTCCTGCGCGACTTCGGCGAACGATTCGTGCCTGGCTACAAAGCTGTGTCGACGGTCGACCTCTTGATGAATGCTCCGTTCGATGAATAGCACCGAACCTTTTGCGACGGAACATGGTGTCACAAAACTCCGGGATGTTTGGTCTTAGCGAATACAAGAGACCGGTGGGGTCTGAAATTCCTTGGTCAACAAAGGAGACAATTATGAAAATCGTAGTGATCGGCGGTACCGGACTCATTGGATCAAAGCTTGTCAACAAGCTTCGTGAGCACGGACACGAAGCTGTAGCGGCAGCACCCAACACAGGCGTCAACACCCTCACGGGCGAAGGGCTGGCCGCAGTTCTTGAAGGTGCCTCGGTAGTCGTTGACGTATCGAATGCCCCCTCGTGGGAAGACGCAGCAGTGTTGAATTTCTTCGAAACATCAACTCGCAACCTCCTTATCTATGAGAAGGCGGCTGGCGTCGGGCATCACGTTGCGCTATCGGTTGTAGGAACCGACCGGCTCTCTGAAAGCGGCTACTTCCGCGCTAAGATCGCTCAGGAAAAGCTGATCAAAGAATCTCCAATCCCCTACACGATCATTCACGCGACGCAGTTCTTTGAATTTCTCAAGGGCCTCGCTGACATTTCCGTGGTGGACGGCAAGGTGCATGTGCCACCTGTGCTTTTCCAGCCGATGGCTGCCGACGACGTTGCCAGTGCCGTAGGCAATGTGGCGGAAGGTCCGCCGACAAACGGGATTGTCGAAATTGGGGGGCCGGAACAGTTTCGCATCGATGAACTCGTACGGCGCCGCCTGGCCGCGCTCAAAGATCCACGCGAGGTCATCGCCGACCCGAACGCGCTTTACTCTGGGGCGAGAATCACGGATAAAACGCTGGTGCCGGGTAAGAACGCACGACTTGGCGATACCCGTTTCGAAACCTGGCTCACGCAGCCCGCAGCTCAGATTCCGAGTGCGCATCCTAAGACTGAAGCCGCGTAAAGCTGGAGGTGTCGCAGGGTTGACGACCTGTTAGCACCAACTTCAAAACGAGGCTGCGTCGGGCGAACCCGGCCTCACAGAAACAAAGACAGAGAGAAACCGAGGAATAAGAGTCATGGGTAGAGAATCTGACATCGCCATCGAGCACGCCATCGCTTTGAGTGACGTGGGAAAAAACACGGGTCGTCGCCTCTACCCTACACACGATGAGATTGCCCAACTTGCCTTCGGTCTCTATGAGTCGCGTGGGCGAGAAGAAGGACACGAACTAGAAGACTGGCTGCGTGCGGAACAGGAACTCGTGCGCCACTACGCATAACGGCGAAGTGCCGCCAATACAAACGACGCGTTGAGATACGCCGATCAGCGAAAGGAAAATCTATGACATTTACAAAACTAATTTTGGCGCTGGCATGTCTCATGTCCGGCACGCTGGTAGCACAGGAGGCCAAGGTAACCGAGCTCTTCTCGAAAGACCTTACCAACCTTCCCGGCAAGGAAGGTCTCATGGTCATGGTGGAATATCCGCCGGGCAGTACGGACCCAATCCATCGCCACAATGCAAATGGGTTTATCTATGTACTGGAAGGCTCGATCGTGATGCAGGTGAGAGGCGGAAAAGAAGTGACTGTGACACCTGGCCAAACGTTCTATGAAGGCCCCGATGACGTTCACGTGGTTGGGCGGAACGCGAGCAAAACCAAACCGGCGAAATTCGTTGTCGTCTTCGTGAAGGACAAAGGCGCTCCGGTGGTGGTACCCGCCAACTAAATCAAAACGGCAAGCATTTCTGCGATCACAACAATTCAAGGAGAAGATCACATGAGCACGATTACGGTAAAGGATGGCACGACAATCTACTACAAGGACTGGGGCAAGGGCCCAGTCGTCACGTTTTCGCACGGATGGCCGCTGTGCTCCGACGCATGGGACGGCCAAATGCATTTCCTCGCCGAGAACGGCTTCCGAGTGGTCGCTCACGACCGGCGCGGCCACGGCCGGTCCAGCCAGGCCTGGTCGGGAAACGACATGAATGGCTACGCCGACGATCTGGCAGCCGTCATTGAGGCGCTTGATCTCAAGGATGCTACGCTTGTTGGTCACTCCACCGGCGGAGGCGAAGTCGCACGCTACATCGGACGCCATGGCACGAAGCGGGTCGCGGCAGCGGTGCTGATCGCTGCTGTGCCGCCGATCATGGTGAAGTCCGCTGCCAACCCGGAAGGGCTCCCGATCGAACTATTCGACGGTTTGCGGAGCAGTGTCGCGAAGGACCGTTCGCAGTTCTGGAAAGACTTCGCCGTCATGTTCTATGGTGCCAATCGGCCGGGTGCGAACGTCTCGCAGGGAATGCTCGACCAGTTCTGGCTATGGAGCATGCAGGGCGGTCTCAAAAATGTCTATGACAGCATCAAGGCATTTTCCGAGACCGACTTCACCGAGGACCTCAAGAAGTTCGATGTGCCCACGCTGGTCATGCACGGCGAGGACGACCAGGTTGTGCCGATCAAAGATTCCGCGAAGAAATCGGCCAGGCTCATCAAAGGGGCGCAGGAAATTTACTATCCTGGCCGGCCGCACGGCCTCACAGCCACTCACCAGGATGAAGTCAACGCCGACTTGCTGAAATTTGTGAAGTCGGTCCAACAAGCCCGCAAGGCAGCAGCCTGAGTCTCTTGTGTTGCGACAGATTAATCGAAGCCGTTGGTCTACTGCCATTTCGTCCGATTTGTTTGGTGCCGTATGTTCGATCCTTGTGCGCGACATGTAGGGGAACGGAAGTTTCGCGATTTCTTCTGTTTGCCACCGACGAAGGAGAATCGCAGTCAGTTGGTGGACCCTACGTGTTGTGCATACGGATGAATCCGTAGATCAAGTCGATGGGGACTTGCATGATTGACCTTACGAAGATCGATGACGAGATATTTACGTCGTGAGGCCAGGCCGAATCGCTGTCGGCGACCCAGTAGAACTGATCCGTCGGTCATGAGCACATTCAGCACTGCCGTGTTTCTCGGTGTGGACTTGGGCTGGTATGGAAAACCAAGCGGCCTCGCGTCCATTGCGATCAATCCCGAGGGCCTGAGTCTCCGGAACGTGACGCGCCTGGAGGACACGGACGACATCCTGCGCTGGATCAAGTCAGAGGCCGGAGGCGGCGCAGTTGTGGGGGTGGATGCTCCCCTAGTGATCCGCAACTGCACCGGCATTCGCGACGCAGAGCGCGAACTGAACAGCGACTTCAGGCGCTACCACGCCGGCTGTCACGCCGCCAACCTCGGCCAGCCCTTCGCCCGCAACGTACTGTCGTTCAGTCGCAGGCTCACCGAACTGGGCTTCTGCCACGGCGCCGACATAAGGGCACGGCAAGGGGGGCGCTTTTAAATCGAAGTTCACCCCCACGCTGCGACCGTACATCGCGGCTTACTGGTGGTTCTGGGCAACACATCGAAATCGCGTTTATGGGTGCAGCGGGAAGGGCTACATCGTGGTGCCCGAGCGCAAGACATCTTACCCTTGCAGGCAAGAACTCGACACAGGGAGGTGACCCATGAAGGCGATTGTGGTGACGGATCAGGCTGCGGGAACGGCCGGAGTGAATCTGGTGGAGCGGCCCGAGCCGCAGGCGGCGATAAACGACGTCGTTGTTCAGATTCATGCGTCAGGATTCACCGGCGATGAGCTGACGTGGCCCTCGACCTGGACCGATCGCGTCGGCCGTGACCGGACGCCTTCAATCCCCGGACACGAACTGGCCGGAGTGGTCACCGCTCTCGGCTATGGCACGACGGGGCTGTCGATTGGACAGCGGGTGTTCGGCCTCACGGACTGGTATCGCGACGGCACGCTGGCGGAGTATGTGGCCGTCGAGGCGCGCAACCTCACACCGCTGCCGGGCGACGTTGACTTCACGGTGGGCGCGGCCCTCGTGATGCCGGGCCTGACCGCGTGGCAGGGGCTGGTCGAGCACGGCCGCCTTCAGGCGGGGAAGAGCGTCCTCGTGCACGGTGCGGCCGGCGTAGTCGGTTCGATGGCGAGCCAGCTCGCACGTGAGGCCGGCGCGTACGTCATCGGCACCGGGCGCGCTGGCGGCCGTCAGACGGCTCTCGACTTCGGCGCACAGGAGTTCGTCGACCTCGATAACGAAGCCCTGGAAGACGTCGGCGCAGTCGATCTGGTTTTCGATGTCATCGGCGGCGACATCGGGAAGCGGTCTGCGGGCCTGATTCGCGCCGGAGGAACGCTGGTGACCGTCACCGGCCCGACCGACGCACGGCCCTCTGGCGGCCTGACCATCGACTTCGTCGTCGTACCCGATCGCGCCCAATTGAGTGAGCTCGCTCAGCGGGTCCGGGTTGGTCGGCTGCGGACAAACATCGGCAACGTCGCTGCCCTTGACGATGCGGTTGCCGCCTTCAACCGGACCGAGCGGATCAAGGGAAAGACGATCATTCGCGTTCATCCGTGAGGACTCGGGAATTGCCTAACGCCCCGCTAACTGTGACGGCAGAGGCGCACCTCCGACCGTTGTTCTTTCTTCAATTCCTGAATGACTCACCGACGCTTAGGCGAACATCGGCGCTGGTCACAGAATGGTCACAAAACTGGGGCCATCTTGACGAATTGAGTTGTTGATTGAAAAAAGGTTTAGGCTCAGAGAATACCTGAAAAGGCTGGCGTCGGCGGTTCGCTGGACCAGCTGCCAATGCTTCCGGCCTGCGCTTCCGACCAACTGGTGCGCTCATTTTCGACAAAGCCCATCTCGGATGGGCGAAGGGTGTGCCACTGGCCCTCCGCCATCCAGCTATTCACGGCCAGGTGGACGCGCAGCTCGCGGTCAAACTCCTGTGGCGCAGCCAATCCATGAAGCATGGCCGAACTCAGGAATTCGATGCCCGCCGGCGCCGTTCCAGTATTTCTCACCCTCGTGTATCGCCGGACTACCGGAACTCCAGCAAAGGATTCGTAGAACGATTCCACATCCAGTCGAAGGACTGGGTCGGTATGGGTGCACACCAGGCGCTTACCTGAGGGCGTAGATTCCTCACGTGTGCCGACAAAGATGAGCCGGGCCCCGGGTTGACCCATGCTGGATTTCATGCCCTGATCCGGAGAATTCTCTCCGCTGCACTGAAGGGCGACCTCGACGCCAGAGGAATCCCCGGCGCCAAGCGGCGCGCCAACCGGAACCACGCGCTTTTGCCGCAACTTTCCCGCCGTCACATCAAATGTGAAAGTCAGTTCGTTGGTTTTCCATTCAAATGTTTTGTTTGGAACGTCCGCTAAAGCAAAGCGAGTAACTGAAGGGACAAAAGCGGCGAAGACAGCGACGCCGCTGGATGCCAGAAATCTTCTGCGGTTCATAGGAGACACGTAAGGCAGCGGTAACTGTATCGCAAATTCCCTGAATCGTATTGCCTCAGAGCGGGGGTTTGTTGGCATTAATTCTGCTGTCAGTAGTTGGGCGTTTTATTTCCGCCTGCGTGGCCGTGATCGCGCATTCATTGCTGGCCGCCGCCGGCTGGATTCGCGAACGATCAGTTCCGGCTGCAGCACGACAGTTTCAGGAGCGGGGGGTAGCTTGGAGTTGAGAATCGCCAGCGTGATACGCGCGGCCTCTTCCCCGATCTGCCGGCTGTGCTGGTCAATGCTCGAGAGCCCAACCCGAAGCGAATCGTCGTAATGAAGATTTCCGCAGCCCACTACGGCGATGTCATCGGGTATGCGCAGTCCTTCCTTCGTAGCGTAGTTGATCGCTGCCATGGCCAGCGGATCATTGAAACAGAAAACACCATCGGGTCGCGCCTTCAGGGCCAAGAGTCGGCTCATTGCTTCTGCGCCCCTTTGCTTACTTTCGACATCGCCCTTGGGTTCAGCGATGATGTAATCATCGACAATCTTCATCCCGCTTTCCAGCAGCGCCCGCTTATACCCTTGCAGACGGCGGATTCCCGGGCTGGTTTCCGGTCCGCGGATGTGAGCGATCCGCTTGCAGCCAATGTCGATCAGATGCCGCGTGGCCAGAACTCCAACGGCCTCATCATCTACACCGACGAAGTTGCTGGAGAGACCGGGTAGCCAGCGATCGATCAGCACATACGGTATGTTTTGGTTCTGAATTCGGAAGAACAAATCGACCGTGGTACGGCAAGAGGCGATGATCAAGGTGTCGAGGCGGCGGGCCAGCAACTGATTGATTTCCTGCTCCTCAAGCTCGGGATCTTCATCGGACGAAGTCACAATCAGGTAATAGCCGCTCTTCCTCAGGACTTCGGAGAGCGCCTTGGCAATTTCAGCGAAGAACGGGTGGAGGAGATCCGGTACCACCAATCCAACCAAATACGTGCGTCCGGTGACCAGGCTCCGTGCCGCCAGGTTTAGTTGGTAATTAAGCTCTTTCACGCGGGCCAGGACCCGCTTTCGGGTCTCGTCCCCCACGTCAGGATGATTGCGCAGAACCTTGGAAACGGTGATCACGGATACGCCAAGGTCTTTGGCGATGTCCTTCATTCTGACACTCATAATTTTCAGCCAGTAAGTATATAGGAAGTCGAGGATGGGTCAGGCCGCCGTGCTGGCACGGTGAAGTTACCGTTTGACTTGTCTGCCATAGTTGCCGGAAACTCGCCCGGTGGGTCCCACAGTTCTTTCTCGCCGCGCTTTTGTAGCACTCGCCATGGCTGCAGCGGCCGGGAGAGTATTCGCGCAGGGGATTGCTTCCCGCGGCGTCAAGCCAGACGCCAAACCGGCTCCGTCGGGACGCCCGTTCAACGCGCATTTCCTCGATGTGGCCCGGGAAGCCGGCCTGGTGCAGCCGGTAATCTGCGGCAACCCCGACCATGCCGATTACATTCTGGAATCCATCGGTTGCGGTTGCGCCTTTATCGACTATGACAACGACGGCTGGATGGACATTTTCTTGCTCACGGGCACGCGGCTCACGGGTGCGCCTCCGGGAACCAGCAATCGACTCTACAAGAACAACCGCGACGGAACGTTTACCGATGTGACCGAAAAAGCGGGACTGCGGGATGTGGGCTGGGCATCGGCGGTCTGCGTTGGCGACTATAACAACGATGGTTTTGAAGACTTGTTCTGCACCTACTACGGACAGAACAAGCTTTTCCGCAATAACGGGGATGGCACGTTCACCGATGCTACCAGGCACGCCGGTCTGATAAGCGAGAAGCCGCGCTGGGGAGCGGGGTGTACTTTCGTCGACTACAACCGTGACGGACATCTCGACCTTTTCGTCTCGAATTATCTTGAATTCGATCTCAAGCGCGTTCCCAAACCCGGAGAGAACCGGTACTGCAGTTGGAAAGGAATTCCGGTGGAGTGCGGCCCTCGCGGACTACCTCTCGGTTACCACTCTTTGTATCGCAACAACGGCGATGGGACATTTGCCGACATCAGCGGGCCGAGTGGAATTTCGAAGATGCAAGGCAGTTATGGAATGACCGCGGTGTCCGCGGACTTCAACGAAGACGGCTGGGCAGACATCTATGTGGCATGTGATTCGACTCCAAGCCTGTTGCTGATGAATAGCGGGAAGGGGACATTCAGCGAAGAAGGCGTGCTGCGCGGCGTCGCTCTCAGTGAGGATGGCATGGAGCAGGCGGGCATGGGGGTGGGCGTGGGCGACTACGACCTGGACGGGCACTTGGACATTTTCAAAACACATTTTGCAGACGACACGAATGGCCTCTATCACAACAACGGCGCCGGGGAATTTGAAGATGTGACCAGGGCGGCCAAAATCGGGGTGGAAACCAGCTACATCTGCTGGGGCGCTGGCATAGTGGACCTCGACAACAACGGCTGGCCAGATCTGTTTATGACCACGGGCAGCGTTTACCCGCAAATCGAGAAGAAGCTGCCGCAGTTTCGCAGTAAGGGTCCTAGGGTCGTGTTCCGCAATCTGGGCAACGGCAAATTCGAGGAATTGATCGAAGAAGCTGGCCCGGGCGTTGCGGAGCCCCATTGCAGTCGCGGGTGCGCGTTTGGGGATTTTGACAATGATGGCGACATTGACATCCTGATCGTCAATCTCAACGAACCCCCTTCTCTGTTGCGTAACGATGTGCGCGGGGACAATCATTGGCTGAAGATCAAATTAATCGGAACCCAATCCAACCGCAGCGCTATAGGAGCGCGGGTGGTGGTCCATTATGGTGGGAAGAAACAATCGCAGCAGCTGCTGAGCCAGAGCAGCTTCTACTCCGCAAACGATCCCCGCCTCCACTTTGGGCTGGGCGCAGCGAAATCCGCTGACCTTGAGATTTACTGGCCCAACGGCCTGGTAGAAAAGTTCCCGAGCGTTAGCGCAAACCAGTTGGTCGTAGCTAAAGAAGCCTCAGGACTGATTCCCAGCCCCGGCTGGATGAAGGTCGGATAGTTCGCCCAGTCCTCCGTTGCCCCCTAAACCCGCCTGTTTTGAGTCATTGACATCGATAACTGTACCGATTATCGTTCCCTTGCCATTTGCACCCTAGCTCCAGCCAGGGAGCGACGGTGCGGGCGGAAATTCTTGCAGCGGAATGAGGTCTGCGGCATGAAGGTTCGTAACGGGTCAGTGGTGAACGGGGTGGTGGTTGATCCTGCACTTGTGCCCGAAAGAACTCTTTATACCGGTGCCAGGATGCCTGCCATCGGCCTGGGAACGTTTGGCTCTGACCATGTCGGGGCAAGCGAGGTGGC
>Ga0207711_10000517_pt1 | contig 39671 bp, 35 predicted proteins | sample KBSS34metaG_FD_184401 | JGI IMG/M metagenome (GOLD analysis project Ga0207711, IMG submission 184401) | Switchgrass rhizosphere microbial communities from Kellogg Biological Station, Michigan, USA - KBS S3-4 metaG (SPAdes) (version 2) | ecosystem: Host-associated > Plants > Roots > Rhizosphere... | reverse complement strand
CCGGTGGGCGCGGCCCGGCCGCGCCTGCCAGGACCCGACACCAGCCAGCGACCTGACCGCCCTGCGACCTCGCCACCGCGAGGCAGCGGGAGCCAGCACGAGAGGGGACCAGCGTGCCACCCGTCGCGCTGCGCGTCACGACCCCGGCCGATGAGCTGACCCTGCCCGGCGACCGTTCCGTGGTCGTCGGCAGGGCACGCGACGCCGACATCGTCGTCAGCCATCCGAAGGTCTCGCGCCGGCATGTGTCGCTGGAACCCACGCCCGACGGCTGGGTCGCCAGGGACCTCAGCTCGAACGGGATGTGGCACGACGGTCGGCAGGTCGGCAGCGTGCCGGTCGGCAGCGGGGTGACCCGGCTGCACCTCGGCGGCGTGGACGGGCCGGAGCTGTCGCTCAGCGCCCTGGTGCCGGCCGCCGCCGCGCCCGCCGAGCCGGACCTCGACGAGCAGGAGACCCGGCTCGCTCCCGGCACCGGCCCGAGCCCCGCGCCGCGGTCGGGTCGAGCGCCCGCTCCCGCCGCGGCGCCGGCCGGCGTGCCTGCCCAGCGGTCGACGCCGGCGCCGTCCCCCGCGCCGGCCGCGCGGCGCCGGCCGCCACGGTGGCTGAGCACCGTGCCCACGCTGATCTGGCTGTTCGCCGCCGCCTTCGCGATCGGCGCGCTCGTCGCCCTTTCCTGACCGTCTCGGTGCCCCGGTCGGCGCGCGCCGAGACGTCCCGGGAATGCGCCGGATACGGCCGCGGCCTACATCGCGAGGCCGTCCGGGAAACGCGCGACGTCCTGCCGACTTTCGACGGTAAGGCTAACCTAACGAGTAGTCTCGGCCCGCGACGAACCGGCCACCGTCGTTCGCGTGGCGATGCGACTCCCACCGCGCACGTAAGTGACGGCTCGGGTCGGATGAGCCGACGAGATGATACAGGCGGTTACGTCGACATTTCGCCGCCCGTTCCGTGACTACGCCCCGTCACATTCGGATGTGCGCGGAATGAATCTCACCAGTTCTTTAACCGACGCGGGCCGGGCGTAGCGCCCGTCAGCGCATCTGCTGGCTTACCGTCTGACCTGTCGGGTGGTATCGCCGTGCAGGAAGGGCAGATATGACGCAGGACGCCGCACCCCTGGCCGAATCGACCGAGCCTTCGGTGAGGCCGGGCGGCCTCTCCCGGAGAGCGACGGTTCCACTGATCGCGGCGGCCGTCGGGGCCTCGGGCTACCTCATAGCCGCCTGCTCGTCGGATTCCTCCACCGACGACGCGACCGCCTCGTCCGCCGCCTCCGCCGCCGCCCCGTCCGCCGCGAGCACCGCGGCCGCGACGAGCAGCGAGTCGAGCGACGAGGGCACCGAGCTCGCCACCCTCGACCAGGTGCCGGCCGGCGGCGGCGTGATCCTCAAGGACCAGAAGATCGTCCTCACCCGCACCAGCGGCAACGACGTCAAGGGGTTCTCCGCCGTCTGCACCCACCAGGGCTGCCTCGTCGGTGAGGTCGCCAATGGCACGATCAACTGCCCGTGCCACGGCAGCAAGTACGACGCCAGCACCGGCGCCGTCGTCAACGGACCCGCCACCGCGGGGCTCAAGTCCGTCCCCGTCACCGTGCGGGACAACGAGGTCTACATGTCCTAGGGCGGGCGAGCGCCGCACGCGCCGCCCTCCGCCGCGAGCGCCGTTAATTCGCCTCTCCGACCGCCCGGGTCGGGTCCGTCGCCGTCACGGCGGACCCGGCGCGGGCGGTCTGGCGTCCGGACCCTGGCCTCGACGACGTCGGGTCCGGCTGATCGCGAGCCGGCGCACCCTCTCCACGTCGACTACGGCACGTATTCATCCGGGCACAGATCAGTCGGCGTCCACTGCCGCCCCGCCGGTCGACGGGCGATACCTTCGCGTAACGCACGGCAGGTTTCAGGAGCACGAAACCGGCCCGTGACTTTTCACGTCGGCGGGAAATAAAAGTGCCGGGACGGGCACCCGCGCCAGGCCTCTAGGGCCCCGAAGCCCTCGCCGCGCCCAGTGTGACACAGGTCACACTGGGCGCGCGCTTTGCTGCCCCTTGAGAACTTCGCGCCTGACGTGCGAACATTCCGGTCAACCCCCCGCCCCCAGGTACCCGCGCCGTCGCGTAGTGCCTTGGTTCGGTCTGGGCCAATCCAGTTGTCGACGCGCCGACAGGCGTGTTCTTTGTGCTGTTCTCACCACGGGCGGATGTTGACGGGTGGCATGAACAAGGTTGAGACTGTCGTCATTAACTGGAAACGTCCAGGCAATGTCGAACGGGTCGTGAACGCGCTTCGCGCGCAGTCCACCCCGTGCACCGTCACAGTTTGTGACACGCACCTCGAGGACCAGTACTCGCTCCCGGCGTCGGTGCTGGACAACGCCGACCGGATCTACCGCTGGGGTCATAACACCGGCCCCTACTCACGGTTCGTGCCGCTCGCCGCCTACGACCACGAGTACACCTTCTTCATCGACGACGACATGGTGCCCGGGGCCCGGTGCGTCGAGCACTTCGTCGACACCGCCGAGGCCCTGCCCGGCTTCGGCTCGATCGGCCAGATGGGGCGGATCATCCCGCCGGACGGTGTCTACAAGGCCCGTAACGTGTCACGACTTCCGCGCGCGCGGGAGATCGACGTCCTGGTCCGCGGATTCTTCGTGCGCACCCGGCATCTGCATCACGTGGCCCAGCTCCGCTGGCTGATGAACTACACCGAGGAGCAGGTGCCCGAGGACGACATGCTGCTCTGCGTCGCGATGCGGCTCTGCGCCGGCCTGCGGAACTACCTGACGCCGGCCAGCCCGGACCCCGAGACGCTCATGAACTGTACCGAGCTGCCCGACCCGCACGCCCTGCACCGCCGGCCCGACCACATCCGGCGCCGCATCGACTTCATGCTCGCCGCCAGGGCGATCGGCTGGCTGCCGGTGAACCCGGCGCCGGTCATCCCCCGCCAGCTCACCGGCGCCGAGCGGACGGGCGCGACCAGCGCGAACGAGAGCCGGGACGTCCTGCCGGATTCGCGGCCGGCCGGGGCGGCCCGCGACGGTCTCGCGGCGGCCGCCGACGGTCTCGGCGAACCCGGCACCGAGGCCGGCGCCGCGAACGGCCGCCCGCATCTGAACGGGAACGCGGCGCGCACCCGCCGTGGCCGCGCCGGCGCGGCGGCGAGCCAGGGCGTGCTCTATCTGGCCCTGGGCGAGCTGTACACGAAGCTCGCGACTGACAGCGCCCGGACGCTGCGCCTGCACGGCTATGACGGCCCGGTACGCGTCGTCACCGACGTCCCCAGCCACGACCTCGTCGACCTGGAATGCGAGACGCTCGTCGTCGGCAGCCTCCCCGGCGGTTTCGCGTCCCGCTTCCACAAGACGCAGCTGTACCGCTGGTCGTTCGAGCGCACCCTCTTCCTCGACGCAGACACGATCATCATCTCGCCTATCGAGGAGGTCTGGGAGCTGCTGCGTGGCCATGACCTGGCGATGGCCCCGGACATGCATCCGTACGTCTCGGACGTGATCTCTCGCAGCGTCAACGACCCCAACCGGCGGGCGCCCGAGTACCAGCTCATGTCCGAGCTCGGCCTCAACGACCGTCGGTATTACAACAGCGGCGTCATGCTCTTCGACCAGAACGGGCGGATGTCGCGGATGTTCCACCGCTGGCACCAGGAATGGAATCGTTTCGGCGGCGAGGACCAGCTGGCGCTCGTCCGTGCGATCGCCGCCACGGGGACGCGCGTGTCCACGCTGGACTCCGCTTGGAACCGGCGGCCGAAGGCCTTCTCCTCGGTCGACGACGCCCGGTCCGCCGGCGTGCGCATCCTGCATTTCCTGTCCCGTCAGCGTCCGCTGCTCAACGACGCGTATTTGGGAGTGGTCGCGGAGTACCTGGGCTGATTCACCCGGCCGGCGTCCGTTCGCCGGCGAGCGCCTCGTCCGGGCAGTTTCCGGGGCAGGTCGCCACCGGCGGCGCGTCCAGCCCGCAGTGCCGGAAGTGCCCCTGCGAGCGTCCGACGGACGCCGCCGCGGCGACCGTCGCGGGCTGGCGCTGCTCCAGCGCCGCAGCCGGTTCCAGGTCTGGGGCCGGCGCCCTCGTGGGGACCGGCTCGGCTGCCGGGACCGCGCCGCCGCGCGGGGCCGGCGACGGCCGCCGGGCCGCCACCCGCCGCGGGTCGCGAATGCTGACGGCGGCGATGACGCCCCCGGCCGCGCAGACCGCGGCCATCAGCCACATCGCGGTCCGGAAGCCGTGGTTGAAGGCCGCCGGGTCCAGGTAGGCGGCGCCGCCCAGGCCGGCCGCGGCGGGCAGCACGGCGACGGCGAGCAGCTGGGCGGTGCGGGCCACGTCGTTGTTGACCGCCGACGCGACGCCGGCGTGCTCGGCGGAGACCGCGCCGAGGGCGGTGGACGTCAACGGCGCGACCGTCGTCGCCAGCCCCAGCCCGAGAACCGTCACGGCCGGCAGCACGTCGCGCAGGTAGCCACCGTCGTCGCCGACGCGGGAGAGCAGCGCGAGCCCGACGGCGGCGAGCACCGGCCCGACTGTCATCTGCGGCCGGGGCCCGATCCGGTCGGCGAGCGCCCCGGACCGGGCGGACAGCGCCAGCATGATGATCGTCACCGGAAGCAGCGCGGTGCCCGCCTTCACCGGCGAGTAGCCGGCGGCCTGCTGCAGCTCGATCGGCAGCAGGAAGAGGGCACCGCCGAGCGCGGCGTACACCGCGAAGGTCACCAGGTTCGCGGCTGTGAACTGCCGGGCGGCGAACAGGCTGGGTGGCAGCATCGGCGCCCGCGTCCGGTGCTCCGCGCCGACGAACGCGGCCAGCATCGCCACGCCGGCCACCAACGGCACGATCACCACCGGTGACAGCCAGCCCCGGGCCGGACTCTCGATCAGCCCGTAGGACACGCCGACCAGCCCCAGCGTGACCAGCGTCGCGCCCGCCACGTCGATCCGGCGCGGGGCGGCCGGGTCGGTCGACTCGGGCACGTACCGGGCCGCCACCGCCATCACCGCGACGGCGAGCGGCAGGTTGATGAAGAAGATCAGCCGCCAGGAGACGGCGCTGACGAGCCAGCCGCCGAGGAACGGGCCGATGGCCGTTGTCACCCCGGACAGACCCGACCAGGCGCCGATCGCCCGCGAACGGTCGTCCCGGGCGAACGACGCCTGCAGGATCGCGAGGCTGCCCGGGGTGAGCAGCGCCCCGCCCACGCCCTGCAGCGCCCGCGCACCGACCAGCACGGACGGGTTCGGCGCGAGGCCGCAGAGCAGCGAGGCGAGCGCGAACCAACCGACGCCGATCAGGAAAACCCGCCGCCGTCCGTACCGGTCGCCGAGCGAGCCGCCGACCAGCAGCAGCCCGGCGAGCGTGAGGGTGTAGGCGGTGACGACCCACTGCAGGGTGGCGAGGCTCGTCCCGAGATCGCGCCCGATGGACGGCAGCGCGACCCCGACGGCGGTCGCGTCGATGGATGCGAGGCCGGAGCCGAGCACGGTCGCGAGCAGCACCCAGCGCCCGCGCGCGGAGGTCATGGTCAGGTCGTCGGCGGATGGGCTTCCCGGAGTCGGACCGGCCGGCATAGCCGGACCCTACGTCCGGCGACCGGCCCGGTGACCGCCCGAGCGCGAAGGTGCGCCCCAATGTCACCGCCTAGCGCAGCACCTCGCTGTCGACGTCTTGGTCCTGGAGGGTGCGGATCACCCAGCTGATACGGGAGTCGGCCACGTCGCGCCGTTCTTCCAGCACGCGCAGCAGAACCAACAGGAAGATTGTTCCCAGCGCCAGCAGAAGCGCCAGGATGAGGGAAACCAGGTAGAACGCCGTCACGGCCGGTACCTCCGTGTTCTTGCTTTGGTGGTCAGTGGTGCTTGTCACCGCCGCGCGGGTGCTGCTTGTCCGAGCTGCGCGGTCCGTAGGAACGAACGGACACCGGGGCGCCGCATACCTCGGCGACCACGTCCGGCCATTCGTCGGGGCCAGGCGACACCTCGTCGAGGACCGGCCGGGCCCGCAGCAGCCGACCGGTGAGTGCGGCCGACCGCTCCAGGTCCCCGGCAGGGCCCGGCGAGAGCCGGTCGATCCGCCGGGTCGCCCCGCTCGCGCTCGCGCCATCCGGGGCCACCGGCAGCGCGCGTCCCGCCGCTGCGAGTCCCGCCGATCCGTTGACGAGGTCCATGCGCCCAGGCTGCGGCGTCTGGGGCGCGGCAATATCCGCGCAGTCGGAGAAGCGGCCGCCTCCAGGTGTCGGCTCCGCGACGTCGTAGGCCCGGCACACCCGTAGCGTCCGGCGGGCGGCGGCGTCGAGATGGGTCAGGGCGACGGCGTCGACCCCGCCGGCGACCTCGACGGCGTACCGGTGCGCGACCGCGTCGAAATGCCCGACGCGGAAATCCCCCTGCCAACGCCCGGTGCCGTTGTGCCGGTCCGGCAGCGCGGCCCTCAGCGCGGCGTCCTCGGTCACCAGCGGGCCCGCGCCGTGCCGGGTCGTGAACGTCCGCAGCACCCCGAGGCGCGTCACGGCGCCAGAGTCCACCCCGGCGTCCCGCAGCAGTTTCTCCGCGTTCGCGAACGTCGTCGTCGACCAGGTCGTATACGGATGGAAGCCGTGCCACTCGTCGAGCAACACGCCCTGCGCCCCCTCGAAGACGACCGGGCCGGCGCGCAGCACGTCGGCGAGATGCCGGTCGTCGACCAGCCGCACCATCCGCGGGAACGCGCCGAACACCTCGACGCAGTCCTCGACCGGCGGCGCCGCCAGCGGCCCGAGGTCCGACTCCAGCAGCGCCCGCAGCTCGCCGAGCAGCCGGCGCAGCCGGGCCGGGTGCGCGCAGTCCCGGACGCGCGGTGCGTCGTCCGGGTGCCTGAGCGCGTAGGCCGCCGTCTCCCCGACCCCCATCCCGCACGACCCGTGCCGCCCGGCGCCGCGGGCGAGCTCGCGGGCCCGGTTCGCCGCCGCGTGGTACGGCGTCGTGAGCAGCGCGTCCTCGTGCACGCTCAGCGCGCCGAACGGGTCGGGCACGCCGAGCGCCGCGAGGTGCTCGGCCTCCGCCGCGAGCGCCAACGGATCGACGAGCATGAACCGGGACAGGTGCGTGGGCACGCCGGCGAGGGTGCCGGCGCCGAACTGGGCGAAGGTGTGGTGCCGGCCGTCGTCGGTGACGACGTTGTGCGCCGCCTGCGCGCCGCCGTTGAACCGGACGACGGCGCCGACCGGCCGGCCGGCCGCCGCGGCGACCCGGCAGTGGTGGTCGACGACCGTTCCCTTGCCGGCGTCGCCGAAGCCGAGGTCGACGACGATCGTGAACTCCGGACGCATCTCGGCTCCTTCGGTGCTGGTTTCGGCGAAAAGGGCGCGGCGTCGCCCGCCGGGCGGCCCGGGCGGGTCAGAGGCGGGCGATGCCGCCGTCGGGAGTGGCCGGCGGCCGCGCGCCGCCGGGACGGATCCGGGCCAACGCCTTGCTGACCGGGGCGACGGCCGCGTCCGCGCCGAGGTCACGCAGGTCGTCGAGGCCCTCGTCGAGGTCGATCGAGTCCTCGAGGATGCCGATCGTCAGGGCGATCGTCTCGCAGGCCAGGCCCAGGTCGTCCAGCTCGATCACCCGCTCGCCGAGCAACGCCCGCCAGGTGTCGAGCACCGCGCTGTCCCGCGCGTGCGCCGCGCCGGCCGGGATGATGAAGAAGACGTGGTACATCCGCTGCAGCTCGGCGAGGATCTCCGTCGTCGGCAGCCGCTCGCCGAGCCGGTCGCCGATCACGTCGCGGACCTGGCGCGCGTCGACCATCCGGTACGGGTTCTCGTCGCCGATGATGAACAGGTAGCCCTTGCGGCCGCGCTTCTCGAAGCAGTCGATCGCGGTGTGCCGGGCCATGAAGTACATGGCGAGCTCGTACGACTCCTTGACCTGGCCGCCGCCGCCACCCTCGAGGACGATGTTGCCGAGGTGCTGGTCCATCCGGTTGTCCGACTCGAACTGGCCGACCTGCAGTGGCACCCGGTCGCAGGTCGCGTCGCCGATGCCGCCGAACATGATCTGCGGGTGCTCGACGTAGCCCTTGCGCAGCAGCAGGCCGAACAGCGCCGGGAGCTTGGTCTGCAGCTCACGCGGCACCGAGCCCATCGAGCCGGTGACGTCGAACAGCACCGAGATGGCGACCGACGTCGGGTGTTCGGCCGAGTCGCGGCTCTCCCGCATCGTGACGCCGCTGGGGTCGAGGTCGGCGTGCGCCTTCATCGATCCGCCGGCGTGCCGCATCCGGTCGCTGTAGTCGAAGGCGCTGCGGCCCGAGCTGCGCCGGAAGCTCGCGGCCGCGTCGTAGACGTTCGTCGACCAGCTACCGCTACCCATGGTGATCCTCCAGGAAGACAAGGAATTGATGATCTGGATGAGGTCCGGTCCGCGCCTGGCGGGGTGGGCCGGTGGTCAGAGCGCCGGACTCCACTGCGCAGGGCTCAGCGCGCCCGGCGCGGCATCGCGAACGGGCGGAACCGGCGCGGGCCGTACAGCCGGCCGAGCAGGTCGTCGAGCTCGTCGAGCAGCCGCCAGGCGTCGTCCGGCCGCATCGACGGCGCCGGCAGCAGGCAGCCGCCGAGGAACCGGCGGATCGGTGCCGGCACCGCGGCACCGAGCCGGTTCGGGTCCGGGTCGCCGAGCAGGTAGGACGCACACCGGGTGGCGAGCGCGACGTCGGTCGCCGCGCCCGGCGGCTCGCGGCGGGCCACCTCGGGCGGGTACCAGTCGGCGTACGCCTCGACGATGGCCGGGATCCGGCGGCTGGGGTCGGCCGGGCCTCGGATCGGCGCGCCGCCGGCGCCGCGATGCGGGCCGACCACCGCGTCCTGCGCCGGGTCCGGGATCGCGCTGTAGCACCAGTCGACGAGGACCAGGCCGTGCTCCCCCGGGTGGATCAGGACGTGGCCGGGCAGCACCGCGCCGTGCGCGACCCCGGCCCGGTGCGCGTGGCCGACCGCGACGAGCAGCCGGCGCCACATCCAGGCGGCGTCGCGGGGATCCAGCCCGTCGGGGTAGGCGGCGCGCACCTCGGTGAGCGTGACGAAGCCGTCGAGCCGGCCCAGTATGTTCGCCCGCCGGCGGCCCGCGCCGGCGGCCGCCGGGTCGACGAACCTGCCCGTGTCCACCAGCCGCGGCACGTAGGCCGCGAACCTCGGGTCACCGAGCTGGCTGATGCGGCGCAGCGCCGCCGCCTCGCGGGCGATCAGGTCGTCGTCGGTGGCCGCGCGGGCGATCTTCATGACGTACGGCGGGTCGTCGCCACCCCGGCCACCGCGGCCACCGCGGCCACCGCCGGCGGGCACGATCCGGGCCACCCGGTACAGCGTGGCGAGGTCGCCGGCCCCGTACCGTTCACCGGCCACGTACGACGCCGCGGTCGCGCGGCCGACGACGACGGTGCCGGCGCGGTCGCCGCGGCCCGCGCTCGCCGTAGCCCCGCCGGGGACGCCGGCCGCCTCCTGGTGGGTCTCCCACAGCTCGGCGAGCCGGGCGAACGCCGCGGCCGCCTCCGCGCGCCGGGCCGCGGGAGCGACGTCCGGATGCGCCAGCCGAGCCATCGCCCGGTAGGCGCGCCGGGCCGCGCGCAGCGCCGCCTCGGGAGCCTGGCCGGCGGCGGGCTCGGCCGGGCAGAACAGCGCCCGCGACCCGAGGCCCTGGCGCAGCACGAGGTCGATCACCTCGTCGAGCGAGCCGGGCTGACGGGGACCGTCCTCGCCGACGCCGTGCGGGCTTGCCCCGGCGGGCGGAACGGTGGTGGTGCCGGTGTGCGTCATCGTGGCTCCTCCTGGCCGGGGCGCAGCAGCGCCGGATGCAGCAGCCGGGCCGTGCCGGCGCGGTAGAGACGGGCCCGCCGACCGCCGCGGGCGCCGCCCCGGGCCGTGGTGGCGCCGGTGTCCTCGATGAATCCGGGGGCGGAGAGCACCTTGCGGTGGAAGTTCGGGGCGTGCAGCGGCTGGCCCCAGACCGCCTCGTAGACCTCGCGCAGCTCGGTGATGGTGAACTCGGGGGCGACGAACGCGGTCGCAAGCGGCGTGTACTCGAGCTTGGAACCGGCCCGTTCGAGCGCGTCGGCGAGGATTCGCGCGTGATCGAACGCCATGTGGTCACGATCGACCTGCGCGACCGGAACCCAGGCCGCCGTCGCAGCGTCGCCGCCGGCGGTCGGATCCGGCAGGTCAGGAGCGAAGGCCAGGTACGCGACCGAGATCACCCGCATCCTCGGGTCGCGCCCCGGGGCTCCGTAGGTCGCGAGCTGTTCGAGGTACACCCGCGCCATCCGCCGGTCGACGGCCCGCTGATCGGTGACGGCGGCGAGCCCCGTCTCCTCGGCCAGCTCCCGGACCGCCGCCTCCGACAGGTCCTCGTCCCGCCCCGCCCCGTCCGGCGCGGCCGCCGGGCGGACGAAGCCCCCCGGCAACGCCCACCTCCCGACGAACGGACGCCGGCCGCGCCGGACGAGCAGCACATGCAGCGTCGGCACCGCGTCGACGACCCGGATCGTCAGCGCTACGACGTCGACCGTGACGGCCACCGGCTCGTAGTGCCGTGGGTCGTAGGCGGACAGGAACGCCGCCTCCGCCGCGTCGTCATCGAGATCACCGTCGACGTCGAGGTCCGCGGCGGCTCGCCCGGCAGCGGCCAGATCGGCGGCGTCGACGGGACGCGCCGCGCGTGTCCGGTCCGGGTCAGGGGCCACCTGGTCTCCAAGGGTCGGTCTCCGAGCCCTACCCGACCGAGTAGCTCTCAGTTCGAGTAGTTCTCAACCAGAGAATTTCTGAGGTTGAGAAGAACATAGCCCACAGATCGGTGGGCGCCAACAGGATTTGGGGCATTTCTGGTTCGCGCCGTGTCCTCCGGCGCTCACGGGCGCTGTGCCTCGTGCTGGCGCTAGGCGGCGAAGGGGGTTATTCCCAGGCGTTGGCCGGGGCGGCGGTCCTGCCAGCGTTGGTCGCGTTCCAGCTGGGCGGCCAGGGAGATCAGGAGGCTTTCGCTGTTCGCGGGGCCCATCAGCTGGGCGCCCAGCGGGAGGCCCGCGGCGGTGAGGCCGGCCGGGACGTTGACCGCGGGCCAGCCGAGCACGTTCCACGGCCAGGTGAACGGGCAGGCGGCGACGATAGCGTGGTCGGTCTCCCAGTTCGTCGCCCGGTTGAGCTCGCCGGTCCGCGGCGGGGGCACCGCCGTCGTCGGCGCGAGCAGCACGTCCACCGACCGGAAGATCCGCCCGATCCGCCACCGCGACACCGGCTCGGCGGCCCGCGACGCCAGCAGCAGCGGGCGCAGCACCCGGCCGCTGCGGGCGTTGGCCAGCGTGCGGACGTCGAGCAGCTCGGGGTCGGGGACCCGGTGCGTCCAGTCGTCGATGGCCTCCAGCGACCGCGGCAGGAAGATCACGCCAAGCAGGCCGTAGGCGGGCTCCGCGTGCACGACCTCGTGGCCGAGGGCGGCGAGCGCGGCGCCGGTCCGCTCGACCGCGTCCCGTACCGCCGGGTCGAGCCGCGCCGGCATGCCGCTGTAGGGCACCTTCAGCGACAGGCCGATCCGCAGCCGGCGCGGCTCGCGGGTGGCCGACACGAGGAAGGGCTCGTCGGGCGGCGGCGGCCGGTCGCGATCGACCGGAGCGCTGCCCGCGAGCACGTCGAGCAGCATCGCCGCGTCGGCGACGGTCAGCGCCAGCGGGCCGAAGGTCGTCAGCCCGTTGAACTGCTCGGCGACGGGCGCGCTCGAGATCCGCCCACGCTGCGGCTTGATGCCGACGAGGTTGGTCCACGCCGCCGGGATCCGCACCGAGCCGGCGCCGTCCGACCCGACGGCCGCGGCGACCAGCCCTGCGGCGACCGCCACCGCGGCGCCGCCGGACGAACCGCCGGGGCTGTGATCGAGGTCCCAGGGGTTGCGGGTGACGCCGAAGGCGGGACCCTCGGTGAACGGCCACTGGCCGAACTCCGGCGTGTTGGTCTTGCCGACGATCACGGCGCCGGCGGTCTTGAGCCGGCGCACCATCTCGCTGTCGGCGGGTCGCGGCGGGAAGTCGCCCCGGGCGCCGAAGGCCGTCGGTTCGCCGGCGAGGTCCGTGTCGTCCTTGATCGCGATGGGAACGCCGAGCAGCGGTCGGCGCTCGCCGGCGGACAGCCGCCGGTCGGCGTCGTCCGCCTCCGCGAGCGCCGCCTCCGGGCGAAGCCGCCGGAAGGCGTTGAGGGTCGACTGGGTCGCGATGATCCGGTCCAGCGCGGCGCCGACGAGCTCCCTCGACGAGACGGTCCCCGTCGCCAGCGCGGCGGCCTGGCCCCGCAGCCCCAGCAGGTCGTCCGGCATCGCGAGCTCCCTCCGCCGTGACGGTGGCATCGCGCCTGGCGCGCCCGACGACCGGCGCCGCCGACCTCCCAGGACACCCGCCGAAGGCCGCTTGGCCGACGACAGAACCGTAGCCGACGGCAGACCGACCGCCCCTGCCTTCGCCCGAAACGCGCAGGTCATCCCGCGGGTAACGCCCGACCGCGACTCCGCCCGTCCCCGCCGCGTCCCAGCCCGCCAGCCCGGACTGGGCGACGCTCACGGCCACGTGCCCGAGCTAGCGCCGCCCTGGCAAGGTCAACCCGACCAACCGGCCCGCATGATCGGCGTTTCTGCCCCGCCGTGGTCGCTACCAGGCCGATTCACAACCCCCCAGGGGCACAAACTGCGATCAAGCGAAGGGGCCAGAAGCACAGCCGGTGCCCGGACGGAGCGAACCAGGCAACGCTGTCGTCTGACTGCCAGATAGGTGTCCATCTCACAACGAACAGCGGACTATCTGCATAGCACCACGGGTAACCCACGGAATGCATGCCTTCGCCGGCTCGCGACCGGCCTCGCCCGGTCTGCGAGGTCGCGGCACTCGTGCCGGCATCTAAGTACCAGGGAGGAACGAGGTGACCGAACACAACAGTTCGCCGGACCTCGCCGGGACCAGTTCGGCGGTCCCGTCCGCATCAGCGCAGCCGGTCCCGGAGTTCGGGGGCACCTACGAGCCGGCCGACCCGACGCTCGCCGCCGGCGAGAGCCAGGCCGCCGCCACCGGCACCCCGGCAGCCGACGCGCTGGCCGCCGCGGCCGGCCCGGACGAGCAGCCCGCCGCGACGGCCAACGGCCACCACGAGGGCGGCAGCGTGCTCGACGCCGCCCGCCAGCGGGTCGCCCCCGCGGTCGCCACCGTGCGCGAGAAGGTCGTCCCGGCGGTCGCCCCGGCCGTCGCGACCGCGCGCGAGAAGGTCGCGCCGGCCGTCACCACCGCCAAGGAGAAGGTCGGCCCGGCGGTCGCGCCGGCGGTGACCACGGTGCGGGAGAAGGTCGTGCCCGCCGTGGCGACCGCGAAGGAGAAGGTCGCCCCCGCGGTCGCGACCGCGCGCGAGAAGGTCGCGCCGGCCGTCACCACCGCCAGGGAGAAGGTCGCCCCCGCGGTCGCCACCGCCAAGGAGAAGGCGGCGCAGAACCCGACGCTGACCGCCGCGGCGGAGCGGACCGTCGCCGCCCGCGACCGGGCCGTCAACAACGCCCGTCAGCAGGCCGGCGAGCACCCGTGGATCGCCGCGACCGCGGAACGCACGGTCGCGACCGGCGGCAAGACCGCCCGCACGGTCGGCCAGCAGGCGCGCCAGCACCCCGTTGCCACCAAGCGCACCGGGGCCGGGCTGGCGGCCGTCGCCGCCGTCCTCTGGGCGCGCAGGCGTCGGCGCGCGGCACGCGCCAAGGGCGACTCGTAGGACCCGCTCTGGGACCCGCGTTCCCCGCTGATCCGCGGCCCGTACGACGAGGTCCGCGGATCAGCGGGGAAGCGGTCTGCCCGCCGCGCGGCGGCCGCGACCGGAGGCGATCGCCACCGGTGAGGATGGCTACGCAGGCGGGTCGGTCGGCCGCCGGGCGTATGGCCGGACGACGCAGCAGCGCAGATCGAGCGGGCGAATCCGGTGGTACCGGTCACGGGCGCCAGACCGTGCGGTGAGAATGCCTCATGCTCTGGAAGCCGGACCGTGCGCTGATGCTCGGGCTCGCCGTGCTGGCGTGCGCTGTAGGGATCGGTCTGCTCGCGAACATCGCCCTCGCTGGGTACTTCGGGCTCTCGGCGCTGATCGTGGCCAGTGCCCGCGGACCACGGCGGACCGGCGCCATGGGCGTCCTCGCGATTGTCATCGCCGTTCTCTCCGGGATCTGGGACCACCGGTTCGGTCGGCCCCAGCACATCGCCGCCGTCATCCTCGTCCTCGCGCAGTTGGCCGTCGCCGTCTGGATCGCCGTGCACCGGTCCCGGCGGGAGGCCGAGCTGCACCACCGCGAGTCGCAGCTGCGCCAGGTGCGTGCCGTGGCCGACGTCGCCCAGCGGGCCCTGCTGCCCGCGCTGCCCACGACGATCGACGGGGCGGCGCTGGCGGCCCGCTACCTGTCCGCCGCGGAGGAGGCCTCGGTCGGCGGGGACCTCTACGAGGTGGTCGCCACCAAGCACACCATTCGCGTGATCATCGGGGACGTCCGCGGCAAGGGTCTGCCCGCGGTCCGGCTCGCTTCGGTCGTGCTCGGCGCGTTCCGCGAGGCCGCGGTGACCTGGCTGGAGCCGGAGCAGGTGGCCGCGGCCTGTGCCCGGGCCGTCAACCGGGAGGCCGACGCGGAGGACTTCGTCACCGCGCTCCTGCTCGACATTCATCCCGACGGCCGGCTCAGCCTCTGCTCGGCCGGTCATCACGCGCCGATGCGCCTGCCCAGGCGCCCCCTCGCCGGCGCCGAAGACGGGTCGGGCACCGAGACGGTCGGCGAGGAGATCGAGCTGAAGTCGCCGAGCCCTCCGCTGGGCCTCGCCGAACGGTTCACGCCGTCCGCGTCGCACTGGTCCGTCGGTGACCGGCTGCTGCTGTTCACCGACGGGCTGATCGAGGCCCGCTCCCCGAGCGGCGCGTTCTTCCCGCTGCGAGACCACCTCGACGCGCTGCTCGACGGCACGCTGGAGGAGGCCCTCGACCGGCTGACCGAGCGCGTCACCCGGCACGCGGGCGGACACCTGCGCGACGACCTGGCGATGGTGCTCATCGAGCGCCGCCCGCTGGCCGTCGAGCCGGCGGTGCCCCACCAGCTGTCCGCCGCGGACTCCGGCGCGTCGCTGCCGGGCGCCGATCGGGCCGATCCGTACGACGAGCCGGCGGTGCCGGGAGGTGCGCCGGATCCCGTGCATATTCGCGCTGTCGGGTCCGGTTCGTCGGGCTGGCGGCGGCTTCGCGTCGGCCGGTCGCACCGCTCGGGCTGAGCGTGCGGCCCGCCGCCGACCGCGGACGTGAGCCGGCCGCTCGAGCCCGCCGACGTTGGCGCCCGTTGGCCGCAGACCTGCCAGAACACGAGGTGAACTCCGTGCGGCCACCGTCGGATCGCGTTCGTCGAGCCCGCGGGTTCGACGGCGGACGTGCCGGCAGCCGGCCCGGCGGCTCCTACTACTGTGAACGACTGTTGACGACGAAGATCCGCCTTCGCGCCGCGCGGCTTCTGGGTGTCCGTGCGTCATGGGATGACGGGATCTGGCCGGGGCGCACCTGATCGACAGCCCTGGCCGGGAGGGGGCCGATGATGCGCGCATGCAGGGGGCCGGCTCGTTCGCCGGCCGGCCTGGGCTGACGTCGGCCGCCACGGTGGTCAGCCGGCATTCGATCGTGTCCTCGCGCGTCCGCCCCGGGCGCTCGCCTGGAGTAGCCCGTCGATCCGGGCGTTCTCGGCCCGGCGCGCACCGGGCCGGATGGCTCGCCCGCGCCCTCGGCGTCGTGCTGACGCTGACGGCGGTCGCCGCCGGGACGGCGGCCTGCTCGTCCGACGGCGCACCGGCCACGACCGACCGGGCGTTCTCGACGGCGTCCCCGGGCGGCGCGCCGGCCGGGGCAGGGGCGGCGTTCAGCGCGGACCCCGGCGGCCAGCCCGCCGTCATCGCGACCGCCGGCGGCCTGGTCAGCGGCATCCGGACGGCCCAGGTCGACCGGTACCACGCGATCCCGTTCGCCGCGCCGCCCGTCGGCATGCTGCGTTGGGCCGCGCCCGCGCCGGCCAAGTCGTGGCAGGGCATCCGGGACGGCAGTCGCGGCGCGCTGGCGTGTACGCAGACGGGCGCGCTCAGCGCGCTGTCCAGCGAGGACTGCCTGTATCTGGCGGTCTCGCGGCCGGCAGGGGCGCCGACGGACGGCCACCTTCCGGTGATCTTCTGGATTCACGGCGGCGCGTTCGTGGGTGGAACCGGGGAGCAGGCCGATCCCACCGCGCTGGTCACGGGTGGCCCGGCGATCGTCGTGACGACGAACTACCGCCTCGGGGCGCTCGGCTATCTCGCCCTGCCGTCGCTCAATCGGGAAAGTGCCGGGGACGCCGGCAACTACGCGACTCAGGATCTGATCGCCGCGCTTCGCTGGGTTCGGACCAACGCGGCCGCCTTCGGCGGTGACCCGAAGAACGTCACGATCATGGGCGAGTCGGCGGGATCGATCAACGTCTGCGCGCTGATGGCCTCTCCGGCCTCGACCGGCCTGTTCCAGCGGGCGATCATGGAAAGCGGAGCGTGCGGCTGGAAGCTGCCGTCCATGGCGGCCGCGGCGCAGACCGGATCCGCGCTCGCAAGCCGGCTCGGCTGCGTCGACGCGGCGACGGCCGCGCTGTGCCTGCGTTTCCATCCGGCATCCGAGATCATGACGGCATCGGCGGCCGACGGCTCGATCTTCAATCCGTTCCCCTTCTCACCGGCAGTCGGCGGCAAAACACTGCCCACAACGCCGTATCAGGCCTTGTGGAACGGACAGCTGGCGAAGGTACCCGTACTGACGGGCACCGTCCGCGACGAGGGCCGACCGTTCACCACCTACTGGCTGAACCAGGGTCCGATCACCGACTTCGGCGTGGACGCCATCGTCCGGACGCAGTTCCCGGACCGTGCCGACCGGATACTCGCCGCCTACCCGCCCGGACGCACCCCGGCCCGGGAACGCCTGTCGCGGATCATCACCGACGCTATGTTCACCTGCCAGACGACGACCTTCGCGCAGCTCGCGACGGGAATCGCGGGCATGCCGGTCTACGTGTACGAGTTCGACGTCCCCGAGCGGCCGTCGTCGAATCCCGAGCTTGGCGCGGGTGCCACCCACGGAGCCGAGCTCGACTTTCTCCTCCCCGGAGTCGACGGCAGGTTGACCACACCGCAGCAGCGAGCCCTGTCGACGTCGATGGTCGGCTACTGGACCCGTTTCTCCGCGACCGGCGATCCGAACGGTTCCGCCAGCACCGCGCGCTCGTCGGTCACCTGGCCTCGTTTCGAGGTCAAGGCGGTCCGCTCCGCCGACGACCGCCTGCTGCTCACGCCAGCTCGGACGGCGCCGGCGGCCGGCACGTGGGCGGCCCATCACTGCGACGTCTGGAGCTGACGGCACGGCTCGTCCTGCTGCGCCTTCGCCGGACACGCTTGCGCCGATGCGGGCGATCGGTTCACCGTGAGGGGGTGACGGGCGACCCCCGGCGGCGCGACGGTCGGGCGAAACCCGCCCCCGGTTCGGCGGCCCGGCGGCCCGGCGGCGGTTTGGAGGCGGCATGGGCCAGGGGATCGCGACGACGACCGGCGCGGCGAAGGGGTTCCTGCCCAGCGAATCCGCCTTCCGGTTCACCAACCGCTTCCCGCATCAGCCCGTGCTCGAGGTGCGGGTGCCCGGGCTCGGCCGCGGCATCCCGATCGGCGACGCGAGCCGCGGCCTGTGCGGTGGCATGATCTTCACGGTCCGTGACCTGTTCGAGGCCGGGCGGGAGTGCCCGGCGGACACGACCCCGCCCGGCCCCGGATCACCGCTGTACGCGTACATCGTTCGCCGTCTGTTCGCGAGCTGGAACATCCCGCGCGGTGTGCTGCGCTACTACGAGCTGCAACGGGCCGCCGACGCGGACGCCGCCGGGACGCTCGGGCGCCGCGCCGGGATCGGCCGCACCACCGTCGTCGACGAGTGGCCGAGAGTCCGCCTCGACCTGGACTCCGGCCGCCTCTCCGCGCTCGGCATCATCACCGTGCGTTCCGCCGACCCGGTCAAGCTGGGTCTCAACCACCAGGTTCTCGCCTACGCCTACGAGCAGGCCGGCACGGCGGTCATGCTGCGGGTCTACGACCCGAACACCCCACCCGACCGCGCCGACGACGTCCGGCTCGTCTTCGACACCGCCGATCCCGCCGGCCCGGTCGTCATCGCCCACAACCTGGCGATCTCCGGCCGGCCCGTCCGCGGCTTCTTTCACTCCACCTACCGCTGGTCCGACCCGGCCCGCGTCAACGGCTGACCGACGCGGCGCCGGTCATGAATCACCGGACGGCGGGCACTACCAATGGCAGCAATGCGAATCAGGTACGCGCCACGGTCGGCTCGCTGCGCTCGACCCTCCGGCAGGCGCTGCGAGACGAGACCGTGGAGGTGCTGTACTGGCTGCCGGACCGGCATCGCTACGTCAACGGTGACGATCACGGCGGGTTCGTCGAGCCGGCCCTGGACTCCGCCGAGCACGGCGCCATCCGGGTCTCGTCGCGGTCTGGCGAGCCGTTGGCGCTCGTGCTGGCGCATCCGGCCACCCGCCGCGACCGGCAGCTGACCGACATCGCGATCGCCTCGGCACGGCTCGCGCTGGAGAACGTCCGCCTGCAGGCGGCCATGGGCGCGCCGCTGGCCGAGCTGCGCACCGCCCGCACCCGGGTCGCCGAGCTCGCCCTCGGCGAGCGGCGGCGGCTGGAGCGCGACCTGCACGACGGTGCGCAGCAGCGGCTGCTCGGGCTCGCGGCCTGGCTGTCGTCGGCGACCCGGGCGACGACCATCCCACCCCGCACGGCCAGCGTCACCCGCGTGCGGCTCGCGCAGGCGTGTCGGTGGACGTTCGTCAGCGCCTCGCAGACGGTGAAGTACAGGGCGCGTTCGATCTCGTCGGCGAAACGGCGGTCCACGATGTCGATCTCGACCGCGACGGGCAGCGTGCGCGCGGAGCGTGCGGAGACCCCAAGGCCGCGTACACCCTGATCCAGAACCTCGGCCGCGTGCGAGTCGTCGTCAAATAAGGGGCCCCGCGCAATGGCCTGATCACTGAGGTAGCGGGTCGCGGCTACCGTGCCGCGACCCGCGACCCAGGACTGCCGCTCCCCGGCCGCGGTAGCGCTCGTTCTCGCCGCCGCGCCGGGCGGTCATCCCGGCTCGCCTCGACTGCTTGGAGTGCCCCCAACGGGATTCGAACCCGTGCTACCGCCTTGAAAGGGCGACGTCCTGGGCCGCTAGACGATGGGGGCGCCAGGCCCGGCCGGCCGCTGCGGATAGCCTGGACCGCCGGGAACTCCGCGTCAGCATAGGGGACGGGTAGGTCAACCGCCAAACGGCTTCCGCGGTCCAGCCAGCGAACAGTCGGCGACGGCCCTGGGCCCTCACCTCACAGCCGGCTGAGGTCGATCTTGACCGGGAACGGCGCGGACGCCTCGACGACATCTGTGTGGACGGCGCCGTCCCGATAGGTCCTGCTCGTGGGGTCGAGGACGTGGGTTGTGACGCCTGGATGCGCTGAGGCTCACGACGGCCATCCCGTCGACGATCTCGACGTCCGCGCACTGCTCGTCGGACCAGGAGTCGTACTCCTGCGCCGTGATCTGCTGGTGCATCCGGGCGGGAGCGATCATCTCCGCGGTGGTGGCACCCTCCTCCGGTCAAGCGACGTGATTAGCCCCATCAGGGTAAAGGCGCTTGCCTCGTCGGACGATGACTGCCCGCTGGAGGCGGCCGAGACAGCCGAGACCCCCGGCAGCGGAGGTCGCTGCCGGGGGTCCAGGTCGGGTCGGGCGCGCGGGTTGGCGGCTGCTTCGCGCGGAGGCCGTATCTATATGCGGCCGGTGGACGCGGCCCGTTTGCGGCTGAGGGCGTCGACGCCGGCGGCGACGGCGAGGACGCAGCCGGTGACGATGAACTTGACGCCGGAGCTGTAGCCCATCAGGCCCATGCCGTTGTCGATGACGGCGACCACGGCACCACCGAGGACGGCGTCGACGATCCGGCCCTTACCGCCGAAGAGGCTGGTTCCACCGATCACCGCGGCGCCGACGGCATAGAGCAGCGTGTTGCTGCCGCCGGCGTTCGGGTCGACCGAGGTTGCCCGGGACGCCGCGATGACGCCGCCGACCGCCGCCATCGACGAACAGATGACGAAGCACGAGATCCGGATGCCGACGACGTTGATGCCGGCGCGCCGGGCGGCCTCGGCGTTGCCGCCGACGGCGTAGATGTGCCGCCCGTAGGAGGTGCGGGTCAGGACGTAGGTGCCGACGACGACCAGCACCAGGACGATCGGGACGACGATCGGGACGCCCTTGAGCGAGACGATCGCGGTGCGCGAGCGCTGCAGGTTGAGGGCGTAGACGGCGAGGCCGGCGATCACGGCCAGCGCGCCGGTGCGGACGGCGATGACCGCGATCGGGTCGGCCTGCAGACCCTCGCGACGGCGGCCGAGGCTGCGCAGCAGCTGGCTGGCGCCGAACCCGACGACCACCACGGCGAACAGGATCCAGCCGCCATACGTCGGCAGATTCTTGTTCGCGATCGCGACGATCGTCTCGTCCCTGATCGAGATGTTTCCGCCGTTGCCGATGATCAGCAGCACGGTCCCCTGGAAGGCCAGGAATGCCGCCAATGTGACCACGAATGACGGGATACCGACTTTAGCGACGAGGAATCCGAGTACCAGGCCGATCGCCACGCCGGTCCCCAGCGCCGCGAGGATCGAGACCCACCAGGGTTGGCCGTGCTCGGCGGTCAACATCGCCATGACCGCCGCGCACACGCCCGAAGCGAAGCCGGCGGACAGGTCGATCTCGCCCAGCAGCAGGACGAAGACCAGACCCATCGCGATCACGGTGACGGCCGCGCCCTGCGTGAACAGGTTGGCGAAGTTGATGGCCGACACGAACCTCGAGCGGAGGATCGCGAAGGCCACGCACAGCACGAGCAGGCCGAGGATGGCGGGCAGCGCACCCATGTCGCCGCCGCGCACCTTGCCGACATATTCGCGGCCGTAGTCGACCAGGCCGGGGCTTTCGGCCTGCGTCACCGTCTCGGTGCCGGCGACGCCCGGCCCGCCCGGTACGGACGGCGCGGACGGTTCCTTGCTGAGACCGGTCGTGGCGACCTCGGTGGCGCTCATGCCGAACCTCCGCTCGCCGCGGCCACCGCGTCGGATGCCGGCGCGTCGGCACTGTCGGCACCGTTCGCACTGTCGGCACCGTTCGCCAGCGTCTTGGCCTGGGGCGGCACGCCAGTCGTGATCATCTGGATGACGTCGGAAAGGGTCACGTCGGCGGCGCGGACGTCGGCGGCGACCTTGCCGAGGTAGAGAGCGCAGATTCGGTCCGACACCTGCATGACGTCGCGCATGTTGTGCGAGATCAGGACGACGGCGAGGCCCCGGTCGGCGAGCGTGCGGACGAGCTGCAGAACCTGCTCGGTCTGCGCGACGCCGAGGGCGGCGGTCGGCTCGTCGAGGATCACCACGGAGCTGTTCCACAGCACGGCCTTGGCGATGGCAACCGTCTGGCGCTGCCCACCGGACAGGCTTGCGACCCGCTGCCGCAGCGACTTCACCGTCCGGACCGAAAGCCCGGCCAGCGTCTTCGCGGCCTCTTTCTCCATGGACGCCTCGTCGAGCGCGAAGCGGTGGTGCCGCTCTCGTCCGAGGAACATGTTCTGGACGATGTCCAGGTTGTCGCAGAGCGCCAAGTCCTGGTAGACGATCTCGATACCGAGCGAGGCCGCGTCCTTGGGCAGGTGGACGGAGACCGGCTGGCCCCTGAACAGGTAGCTGCCGGCGTCCATCGAGTAGATCCCGCCGATGCACTTGACCAGCGTGGACTTGCCGGCGCCGTTGTCGCCGACCAGCGCGGTGACCTCGCCCGCGTTGGCCGCGAAGTCGATGCCGTTCAGGACCTCGACGGGGCCGAAGCTCTTGTGGACGCCGCGCAGTTCGAGGACGGGCGTCCCCGGCGGTGGATGGTCGCTCATGATCACTCCTCGCCATGCGCGGATCGGCGCGCCCAGGCAGGTGCGGCACTCGACGAAGCGGATGGTGACGGTGGGTGGATGTGTCCTGGGTTACAGATCGACGGAAGTATGGGCGGCTCTGCGCCGCGGGGACAGCGATCGAGGTCCCATCGGCCCGCCCGCCGCCCGCTCGTCCGGATCTCCCGGACGAGCGGACCAGCCCCTGCGGACGGACCGATGGGAATCAGCTCGGGCCGACGCCGCCAGCGCGCTGCCGTCGGCATTGCGACCGACGCCGGCCGTCGCCGCTGTCGCGGCCGGTCGTCAGGAAATGCCGGCCTGGGCGCAGAGCGCCGTGAACTTGCCGGTGCAGAGATCGGCCTTGGTCACGTAGCCGTCGGTGACGACGTCCTTGACGTTGTCCTTGTAGATCGCGACCGGCTGCAGTAGCACGGACGGGACGTCCCGGTTGCCCTCCGGGTCGTGGATCGTCTGCGGAGCGTCGCCCTTCTCGCCCTTCGCCAGGCTGATCGCCAGGGCCGAGGCCGCGTCGGCTTCCTTCTTCACGGCCTTGTACACGGTCATGCACTGGTCGCCGGCGAGGATGTTCTGCAGCGCGGACGTGGTGGCGTCCTGCCCGGTGACGGGGACCTTCCCGTTGAGGCCGTTCTTGGCGAGGATCGCGAGCGCCGCCTGGCCCAGGCCGTCATTGGCGGCGAGCACGCCGCCGATCTTCGGCTCCTGGGTCAGCATCTGCTCGAAGATCGTGCCGCCCTTCTGGTTGTCCCACTCGGGCACCGACTGGTCCGGGCCCTTCACGAACGAGCCGTCGTCGTACTTCGGCTTGAGGACCGAGTCGTAACCCTGCTTGAACAGGGTCGCGTTGTTGTCGGTCGGCGAGCCGTTCAGCTCGGCGATGATCGGCTTCTGCGCGCTGGCGTCGGTCAGGCACTTGACCAGACCCTCGCCCTGCAGCTTGCCGACCGCGACGTTGTCGAAGCTGACGTAGTACTGGGCGGAGCCGCCAAGCGTCAGTCGGTCGTAGTCGATCGTGGCGACGCCCTGCGCCTTCGCCTTGGTCTCGATCGCCTTGCCGGAACCGGAGTCCAGGTTCGTGATCATCAGTACGGTCACGCCGTTGGTGATCATCTGGTCGGCGATCGTCTGCATCTGCGTCGCGTCGCCCTGAGCGTTCTGGATGTCGTACTGAACGCCCGCCTTCTGGAAGGCGGCCTTCAGGAGCGGCTCGTCGGCCGTCGCCCAGCGGGCGGACGACTTCGTGTCGGGCAGGATCACTCCGATCTTGCCCTTGACCTGGGAACCACCGGAGGCGCCGGCGCCCGCGCCGCCGCCGTTGTCGTCGCCGCTACTGCCACAGGCGGCGATCCCGAGCGCGAGGCATGCTCCCGCCGTCGCGACCTTTAAGAACTTCGCGCGCATCTGCGAAGGCCCCTTCCTTGGGCGACACCGCCCATGGATGCGGATGCTAAGTTGTGCGGCAGAACATATTCGTGTGATCAGCCTCACGCAAGCGGTTGTCACCATCGACCCGGAAATGGTGACCCTATGCACGCACGTCGACACCTATCGCCATCTGACCGCTCCGCCAGACTGGGTACGTGATGCGCTTTCCGCGGCCACATCAGACCGTCCCGGGGATCAAGCAGGAGGAGCTACGGCGGCACAACCTCAGCCTGCTGCTCCGCTACGTCCACCTGGCCGGCCCGACCCAGCGCGCGACCCTGACCGCGCAGACCGGGCTGAACCGGAGCACCATCGGCGCGCTCGCCGCCGACCTCGCCAGCACCGCCGGCCTCGTCCGGGAGGAGTCGCCCGAGGTGCGCTCCGGCGCCGGCCGGCCGTCGTTCGTCGTCGTGCCCGAGACCGAGCGCTACCAGGTGCTCGCGTTCGACCTGAAGGTCGACCGGATCGTCGGCGCCCGGGTGGGCCTCGGCGGCACGCTGCTCGCCCGCGAGACCGTCGCGCTGCAGCCCGACGACCGGCGGCTCGAGACGGTCGTGAAGCTCACGGCGGCCACCGCGCGCCTGCTGGTCGACGCCCTCGGGCCACAGGCCCGCTGCGTCGGCGTCGGCGTCGCCGCGCCGGCCGTGGTCCGCGGCTCCGACGGCTTCGTCCGGTTCGCGCCCAACCTCGGCTGGGAGCAGGAGCCGCTCGGCGAGATGCTCAGCGGCGCGCTCGCCGACCTGCTGCCCGGCAGCACGCTCGAAGGATCCGGCGTCCTCGTCGGCAACGACGCCGATCTGGGCGCCCTCGCCGAGCAGGCCCGGGGCGTGGCCCGCGGCCACGACGACATCGTCTACCTTTCCGGCAACGTCGGCGTCGGCGCCGGGATCATCTGCGGCGGCCGGCCGATGCGCGGTCACGGCGGCTACGCCGGCGAGGTGGGCCACATGGTCGTCAACCCGGCCGGTCAGCGCTGCCGCTGCGGCGCGCGCGGCTGCTGGGAGACCGAGGTCGGCACCGACGCGATCCTGCGCGCCGCCGGGCACGAGCCCGGCGAGGGCGTCTCCGTGCAGGACGTCGTCGTCGCCGCTTCGGGCGGCGACCCGCGTGCGCGCTGGGCGCTCGACGAGGCCAGCCGCTGGCTCGCGATCGGGGTCGGCAATCTCGTCAACCTGTTCAACCCCGAACTGGTCATCTTCGGCGGGGAGCTGCGCGACCTGCTCGCACTGCTGGAGCACGACATCGTGAACCGAATGGGCGTCAGCGGCCTGACCATGGCCCGCGAGCACGTCGAGCTGGTCGCGTCCGCGCTCGGCGGCGACTCAGCGCTGTTCGGCGCAGCCGAGCTCGCGTTCAGCCGGCTGCTGGACGATCCACTCGGCGTGGCCACGAGCCTCGCCGCCACGGGTAGCTGACCGGGTCTCTGGTTCGCGCCGTGTCCTCCTGTGCTCACGGGCGCTGCGGCGACCTCGCTGCGGCCCAACCACTTCGCTTCGCTCGTGGCCGGGCCTCCGCGAGGCGCGCCGCCGCGCCAGCACGGGTGCGTGCCGCTTCAGGTCGCCTCGCCACAGGTCGCGCCGTGCGCGGGCACATGAGGCGATCATTCCCGCGTTGCGACGGCGGGCGTGGTCCGATCACCCGTCGGGTGAGCCACGGCGGAGCAGCGGCAGGGCGGATTCCAGGACCCCGGCGAAGGTCGCTCTCGTCCGCGGGTCCGGCTCCGCGGCCACGAGATCCGCGGCGACCGGCCAGTCCGGCGGCGCCGCGGCGCCCGACAGCACCCAGGCCGCCTGGCGGGCCGCCCCTCTCGCGACCCATTCCATCCCCGGATCGGGCAACGCGACGGGCACCCCAAGCACCGTCGGCGCGATCTGCCGTACCGCACGTGACCGGGCGCCCCCACCCACCAGGACCGCTCGACGCACCGTCATACCCTGATCGCGCAGCGCCTCGATGCCGACGGCGAGACCGCACAGCACGCCCTCGACGGCGCAGCGGGCGAGGTTTTCCCGGGTGAGGTTGCCGCGCGACATCCCGGCGAGCAGTCCGCGGGAGCGGGGCAGGTTCGGGGTGCGCTCACCGTCGAGGAAGGGCAGCAGGGCCAGGCCGCCGGCGCCGGGCCGGGCGGCGAGGGCGAGAGCGTCGAACCCGTCCGGGCTCACGCCGAGCAGGTCGGCGACGGCGGTGAGCACCCGCGCCGCGTTGAGCGTGCATACCAGCGGCAGGAATCGGCCGGTCGCGTCGGCGAAGCCGGCGACCTGGCCGACCGGGTCGTGCGTGGGCGTCTCGGACGTCCCGAAGATCGTGCCACTGGTGCCCACGGACACGATCACGTCGCCCGGCCGCGGGCCGATGCCGAGGGCGGCGGCCATGTTGTCCCCGGTACCCGGGGCGAGCAACGCGCCGGGGGTGGCGACCCGAACGGCATGGGCGACGACCTCGCAGGGGCCGGCGACGCGTGGGAGTGCGAGCGGATGGCCGAGTGCGCGGTCGACGAGGTCGGGCAGGTAGGCGTCGGTGACGGGCGACCAGTAGCCGGTGCCGGAGGCGTCGCCCCGGTCGGTGGTCATCGGCACGTCGGCCGCACCCGCGACGCCGGGCGCGCGCGCCGAGCGGGACGCGGCGCCGCCGCCGGTCGCCCGGGCGCCGCGGCCGCCGGCGATCTGCCCGCCGGCTGTCGGGCCGTCCGTTCCGCCGCCGGCGAGGCGCCAGGTGAGCCAGTCGTGCGGGAGCAGGACGGTGTGCGTCGCGGCCGCGTTCGCCGGCTCGTGCTGTGCCAGCCAGCGCAGCTTGGTGACGGTGAAGCTCGCCGTCGGCACGCTTCCGGTGGCCGTCGCCCAGTGCTCGGCGCCGAGCTCGGCGACCAGCTCGTCGGCGTCGTCGGCCGAGCGGACGTCGTTCCACAGCAGCGCCGGGCGCACGGTGCGACCCGCCTCGTCGAGCGCGATCATGCCGTGCTGCTGGCCGGCGACGGACAGCGCGGCGACCCCGTCGAGCAGATCGCCCCCGGCCGCGGCGCGCAGTGCGGACCACCAGGTTTCCGGATCGACCTCGGTGCCGTCGGGGTGGGGCGCGGCGGCGGATCGTACGACCGTCCCGTCGTCCGCGTCGCAGACCACGATCTTCGTCGACTGGGTGGACGAGTCGATGCCGGCGACCAAGGTCACGGGCGGCCGCCGACGTCTCTTCCCGGCCCTGCCGCCGGGCGTCCGTCGAGTTGGGCGGCCGGTGGGAAGGAGAAACGCCCCAGCTCAGGCCGCTTGCGGGCTCTTTCGCAGAGTGTCGGCATGGTACCCGTTTCGGAATGGTTTCCGAAAGCTACCGGATGTTCACGAAGGGAGATGAGGGGTTGCATGGCGGCTCCACCTGGCCTATTTGTTGTAGCCAACACCAAACTAGCCGCGAGGTGACGCCATGGCCAGCGATCTGACACCGACCCGGGCCGACCGGTTCACCTTCGGCCTGTGGACCGTCGGCTGGCAGGGTCGGGACCCGTTCGGCGATGCGACCCGGCCGCCGCTGGACCCGGTGGAGTCGGTCCACCGCCTCGCCGAGCTCGGCGCGTACGGCGTGACCTTCCACGACGACGACCTGATCCCGTTCGGAGCCGACGAGGCCGCACGGGACCGGCACATCAAGCGGTTCCGGGCCGCGATCGACGAAACCGGGCTGACGGTCCCGATGATGACGACGAACCTGTTCTTTCACCCGGTGTTCAAGGAGGGGGCGTTCACCGCCAACGACCGGAGCGTGCGGCGGTTCGCGCTGCGCAAGACGATGCGCAACATCGATCTGGCGGCCGAGCTCGGCGCGACGATCTATGTCGCCTGGGGCGGCCGCGAGGGCGCGGAGAGCGACGCGGCCAAGGATCCCCGCGCGGCGCTGGACCGGCTCAAGGAGGCCATCGACCTGCTGTGCCAGTACGTCCGCGAGCGTGGCTACGACATCCGATTCGCCCTCGAGCCCAAGCCGAACGAGCCACGCGGCGACATCCTGCTCCCGACGATCGGCCACGCGCTGGCGTTCATCAACCAGCTCGAGTTTCCGGACATGGTCGGCCTGAACCCGGAAGTCGGCCACGAGACGATGGCCGGCCTCAACGTGGTGCACGGCTACGCGCAGGCGCTCTGGGCCGGCAAGCTGTTCCACATCGACCTCAACGGTCAGCACGGCCTCAAGTACGACCAGGACCTGCGTTTCGGGGCTGCCGACGTGAAGAGCGCCTTCTTCCTCGTCGACCTGCTGGAGACCGCCGGTTACGCCGGACCACGGCACTTCGACTTCAAGCCGCCGCGCGCCGAGAACATCGACGGCGTCTGGGTCTCCGCCGCCGCCTGTATGCGGACCTACCTGATCCTCAAGGAGAAGGTCGCCGCGTTCCGGGCCGATCCACGCGTCATCGAGGCCATGGCGGCGGCCGGAGTCGGCGACCTCGCGACGCCGACGCTGGGCCGTGGCGAGACCATCGCCGACCTTCTGGCGGACCGCGGCTCGTACGAGGACTTCGACGTCGAGACCGCCGGAGAACGCGCCGTCAACATCGAGCACCTCGACCAGCTGGCCTTGGAGCACCTTCTCGGCGTCGCCTAGGGTGCGCGTCGGCCGCGTCGCGGGCCGTCTCGCGCAGCGCGGCCGTCTCGCGCAGCGCGAGACGGCCCGGCGGCGAAAGGCGATGGCGCCTGGCCTTGGAGCCGAGATCGGCCAGATGCCACACATCACCGGCGCGCGCCGTCCGACCGCTCCCGAGCAGCCCTGCCCACCGGCGCACGCACCTCCGCCAGCCAGCGCCATGATCGCCAGTTGCGCCCCCGGATGGTTGCGGACGATCTCCAGACACGACCATCCGGGGGCAGAACCGGCGATCACCTGCCCGCGACGCGCCACCGCCGACCATCGGCCCGATGTGGTCCACCGGATGGGCGAGCACCCCCTCATCGATCGACTCGGCATCCTGTATGCTTCTGCTCGAAGCTGCGAACGAAGCCGGGCACCCGGGACCCGGGAACGTACGAAGTGTTGGTAAGATCAAAAATGAAGATCGCAGCATGGTCCCGTGGTGAAGTCTGGAGTTCACGCCGCCCTGTCAAGGCGGAGGTCGCGGGTTCGAATCCCGTCGGGACCGCGCACAACGTCTGCTGCCTCCGAGCGATCGGTCGAGTAGACGTGTCGTCTGGGGGCAGGTAGCTCAGTCGGTACGAGCGTCCGCCTGAAAAGCGGAAGGTCGGCGGTTCGACCCCGCCCCTGCCCACCCATTTGACCTGCGGAAATCCCCCGAAATATCGATCAACCCGTGATTGTTATATGGCAACGCGTGTGGCAACGGGACCGTCGAATCCCAGCGACCACCCGTCTCACACCCCGGCTGACCTGCGAAGACAGCGAGGATGACCGTCCGCTTTTCGGGTGGAAGGTCACGAAGATCCGCTTCCGCGCGGCGGTGAGCCGCTGCTGTTCCGGCACTGTTTGTGCTGGTAGGAGGCCGCAGAGACGGCCTGGGAGCCGCGGCGTTCGTGCGCTGGCGTCCGTGGACGTTGCCACCCGGAATGGACACTGCATGGCAGCGGAACTCATCCGGCCGGGCTGGCGAAGCGACTGACCAGCGGCGATCAGGAAGATTGAGGTCGGCGTGCGTCCGCTTTCGCGGCGGGCAGTCCCAGGATGCCTGCGGCCGGGCTGAGCGCAGTCTCGTGGCCGACGTGGAGGGCGGTCGCGTCGTCGAAACTTCGATCCCCGACCAAGCGCCGACCGCACCGCGAGAGCACCGAAGCAGCGGTCCTGGGTGACGGCGTCGTATTGAATGAGGTTCTCTGGGGCCCGTAGATCGGCAATGGCCGTAGAGGGCGTGCAGGGTGTCGGGGTCGTTGGACGCGCAGACGGCGGAGAGCTCATCGAGGAGGCTGTCGTAGTCGGCGCCGGTCCTTCCTGCGTAGGCGTCGGTCATGTGTCCCCACTCGTCCCGTGGTCACTGTCTCGCCGGCCGGCGAAGGTACGCCGGTCGGCCGGCGGCGCGAGGTCGTCCGGGTCCTCGCTGCTCCGCTGAGCGGTGCCACGGTTCGCTGCGTCGTTCTCGTCGGCGGCGCGGACCGTGACGGGGCGGTCAGGGCTTGCAGTTCAGTCCGGGGACATGCAGGTTGACGACCTGGTCGCAGTAGCTGGCGCGGCTGAGCTGCCAGCCGATTGCGGTGCGGATGACGGTGACCTCGCGGACCAGGTCGCTGGTATCGACGCCCGGCACCGCGCTCGGATCCGTAAAGGACATCCTCAGGTGGACCTTGACCGTGCCGGGGGCTACCTGGGTGAGGTCGACGATCTTCACCGCGATCGTGGCGGCGAGCTGCGGGAACTGCTGGGCGACCCCTTGGCTGACAGCGAGGAGGGCGGGGCCGTCCTGTACCGCGGTCGTCCACCGCTGCGCGGGGGTGCCGGGGTTAAATGCGTCGGTCACGGCGGTGGTGACGGCTGCGGTGGTCGCGGCGTCTGGCAGGGCTGGCGGGTAGGCGGGCGGGGTGTAGCGGGGGACCGTCACCATGTGGTCAAGGGTCAGGCTGTCGGCGATGCGGTGTAGCACGGCGGCGTCGACCGGTGACGGGCCGGCAGTTTCGACGCTGAGCGCCGCGCCGTCGCGGTTGGTCCAGATCAGTGCCGAGCTGTAGTCGCGGTCAGGCTCGAGGTCGTAGAAGCGGTGGGTGCCTTCGGCGGTCAGGAGGACCGCTGGCCGGTCGCCGACGGTGTCCTGGGCAAGGTCTACGTGGAGCTGGTTCGGCACGGCGTTGGCGCTTTCGACCAGCGTGGCGAGTGTGGCCGGGGTGATCACGGTGTCGGGGTGCCAGGTCACGCTGACCCAGACCGAGGCGGGGCTGGGATCGGTGGCGTACGCGGACGGTGGCGGGGCGGGCGGCGCGTGGCCGGCCCGGTAGGCGGCGTCGTCCTGGGGGGTGGTGAACTGGCTCATGAACGCCGTGGGAGCGATGAGCATGTAGGTGCGGGACCAGGTGAGAAACGGGGTGTCCGACCACCCTTCCCAGAGCGATCCGTCCCCCGTGCTGCTGCTGCTGTCTTCCCTGAGCCGCAGCCCCGCGGGCAGCCAGCCGATGCTGAACCCGCCGTGGCTGTGGATGCCCTGCCCGGCGGTGCTGCCCCCGGCCGCGGCGGCGTCCGACGCTCGCGTGACGGTCCGCAGCAGGATCGGGGTGCCGACGGTGACGAGGAGGACGGCGATCGCCGCGGCGGCGACAGCCAGCGCGCGGGAGCGGTGGCGGCTGGCACGGGCACGCACGGTGTCGGTGAACGTCGGGGTAACGTCGCGGCGGGGCAGTTCGGCGCCGAGCGCGCGTAGCCGGGCTTCGAGCTCGGGGTCGGTGAGGGTCACAGCGCCTCCCTCCGGGCGTGCTGGGCGGTGAACAGCGCAGGGGTGGCGGGCGGCCGGCGGGCGGCTTCGCTGGTCAGGACATCGGGTCCGCGTGTGGTGGGCCGGGTGGCCGGCGGGTCCGGCGGTGGGCCCGCGAGAGTGCGCAGATGGGTGTCGTCGCGCAGCCGGGCCAGGCCACGGGAGGCCTGGGAACGCACCGATCCGACAGAGCAGCCGAGCGCTGCGGCGACATCTGCCTCGGGCAGGTCCTCCAGGTAGCGCAGCACGACAACGGCCCGCTGGCGGGGCGGCAGGGACAGCAGCGCCCGGACGAGACGGTCGCGTTCGGAAATGGCGTCGGCGTGGTCGGCGCTGCGCTCGTCGATGCCCACGGTCCACTCGCCGTCGACGACGAGGGCCACCTCGGGTACGCGGGACCGTTGCCAGCGCCAACGGCTGGTCGCCGCGTTGACCAGGGCGCGGCGGACGTAGGCCTCGGGGTTGCGGTCGGCGATCTTGACCCAATGCCGGTAGGTGCGTTCGAACGCGCCTTGCAACAGGTCCTCGCCTGCGGCCCAGTCGCCGCCGACGAGGAGGGTCGCGCTCAGCAGCAGGCGTTTCGATGTCTGGGCCACGAAGTGCTCGAAGGCCTGCTCATCATCCGCGCGCACCCAACGCCTCCCCAGCTCCCAGACAGTCAACCTCACAGACGCGCCGCGGCGGGGGCTGCGATGAGCGCCGCGCTCGGTGAATTCGGTGGGACTGGGATGGTGTCGGCGGCCACGAGATCCTGCCCAGCGACGGCCATTAAGCCGCCCGCGGCTCGCCCGGTAACGCCAGCTCCGCGCAGCCCCGCCGGAACCCCGTCCGGATCTCCTGGACGTGCCCGACCCGCTCGGCCAGCGCCGCGCGCTCCGCCGCGTTCAAGCCCGCCAACTCCGCGCCCACGCCCCCGACCGCGTCGACTGGGTCGTCGGTGAGCAACCGGGTGCTCGGATGTGCCAGCAGATGCGCCAGCCCAACCTGCCGGACCCCGCCGCCCACATCGGCGAGCAGGACCGAGCCCGCCGTCAGCTCGCTCACCGTCCACCACCGGCCGTCGTACGCCAGCCGGCTGCCGACCGCCACGCCCACCCGCGCCGACATCGTCATCCCGCCGCCGCCAGAACGCTGTCCCCGTCCAACCGGGCGTGCAGGTTCGTCACCAACCGCTGCCGCCACAGCAGCGTCAGCACCGCGGCCCTGGCCCGGCCTGCCGGCTGTTCTCGTGCTGCACGGCCGACGAGCGCACCGATCGTGTCGCCGGACCGGGACACCGAGGCAACGGCATCAGCCAGCCCGCCAGGCAGCAGCGCCGGACGTCGATATCCGGCCAGGAAACGCAGGTTCGCGAGATACACCGGCTCCGTGCCGCTCCAGACCTCATATGACCAGCCATGCGACCGCGCCAGAACCACCAGCTCTCCGACCGGCTCCTCGTCGAGCAGGTCTACGACCACCAAAGCAACATCGGCATCGGCAACACCCCGCTGCTCGTCTTCGACGCCTGGGAACACGCCTGGTATTTGCAGTACAAGAACGTCAAGGCCGACTACGCCACCGCCCTGTGGACCATCGTCAACTGGGCCGACGTCGCCACCCGCCACACCGCGGCCAAGCCAGCCTGACTCCGCCTGCACGGGCGTGACCTGGCGCCCGGCCGCTCGGGCCGGGCGCCAGAACAGGTCTCGCCACACGGCCCGCGTGGCTCGGCGTTGTCAGCGGCCCTGCGGCCCACCGAGACCAGGAGGCCGGTGGGTCGCGAGGATCGCCGTGTTCCGGCCGATCACGAGATGGGTCGAGGCCCCCGCCCGGTGACGCCGGCAGCGCCTTCGATCTGGGTGTGGATGTCGCTGCGGAGCTGCGCGACCAGTCCGCGAGCGGTGGCAGCGCCGACACGGAGGCGTTTGCGTAGCGTCTCCGCGGAGATCGGGCGCTGGTGCTGCTGCCAGTGCAGCACGTCTTCGGCCCGCGCACGGTGAAGCAGGTCCTGCTCCCGCGCATCCGACCCGTTCCGCTGGGCCGCCTCGCCCGCCGAGGACGCTCCCGCCCTGACACTCCGGCGAGCCTCCATGGACACCGCCGGCTGATCCATCACCATCGACGCACGCGAATCCTCCGCCATGTGTGAGGCCACCTGGGATGCGCGTGTCCCCGTCGCCTGCATCGCCTGAATCAGACCAGGGCCGACTTCAGCCCAACCCGATCATCAGCAGAGGGCCGACCGCGTCAAAAGCCGCTTTCCCGTAGTCCCCGGCAATCAACGGTTCCGCGATGTTGAGCGGGTACGCGCTCACGGCAGCAGGACAGGATTCCTCAGGACCTCCGCGCCACACTGACCTACGGGCTCACAGCACCAAGGCGCCACGACGTCGGACCGGACGGCACCAACATCCTCATCAGGACAGGGTGCCGGCGCAAGCCGGCATGGTCACTGACCTGGACCAGACCGCGTCCCTCCAAGACCCGCGCGGTGAGCTTGTGGCTCTGGTCTGGCCAGGTTCGCGGCGGGCATCCTTCGCCGATCCAGCGGAGAACCGCGAACTGGCGCTCGTTGGGCTGAGTTGGACGCGGCATAGGACCACCTCACGGCGACCGGCAACTCAGGCGGAATCAAGTAAATGAGTAACTCACAGCAACATCGCTGACGCGTAAACTACTCGACCTCATCCGTACAGCGGATCGTGGGGCCGCCGAATGCACGAAGGAACTGACGCGGCAGGCACTGGGAATCGTCGAAGCCGCGTATGGCAGCGATGACCCAGATACCCGGCGTATCCGCAAGTTCTTGAGCGCTGCGGATAGCGCCTTCCGCGGGAGGCGACCGTAGGCACACAGTCGTATGGGGAGCCAGGCAGTCAACATCGTCCGGCCGGAACTTGGATCTTCGTGGCGGCACGCTGTAGCACCGGGTGCTACGCTGGGATGGTGAGCACTCCTGAGATCACGCAGCGGGATCTGCGGTCGAGATCGCGGGAGATCATGGACGCCGTCGAGCATGGGCAGTCGTTCACGGTCACGCGGGATGGTCACCGGATCGGGCAGCTCGTCCCGATCCGGCGCCGTCGCCGGTTCATCTCGCGGCAGGAGTTCGCCGCGATGTCGCGCAACGCTCCGGAGGCCGATCTGGAGGCGTTCCGCGCCGACCAGGACCGGGCGGCCGACCACGAGGCGACGAGCGCCTATGACCAGTGAGCCCGCCCGGCAGGGCCTGCTGGACACCAACATTCTGATCCTGCGCCGCTGCGTCGACGTCGCCGAGCTTCCGGACGAGATGGCGATTAGCGTGGTGACGCTGGCGGAGCTGTCCGCCGGTCCGCACCAGGTACGGCGTAACGACGAGCAGGACCTGTACGACGAGCATGAGGAACGGGCACGGCGGATGGACATACTCCAACGTGCCGAGAACGAGTTCGACCCGATCCCGTTCGACGCCGAGGCGGCGCGGGTCTACGGCCGACTGTCCGCGGCCGTCATCGCCGCGGCCCGCAAGCCACGTCGCCGGACCGCGGACCTGATGATCGCCGCCACGGCGGTCGCGGAGGACCTTCCACTGTTCACCACCAACCCCGGCGACTACACCGGCCTGGAAAGACTTTTGCGCGTCGTCCCGGTCACGAGGCCGCCATTGCCCCACGAGAAAAAGCCCTGACTCAGCCAGAGGCTGGCAAGATTGCTGCCGTTGGCGTCGACGGCGAACGTTTTCGGATGTCGCAGGCTGCCCCCGACCTGGCCAGCGGATCCGGGATGCCTACGCGGAACTCGCCACGGTGCGGAAACTCGCCGACGGGCTTGGAAACGGCGGCGACCGTGGAAATGTGCTCGTGCCGCTACTGTCGGCCCACAAGATCGTCATCCGAAGGCCGGGTCACGTCACATCCCCACGGTGTCCGTTGTGCGCTCGAATGCATCCGGTGCATAAGGCATGTCGCAGCGAGCCCAAGCTGGACTAGCCTCACATGCCAAGCACGTTGTGCCACCAAAAGGATGCTTTCAGCAAAGCATAGCGACCTGTGGTCCGCGGTCGTGGTCGTGGTCGTAACGCCACATCGGGTGCCAGAGATCTTCGCGGGACGACACCAGACGGACAGCCACGAATGTGGGACGGGCGGGAGCAGAGCCGGGTCGGGCACGTGCCACCTCACGAGGGTTCGGCAGGGTCGGCGTCGCCACCGGGAGACAAGTAGAGATCATGGAACTCGTCCGGGAGTACGCCGACCCGGGCCGCGGCTGCCTCCATCGAGCCGCTCGACCTGACGACCTGCTGGGCGAGGTGGCGCACGAGCCCAGGAGGTTCGCGGGGTAGCTCGGCGGGTTCGAGGGTGCGGTAGCCGAGCGCGGACATCTCGATCATGAGCTGGCGGTACTGCCAGTCGCTGAGCGCGCCGAGTGTGACAGCGCGGCGCGCGAGTGCGGCCATCGATGCCCCCCGATAAGGCTTCAACTCGATGAGGCGCTGCAGATCGACGCTCCCGGTGAAACTGCCGCGGAGCTCGTCCGCGGGCAGGAGGAGCTCGGAGGCGAACTCGTCCGCCTCCTGCTCGATCTCCTGGCCTCCACCAGCTCCGCCGTGGAGGAAGACGTGGCCGATCTCGTGCGCGAGGCTGAACCGAAAACGATCAGTCGGCGCCTTCAGGTCGATGAGGAATAGTGGCGGCTCGTCGCCGGTCCACTGGTCACCGCGTCCAGGCCGTCCGCGTCCAGGTCGCGTGCGACCACGAGACCCCCGGCTGCCTCGACCGCTCCCACCAACACGTCGATCGGCCCCGGCGGCAGGTCCCATTCCTTACGCACCTGCTGGGCGATCTCCGCAGGAATGTCCATAGGCCCGCGTTCCACCCGGTAGAAGCGGTTCGGCGTCGACCCGACGGCGGCCTGCAGGGCGCGCAGCTGGCTTCGCGTGAACATCAACTCGGCGTGCACGCGGCGGAGAGCCTTCGCGCCCAGGGACGCCTTCCGGCGGTGATAGACGATCCGGACCTCCTTGACGATCACCACGGCCAGCACCTCTATAATCACTTTCTGTGATGGCGAATCTCGGGACGAGTGCGATGCCGAGGGTGTCAGACGGCTAACAGAGGGCAGTCACCTAGTGGAGGTCGACATGTCGGGATGGCCGCGCTGCATGGGACCAACAAGCGAGGTGGACGCGCCAAGTGAGGCGCTGCTCGATCTGCTCGACCTGCTTCGGCGGCGGGTGGGGATGGAGTTGGCCTGGCTCGGCCGCCTGGACAAGGAGCTTCTGATCCTGCAGGTGACCTGCGGCAACGCCCGCCGGTTCGGCCTGCAACCGGGAAGCAGCATCCGCCGCGAGGACGGGCTGTTCGGGAAGGTGTTGACCGGCGAACTACCCGAACTGATCCCGGACACCCGAGCCGACCGGCGCACCGCCGGGACCTCTCCGGTCCGCGAACTCGGTATCGGCGCCTACGCCGCGACACAGGTCCGCGACGCCGACGGCGTCACCTTCGGCCTGCTCGGATGCGTGCACGGGCAGGCCCAACCCGCCCTGGGCCCCCGCGACCTTCGGCTGCTCTGCCTGCTCGCGGACTTCCTCACCGAATACGTCTCCGACCTGCGCAGGATCTGGGAGATCCGCAGCCGGCTCTGGCGCCGCATCCACGACCTGATCAACGCCGGTGGCCCGGCGATCCACTTCCAGCCCATCGTCGACCTCACGTCGACGAAGACGGTCGCCGTCGAGGCGCTGTCACGTCTGCCCGGCGCCCAGGGACAGCCGGGAACGCTGTTCAAGGACGCGACGGCGGTCGGCCTCGGCCCCGAGCTGGAGATATCCGCGATCCACCGGGCGCTGTCCGCGCTTCCCCACCTGCCCACCGACGTCCGCCTGGCCGTCAACGCCTCCCCGACGACCGTCGCAAGCGGACTGGTGGACATCCTCCTGGAGACAGGATGCGCGGATCGCCTGGCCGTCGAGATCACCGAACACGAGGAGATAGACGCCGATTCGGCCCTTATGGACGCTGTCGCCGCGCTGCGCGCACACGGGGTCCTCATCGTGATCGACGACATCGGCACGGGCTACGCCGGCCTCGACCTCCTTCTCCACCTTCGACCCGACGTGATCAAACTGGACGGCTACATCGTGCGCGGCATGGGAACCGACCCCGCACACCGAGCGGTGGCCGCAGGAGTCACCAGCATCGCCAAAGACATGGCAAGCCTCGTCGTCGCGGAAGGCATCGAAACATCCTCCGATCTGGCCGCAGCGCGTGCCGCCGGCATCAACTACGGACAGGGATACCTTCTCGGCCGCCCCACACCAAACCTGCGCACCGCATACGAAAACCGGGCCGCCCCGCCGACCGAACGGCATCCTGGCGCACTCGACCCCCTGGTCCGCGCCGCCGCCGAACACCACACCCGCATCACCACCGACCTCGTACCGCAGAACGACACCTAGCCAACCGCCGCCCGGCAGCTGGGCCGCCGCGGGCCTCAGCCGCCGGCGCACGGCGCCAGTCGGATCATCAGCCACCTCGCAGCCGGCCCGGCTTCACTTCTGGATGGACATCCGGTAGCATGATCTGGCCTGCTTCGCGAGGCAGGTACGCGAGGGGCCTTGCGCCTCTCAGCCGGCTCCACCCGCCCGCGACCAGGCGTCCCGGAGCTGCTTACATCCGGGGCCTCGCGCCTCGCGGAACTTCGGTTACTCGCAGGGACCAGGCGTCCCAGCGCACGCGAGGCCCCGCGCCTCGCCGATTATCAGCCGGGACCAGGTGTCCCGCATCGCGATCTTTCCGCCGGGAGACTCCCACCCCGCAAGGGGAGAAGATTCACGGCGGTGCCGCTCGGCCGGTCCGAGCCAGTGCTTATCTTGCGCCTCCGGGCGCCTCTATGCCGCTGGTCTCCCCGGCCCAACGGCTCAGCACACGGCTTGGGGACGAGCACAGGACGTGTGCACCCCGCACGACACGGCACGGCCCATCCATCGGTACTCCTAGCGAGCGCCGAGCCTCTGCCGGGGAAGGCACGGCGCGGTGCAGGAGCACCCATGAGCCACACCGACCTGTTCGCCTACACAGCCCTCGGCCTGACCCTGATGTTCAGCATGGCCGCCAGCATCGGCGCGATCGCCACCCTCCTACAGTGGATCAAGGATAGCGCCGCGCCACCCCCGACCCGCAGCCCTACCCCCACCCCCTCCAAGATCATCGCACTTCGCGCCGGGGCGGTCGCCTTCGCGGCCACCCTGACGGCCGAGACCGCGATCACCGGCGTCATCGCAGCCTTCTGGGCCCTGTACCAGTGACCCAAGCCCAGTAGACACCGACCCGCCCACCCTCCGGTCGCTCAGGCGACCGGAGGGCGGTTCAGTTAGGCGAACCCTCGGGAGTCGAGGACGAATTGACGGCTCCCGAGCTCACCCAGGTCGATCGTGGCGATGTGCCACGCATGGACCCAGACAAAGAGAAGCCCCGACCTGGACCGACCGGGGCTCTCGTGGTCGCCGGTCAGCCGGCCGTCGGCACCGCCGCGGTCTCCTCGACGACGGCGAACAGGCCACCCTCAACATCGCGCCAGTCGTTGACGGGGCGGACGCCGAGGGTCGCGAGCAGCTTGCCGGCGGCCTCGCTGAGGGCGGGGAGGTCAGCGGCGTCGAGGCGGCCGACGACGGTGCCTTCCGTGTCAGCCTCACCACGGACGATCCGGACGTCGAGGGTGCCAGCGTCGACGTACGCGTAGGTGTTCGTGTCGGTCAAGGGAGCCTCCTTGGGACATGGGAGAGATCGGTTCGATTCGTGCGAGGCCAGCCTTACGCAGCGACGCGAACCCGAGCCACGCGCCTCCCGAGGCGTCAGGCCGCGCGGGCATATGGCGTGTCGTGGTCGTCCCGCGAGGCCAATCCCAAACCGATGGCGGCCAAATCTGGTTTGTCCGCAGCTGCGGATGCCCTCCGCGGTAGATGTCGTGGGGTGCCCCTCCGCGGCCGGATGATGTGCGGGCCAGCCCGGTTGCGAACTGCTGGTCCGTGCCTCTGAAGTGGTACTGCTGGCCAAGGCGCTCGGCAAGACGTCGTTCACCCTGGCCGCCGTCGACGTCCCCCGGCCCACCTCGCTGCCGAGGTCGCCGAGAACGCCGCCACCGGCACAGGCATCACGTTCAAGCAGACGTACTTCCCTTTGACCACCACGGACTACAGCTCGGTCGCCGCGCAGATCGTCTCGTCGCGGACCGCGGCGCTGGAGTTCCTGGTCGCGCAGCCCGCGCAGTTCCTCACGGCGCTGACGGCGGCCGGGTTCGACCCCCAGAAGACCGCGCTCATCAACGTCCAGGGCATCCTGACGCCCACCCAGAAGCAGACGCTGGCCAAGACCCTGGAGGGCTCCTACGAGGTCGGCGGCGTCATCCCGGCGTCGGTGACGAGCAACCCCGGCATCCAGCAGATGCAGGCCGACTACCAGGCCGCTGGGAAGTCCTTCTCGCCGCTGCTGCCGGCATACGCGGTCCAGGAGTGGTCCGCGATCAAGGCACTGGCCGTCGCGCTGAAGCCCCTCAGCAGGTCGGCACTGGGCTCGCTGACCTCGACGTCGCTGCTGCAGGCGGTCATCTCGCACGGCGAGTACGACCTTCCGACGGTCGCTCCGTTCAACTTCCAGAAGTCGCCGTTCCCCGCGTCCTCGGTCCTGGGGCAATGCCGTGAAGCTTAGTTGGATCTTGATGGGTTGATCTTCGCGGTTTCTTGCTGGCGGGTTGGCTGCGGCGTGGCGGCGTGGCCCCGGTGCCGCTGGGTGGTTTGGTCACGGTTCGTGGCTTC
>Ga0207711_10000514_pt1 | contig 39755 bp, 30 predicted proteins | sample KBSS34metaG_FD_184401 | JGI IMG/M metagenome (GOLD analysis project Ga0207711, IMG submission 184401) | Switchgrass rhizosphere microbial communities from Kellogg Biological Station, Michigan, USA - KBS S3-4 metaG (SPAdes) (version 2) | ecosystem: Host-associated > Plants > Roots > Rhizosphere... | reverse complement strand
CGCGCGGCTACACCGGCCGCTCGAAAATAATCAAATTTGAAGGCTGCTACCACGGCCATGGTGACAGCTTGCTGGTCAAGGCCGGTTCGGGCGCGCTGACGTTCGGACAACCGTCGTCGGCCGGCGTCCCGGCATCGATCGCCGGCGAGACGCTCGTGCTGACGTACAACGATCTGGACGACGTGGCGCGCGCCTTTGCCGAGCACCCCGATGCGATCGCCGGCATTATCGTCGAGCCGGTCGCAGGCAACATGAACCTGATCGCGCCGAAGCCGGGATTCCTGGCGGGCCTGCGCGAGATCTGCGACCGGCACGGCGCGGTGCTGATCTTCGACGAAGTGATGACCGGTTTTCGCCTGCACCTGCAAGGCGCGCAGGGCCTCTATGGCGTAGCGCCCGACCTGACGACGCTGGGCAAGGTGATCGGCGGCGGCATGCCGGTCGGCGCATTCGGCGGAAAGCGCGCGATCATGGAAAAGATTGCGCCGCTCGGCCCCGTTTATCAGGCCGGCACATTGTCGGGAAACCCGGTAGCCGTCGCCGCCGGACTCGCGACGCTGAAGGCGATCCAGTCGCCGGGATTTCACCAGCGGCTGGCAGAGCGTACCCGGGCGCTGACCGATGGCCTCACCGCGGCGGCGGCAAAAGCGGGCGTCGCGTTTTCCGCGCAGTCGATCGGCGGGATGTTCGGCATTTATTTTTCGGCGACCGTGCCCGATTCGTTCGCGGCGGTGATGGCGTGCGACAAGGAAGCATTCAATCGTTTTTTTCATCGCATGCTCGATGCCGGCGTCTACCTGGCGCCGTCGGCGTTCGAGGCAGGCTTCGTATCCGCCGCGCACACCCGCGCCGACATCGACGCCACCGTCGAGCTCGCCTGGTAAACGCAGACTGCGCTCCGGCCGAGCGCCTTCTGAAGGCGACGGCCGGGACGCGTCAGCCCGCCGGCAGGGCAATGTCAGCCGGCGTCCTACAATGACGCTGCGTTGCGCGGACAATAAATACGGCCGCGCACCGACAGACGCGCCTGGCGTGCTACCGTAGCCTTCGCGTCTGGGGGAAAAGTCGGCTCGGCCGGCGCGCGAATCAAAAAACCATGATCAAGGTCCGCAAGGGACAGGCGCCGCCGCCGCATTCGCGCGTCGAGTTCGGCAAGCGGTTCCGCTCGGCCTACTTCGACCCTGCGTTCCGGGGCGAACAAGCCGCGCTCGACCGTGTCGAGGCGATTGCGTGGAACGGGTACCACGAAGATCGCAAGGCGCCGGTCACGCGCAAGGCAGGCCCGGGGTTCGCCGATCCGGATTACGACATCTCGGTCGAGTGGCTGGAGACGCGCGAGCGCGTGCGGGCCGCAGCCGCCAAACAAACCGATCCCGATACGGCGTCGCGTGTTCTTCTGATTTGCGGCGCGCCGCGAAACGACGGCTCGTGTCCCGGCGAAATGTCGAAGACCTACAGGCTGACAAAACTCGCGGGCGAGACGCTCTCCAAAGCGGGCATCGAAACGGATCTGCTCGATCTGAGCCTGATCACGTCGGATTACCGCCGGCACATCCATCCATGCAAGGGTTGCGTATCGACGGCAATGCCGCTGTGCCATTGGCCCTGCAGTTGCTATCCGAACCACGCGTTCGGCCAGACCAACGACTGGATGGCGGAGATCTACGAACGGTGGACGGCGGCGCACGGCGTGCTGATTGTGACGCCGGTGCACTGGTACCAGGTCCCCAGCGTCCTCAAGCTGATGATCGACCGGCTGGTCTGCGCCGACGGCGGCAATCCCGACGTCACGTCGACCGCGGGCAAGAATGTCGACAAGGCCAAGGCGCTCGAAATGGCGGGATGGCCGTACCCGAAGCACTTGGCCGGGCGCGCATACGGGCTGGTCGTCCATGGCGACGTCGCGGGCATCGAGGGCGTGCGACGCGCGCTGTCCGATTGGCTCGACTGGATGGGCCTGATCGATGCGGGGCCGAAAGCGCGGCTCGATCGCTTCATCGGCTATTACGAGCCGTACGCGACCAGCCACGAAGCGCTGGACCGCGACGAAGCGGTCCAGGACGAAGTGCGCAATGTCGCACAGGCGCTGGTCGAAGCCGTCGGCGAATTGCGCGCGGGACGTCTTTCCGCGCCGGGCGCCGACCTCGCTGCCCCGCGACCGAAATAGAAGAGCTCCGACCGTCGCCGGATCAGTCGATTCGCATCGTCTTGTGATTGGCCCCGCCGGCGCAATATGCAGTGAACGTTGAACGCAGTCACACGAGGAAACCATGGCCCTGACCGCACTGCTTCCGCAAGCCGAACGCGCCTTCGCCGCCGACGTTCGTGCCGGCCTGATGCGCAGCCCGCAGAAGGAGCTTTCCTCGCGGTATCTGTATGACACGATAGGGTCGGGGCTGTTCGAGGTCATCACGGCACTGCCCGAATACGGGGTGACTCGCGCCGAGGAGCGGATCGTACGCAGCCACGCTGCCGAGATGGTTTCCCGCCTTCCGGCGCACGGGCTGGTCGCCGAGCTGGGCAGCGGCAGCGGACGCAAGACGCGCTGGCTGCTCGAAGCGATCGGCCGGCGACATCCGGTGACTTACTGCCCGGTCGATATCTCGCCGAGCGCGCTTGCGCTGTGCCGGCACGAGCTGGCCGACATTCCGGGCGTGCGCGTCGTCGGCTATGAGCGCGATTATCTCGACGGCTTGCGGCAGATCGTGTCCGAGCGCAAGGGCGCGATGCCGCTGCTGGTACTGTTCCTCGGCAGCACCATCGGCAATTTCCGCCGGCTCGCGGCGACGCGATTCATGCGCGAAGTCCGCGCACTGCTGCAACCGGGCGACGCATTTCTGCTCGGCGTCGATCTGATCAAGCCGGAACACCAGCTGCTCCCAGCGTACGACGATGCGCTGGGCGTCACCGCGGCGTTCAATCTCAACTTGCTGGCGCGTATCAACCGCGAGCTTGGCGGTCAGTTCGACCTGCGCCGCTTTGCTCACGAAGCGCGCTTCGATGCCGACACGCGCAGTGTCGACATGCACCTCCGATCGCTCGACGACCAGCAGGTCAGCATTCCGGGCGCGGACCTCGTGATCCGGTTCGAGCGCAATGAGACCATCTGGACCGAGAGCAGCCACAAGTATCTGGCCGAGGAGGTCGCGGCGATGGGCGAAATCGCCGGATTTCGCTGCGACGGACAATGGATCGATCGCATCTGGCCGTTTGCCGACACCTTGTTCGGCATCGCGTGATCGAGAGCTGCGACGATGGCTAAGCCAACGACTGCGAACACTGGCCCACTGAAGGGCATGCGGGTCGCGATTCTGGCGACCGACGGCTTCGAGCAGTCCGAGCTTCTCGAGCCGCGCAAAGCGCTCGAGGCGGCCGGGGCCGCGACCGTCTTGATCGCCCCGAAGGCGGGATCGATCGCCGGATGGCGCCATGGCGCATGGGGTCAGAGCGTGCCGGTCGACCTGACGCTCGACAAGACCCAGGCCGACGACTATGACGCGCTGATGCTGCCGGGCGGTGTAATGAATCCGGATCGGCTGCGGACCAATAAAGCGGCGGTCGCGTTTGTCCGCGCGTTTTTCGACAGCGAAAAACCGGTCGCCGCGATCTGTCATGCGCCGATCATGCTGATCGAGGCCGATGTGCTGCACGATCGCAAGTTGACCTCGTGGCCGTCGCTGCAAACCGACATTCGCAATGCCGGAGGGCAGTGGATCGACGAGGAAGTCGTCGTCGACCGCTGGCTGGTCACCAGCCGCAAGCCCGAGGACATCCCGGCGTTCAACCGGCAAATGATCGAGACGATCGCCGAGGGCGCGCCGAGCGCGCGCATGGACCGCGGCAGCGTCGAGGCATGAGCGGTCAAGCCGCGGCTGCGCGCCGGAGGCCGGGAACCAACCCGCTGGAAATCTTGCGCCACCCCGGCAGCTTCGTGACGTGCGTGCTCAAGGGGTTCCGCGCCAACCAGGGCCTTCTGCTGGCCGGGGCGGTTGCGTATTACACGCTGCTGTCGATGATTCCGCTGCTGATCCTCATGCTGATCGCGCTGTCGAATTTCATCGACGAGGCCCGGCTGTTCGCGACGCTGTCCGAATACCTGCAGTTCGTCGTTCCCGGCCAGGCCGACGCGCTGGTTAACGAGCTGCGCCATTTTCTTCGCAATCGCAGTGAAGTCGGCGGCGTTCTATTGGTCACGATGATCCTATTCAGCGCGCTTGCCTTCACCGTGCTGGAAAATGCGATGTCGGTGATTTTCATCCACCGGGTCGCCGTGCGACGCCGGCGATTCATCGTGTCGGCACTGCTGCCGTATCTGTTCATGTTCTTTCTGGCGATCGGTATGGTCGTCGTCACCGTCGTTGCGGGCAAGCTGGCCGTCCTCGCAACCCGCGACATCACGGTGTTCGGGGTTCCGCATTCGCTCGGGGATCTGTCGGGATATCTCTTGTACCTGCTCGGCGTCGTCGGCGAAATTCTGATGCTCACGGCGATCTATCTGGTGATGCCGGTCGGCCGCCTTTCGTTCCGGCACGCGTTCGTCGGCGGCATCAGTGCGGGATTGCTCTGGGAGATCACGCGTCACATCCTCGTCTGGTATTACGGGACAATATCCCAGGTGCGCCTGTTGTACGGATCGTTAGCGACCGCGATCACGGTGATGCTCAGCGTCGAGATCGCCGCGATCGTGCTGCTCCTGGGCGCGCAGGTGATCGCCGAATACGAGCGAATCGGACGGGAGCGGGCCGAGACGCCTCCGAAGCCGATGGACCTGAAGGAGCCGTCGAGCGGGACGCCTGCCGGCTGACGCCGGCGTCGCGAAACGGCGGGCGCGATGGACCTGGTTGTCGTTCAGCCGGAGGGTCTCTACTGCCCGCAGGGCGATTTCTACATCGATCCGTGGCGTCCGGTGGCGCGCGCGGTAATCACCCACGCGCACGGCGACCATGCGCGCCCCGGTCACGCTCACTATCTCGCCGCGCAAGCCTCGGAGCGTGTGCTCAAGGCGCGGCTGGGAGAGATCACGCTGCAGACGCTGTCCTACGGCGACAGCGTCGTGCAAAACGACGTGACGGTCTCGCTCCATCCGGCCGGGCATGTGCTGGGATCGGCGCAGGTGCGGCTCGAGCATCGCGGCGAAGTCTGGGTCATATCGGGCGATTACAAGCTTGAAGCGGAAGCGACGTGCGCGCCGTTCGAGCCGCTGCGCTGCCATACGTTCGTCAGCGAATCGACGTTCGGCCTGCCGATCTACCGCTGGCGGCCGCAGGCGGAGATTCTGCTCGACATCGCCGCCTGGTGGCGGCGCAACGCCCAGGCGCAGCGCGCCAGCGTGCTGTTCTGCTATGCGTTCGGCAAGGCGCAACGGATTCTTGCCGGGCTTCGCGCGGCCGATGCGCTCGATATCGGCAAGCTGATCTGCCACGGCGCCATCGAGCCGCTGAACCGTGCCTACCGCGAGAGCGGCGTCGACCTGCCGCCGACGCATAACGTCGGCGACGTCTCCAAGGCAGACATTTCCAGCGCGCTGATCCTGGCGCCGCCTTCGGCCGGCGGCACGCCATGGATGCGGCGCTTCGGTAACTTCAGCGACGGTTTCGCGTCCGGCTGGATGCAGCTGCGCGGCGCGCGGCGTCGCCGTTCGCTCGACCGCGGCTTCGTGCTGTCCGACCACGCCGATTGGCCTGGCCTCAACGCCGCGATCGCGGCAACCGGCGCATCGCGCGTCATCATCACGCACGGCCAGATCGCGGTGATGGTGCGCTGGCTGCAGCAGCAGGGCTTCGATGCGCGTGCCTTTGCCACCGAATTCGAAGATGACGGCGGCGACGAGGAGGCACAGCCCCCGGAAGCAGCCGCGCAGGCCGAGGCGGTCGAATCGGCCGAATGAGCGGCGCGACGTTCCGGCGCGCGAGACGCGACAGCGACCGGGTCGCCTGATGGAAGCCTTCGCCCGACTCTACGCCGAGCTCGACGCGACGACGTCGACCCATGCCAAGCTCGACGCACTCAAGCGCTATTTCGCCGTTGCAGCACCCGCCGATGCGGCATGGGCCGCCTATTTTCTGGCCGGAGGCCGCCCGCGGCAGGCGGTGCCCGCGCGGGTGCTCCGCCAGATGGCCATCGAGCGTGCCGGCATCGACGACTGGCTGTTCGAGGAATGCTATCAGGCGGTCGGCGACCTGGCCGAGACGATCGCGCATGTGCTGCCGCCACCGCGAACCAAGAGCAGCGCCGGGCTGGCCGAATGGATCGAGCAGCGATTGCTGCCTCTGCGCGGCATGCCACCGGACGAAATCGGCGAGCGCCTCGCCGGCTACTGGGACGAGCTCGACTGGTCGGGGCGATTCCTGCTGACCAAGCTGATCGGCGGTGGATTCCGCGTCGGCGTGTCGCGGCTTTCGGTGATCCGCGCCCTCGCCGAAGTCGCTGGCGTCGAGCCGAAGGCGGTCGCGCAGCGCATCGTCGGCTATACCGGCATCGCGGCGATCCCCAGCGCGGCAAGTTTTTCCGCGCTGATCGCTTCCGGACCGGATGGCGTCTCCGATGCCGGCCAGCCGTACCCTTTTTTTCTGGCGCACCAGCTGAACGATGCGCCGGATACGCTCGGGCCGGTCGACCAATGGATGGTCGAATGGAAATGGGATGGCATCCGCGGACAGCTGGTCAAGCGCGCAGGCGCCATCTGGCTCTGGTCGCGCGGCGAGGAGCTGGTGACCGAGCGCTTTCCGGAATTCCACGCGCTCCAGGCGCGGATTCCCGACGGGACAGTCATCGACGGCGAGATCGTCGTGTGGAAGGATGGCCGCGTTCGACCGTTTGCCGCACTGCAGACCCGCATCGGAAGGAAATCGCTGCCGGCGAAAATCCTGGCCGAGGCGCCGGCCGCGATGCTCGCCTACGATTTGCTGGAAGAGAACGGCGCCGATTTGCGCATGCTGCCGCAGCACGAGCGCCGCGCGCGGCTCGAGCTTCTCGTGCCTTCCATCGGCGACGAGCATCTGCAGATCTCGCCGCTGGTGTCGCTGCCGACGTGGGACGCCTATGCCCGACTGCGCGCCGAGTCGCGATCGCGCGGCGTCGAAGGATTCATGCTCAAGCGGCGCGACGCGCGGTACGGCGTCGGCCGGACCAAAGAATCCGGGACCTGGTGGAAATGGAAGATCGACCCGATGACGATCGACGCCGTGCTGATCTATGCGCAGCGCGGGCACGGGCGCCGCGCGAGCCTCTATACCGATTACACTTTCGCGGTCTGGTCCGAAGAGGCAGAGGGCGGCAGACGGCTGATACCGTTCGCCAAGGCGTACTCGGGCTTGAGCGACGAAGAGATCAAAGAGGTCGACGCGATCATCCGCAAGACGACGATCGAGAAATTCGGACCGGTGCGCAGCGTCACGCCGACACTGGTGTTCGAGCTCGGTTTCGAAGGCATCGCGCGGTCGCCGCGCCACAAGTCGGGCATCGCGGTGCGCTTTCCGCGAATCCTGCGCCGGCGCATCGACAAGCCCGTCGACGAGGCCGACACGCTCGACAATCTCAATGCGTTGCTGCGGTCGTAGCGGTCGCCCGTGCGCCAAGCGAAGGTATAGTAACGGCTTTTTCGCGGCGCCGGCCCTGGCCGAGCGCACGCCTTGGCCGCTGACGTTATCGGCCGGAACGACGGGAGGTATCGACGGTGGCGGGTCGCAACGAGCCATGTCCCTGCGGCAGCGGCAAGCGCTACAAGGATTGCCACGGCAGCCTGGGGGCGCAAGCCAGGGTTGGATTCGTCATCGCGGGAACGCAAAAAGGCGGCACGTCCGCGCTCGCGTCGTATCTGTTCGAGCACCCCGAGATCGCCATGCCGACCGTCAAGGAAGTGCATTTCTTCGACAACGAGGACAACTTCCAATCCGCGCCGGTCGACTACGCTCGCTATCACGCCTATTTCAAGCCGGCGGAACGCAGAAAAGTTCTCTGCGACGCGACGCCGATCTACATGTACTGGGATGCCGCGCCGCCGCGCATCTGGCAATACAATCCGGCGATGAAGCTCGTCCTGCTGCTGCGCAATCCGATAACGCGCGCCTATTCGCAGTGGAACATGGAACGCGAGCGCGGCAGCGATCCGTTGCCGTTCGAGCAGGCGATCCGCACCGAGGCTGAGCGCTGCCGCGAGGCGCTGCCCCTGCAGCATCGCCTCTACTCGTACGTCGACCGCGGCTTCTACAGCGACCAGTTGCGCCGGATCTGGCGCTATTTCCCGGTCGAGCAAACGCTGGTGCTCAAAAGCGAGGAGTTGCAGCATGCGCCCGAGGCTGCGCTGGCGCGCATCACCGATTTTCTCGGCATCGCCCGGTTCGCCGCGGTCGCGCCGCGCAGCGTGCATGCGCGGCCTTATCAGGGGCCGATGAGCGCCGAGGCGCGGCGCTACCTCTGCGATGTCTTCGAGTTCGAGATCAGGAATCTCGAGCGCACATTCGGATGGAATTGCGCCAAATGGCTTGAGGCAGGAGCTTAAAGCCGATGAGCGTGCGCAAGGACCTCGCCGACTATGGGGAAGCCACGAGGAAGCCGATCGATCGCGGCGCCGCAGCATCCAGGCCTGACAAGGTCGGTTTTGTCATCGCAGGTACGCAGAAAGGAGGCACGACTGCGCTTGCTTCGTATCTGTACGAGCACCCCGAGATCTGCGTTGCCGGCGCCAAGGAGGTCCATTTTTTCGACACCGACTCGCTGTTTCGCGCAGGTACCGTGCCTGACTATGCCGCCTATCACGCCCGTTTCCACCCCGCGGGCCGCGAGCGGATTCTAGGCGATGCGACGCCGATCTACATGTATTGGGAGCCCGCGCCGCAGCGCATCTGGCAATACAACCCCGCGATGAAGCTCATCGTCATCCTGCGCGATCCGGCGGCGCGCGCCTTTTCGCATTGGAACATGCAGCGGACCAAGAACCTGGATTCGCTGCCGTTCTTCGAGGCTCTCAAAGCGGAAAGGGAGCGTTGCCGGGCGGCTCTCCCGTCGCAACACCCGCTCTGGTCTTATGTCGATCGCGGCTTCTACTGTGGGCAGCTGCGACGGATCTGGCGCTATTTCCCGGTCGAGCAGACTCTGATCCTCAAGAGTGAAGAGCTGCGGACCGCGCCGGAACACCTGCTCGCGAGCATCGCCGCATTTCTGGGAATCGAATCTTTCGGGCCGGTCGAGCGCCGCGAAGTCTACGCGCGGGACTATGACGAGCCAATGCCCGACGAAGCGCGCAATTACCTCCGAGATATTTTCGAATACGAAATCCGGTCGCTGGAGCGAATGCTCGGCTGGGATTGCTCGGACTGGCTGGCGTAGGCGCGCCCGCTAAGCCTTGGTCGCCGGGGGTTTGCGCCGATCGACCGGTGCGGCGAGACGAAGCTTGTGCAGATGCTGCTCGGGCTGCGATCCGTCGGGCATCTTGCCGACGAAATAGAATCGCTGCCACGCCTGCTTCAATGTCTGCGCGTCATTGTCGTTGAACTTCTTCATGAACTCGTCACGGCGCTCCTTCCAGGCAAACGTCTGCGCCTTGAGCTCCGGATCGTCGTCGAGATTCATGATTTCCGGCTCGAACGTCTGCAGCGCACCGTGCGGCACCGGAAAGAGCATGCAGATGGGCTCGTCCTTGTCGAAGCGCACGGTGCCCGGACGCGTCAGCTGCCAGTTCATCGTGAACGGATAAGGCAGCCAATCGGTTTCGATCACCCCCGTCAGCGGCGCGATGCCGTCCTTGCCGCCGTTCAGCGGTCCGGTTGCGAACAGATCCCAGCCCGGCTCGGTGCGAAACAGGTACGACAGGTGAAAGGTGACGATGCCGTAGGCGAAATGCGTGACCGCAAAATCGGCGAGCCGCGGATAACCGTCATTGGCCGTCAGTTTCAGGTCGCGTGCGTGAATGCCGCCCGACCACGTCGCGCTGAACGCGCACGGCGAGAGCACTTCCCAGCCATGGCTGTTGGCGATGTTGAGCGGCAGACAGCGATAGGCATGGTTGTCAGCGATCCGGTCCATCCACGGCCGGGTCAGCGGCGCGGGCCGGATGGTCAACGGATCGGGTCTGAGCGCATAACAGCTGAGCTTCATCGAAGTCGGCAGGCAACCGTCGGGGGAAGGCGACATTCTACTCGGCGCACGTCGTCCGACGGCGACAGTCGGTGCTGACAAACGGCTGCAAACCATTGATTCGACCGGCTTCGCCGACTTCTGCCCTCGCTCGACATGCTATGATCGCGCGTTGATTTTTATGCGGCGGCAGGCGTGAACGCACCCGAAAGAAAGCGACTCGGCGAGATCCTGATCGAGCGCGGCAAGCTGGATGCCGCCGGCTTGGACCGCGCCTTGCGCATCCAGAGCGACTCCGGCGAGAAGCTCGGCGTGCTGCTGGTCACGATCGGCGTGGTCGCCCAGCGCGACGTGTGCGAGGCGCTGGCCAATCAGCTTGGATTACCGCTGGTCGAGGCGGCCAGCTACCCCGAGCTTCCTATCCTCGAGGAGCGCGTGTCGGCGCGATTCCTGCGCGAATCGCGCGCGCTTCCGCTCGCCGAAGACGAAACCGAGCTGGCGCTGGCGATGGCCGACCCGACCGACGAGTACACGGTCAACGCGTTCGAGATGGTCACCGGGCGCAAGGTGCGACCGCAGGTCGCGATTCCGATGGAGCTCGAGGCGGCGCTAGAGCGGCTGTATGGTGCGGGCAAAACGGCGCTCGGCCAGATCCTGGGCGATGTCGAGCAGCGCGACGATCTTGCCTTCGATGCCGACGTCCAGCAACTGAAGGACCTCGCCTCCGAGGCGCCGGTGATACGCATGGTGTCGCTGATCATCACCAATGCGCTCGACACGCGAGCGTCGGACATCCACATCGAGCCGTTCGAGAACCGGCTGATCGTGCGCTACCGGATCGACGGCGTGCTGCATGAGGTCGAGTCGCCGCCGCGTCGCCTTTCCGCAGCGGTGATCTCTCGCATCAAGATCATGGCGAATCTCGACATCGCCGAGCGGCGTCTGCCGCAGGATGGGCGCATCCGGCTGCGCGTGCAGGGCAAGGAGATCGACCTGCGCGTGTCGACGGTGCCGACGATGCACGGCGAGTCCGTAGTGATGCGTATCCTCGACAAGGGCGGCGTCGCGCTCGACTTCAAGCGGCTCGGCTTCGAGGAAGACACGCTGAAGAAATTCCTCAACGTGCTGATGGAACCGCACGGCATCCTGCTCGTCACCGGGCCGACCGGCAGCGGAAAGACGACGACGCTGTATACGGCGCTCGATCGCCTGAACCAGCCCGACGTCAAGATACTCACCGTCGAGGACCCGGTCGAATACCAGATGGCCGGGATCAACCAGATCCAGGTCAAACCGCAGATCGATCTGACGTTCGCCAATGCGCTGCGGTCGATCGTGCGGCAGGATCCTGACGTCATCATGATAGGCGAGATCCGCGACCTCGAAACCGCGCAAATCGCAGTGCAGTCGGCTCTGACCGGTCACCTGGTGCTATCGACCGTTCACACCAACGATGCCGCGAGCACCGTCAACCGCCTGCTGGACATGGGCGTTGAGGACTATCTGCTGACATCGACGGTGATCGGCATCCTGGCGCAGCGACTGGTCCGGACGCTGTGCCCGGCGTGCAAGACCTCGTACACGGCGCTGCCGGAGGTCGTCGCCGAGCTGGGCCTGCACAAGTTCGCGCCGCCGGGCGACATCACGCTATATCACGCCAAGGGGTGCAAGGAGTGCGCGCAAACGGGATTCATCGGACGGATCAGCATCATGGAAATGCTGCCCATGAGCGATCCGCTGCGCACGCACATCATGCGCCACGCCAATTCGGCGGAGCTTCGCACCGAGGCGATCAGGGAAGGCATGGTTACGATGTACGAGGACGGCATGCGCAAGGCGCTCAACGGCTCGACGACGTTCGAAGAGGTTCTTCGCGTCACGCGCGAAAACTAGTGTCGGGTTGCGGCAACATGGTCTCGTGCTTACGGTGGCGGCTGCACACGGCCGCGGTCCGCTGATGGCGCTGTACAAATACCGGGCGGTCAATGCCGCCGGCGACGTCGCCGCCGGCGAGCTGGAAGCGGCCAACGAGTCGGAGATCGTCGGCCGGCTGCGCGACCAGGGATTGATGCCGATGCGGGTCGAGGCCGCGATCGGCGGCAAGATGGCCGGTACTGCGCCGAAGTCGAAACGCCGGCGCTGGTTCGCAGCGCGGCGCGTTACGCGCGACAATCTGCTGTCGATCACCCGCGAGCTTGCGACCTTGCTTCGCGCGGGGCTGCCGCTCGATCGCGCACTCGAAGTGCTGATCGGCCTGGCGCCGACCCCCCCGGTGGCGAGCCTGCTGCAGACGATCCGCGACGACGTCCGCGGCGGCAAGGCACTGTCGCAGGCGCTCGACGCGCATCGCACGGTGTTCTCACGCTTTTACGTCAACATCGTCCGTGCCGGAGAGGCGGGCGGCGCACTCGGCACGGTGCTGACGCGGCTGGCCGACACGATGGAGCGGACCAAGGATCTGCGCGACAGCGTGCAGTCGGCGCTGATCTACCCGACGATACTGATCGGAGTCGCGGTCACTTCGGTGATGGTGCTCCTGGTGTTCGTCGTGCCGCAGTTCCAGCAGACATTCTCGCAAGCCGGCAAGGCGCTGCCTTTGCCGACGCAGATCGTCATCCTGTTCGGGACGGCGCTGCGCAAGTACTGGTGGCTCGCGATCCTGATCGTCGTCGGCCTGATCTGGCTGATCCGCCGCCGGCTGCAGAAGCCTGAGGTGCGCTTCCGCTGGGACGGGCGCCTGCTGCGACTGCCGCTGCTCGGCGATTTGCTCGGCAAGGTGGAGGTCGCGCGATTTTCGCGCACGCTGGCGACGCTGCTTGCCAACGGCGTGACGCTGCTGTCAGGCCTCGCGATCGTGCGCGAAACGATGACTAACACCGTGCTCGCGCGTGCGCTCGATGGCGTCATCACGCGACTGCGCGAAGGCAAGGGCTTCGGACGGCCGCTGGTCGAGACCGGTCTCTATCCGAAGCTCGCGACGCAGATGATCCTGGTCGGCGAGGAGTCGGGACGGCTGGAGGAAATGCTCAACCGCGTCGCCGACGTGTACGACCGTGAAGTGCAGATTTCGATCAAGCGGTTCCTCGCGATACTCGAGCCGGCGATGATACTGGGTCTTGCCGTGCTGATCGGCGGCATCGTGTTCTCGATCCTGCTCGGCGTCATGGGGATGAGCGAACTTGTCAGCTAGACCTGCCTCTAATCGAACCGCCCGCCTGCGGGCGGAGGAGAAGTAACCATGCAGTTGAATCATCATCGATCCCAATCCCGCGTGCTCGCTGCACGATCACGCGTGCTCCCTCCACCACCGGAGGAGAAAGCTTTCATTTTCGAGTCGTCGGTCGCTCATCGGCGCGCTCCGGGTCGCGCCCTTCGGGCCTCCGCCTCCGCACGCGGTATGACCTTGATCGAAATCCTTGTCGTGCTGGTGCTGATCGGCATCGTGATGGGCATCGTCGGCGGCAATTACATCGGCCAGGGCGAGAAGGCGAAGGCGCGGGCGGCGCGGATCGAAATCGAGCAGATCGGCCAGACGCTGGACCTGTTCAAGCTCGAAGTCGGCCGTTATCCGACGTCGCAGGAAGGTTTGCAGGCGTTGGTCACCGCACCGGCTGGAATGACGAACTGGAACGGGCCGTACTGGAAGAAATCGTCGGTGCCGAAGGATCCGTGGGGGAACGAATACCAGTACGCGTCTCCGGGCTCGCACGGGCCGTACGACATCATCTCGTACGGCGCCGACGGCAAGGAAGGCGGCGAGGGTGGCAACAAGGACGTCACCAGCTGGGATCAGTGACCGCCGTGCAAGGATCCGCTTATCGCTTTGCGGACACGCCATCGGCCGGCGTCGATGCGATGCGCACCGCATCCGGCTTCACGCTAATCGAGATGCTGGTCGTGCTGACGCTGATCGGCCTGCTGGTCGCGGTCGTGATCCCGATGTTCGGCCCCGGTGTATCGACCACCGAGCTCAAGAGCGATGCGCGCGCCGTCGCCGCCGGTCTGCGCCAGGCGCGCGGACAGGCGATCGCGCAACGCGGCGAGGCGGTGCTGATGCTCGATCTCGGCGCGCACAGCTTCAGCGTTCCGCCCGACCCGCGCGTGCACAAGCTCGCCCAAGAGCTCGAGCTCAAGCTCTTTACCGCGCAGAGCGACCTGATCAACGACAATGTCGGCGCGATCCGTTTTTTCCCCGATGGCGGGTCGAACGGCGGCCGCATCACGCTTGCCTCGGGGGAACGCAAGTTCAACGTCGACGTCGATTGGCTGACCGGCCGCGTCGCGATACTCGAATGAAGCGGCCGGTGTTTTCGTCGGCACCGCGAGGCTTTTCGCTGATCGAGGTCCTGGCGGCATTCGTCATTCTGGCGCTGGTTGGAACGGCTCTGTTCCGCATCTTTGCCGGTGCGCTGGGCAATGCGTCGCTGTCGGACGAATACAGCCGCGCCACGCTCTTCGCCGAAAGCCGGCTCGCGTCGCCCGGCGTCGAGACGCCGTTGCGCGAAGGCGCGCAGCAAGGCACGTCCGACGACGGCAAGTATGCGTGGACCTCGCGCATCGAACCGTACCGGCCGCCGGGCACCACGCCCGATCTCGACGCGGCGACCGATCTGATGCCGATGCGCCTGTGGCGTATCGCAGTGACCGTCAGCTGGCCCGGCGTCGCAGGCAGCGATCGCTCGATCGCGCTGGCCACCGTTCGTCTCGCGGCCAAGGAGCTTACGCCATGACTGAGCTCCAGGTGACGACCGCCGAACCGAAGCGCCGTATTGCCGGCTTCACGCTGATCGAGCTGATGGTCGCGCTGCTGCTGCTCGCGCTGATGTCGAGCGTCCTTTACGGCTCGCTGTCGCTGTCGGCGACCAGCTGGGACCGCGGCGAGGCGAAGGCCGAGCAGGCGGGCGATATGCGGCAGACCGCCGAGTTCCTGCGCCAGGCACTCGGCGCCGAGCATCCGCTGCGCCTGCACAAGGCAGTCGATCAGCCGCTGGTTTTCGCCGGCGCCAGCGACTCGCTGGCGTTCGCCGGGGCAACACCGGGAAGAGTCGGCGGCGGCATCTACTACTTCCGTATCGCGCTTGCGGGGGGCGGCGAATCCTCCAAGCTGCTTTTGTCGCGCACGATTCCCGATTACAGCGCGCTCAAGGCGCCGTCGTTCGATGGCACCGACGCCTCGGTGCTCGCCGACGGTATCGCGCAGGTCAAATTTTCGTATTTCGGCCGCGATGCCGATGCGAACGATGCGGTAGAGCCGACCTGGCGCGATCGTTGGGACGATCCGCAGGTCCTGCCGCTGCTGATTCGCATGGATGTCAAGACGGCGCAGGGCGCGAGCTGGCCGTCACTGGTGGTCGAGCCCAGGATCGCGCCGGAGGCGGGTTGCCGCGGCTGGGATCCCAACCGCAGACGATGCGTGGGGCCCTAAGGCGATGAACGCGCGTATCGTCATTTCGGAATCGGCCGCGCCGCCGGCGCAGCGCGGCATCGCGCTGGTGCTGGTCCTGTGGCTGACGGCGCTGCTGACGGTGATTGCCGGCGGCTTCGCCTATGCGATGCGCAACGAAGCGCAGGCGGCGCGCAACACGATGTCGCAGGCGCAGGCGCGTGCCCTCGCCGATGGCGCGATCGCGCGCACAGCCTTTGAATTGATGCGGCCTCGGACGATACCCGGCGTCTGGGCCGCCGATGGGCTGGTGCACGTCTGGGACGAGGATGGGATGCGGCTCGCGGCCAGCGCGGTCGACGAGTCTGGTAAAATCGACCTCAACACTGTACCGGACGCGTTGCTCAACAGTTTGCTGCAGACAGCCGGGCAGGTCGACGCCGATACCGCGGCGCGCTTGGTCGACGTGATCGACGATTGGAAGGACGCCGACGATTTCCGGCGGCCGAACGGAGCCGAAGCGGCCGAGTATCAGGCCGCCGGCCTGCCGTACAAGCCCGCGAACGCCGCCTTCGAGACGGTTGCCGATCTACAGCGCGTTCTGGGCATGACGCCGGCGCTGTTCGCGCGACTTGCGGACAGCCTGACCGTCTACAGCGGGGCGCCGGGGATCAGTCCGCAGTTCGCGTCACGCACCGTCCTGATGGCGCTGCCGGGAGCGACCGACGCCATCGTCGACACCTATCTTGCACAGAAGGCTGCGGCGCTTGCCGCCGGTCAGCCGCTGCCGGTGTTGCCGCTTGCCGGCGCCGGCGCGCCGGTGAATGTCTGGAGGATACGCGCCGAGGTAACCGCGCCCGACGGCGTCGTCTTCGTGCGCGAGGCGGTCATGCGGCAGGGTCCGGACCCGCGGAAACCGCTGACAGTGCTGGCATGGCAGGAAGGCCAGCGTACACAACCGGTCGCTGCGGATGCGGCCGATGCGTCGAACGCAACGAGATGATGAAGCTTCACTGAGCATGGAAAATCGATCGGGCAACCTGAGTCGTTACGCGCGCGAGGCCGCCAGCGGGATCGGCTTGCCGCGTTTCTGGCGCTGGTGGATGGTCGAGCTCGGGCCCGTAGTGCCTGCCGCGTCGCGCAGCGCGTTGCGGCGCTGGCGCATGCGTCCGGTCATCGAATTCGGCGAACGCGAAGCAGTGTTCTGGCGTCCGGAGATAGTCAACGGCGAAATCGAGCTCGCGGCGATGGCCAAGGCGCCGCTGCACGGTGATCCGGCGGACGTCGCTGCGGTCGGGCGCGCGGCGATGGCCTCGATCGGTGCGGATGCTCAGGGCAACGTGGCTGTGCGGCCGCCGCGGGTCGTTGTCGCCTTGCCGCCGCGGCAGGTGATGCGCAAGCGGATGGCGCTCCCCGCGGCTGTCGAGGAGAATCTCGAGCAGGCGCTTGCGTACGATCTCGATCGCCACACGCCGTTTCGCCCCGAGCAGCTCTATTTCGACGCGGTCGTCGTCGATCGCGATCCCGCGCGGAAGATGATCACCGTCGATTGGGTCGCCGCGTTGAAAACCGTCGTCGACGGTGCGCGGCGGCAGGCCGAAGCCTGGGGCGCGTCGGTGCAGGCTGTCATTCCGGGTCCGGCCTCGACGACGCCGCCGCAACTGAACCTGATTCCGTCAGAGGAGCGGCCGCGCGCCGGCAGCTGGCGGCGCTGGCAGGTCTGGGTCCCGCTGACGCTCCTCGCCGCTGTCGCGCTGGCAGCACTGCTGGTCCCGCTGGTGCAAAAGCGCGAATACGCGATCGCTCTGAACAAGCAGGCCGAAGAAGCGCGCGTGCAGGCGCTGGCGGCCGACGCCGTGCGCACGCAACTCGAGCGGGCGCAGGGGGAGTACAACTTCGTCCTGGCAAAAAAATACGCCTATCCGGGCACGATTCAGCTTCTCGACGGGGTCACGCGTGTGCTGCCCGACGACACCTGGGTAACGCAGCTCGAGATGCGAACCAGCCTGCGCGGCAAGGAGACTCAGCGCGACCTGGTGCTGCGCGGCGAATCGGCGAACGCTGGCAAGCTGATCGGCCTGTTAGAAGATTCCAAGCTGGTCGAGCAGGCGGCGCTGCGATCGTCGACCACCAAGATTCAGCCGGGACCCGGAGAGATTTTCGATCTCGGCGCACAGGTCAAGAAGCTTCCTCTGCCTGCGCCAGTTCCGCTGTCAGCAATACCCGATGCTGCGGCGGCGCCCGCGCCCCCTGCGCCGCCGCCTCCGGCCCCCGCCGCTGCGACGCCCGTCCCGTCGAACGCCGCGGCGCCGACCCCATCCGCTCCGCCTCCTGGCGGGCGCACTGCGGCGCCGGGTGTCCAGGCGCAGACCGCGGCACCCGTGCGCGCGGCGCCACCAGCGCCGGCTATCGTCCAGCCCGCCGCAACGCCGCCTGGCATGGCGCCCGGCGCGACACCCGCAGCCCCGGGGTCGCCGCCGGCGGCGCCGGCCAGCGACGATGAGGAAACCGACTGATGGCAACGCTCGCGCTGCCCACTTCGCCGCGCTCGAGCCGCGCACTCGCGGTGTTGCTGCTCGTCGTCGCCGTCGTACTGGGGCTGGCGCTGCTGATCGCGCCGGTGCTGCTGCTGCACCGGCACTACGACGTCGCGATCGAAGGCACGCTCGATCACCTGGAACGCTATCGGCGGGTCGCCGCGCAGGCGCCGGAGACCAAGAAAGCGCTCGAGACGCTGCGCGCGAAGAACGGCCGCCGTTTCTTTCTGAAGAATACTGCGCCGAATCTTGCCGGTGCCGAGTTGCAGGACCTGGTGCGGGCGGCGATCGAGAACAACGGCGGACGCATCACGACCGTGCAAATCGTTGCGCCCAAGGAAGATGGGCGTTTCCGCCAGATCGGCGTCAACGTCCAGCTGTTCGCATCGACACCCAACCTGCAGAAGATCCTTTATGCGGTCGAGACGCAGCAGCCCTACCTGGTCGTCGAAGGCCTGACGATACGGCCGCTGAACGCGTTTCGCGGGTTCAAGCCGGCGCCTGGCGTCGAGCCCGAGGTCAGCGTGCTGCTCGACATCGTCGCATTCTCCAACACCGGGGCAGAAAAGCCATGAACGGAAATCTTCGCGCGTTGCTATGGTGGGTCGCGCCCGTGCTGGCGTTTGTCGCACTGGTGGGCATCGAGACCGACTGGGGCCACCAGCTACGGAGGGTGCCTGCGGCGGCTCAGGCGATCGAGCCCAAGCCGGTTGTGCCGGCGCTGCTGCCCGAATACCAGATCGAAGGTGGCGTCGCCAGCCTGAACGAGACGGTCGACCGCACGCTGTTCAACCCGACCCGCCGCCCGGCGCCGCCGGCGACGGCAAGCAGCGAAGGCGAAAAGAAAGTACAAAGCGGCCAGTTCGTCCTGACCGGGACGACGCTGGCGGGGGACCGCAGTATCGCGTTTTTGAAGGAAGTCGCCGGGGGCAAGGCCCGCACGGTGCGCAAAGGGGACAAGATCAACGGGATGCTGGTGGCCGACGTGCTGCCGGACCGGGTGCGATTCACCCGTGGCGACGAATCCGAGGAACTGATGCTTAAAGTCTCGCCGGGCCCGAAGACCACCGTCGCAGCCGCGCCGCCGGCCGCGGCGGCTCCGCCGCCTGGACGCTCGGGTGCCGCCGCTCGGCGTTCGGCTGCAGCGGCCGCCGCCCGAGGCGCTGCCGTCGGCGAAGGCCAGCAACCGCCCGCTGCGCCACAGACCGGCCGCGGCACGCGCGCCGCCGCGAGGGCCGCCGCAGAAGCAGGTGCGACAGGAGGAGCCGCGCCAGGCGGAGCAGCGGCCAATGCGCCGCCGCCGCCCGGAAATACGCCGACCGACGCCTGGGGTCAGGTCTATCAACGCATGCAACGCGGCAACGCGCGCAACAAATGACGTTTCGATTGCGCTTCGAGCGACGCAGAAGGCCGGCCGCCGACCGCGGCGAGGCCCATTCATCGGCAACGGAAACCGGACCGCGCTCGACAGGGTGCCTGGGACAACAACAATGATCAATCGCTTATCAGCGCTGGGCACGATCCTGGCAGCGGTACTCCTCCTCGCGGGCTGCGCCGCGACCTACCGCCCGGACAGGGGGACGGAAGCCGCCACCCTGCCTTCGGGCCCGTTGAAAAGCACCATGACTCCGGGCGACGCGACGACCTCCCGCGGAGCGTTGCCCGAGGGCACCGAAACCACCAAGGTGTACAAGGGCACCGGCATACTGGTCAAAGGGCAGCAGCCGGGCGGTGGGCTTCCCGCGGCGTCGTCGGGTGCGGTCGCGACCGGACCTTCGGTTACGCTCAATTTCGAAGGCGCCGAGCTGCGCGAGGTCATCCGCAACATTCTGACCGACATCCTCGGCGAGTCGTACACGATCGATCCGGCGGTCGGCGGGACGGTGACGATCCGCACGACCTCGGGCATTCCGCGCGAGGCGCTGCCGGCGACGCTGGAAATGATTCTTCGCTCGAATGGCGCGACCATGATCAAGGAGGGCTCGATCTGGAAGGTAGTGCCCGCCGCGACCGCCGTTCGGGGCAACATCACGCCTCAGCTGGGCAATAGCTCGCGAGCGCTTACGCCGGGCTACGGCGTCCAGATCGTGCCGCTCAAGTACGTCGGCGTGCGGCAGATGATGACCATCCTCGAGCCTTTCCAGAAGGATGCGACGACCATACGCGCCGACGACCTGCGGAACCTGCTGATCGTTTCCGGCACCGAGCTCGAGCTCCGGCACATGCTCGAAACCATCGACATGTTCGACGTCAACTGGCTGGCCGGCATGTCGGTCGGCCTGTTCACGCTGCAGAGCGCCGATGTCAAGACCGTCGTCGCCGAGCTGGACAAGGCGATGGGACCGCCGGACAAGAGCCCGTTGGCCGGCATCCTGCGCATTATCCCGATCGAGCGGATGAACGCGTTGCTCGTCGTCACGCCGCAGCCGGCGTACCTCGAGGAAGCGAAGAAGTGGATCGACCGGCTGGACAAGGGCGAGACCGGCGGCGGCGTCCGCTTCTACGTCTACCAGGTGCAGAACAGCCGCGCCGAGCGCATCGGCCCGCTGCTGCAGCAGGCGTTCACCGGCCGCACGACCCAGCAGACGACGGCCGGCCCGCCGACCCTGGCGCCGGGCACGCCTGCCGGGACCATCGTCTCCCCGCCGAGCTTTCAGGCCCAGCCTTCGTCAGCCATACCAGTTCCGGCGCAGCCGCAGACGACGATCGTCCAGCAGCAGGGCGCGCAGCCGACAGGCGGACCGGTTGCTCAGGCGGTCGCCCGGGCCCTGGGCAATACTCCGGTGGGGCCCGACGGCAGCATCGGCGTAGTGCGCAACGTCCAGGTCGTCGCCGACAAGGACAACAACACCGTCCTGATTGTCGCCACGCCGGCCGAGTATTCGGTGATCGAGGCGGCGCTGAAAAAGCTCGACATACCGCAACGCCAGGTTCTGATCCAGCTGACGATCGCCGAGGTGACGCTGACCGACGACCTGACGTTCGGCATCGATTGGCTGTTTCGGGGCGGCGCGCCCTCGGGGCGCGGCAGCGGCGGCAACTTCAATTCCAGCAAGGCGTTCAATCCGCAACCAACGCCGACCGCTGCCGGCACAACGACGGCGGCGAGTACTGCCGCCCTGGTATTGCAATCGGGGTTCAATTACATCCTCAACAACGCCATGTTCCCCGGCGGGGTGCAGGCCGCGCTGCATTTGCTGGACAGCTACGGCAGCACCCGGGTCATCTCCAACCCGCACCTTTCGGCGTTGGACAACCAGAAGGCGACGATCAAGGTCGGCGACCGGATCCCGATCAACCAGCAGACTTTCGTCGGGGGCTCGGTCGGGGCGACGACCAATGCGGTGACCACGACCTCGCAGTACATCGATACCGGCGTCCTGGTCCAGGTCACCCCGCACATCAACGCCGGCGGCCTGGTTACCCTTGAAGTCAATGCCGAAGTCAGCAATCCCGGCAATCCCGCTCAGGCTGGCGACGCGCCTCCGATCAGCACCCGCTCGGTCCAGACCCTGTTGGCGGTCCCGTCCGGGCAGACGATGGTCATGGGCGGCCTGATCACCGAAAACAAGCAAAACACCTCGAATGGCCTGCCGCTGATTTCGCGGGTGCCGGTTCTGGGCGGCCTGTTCGGCAACCAGGACCTGAAAAACAACCGGACCGAACTGGTCCTTTTCATCACGCCGCAAGTGCTCGAATCGGAGAATGATTACCAGCGTGTCATCGAGGATTTGAGGCGGAAGATGGAGCAGATCGAGGACGTCTTCCCGCGGCCTAAAGTTGTCCCGGAAGCGCCGGTAGCGCCGGAAAACGTCTCCAAATGACGACGGACCTCATGTTGCACGCGTGCAACAGCGGGGGACCTCTTGATAAATAGGGAGTAAAGCAATTGACGGTACAGGGTGATTTATTTAGTCTTGGCTCGACGATTACGGTGCTGCAGCGCCGGGATGGCCGGCTTGATCCCGGCATAATTGAGGTCCCGGCAGCGGGAAATCGGCAGCAGATGCGAGCAACGATTCAGAAGCATACGGAAGCACCGCCGGCAAGAGGGTGGCGCGAAGGCCGGAAGCGGCTGGCGGCGCTCTTTGCGGCAGGTGCGGTGGCAACGATGGCGTTGGGCGGATGCGCGGTCTTCGGGATCAACAAGGATTCGGATCCGGCGGCCAAGCAGAAGGTGGTGGCGCAGCGGGCCGAGGCGCGCTGGCAGTCGCTGATCAAAGGTGATCTCGACGCCGCGTATGCCTACCTGAGCGAAGGCTCGAAGGCGACGACGCCGCTGGATGTTTACAAAGCCAAGATCCGGCCCGGGATGTGGCGCCAGGCCAAAGTCGAAAAGGTGGAATGCGAGGCAGAGGTCTGCAAGGTGGAAATGCAGATTACGTTCGATCACAAGCTGATGAAAGGTATCCAGACGCCGCTGAACGAAAGCTGGATCATCGAGAAAGGGTCGGCCTGGTACGTTTATCGCTAGGGAATGCCTCCGGGACCACCGAAAACGTTGCAAATGTCACACAGGAGAGCTGTAGGTGTGGTCAAATCTGTTTGTAAAAGGAAGTAGGCTGTAATAACATCGCGTTGCTGTCGGTTAAAGTGATCACTTTAAATCTGAAACAGAGGAGTCAGCACAAACCATGAACACGTTTAAAAGAAAATCGCTGTACGCGGCTCTGGCAGGTGTGAGCGCGTTGGGCGTGACGGGAGCCGCGCAGGCGGTAAACCTGAACCCCGACGGCCTCGGCCAGGTACTGATCTATCCGTATTACACGACGCGCACCGATATCGGTGGAAACGCGTACACGTCGCTGCTGTCGGTTGTCAACACGACCAGCTCGGCGAAGGCGGTGAAGGTTCGCTTCCTGGAAGGCAAGAACAGCCGAGAAGTGCTTGACTTCAACTTGTTCCTGTCGAAGCACGACGTCTGGACCGCAGCGATCTTCGCTTCGGGCACTGGCGCCGCGGTCGGCACGCTCGACAAGTCATGCACGCTGCCCCCGATCCCGCTGGGCGGCCAGCCTTTCGTGAACTTTGCCTACACCGGGTCGAACAGCGACAAGGGCGGCACCAGTCTTGACCGGACGAAGGAAGGCTACGTCGAAATCATCGAGATGGCGACGTTCACGACCTCCTCGACGACGTCGCAGATCGTCACGCACGTCGGTGGCGTTCCCGGGCAAAACGGCTATGTCTGCGACGACCTGACCGACTCGCAAGCTGCTAGCGACGCGTTTGGCGTTCAGGGCGGCATCTTCGGCGGCATGACGCTGATCAATGTCAATGCCGGCACCGACTTCACCGAAGACGCGGTCGCGCTGGACAACTATGTCCAGTTCGGCGCTCAGATCTACAACCCCGCCGGGTCGATCTTGCCGGATCTGCAGCAGGCGCTCCCGCCGGTCAGCCAGGTTGTAACGGGTGGCTCGGTCTTCACGTCGAGCTGGACGGCCGGCACCGCCGATCCGGTCAGCGCTGTGCTGATGCATTCGAACGTGATGAACGAGTTTGTGCTGGATAGGGGTACCAAGTCCGGCACCGACTGGGTCGTAACGTTCCCGACCAAGCGCTACTACGTCAACGTCGGCACCGGCAATGCGCCGAAGCTGTTCCAGCGCAACTTCAACCAGACCGATGGCTCCTGCGATGACGTGTCGCTGAACATCTACGATCGCGAAGAGCGCACGACCAGCACACCGGTCGGATTCTCGCCGCCGCCGCCCACGCAGACCAATTCGATCTGCTGGGAAGCGAACGTCGTGACCTTCAACAACAGCAACGTGCTGAACTCGAACAACGTCGCCAACATCCCGACGACGTTCGAGGACGGCTGGCTGAACATGGGCTTCCCGACAGGCATCACGGGCGCCCTGGCGTCGGTGCACGAGCTGATCAACACGACCAACACGTTGATCACCAGCATCGGTGGCAGCACCAGCTCGGGCAACACGGTGACCTACATCGGTCTGCCGGTCGTTGGCTTCGCGGTGCAGACGTTCAGCAACGGTGTTCTGTTGCTCCCGGTCCCGGGGCAAACCGCCTTGGGGAACGTGCTGTCGAACTACGGTGGCAACTTCGTCCACAAGTACCAGACGAACATCGACTGATTGGCAACTTTGTTTCAGATCAAAGGCGGAACTCCGGTTCCGCCTTTTTTTTCCCCATGGAGGCTGACGCGGCGGGGCGTCAGCAAGTGACGCGGGGCGTCATGAAACTCAGGCCATCCGACCGGACGCCCAGGCCCGGCCCAAAGAGAGTTTTCGTACGATCCGCACCGATGTCCTACAATTTCGGGGCCCGATCAACGAACGGTTATGAATTTCTGACGGACGGAAGCCTACACCGCTGGTCACAAAGTATGACAGGAGGGTATAATCCGCCAACAAAAATATTTTTAGCCTGGCGTGGAGATTGCGTAAAGCCTATGGCGTTCGCTCAATCCCGCGGCCCTACACTGGAGTCACGATGATTCGATCCTGTATTCGACAAGCTGTCCGTGTGTTCGCCGGCGCAGCGATTTTCGTTTGCGCAACTGCCGCGCACTCGACTTCGTTTCAGATGAACTGCGACAGTCTCACGCTGACGGGTACACCGCCGAATCAGGTGCTGACATGCAACATCGGCTCGGCGCCGCCGGGCGGATGTTCGATTCAGGGATCGACAAATGGCTTGATCGGCACGCCGCTGTCCTTGACCGCAGTTTGCTCGAGCGGCACGGTACCGTTTACTTACGTTTGGTCGGGAGGCAGCGCGGCCAACTGCGGCAACGCACAAGCGTGTTCAGTAAGCGACGGCGCTACGACCACGTACTCAGTTGCGATAAGCAACGCCCAGGGCGCGTTTACGCCTTCGCCGACGAAGACAGTAAACTGGTCCAACACGCCGATCGGCCCCAGCGGCTGCGCGCTCAACGCCACTCCCAGTTCGCTGCCGGTCGGCGGCGGCTCGGTCAGCCTGTCGATGGACTGCAGCACCGGATCCGGACTCAATTATTCATGGACCGGCGGCTTCGCGGCAGGTGCAAATACGCAGCAGGTCAGCGGATCGGTTACGACGACGACAACGTTCTCGGCGACAGCGAGCAATGGCGGCGGCAGCGCCAACAAGTCCGCGACCGTCACGGTCGCCACCAGCGGCGGCGGCGGCCCGATCTCGTGCTCCGGCTACCTGAACACCAACGTGTTTACGGCGACTTGGCCGGCCACCCAAAACGGAACGGTTCCGATGGGGCCGCTCGACGCAGCCGTCGTGAAATTCACAACCGGAAGCGGGACGGGTAACGGGCAAATCTCAATGAGCACGGCAGGCAACAATGCGGGGACGACACACGATTACGCGCTGTCGGCAACGCCTTGCGACTTCACCGGCCTGAAGAAGTTTACAGGCAGCGGAGCGCCGACGTTCCGATTCAACATCTCCGGTAGCCTGGGTGTCAACCTGCTGCCGAATACGACGTACTACATCAATATCCGTAACAACGACACCACCGGTTGCGTGGCGAATGGTTCGACCTGCGACATCTACCCGATAAATCTGCAGGGTCCCTAGCCGGCCCGATCGGACAGCTCCAATGGCCCCGCTCCGGCGGGGCCGTTTTTTTGTCGAATGCGGTATGATGTCGCCCGGCGTCGAACTCGGCGCCATCCGATGGTCCAAGCCTGTCGTCGCCGATCTGTTGGCGGCGGCACTTCATCCTGGAAAAAACCAGATTTATGCGAGATTCCATGCTCCGCCCGATCACCGTATTCGCCGCACTGCTGGCATCGACGCTTGCCTGTCAAGGCGCGGCGCTCGCACAGGCACCGGCTGTCGCGCCGGCTCCGGCGAACGCGCAGCAAAACTCCGACGAAGTGCTCGCCGAGAACGCGCAGACCCGCCTCACCCGTGCCGACTACGACGCCGACATCCAGCGTCTGCCGGCGGAAATGCGCGGTGAGTTCGCGAGCGATCGGAAGCGCCTGGCCACGTATCTGACCAACCTCCTCGTCGTCAAGACGCTGGCGGCCGACGCACGCAAGGCCGGGCTCGAGAACGATCCCGTATTGCAGCGGCGCATCGCGCTCGAAGTCGATCGCGCGCTGGCCGACATGCAATTGCGTCGGCTGGAGGAGGCTGCCGGCAAGGAATTCGACGCCAAGGCGGCCCAGTACGCGGTCAAAGCGAAGGAGGTCTACCTGGTCGACAAGGACAAGTTCCGCATGCCGGAACAGATCAGCGCATCGCAGATCCTGTTCGACTTCAAGCGTCACACGCCGGACGAGGCACTTGCGCTGGCGCAGCAGACGCGCAAGAAGCTGATCGCCGGGGCGGACTTCACCGCGACGGCGAAAGAGCTGTCCGACGACCCTACAGCCAAGACCAACGGCGGCCAGATCGGCTGGTTCACGCGTGACCGCATGGATCCGTCGTTTTCGCAGGCGGCATTCGACATGAAGAACGTCGGCGACATCAGCGAGCCGATCAAATCGCGCTTCGGTTACCACCTGATAAGGTTCGAAGGACGCAAGGCTGCAGAGGTGCGACCGTTCGAAGCGGTCCAGCCCAAGATCATGGCGGATCTGCGCAAGCGCTATGTCGAGACGCAGCGCGACACCAGGACCGAGGCCATCCGACTCGATCCGGACCTCAAGGTCAACGAGCCGGCGATCGACGCGCTGGTCCACCCCCTGGATCCGGAATCGTTCGGCGCCGCCAAGCGCGGATCGGTCGGACCTGTCCGCGGCGAAAAGAAAGGCGCGATCGCGCCGCAGTAGCGGTGCGCCCACTGCCGCGTCGCCTGCGGCGACCGCCGAACGCTGGTATTCTGCTCGCCATGCCGCCGAGCCTGCGTCCCGTTCTGTCCCAGCGCGGCAACGCGGACGAAGCTCACACGAAGGCAAGCCTTGCACGGCATCGCGCGCTGTTCGCCAATTTCTTCCATCGCGAACTGTTTTCGCGCTACCTCGGCAGCATCAGCGGGCTGGCTTGGGCGTTCGTGCACCCGCTGGCGCTGCTCGCCGTCTATCACTTCGTGTTCACCACGATCTTTCGCGCCGGGTCGATGGACGGCAAGAGCTTTTTGCTGTTCGTCGCGGTTGCCCTATGGCCCTGGCTCGCCGCCCAGGAGGCTCTGCAGCGCGCAACCGTCAGCATCGCAAGCTATGCCGGGCTGATCCGCAAAGTCGCATTTCGCCACGAGCTGGTCGTTTACGCTTCCGTCGCGGCCACCCTGGCGCTGCAGTTCGCCGGCTACCTGGTCGTGCTGGTCGTGCTGGCGCTTTTCGGCGAGCCCGTGCATTTCGAAGGCCTGCTGCTGGCGGTGCCGCTGTGGCTGGTGCTCGCCATCGCCGTGACCGGCCTGGCGCTCGCGCTTGCGGCCTTGCAGGTCTTCGTCAAGGACGTCGAGCACATCCTGATGCCGGTGCTGATGATCCTGATGTACCTGACGCCGATCCTTTATCCGCTGTCGCTGGTTCCTGACAGCATGAAGCCATGGGTGGCCGCCAACCCGTTCGGCTATCTGGTCGGCCGCCTGCGCGACGCCCTGCTTGACGGGCGGCTGGGACTGGCTTGGAGCGATGCGCTAGCAGTCGTCGTCGCGCTGGCGATGTTCGCGGCGGGCCGATGGGTGTTCCTGCGACTGTCCCCGCATTTCGAAGATTTTGTGTAGACGCCGAGTGCGGCGAACCAGACGCTGATGTCCGCCTTGCTCCACCTCTCCGGCGTCGGCAAGGACTATGCGAAGCTCGATGCCAATGCCGGTCGGTTGCGGCTGGTGTTCGATCTCCTGCGCGGACGCGGCGCTCCGCAGGTGTTCCAGGCGCTGGACGAGGTCTCGTTCGACCTCGCCGCCGGCGAGTCGCTGGGCATCATCGGCGAGAACGGCGCCGGCAAGTCGACGCTGCTGAAGATCGTTGCAGGAGTGATCACGCCGACACGCGGTGTCGTCGAAAGCCGCGGGCGCGTCGGCGCGCTGCTGGAGCTCGGGTCCGGCTTTCATCCCGAATATTCGGGCATCGCCAATATCGACCTCGCGGCAGCCCTGCTGGGCCTCACGCGCGCCGAGATCGCGGCCAAGCGCGATGAGATCATCGCCTTCGCCGACATCGGCGAGCACATATACGATCCGATCAAGCACTACTCGTCCGGAATGGTCGTGCGGCTCGGATTTGCCGTGGCGACCGCGCTGACGCCGGACATCCTGATCACCGATGAGGTGCTCGCCGTCGGCGACGAGTCGTTTCAGAAAAAATGCGTCGCCTGGATGGAACGCTATCTTGTCGGAGGCGGCACGCTGCTGCTTTGCTCGCACAGCATGTATCACATCCAGAAGCTGTGCCGGGCTGCGCTTTGGCTCAAGGACGGACGGGTCGAGCGTTACGGCGCTGCGGCGGAAGTCAGCCAGGCCTACCTCGCCTACCACGAGGAAAAGTCCGCCGGCGCGAAGCAGCCGATCGCCGCGCCCAGGGCCGCCGCCGCGGGCGTTTACGCCGTCCAGTCACTGAGCCTGGACCCGCCCGCAACCGTGCCTTCCGGAGGCGCCCTGACGATCGCCGGCGAGGTGTTCTCCCCCGACGGACGTCCGCCGGTGGTTCTGCTTGGCTTGATCCGCGCCGACGGCACTCCGGTGTACGGTGTGGCCACGGACATGGACGGCGTCGCGCCGAGGCGTACCGGCGCGCATCGTTTCGCTTTTTCGCTGACCTTTCCGCGGCTGCCGCTGCTTCCGGGCAAGTACCTGGTGCGGGCGCACGCACTCGACCCCGAAGGTGTGCGCCTGTTCGACAATGTGGAAATGCCGTTGCTGATCGAAGGCGCGACGCGCGAAATGGGCCTGGTTCGCATCGATCACGACTGGAGCGGCCGAATGCCCGATTCCGACGGCGGACCGCCCGACGGAGCCGGCCCCGCCTGATCGGTTAAAATCGACGCTTTGCCGCCGCGACGGCGCTCCTCGCTCGAGCGGTGCGGCACGTGCCCCGCATGGCATCCGACCTCACTTTCACCGGCGAACGCTTTCTTCCGGCCTGCGCCGGCGAAATCGCGTACGAGCATTGGCACCGTTATGCATTCGCGCGCCGGTACGCCGAAGGCAGGCGCGTGCTCGATGCCGCATGCGGCGAAGGCTATGGCACCGCCTTGCTCGGCACGAAGGCAGCCGAGGCGGTCGGCGTAGATATCGATGCCGGTTCGATTCGGCATGCACAATCGACCTACGGCAGCGCGACCATCCGCTTTGTCGAAGGATCTTGCACCGAGCTTCCGCTTCCCGATGCGTCTTTCGACGTCGTCGTTTCATTCGAGACGATCGAGCATCTGGACGCCGCCGACCAGCAGCCGATGCTCGCTGAATTCGCGCGGGTGCTGAAGCCGGCAGGATTGCTGATCATCTCTTCGCCGAACAAGCGACGCTATAGCGACGCGCGGGATTACATCAACGAGTTCCATCGCCACGAGCTCTATCGCGACGGCCTGGCCGAGCTGCTGGCCAAAGCGTTTCCGGCGCAGCGCTGGTTCCATCAGGACGTCGCACCCTGGTCGTCAATCTGGAGCGAAGACGAGGGCGATCGCGTCGAGGCCTGGCTCGGCGATGCGGGCCGGGTGTCGTCGTATGTGCCTCCGGAAGGCATGTACTTCATCGTCGTTGCAGCGCGGACATCTGCCGCGCTTCCCGCCTCGGCGGTGCGCGGGTCGTTTTTCACCGACGCTGAAGAGACCGAGCAGAAACGCGCCCAGGCCAATGCCATCGAAGTGCTCAGGCAGGATGCGCTGCTCAAGGATCGCGACGCGGCGCTGGACCGGCAAACCGCCCACGTCCATCACCTCGAAGCGCTGATTGCCGAACGCGAACGGGTCATCGCCGACAAGGACGGTCAGCTCGCCGCGCTGGACGCGGCGTGCCAGCAGCGCGAGGAGCTGATCGAGTTGCGCGACCGCGAGCTGGTCGGGCGCGACCGCATGGTCGCCGAGCGCGACAGGATGCTGGCCGAGCAGACGGCGACACTGGAGCACGAGCGCCGTCAGCACGACGATGCGTGGAAAGCTTTCGATGCCGAACGAACGGCGCTGCGACAGGAGATTGTCTCGCGCGACGAGGCGATCGCCGTGCGGCAAACAATTCGCTGGTGGCTATCAGTCCCCTGGCGCAGGCTCGGTCGCTGGCTGCAGGGACGCTGACGGTTGATGGCGCGCGTGCCGATCGACATCGTCGTCCCGGTCTATAACGCGGCGGACGATCTGAACCGCTGCATCGAGAGCGTCCTCGCGCACACCGACGGCGATTACCGCCTGATCGTCATCGACGACGCCTCGCCCGACCCGGCGGTGCGCGCGTATCTCGCGCAGCTCGAGACGCGCCGGCTGCCGCAGATCCGGTTGCTCGCCAACGAGCGCAATCTCGGCTTCACGCTCAACGCCAACCGCGGTATGAGCGCCGCGCGAGCAGACGCCGACCTGGTGCTGCTCAATTCGGACACCGTTGTCACCCGCGGCTGGCTGGACGCTCTGGCGCGGTGCGCCGCAGCGGACCCGGCGATCGGAACGATCACGCCGTTTTCCAACAACGCGGAGATCTGCTCGCTGCCCCGCTTTTGCGAAAACAACCGCTGGCCGGCGTCGCGTGACGCGGAGCCAATGGTGCGAGCGCTCGAACTGGCCGCCGTACCTACCTATCCCGATCTGCCGACGGGCGTCGGGTTCTGCCTTTACATCCGCCGCGCGCTGATCGATGCGATCGGAATGTTCGATCCGGTGTTCGGCCTGGGCTACGGTGAGGAAAACGATTTATGCATGCGTGCCGCAGCTGCCGGCTATCGCAACGTGCTGTGCGAGGATGCATTCGTCCTGCACCTGGGCGGCAGCTCGTTCGGCGACAAGCGCGCCGATCTGGCCGAACGCAACATGCGAATCCTTCTCGATCGCCATCCGCAGTACCTCGAGCAGGTGCACGCCTATATCGCCGCCGATCCGCTGCGTCCGTTGCGCGAGTTGGCGCTGTCGCAGTACCGGGTGCTGAACGAGCCGGTCCCGGGGGTGCTCCATGTGATCCATGGCCACGGCGGCGGGACCGAATACCATGTGCGCGCGCTGATCGCCGCCTCGGGCCAGGCCTTTCGCCATTATCTGCTGATCGCCGTCGGCGACGAATGGCAGCTCGAGGAGCACGCGAGCGATGCCACGCGGACCTACGACTTCAGCCGCTTGCCAGCGGAGCCGTGGAGCGATTTCCTGGGCGGCATTTGTGCGCGCTTTGGCGTCGACCTGATCCATCTGCACAACATTTCCGGCTGTCGCGACGGTCTGCTGCAGGCGCTCTCCCGCCTCGACACGCCTTTCGGCTATACGGTGCACGATCTCAACTTCGCCTGCCCGACGATAACCTTCCTCAACGCGCGGCACCGCTATTGCGGCGCCGTGACGGACGCTGCGGTCTGCACCGCATGCCTTGCCGCGCAGCCCGAGTTCGCCGGCGTCGACATCGATGCATGGCGAGCGAAGCATCGGGCGCTGCTGGCGCGTTCGGCATTCCTGATCGCACCTTCCACCTGGGCGGCGTCGATTCTGGGCAGGTATTTTCCAGAGCATGAGGTCACGGTGATTCCGCACGGCAACGCCACCGGCATGTCGCGCCCAGACGCCGTTCGATCGACCCTTCCGATGGCCGACGACGGCCGGCCCGTCGTTGCGGTCCTCGGGGCGATCGGACCGGACAAGGGGGCACGGCGGCTCGAACGTCTGGTCGAATTGACTCGTGAGCGAGATCTGCCGTTGCGTTGGGTGCTGATCGGCTACCTGGATCGCGGGCGCGAGCCGTTCCAATCCGCCGACGGCGTGTTCACGATGCATGGCGCGTACGATTCGCGCGCGTTGCGCGACTTGATCGAGCATTACCGTGTCCGGCTGGTCGCGTACCCGTCGGCGGGGCCGGAGACGTTCAGCTTCACGCTGTCCGAAGCCTGGGCCGCCGGCCGGCCTGCGATCGTTCCGCCGATCGGCGCGCTCGCCGACCGCGTCGCCGAAACGGGCGCCGGCTGGGTGTTTAGCGACGATGAGTGGAACTCCGAAGCACGCATGCTCGACCGCATCGCGTCCGTGCTCGACTCGTCTCGCGCAGCAGAGCTCGCGGAAGCGGCGAGGCGCGCCAACAGCGCCGTCCAGCCGACGCTGGACGCGATGACCGATGCGACGATTGCGATTTATCGCGGGGTGCTGCCACCCGCGCGGGAAGCGCGCGCCGCGTTGCGGCCGATCACGGCGTCGCGCTGCCTTACCGCATTGCGCTATGTGCCGTGGCGTCCGGCGCAGGCTGCCGCCGCACCGGCAGCGCCCGCGCAGCATGCCACGGCGCCCGCTGCAAACGCCGCGCGTGATCCGCTGGGGCATGTGGCGCGCGTCGCGCTAAGCATCCGACACACGCGCACTGGTCGTGCACTGTACCGCCTGGCGCCGGCGTCGCTGCTCGCCGCGCTCAAGGCGCGGCTGCCGCGATGAACGCTTCCGGTGAGGGCGAGTGGCTCGTGCGCGGGCAGGCGCACCAGCGCGCCGGCCGGACCGTCGATGCGCTGCTGTGCTATCGCGAGGCGCTCGCAGTCAATCGCTACGCGATCCAGGCCCATTTTCATCTGGGTGAAGTGTTGCGTGAACTCGGTCGCGACGGCGAGGCATTCGACGCTTGGCGCATGGTGCTGACGCTGCAGCCGCGCCATGTGCCGACCTTACTCGCCTTCGGCGCTTTGGCGCGGAGGATCGGCAAGACGGCCGAGTCTGCCGAAGCCTATCGGCGCGCCGTGACATTCGAGCCGCAAAGCCGCGCAGCAAGGCACGGGCTCGCGCTGACGCAGCTTGCCGCAGGCGAGGCCGAAGCGTACGCGGAAATTCAGCGATCGATCGACGAAGGCGTCGCTTTCGACGAGCCGCAGGAGCTCGAGCGGCTGCTGCTCGCCGCCCCGGCTTCGCTTCGGAAGCAGGCGCTGATCGGCGAACTCGCGATGCGCGAAAACGATGGCGTGCCCGGAGGGCTGGTGGCGATAGCGGCCAAAGACGCCGCAGTGCGCGGCGAGCGCGAGCGGGCATTGGCATGGCTCGAATCGGCCGAGACCCACGCCGCGACGGCATTGCCGGAGGCACTGCGTCTGCTGGCGCTTGCCGCCGCGCGCGCCGCGCCGGAGTCTCCATGGCCCGCGCGCTATGCCGCGCGGTGCATGGCGCTTCACGCGGCGGTGGCACCGCTCGCGTGGCCGCGGCGCACGGCGGGCGATGTGTTGCGGGTGGCCTATCTGATCACGCCTGCGCGGCCGTTACGCATTGGCGCCGTGGAAATCGATCCGGCGCGCTATTTGCGGGAAGTCGTAGCGGCACATCCTCGCGAACGGATCGCGGCATTCGTGTTCGATGTCGGTGGGCCCGCGCCGCCCGAGGCAGCGCCCACCCGCGCGGGGATGACGGCGCTGGGCGCGGCTCCCGGCCCGGCCGTCGCGCAACGGATGGCGGAAGCCGATTTCGATGCGATCGTCGACCTGGCGGGCATGAGCGCGGCAACGGGGCCGCTGCTGGCTCAGCGCCCGGCGCGTAAGATCTGGACGCTCGAATCGCTTTTCGCCGCGCATGCCGCACCGCTGATCACCGAACGCCTGCCAGCGCCGCGATCGGCGTCGGACGAGGATTTGCACGCGCACCGCGAGGACATCGAAAAAGCGCTCGCCGCAGCGTCCGCACCGGAGGTCTCGTCCGGTGTTGCTAATGCGCTTCCGGCGACCACGATGGCGAGCCATTGGCACGAGGCCCTGCGTGCGCACCAGACGAAGGATACCGAGGCCGCAATCGCCGCGTATCGCGGCGTGCTGGAGCTGCAACCCGAATTCGCGCGCGCCCGGTATCTGCTCGGCCTGCTGCTGCGCGACCGCGGGGATCAGGGCGACGCCGTTGCGCAGTTGGCCCTGGCAGTTCGCACCGCTCCCGGCTTCGTCGACGCGCGGTCCGCGCTCGCCAATCTGGCGCGCGAGGCCGGCCGCTGCGACGAGGCGATCGCGCTTTGCCGCGACGGGCTCGCTGCCGCGCCTGGCGCGACCGCGCTCTGGCGTGCGCTCGGTCTGTCCGAGCTTGCCCGCGGCCGGGGCAACGAGGCGCGCGCCGCGTTCGACCGTGCGCTTTCGCTTCAGCCCGGCGATGCCGACACGCACTACAATCGTGGCGTCGCGCTGCAGGTCGCCAGGAAACGCCGGGCGGCGCAGAACGCTTATCGGCGCGCGCTGGCGCTGGCCCCGGACCTGACGGCCGCCGGATACAACACGGGTGTCGTCCTGCGCGAGCTGGGACGATCGGACGCCGCAGTCGACGCGTTCGAGTGCGTCATCGCACAGGATCCGGGACATGTCGCCGCCCACAACGCGCTGTGCGAGACGCTGCACGAAAGCGGGCGGATCGACGATTGGCTCCGCGCGTTCCGGCGTTTCGAGGCGAACTGTCCGGATGCGTTGCCGCTGGCGGTGCAGGCTCTCGAAGCTTGCCAGTATCAGGCTGACTTCGCCGCGCTCGACAGCTATCTCGATCGCCTGCGCCGCGGGGAGTTCAAGCCATCCAGCGATACCGAGCTGGTCGATTGCTTCGAAACGCTGTTATTCCTGATTCTCTATTTCGACGTCGCGCCCGCTGATGTGCTCCGGCTGTACCGGCAGTACGCGGCGGCTGCGCCGCGAGTCTACGGTGCGCCGATCACGCTGGCGCCTCGCCGCCGTCCCGGCAGGATACGCATCGGCTACCTGTCCGGCGACCTTCGCGATCACGTGATGGGCAAGATGATCTGGGAAGAGGTAAGGCGACACGATCGCAGTCGTTTCGAGCTGTACTTCTATTCGCTGTCGGCCGTCAGCGACCCATGGACTGCCCGCTATCGGGCTTTAGGCGACCATTTCACGACGCTCGCTGATGTCACCGAGCGCGAAGCGGCCGAGCGCATCGCGGCCGACGAGCTCGATCTGCTGGTCGATCTGGCGACCAACACCCGCGGCGCCAAGCCTGGCATCCTGGCGTTGCAGCCGGCGCGCGTGCAGCTCACGCATGTCGCCAGCGCCGGCGTCGTCGGCCTCGACACGGTCGACTTCAAGCTCACCGACGCGTTCGCCGATTTGCCGGAGAGCCAGTCCCGACAACTCGAGACCTTGCTGCCGATCGAAGGCTGCGTCTATCCCTACCGCCACATCGTGCCGGCCGCCGCGCATCCGTACCGCCGCGACCGGCTGGGCATCGACGCCGACGCGGTGGTCATCGCCGCCTTCGTCAATCCGATGAAGCTGTCGCGGCGCTGCCTCGCGCTTTGGCGCGACGTGCTCGAGCGGATTCCTCGCGCCCTGCTCGCGATATCGCCGTTGTCGTCCGGCGCCGGCGACGCGCAGCGGCGCCTGTTCGCCGCCGCCGGGATCGCGGCGCAACGGACGATCGTGCTGCCGGCAGGAGGCAACGAAGCGGAAAACCAGGCGCGCTATGGCGTCGTCGACCTGGTGCTCGATCCGTTGCCGTACGGCGGCGTCAACGGCACGCTGGAGGCGCTCGACATGGGCGTACCCGTCGTGACCCTGTGCGGGCGCCGCCACGGCGAGCGCAGCGCGTACAGCATCCTCGCCAATCTCGGCGTCCTCGACACGGTTGCGCACGACCCGAGCGAGTACGTTGCAATCGCCGCGCGGCTCGCTGACGATCGCACTTTCCGGGCGCAAGTGAGGGCGGCAATCCGTGCTGGCCTTGCCAGGTCGCCGCTGACCGACATGGACGCACACACCCGCAACCTGGAGCGCGCCTATCTGACGGCGCTCGAGCGCCGGTATCCGGCCGCGCTCGTGCGGAGCGCCTGATGGCCGCCGCCGGCACCGGATCGGCACGGGTCGAGCGCGCCCGTCAGCGCCTTGCCGCCGGGGACCTGGCGGGCGCGCGGCGTGAAGCCGAAGCGATCCTCGCCGGCGCAGGCAACGCGCCGGATTACGTCGCCGCGCACCTGGTGCTGGCGACGTGCTTCGACCGCGCGCATGACATCAAGAGCGCCACGGCGCACGCGCGGGCGGCGGTGACGCGCGCGCCCGACGACCCGGTCGCGCACTACGTCCACGGCGAATTGCAGGAGCAGGACGGCGACAAGGAAGGCGCCATGGCGAGCGTGCGGCGAGCGGTAGCGCTCAATCCGAACTTCGTCCAGGCACACCACTACCTTGGGATACTGCTGGGCGAGAGCGGCGACGCCGAGGGCGCGGTCGCGGCGTTCGAGCAAACCGTACGCCTCGACCCCGCGCATGCGCGCGGATGGAACAATCTCGGCAATACGCTGCGCACACAGGTTCGGCTCGACGAGGCGGAAGCCGCGTTTGCGCGCGCCGTCGCGCTGAAGCCCGACTACTGGCTCGCCGCAGCAAACCTCGGCGGCGTGCAGCGCGACCTCGGGGCCATGGACCGCGCCGAAGCCACTTTGCGCACGGCGCTGGGTCGCGCCGGGCCGAATCCCTACCGGCCGCTCATCGTGCTGCTGGCCGGCGTGCTGCGACTCACCAGCAGACTCGACGAGTCTGCGCAGCTGTATGTGCAGGCGATCAACGCCGCGCCGTCGGAAAGCGCCGGCGAGTGGTTCAACCTCGGGTTGGTCCTGGCCGAGCGCAACGATCCGGTCGGTGCGCGCAACGCCTATGGCCGCGCGCGTGCGCTCGATCCGGCCGACCTCCGCGCGCTGTTCGGCGAGCAGCTGACCTTGCCGATGGTTTACGCCGATGCGAAAGAGGTCGACGACGCGCGCGCGGCATTCGAGGCCGGACTCGACCGCCTCGAGGGCGAGCTCCTGCCGGCGATACGTGCCGCGGGGCTTGACGAGACACAGGCTCTCGACGGGCTGCGCTGGGTCAATTTCTTCCTCGCTTATCAGGGGCGCGACGATCGGGATCTGCAGCGACGTTACGCCGCGGTTGCGGCCGCGGCCGTCGATGCCGTCGCGCCGCGCTGGCGGGCTCCGCTGGCCGGACGGAGTTTGCGCGGCAAGCGCGTGCGAGTCGGATTCGCCTCGGCGTTCTTCCATACGGGAACCTGCGGGCGCTATTTCAAGAGCTGGATCACCGATCTCGATCGCGAGCGCTTCGAAGTCTTCGTCTATCACCTGTGGCCTGGCATGGACGACATTGCGCGGGCGATCGCGACGCGGGCCGACCACTTCCGCACGTTTGCCGCCAACCGCTCGAGACCTTCGGTGGTCGCACCCGCGATCCGCGGCGACGAGCTCGATGTGCTGGTCTACACCGAGCTGGGGATGGACGTCACCACCTTCGGACTTGCGGCACTGCGGCTGGCGCCGCGGCAATACACCGCGTGGGGCCATCCGGTCACGACCGGACACGCGACCATCGACGCATTCATAAGCTGTGCGGCGATGGAAAGTGCGGAGGCGCAGCAGCACTACTCCGAACCGCTGGTCTTGCTCCCGGGGATCGGGACACGTTACGAGCGGCCGGTCCTGCCAACGCCTGGCAGCCGCGAGCAATATTCGCTGCCTGCCGACCGGGCGCTGCTGCTGTGTCCGCAGTCGCTATGGAAGATCCACCCGGACAACGACCGCTTGTTCGCGCAGATACTCGCCGCTAATTCGCGTGCGATGCTGGTCTTTTTCGGCGGATGGCATCCGGCGCCTATCGACCGCTTCATGCAGCGGCTCAAGACGACGCTCGATGCGCACGGCATCCCGATCCGCGAGCGGACGCGGGTCTTGCCGCAGGTCGGGCACGACGACTACCTGCGCATCAACATGCTGTGTGACGCCATGATCGACACCTTGCACTGGTCGGGGGGCAACAGCAGTCTCGATGCGCTGGCCTGCAGCCTGCCGGTCGTCACGCTGCCCGGTGCGTTCATGCGCGGCCGCCAGAGCGCGGGCATGCTGTCCTTGCTCGGCGTGCCGGAGCTGATCGCCGCCGACCACGCCGGCTATCTGGCGATCGCCGCGCGCCTCGCCGGAGACGAATCCTGGCGGCAGGAGCTGGCGGCGCGCATCGGTGCGGCGCAATCGCGCCTGTTCGACGTGTCCGACGCGATCGAGCGGCTGCAGCTGCTGCTGCAGGCCGACGATATTCGTTCAGTCTGACGGCGTTCGAGTCTGCTCAGCCAGGAAGTCGCGCCAGATCGCCTGAAGCCCGTCCTCGAAGTCCCGGGTATAGCGCGCCATGTCGAACAACGGGTGCGTAGCACGGTTCGCCGCGAGGCGCGTGCGAAATCCAGCCAGGGTTTGAGGCTCGCGGGCCAGGCGCAGCGCCAGCGTTTCGTATGCGGTCAAGTCGCCGGTCACCAGCTCCGGCAGCCCGATCGCGTGAAGTTGGCTGCCGGCGAGTCGGGTCACCAGCGTTTCACCGGCGCAGGTGAGAACAGGAAGCCCTGCCAGCAGCGCATCGTTGGTCGTCGTATGCGCGCCGTACGGAAACGTGTCGACAAAAAGATCGGCGGCAACGTGCCGCGCCAGATGCTGCTGTTGCGGCACTTTGGGCGCGAAGATCAGACGCGCCGGATCGACGCCAGCCGCCGCGGCTTCCCGCTGCAAGTTGGCGGTCGCCTCGGCCTCGCTTGCGAGCAGCCACAGAACGCTCGCGGGCACCGCATGCATCAAGCGCATCCAGATCGCGAACACGGCAGGCAGTATCTTGGCCGATTTGTTGAAGCAGCAGAACACGAAGCCCCGCTCGGGCAAACCGCATTCGGCGCGCGATGGCGGAGGCCCCAGCGGCGCGCGGGTGGTATCGCTGGGATACGACGCGTGCGGCATATGCCAGAGGCGTTCGGTATAGAACGGCTGCATCGCTTCGGGCGCGCCGAAGCGGTCGACCAGGATGTAGTCGTACCAGTCGACGCCCAGCGTGCCGGGAAATCCGATCGAATTGATCTGGATCGGCGCCGGGCGCAATCCCATCAGGCGGCTGTCGCCGCCGGCGGTATAGCCATTCAAGTCGAACAGGATCGCAATGCCGTCGGCGCGGATGCGACGGAGGATTTGTTCGTTCGACTCCGCGCTGATGTCGGCGAAGTGCTCGAAGGCGCGGGCGGCGCGCCGGCCTATCGGCCCGGGATCGGTGGCCCGCAAACCGTAGCCGAAGGTTTCGAGGCGTGCGCGATCGATCCGCTCCCAATGCTCGAGCTGCAGGTGCATCATCGGATGCTCGCGCAGGTCGGACGAGACGAAGCCGACGCGCAGCCGCGCGCCTGCTGGCATCGTCGGCCTGGGGCGCGCTGCCGGCGCTGGCGGGGCCTTGGTTGCGGCCCAGCGCTGCGCGGCGCGCAGCTGGGCCCGCGCGTCGCACGGCATCGCCAGCAGCGGAAACGGATTGACCGTGTAGCGTCCGTCGCCGTGCGGCGGCGCCGCCAATGCGGCGCGGACTTGCGCGAACAAGTCGTCGAGTCCGGTCCAGATGCACCGGTGCTGGCGCGCATGAGCGAGCATCGACAGCGCATACGGATTGCCTGGGTCGAGCGCGAGCATCCGCTGCAAGGTCGGCTCGGCTTCGGCGTAGTGCCCGAGACCCATCTGGTGGGTCGCGAGGTTGTCGTGGATCTGGAGGTCGTCGGGGGCGAGCCGTGCCGCTTCCAGGAAGCTCGCCTCGGCGCCGGCCATGTCGTGGACGCGGTCCTGTGCGATGCCGCGCTTGACCCAGATCCATGCCGGCGCGTCGCGGCGTATGGCAAACGCGCGCGTGTAGGATTCGGCGGCGGCGGCGAAGTCTTCGCGTCCGAACTGGATATTGGCGAGATTGGCCAGCGCGTCGGGATGATTGGGGGTGGCA
>Ga0207711_10000511_pt1 | contig 39835 bp, 33 predicted proteins | sample KBSS34metaG_FD_184401 | JGI IMG/M metagenome (GOLD analysis project Ga0207711, IMG submission 184401) | Switchgrass rhizosphere microbial communities from Kellogg Biological Station, Michigan, USA - KBS S3-4 metaG (SPAdes) (version 2) | ecosystem: Host-associated > Plants > Roots > Rhizosphere... | reverse complement strand
CCGAGCGCGCTCCTGCCACTCTGCGCGCGGCACGCGGCGCCCGTTCGCCTCCGGGCGCTGCGCTGCGGCGGCGGTCCCGTCGCCGAGCACGACGCGGCCGCGGTCGAGTCGGTGCGGGGCGTTCCGGTGCGGGCGGGCTACGGCCTCACCGAGACGTGCGGCCTCGGCAGCCGGCAGCGGGGCGACCGGCCTCGCCGGCCGGGCACGAGCGGCGCGGTCGCGCCCGGGATGGAGGTCGCGATCGTCCGCGACGACGGAACCGCATGTGGAGCGGGCGACGGCATGCCGGGCGAGATCCGTCTGCGCGGCCCGGCGGTCTTCGGTGGATACCTCGCCCCCGAGGACCCCGATCCCTTCGACGCGGAGGGGCGGCTGCGCTCCGGGGACGCGGGCTTCCTCGACGAGGCCGGCGAGCTCTGCGTTCGCGGCCGGCTCGCCTTCGCGCTGCGCTCCGGCGACCGGATCCTCTGCGCCGAGGAGGTCGAGGCCGCGATCGCCGAGCACCCGGGCGTGGCGGAGGCCGCGGCGGCGCCGTGGGACCTCTCCTTCGGCGTGCTCCTCGTGCTCGCCGCGCGGGACGGCTCCGGCGCCCTCCTCGACGAGATCCGGGAGCACGCGCGGGTGCGACTTCCCGTCTTTGCGCGGCCCAAGAGGATGGTGCCGGTCCCGGCGATCCCGCGCACGGCGTCGGGCAAGGTCGACCGGCGGGCGGCGACGGAATGGCTGAACCGGGCTCCCTGAAGGTTGCCATGCTGACGCGGGAGGCGGCGCGGATCGCCCGGGAACGGGCGACGCCGTTCTATCTCTTCGACCGGGAGACGGCGCGCGCGTCGCTGCGCCGCTGGCGCAGGGCGGCCGGAGCGCTCGAGAGAGACACGCGCGTCCAGCTCTTCTATCCGTGGAAGTGCAACCGCCACGGCTCGCTCCTCGCGCTCGCCCGCGAGGAGGGCTTCGGCGCCGAGGTCACGGCCGGCGAGGACCTGCTCGCGGCGCTCGCGTCCTGGGGCGGGCCGCGCGTCCTGTTTCAAGGGCCCGCGAAGTCCCCGGCCGCGCTCGACGCGGCGCTCTCGGAGGGAGCCTGGCTCGTGGCCGACTCCGTGGAGGATGCGGGCGCGATCCTCGACCGCTCCCGCGCCCTCGGCCCGTCCGCGGTCCCGCGCTACCTGCTCCGCTTTCGCGCCGCGTCGTCGGAGCCGTCCCAGCGCGGCTTCGGATTGACCGCGAGCGGCGTCCGGGAGCTCGGCGCGCGCGTCGTGCGGGAGGCCGCCGCGCCGCCCGCGGGGCTGGCGTTCCACCTGGGGACCGGGCTCGCGTCGCCCGCGCCCTACGTCGCCGCGGTCCGGGAGGCCGGGCGGCTGGCGGGAGTGCTGGCCGCCGCCGGCATCCCGGTCAGGGTGCTCGACGCGGGCGGCGGTTTCGCGGCCCGAAGGGAGGCTCGGCGCGATGCGCGCGGAAGGGTACGCGGCCGCGCCGCCACCCCGGAGGCCTTCCTCCGTGCGATACGGGACGCCGTGCGACGGAGTCTGCCGGGACCCGACGTCGCGCTCTTCCTCGAGCCGGGCCGGGCGATCGCGTCGGACGCCTTTCACCTGGTCGCCCGCGTCGTGCGGACGACCGAACGCCGCGTGTACGTCGACGCCTCGCGGATGGGGCACGCCTTCTTCGTGCCGCGCGGACGGCACGCGTTCCTGCCGATCCCGCGGCGGCCGGGCCGTGGTCCGCTCGAGGTGCGCGGTCCGCTGCCGAGCAACCTCGACCTCTTCGCGAGCGAGCGCATCGGCCGCCCGCGGCCGGGCGACCTCCTCGTGATCGAGTCGGTCGGCGCCTACAACCTCATCGCGGCGAACGCCTGGTCGGGAGGCTTCCCGGAGGTCGTCGAGACCGGCGCCTCGGAGGCGGGGACTCGCTCCTAGGTCGCCGGGTGTCCGTCGGTCTTGTGCACGGACTCGACGGTGGTCTTGATCTCGGCGTCCGAGAGGCCCCGCTCCTTGAGCTGCGCGGCCAGGCGCGCCTCGGAGAGGCAGATGCCGCAGCCGGCCGCGTGCAGGTCCGTGAAGCAGGTGAGGAGCGTCTTGTGCCGGTACATGGGGCTCTCGGCGCACTCGCAGAAGCAGTGGATCGCGTCGAGCGTCGCCGGGTACTTCAGGGCGATCGCGTAAACCTGCGCGATCTCGGGCTCCCGGGCGAACTTCGCGGGAGGCAGCGTCGGCCGCCGCTCCCTGCAGCTCGTGCAGGCGTTCGCCGCGGCCGCCGTGGGCTTCGGCTTCGGGGTCGGGTTTGGAGACCCGGCTACGGGGGCGAAGGCGGCGATCACGAGGGCGAGGGCGGTGGCGAGGATCCGGGTAAGGCGAAAACGCTCGGGATCCCTCGCGCTGCCCGCTCGGGTCACTTGAGGCTTTCCATGATCGCGTCGAGCGTCGCCTGGGACGGCCGCAGGCGCTCGTCCGGCACTTCGACCAGCGGGTTCGGCCCGACGCTCGAGAGCTCGAGGAAGTCCTTCTTGGTGGGCTCGGCATAGATGAGGCCCGTCAGGAACTCGGTCTTCTCCTGCGCCTCCTGGCAGAGCGCGAGCGCAGCCCGCTTGTCGGTGGCGTCATAGTCGGCGCGCAGCTTCTTCAGGCGGATGCGGGAGCCGTCGTGGAGCTCGATCTCCTGGGTCGTGCCGGGGTCGTACTCGACGGTGATCTCCTCGTAGTAGGGGATGAAGCCGATCTCCTGGATCGGGATCTCGTGCTCCTTGGCCCACTTGTACGACTTGGTCGAGGACTCGTGGTTGTTGAACGTCACGCATGGCGAGATCACGTCGAGCAGCGCGGTCCCGCGGTGCGCCAGCGCGCCCTTGAGGAGCCCGACGAGCTGCTTCATGTCGCCGGAGAACGAGCGGGCCACGTACCCGCATCCGAGCTCGATCGCGATCGCGCAGAGGTCGATCGAGGGAAGGCCGTTGACGACGCCCGTCTTGAGCCGGGAGCCCGCGTCGGCCGTGGCGGAGAACTGCCCCTTGGTCAGGCCGTAGACGCCGTTGTTCTCGACGATGTAGACCATCGGGAGGTTGCGGCGCAGCAGGTGGACGAACTGCCCGGCGCCGATCGACGCCGTGTCGCCGTCGCCCGAGACGCCGATCGAGACGAGCGACGGATTGACCATCATCGCGCCCGTGGCCACCGAAGGCATGCGCCCGTGCACCGCGTTGAAGCCGTGGCCGCGGTCGGCGAAGTACGCGGTGGTCTTGGAGGAGCAGCCGATCCCCGACATCTTCGCGATCTTGTAGGGCGGGATCGACATCTCGTAGATCGCCTGGGTGATCTGGCGGGTGATGACGTCGTGGCCGCAGCCCACGCACAGCGTGGACTTCAGTCCGCCGTAGTCCTTGACGGTCAGCTGGACGCGGTTCGTGGGGGCGGGCGCGGGCGCGGCAGGGGTCGTCGCGGCCGCCGCCGGGGTCTTCTCGGTGCTCGACATCACTTCTTCTCCCCGGCCTCGATTCCCTCGACCACGGTCTCGGCGTCGAGGGGGAAGCCGTCGTAGTGGCGGATGGAGACGAGGCGCCCGCACTCGGCGCCCATCTCCAGCCGCAGCAGGTCGTACATCTGGCCGTCGCGGTTCTGGTCGACCACGTAGACGCGGTCGTGCGCCCGGATGAAGGCCTGCGTCTCGGGCGTGGTCGGGAGCGCCCGGAGGCGCAGGTAGTCGACCGTCAGGCCCTTCCGGGCGAGGATGGCGCGGGCCTCCTCCACGGCGAAGTCGGACGAACCGTACGCGATGACGCCGACGCGGGAGCCCGAGCCCGAGACGATCGGCTTCGGGACCGCCTTCCTCGCCGTCTCGAACTTGCGCGCGAGGCGATCCATGTTGTTCTTGTAGTCGTCGGGGCGCTCGGTGTACGTGGCGCGGTCGTTATGGCCCGAGCCGCGAGTGAAGTACGCCGCCGCGGGATTGTCCACGAAGCCCGGGAGCGTCCGGTACGGAATCCCGTCTCCGTCGACGTCGCGGTAGCGCGCGAACTCCTTGAACTTCGCGACGTGCGCCTCGAACTGCTCCTTCGTCCGGAGGACCTTGCCGCGGTCGAACGGCTTGTCCGGATAGGGGAAGGGTTCGGCCATCCAGTTGTTCATGCCCAGATCCAGGTCCGTCATGAGAAAGACGGGCGTCTGGAACCGCTCGGCCAGGTCGAACGCGTCCATCGCCATCGCGTAGCACTCCTCGACGGATCCGGGCAGCAGGAGGACGTGCTTGGCGTCGCCGTGCGAGAGGTAATAGGTCGAGGTGATGTCCCCCTGCATCGTGCGCGTCGGCAGGCCGGTCGAGGGCCCGACGCGCTGCACGTCGACGATGACGGCGGGGATCTCCGCGTAGTAGCCGAGGCCCGTGAACTCCGACATGAGGGAGATGCCCGGGCCGGAGGTCGTCGTCATCGAGCGCGCGCCCGCCCACGAGGCTCCGAGAACCATGCCGAGCGCGGCGAGCTCGTCCTCCGCCTGGACCACCGAGAGCGTCGGCTCGTTGGTCTCCGGGTCCAGGCGGTGCTTCGCCGCATAGTCGATCAGGGACTCGGCGAGCGAGGACGACGGCGTGATCGGATACCAGGAGAGGAACTGGACGCCGGCCATCATGCAGCCGATCGCGGTCGCGGCATTTCCCTCGATGATGATCTTGCCCGCGGTCTTGTCCATGCGCTCGAGGCGGAAGGGGTCGCGCTTGGTCAGGTTCTTCTGCGCCCACTCGAGACCGCCGCGGATCGCCTTCATGTTGACTTCGACGGCGGCCGCCTTGCTCTTGAACTGCTTCGCGACGGCCTTCTCGATCTCGGCCATGTCGATGTCGAGCAGCCACGACGCGACGCCGACGTAGATCATGTTGACGGCCAGGCGGCGCAGCTTCCCGTCGTGGACGAGCTCGAGTACCAGCTTCTGAAACGGCACGGCGTAGAAGTGCACGTCGTCCCGGAGCCCGTCGAGCTTCAGGCTCTCCTCGTAGATCACGGCGGCGCCCGGGGCCACGGTCCGCACGTCCTCGTGGGCCGTCTCCGGGTTCATGCAGATCAGCACGCCGACGTCGCGGCGCCGGGCGATGAAGCCCTCCTTGGAGGCGCGGATCGTGAACCAGGTCGGCAGCCCCTGGATGTTGGACGGGAAGAGGTTCTTCCCCGAGACGGGGATGCCCATCTGGAAGATCGAGCGCATCAGGATCGAATTGGAGGACTGGCTCCCGGAGCCGTTGGCGGTCGCCACGTGAATCGAGAAGTCGTTGACGACGGGGGACCTGCGGGCGGCGTCCGCACGCTGGTCTTCGAGGACGGCTGTCGACATGAGTCTCCTTTGGCGGGTGCGCCCCGCGGAGCTGGGAATGATACCAAAGCGATTCGCTGCGTTCCGTGATCCGGCGCCGGTAGAATCCGCCGCCGGGAGGGATCCGAATGCGGCGTTGGACGATGGCTCTGCCTCTGGCCCTGGTTGTCCTGCTGGCGGCCTCGCCGACGCTCTCGGGCGAGACGAAGAGGCCGCTGCGATTCGAGGAGATGGTGAAGCTCGGCCGCCTGGGCGGCTTCTCCGTGTCGCCGGACGGCGGCCGCGTCGCCTACGCGGTCGGCATCCCGGACGTCGACGCCAACATGACGCGCTCGCAGATCTGGCTGCTCCCGGCCGCCGGAGGCGGATCCGCGCCGCGCCGGCTGACCGACGGCGAGAAGGACTCGGATCCGAGCTTCTCTCCGGACGGGCGGCGGCTCGCGTTTCTCTCCAGCCGCGAGGGAGGGACGCAGATCTGGATCCTCGGGCTCTCCGAAGCCGAAGCCGAAACGGGCGGGGCGCCGGTGCGCGCGACCTCGTTCCCGACCGGCGTCGACGCCTTCTCGTGGACGCCCGACGGCGCCTCGTTCCTGATCCAATCCGACGTCTTCCCCGAGTGCGCGGACACGGCGTGCCTCGAGCGCATCGTCAAGGCGCGCGAGGCGGCGACGGTCAGGGGACGCATCGCGGAGCGTCTCTTCTTCCGGCGCTGGGACCACTGGAAGGACGGCACGCGGACGCACATCTGGAGAGTGCCGGCCGCGGGGGGAGGGCCGGCCGTGGACCTGACCCCGGGCGACCACGACGCGCCGCCCTTCGAGGTCGGCGGGGGAGGCGCCTGGAGCGTCTCGCCCGACGGCAGGGAGCTCGTCTATCCCTCCAACCCCGACAGGGTCGAGGCGCTCTCGACCAACGCCGACCTCTACGTCGTGCCCCTGCAGGGAGCCGGAGGCGGGACGCCCAAGGATCTGACCTCCGCGAACCCCGCGTTCGACGGTTCCCCACGCTTCTCTCCCGACGGGAAGTGGATCGCGTACCGCGCGCAGAAGCGTCCCGGTTTCGAGTCGGACCGCTTCCGCCTGATGCTCCTCGAGCGGGCGACCGGCGCGATCCGGCCCCTGACCGAGTCCTTCGACGCGTGGGTCGGGGAGTTCCGCTGGACGCCGGACTCGAAGTCCCTCGTCTTCACGGCGCAGGTCGCCGGCCGCGAGAACCTCTACAGGATCGGCGTCCGAGGCGGCGCGCCCGCGATCCTGTGGAAGGGCGGCGCGATCCCCGCGCTGGAGATCGCCGGTTCGCGGATCTTCTTCGCCGCGAGCGCGCTGACGCACCCGCCGGAGATCTGGAGCGTCGGGCTCGACGGCTCGACGCCCTCGGCCGTCACGCACGTCAACGACGCGCGCCTCTCCGAGATCGCGATGGGCGAGACGTCGGAGCGCTTCACCGACTCCTCCGACGGAAAGAAGCTGCAGGCGTGGGTCGTCAAGCCTCCATCCTTCGACCCGTCGCGGAAGTACCCGGCGGTCTTCTTCATCCACGGCGGACCGCAGGGCGCTTGGGAGGACGGCTGGTCCACCCGCTGGAATCCCGAGGTCTGGGCGGCCTACGGGTACGTGGTCTACGCCGCGAACCCGCGGGGATCGACCGGCTTCGGGCAGGAGTTCCTCGACGCGATCAGCGGCGACTGGGGCGGACAGGTCTACGACGACCTGATGCGTCAGGCCGACGACCTCGCGTCGCTTCCGTTCGTGGACAAGGCGAAGATCGGCGCGGCGGGAGCGTCGTACGGCGGCTACATGATCGACTGGATCGCCACCCATACGCCGCGCTTCGCGGCTCTCGTCTCGCACGACGGCACCTACGACCTGGCCGCCGCGAACCTCGAGACCGAGGAGCTGTGGTTCCCGACGTGGGAGTTCAAGGGCTGGCCGTGGAACTCGGACCAGTACCGCAAGTGGAGCCCGTCGACGTACGCCGGGAATCTGAAGACGCCGATGCTCGTCATCACCAGCGAGAAGGACTTCCGCGTCCCGTTCGGTCAGGGCCTCCAGCTCTTCACCGCGATGCAGGTCCAGGGAGTGCCCTCGAAGCTGCTGACCTTCCCGGACGAGGGTCACTGGGTGCTGAAGCCCGGCAACTCCTGCCTCTGGCACAACACGGTCATGGACTGGCTGCATAGGTGGTTGGGAGGGAGCGAGGCCGATCCGAAGGGGTTGGCGTTGGCGTATAGCGTGACGAAGTAGTCGGGGGTCGGAATCATTAGTCATTAGTCATTAGTCATTAGTCGTTAGTCGTTAGTCGAGACCGTTGCAGCGGGTTACGACAATTGATTAGCGATGCAGGGATTCCGTCAGCTTCGCGTCTGGAGGCGGAGCCATGAGCTCTTGCTGAAGGTTTACGAGGGGACGAGGTGTCTCCCTTCCGACGAGCGATACGGAATCACATCTCAGATTCGCCGTGCTGCCGTATCCGTCGCGGCGAACATTGCCGAAGGATCCCGGCGGCAGTCCCGGCTTGACTACGCTCGTTTTCTGAATCTCGCGCAGGGCTCGCTCGCCGAGTTGGAATGTCTTGCTCTGGCGTGTCGGGATCTCGGCTTCCTGGACGCCCCCGCCGCGGATTCACTCGTGGTGGAGGCGGATGAGATCTCAAAGATGTTGACCCGTCTCAGAACCGTGATTCTGCATGCTCGGCATGCAGGGCTACGTGCGAACTAACGGCTAACAACTAACAACTAATAACTAACAACTAATAACTAACAACTACCGACTTCCCTTCTCCCTCACGTTCTCCTCTTCCATCAAACGGTGTCGCGCCGAGAGAATGCCCGACCGTCCGAGATACCCCACGAGCTTCGTGGGCTCGGCGCGATCGACGACCGGCAGCCTCCCGATGTCGTTCTCGAGCATGCGCTCGACGGCGTCGCGGATGAGCTCGTCCTCGTAGGCGACGATGAGGCGGCGCGAGCCCGCGTCGAGGACCGCCATGTCGCCCTTGGAATCCTTCTCGAGGCCCTTCATGAGGTCGCTGCGCGTGATGATGCCGGCGAGCTGGCCTCCCGCGTCCACGATCGGCGTGCCCTGGCGGCGCGCGAGGTCGGGATCGCGGCGGATCCGCTCCGCCAGCTCCCGCAGGCTCGTCGCGGTCGAGATCGTCGCGACGCGGCGGTCCATCACCTCGCCCACGCGGTGCACGTCGAAGGGGTCGACCGTGTACTCGCGGAAGACGTGGTGTCCGCGCCGGGCCACCTTCTCCGTCAGGATCGAACGGCGCATCAGGAGCACGGTCACGGCGTGGGCGCACGTGCAGGCGACCAGCAGCGTCGGCAGGAGGTTCCAGTCGCGCGTCAGCTCGGCGGTGAACAGCATGGCGGTCAGGGGCGAGCGCATCGTCCCGCCCATGATCGCGGCCATGCCGACGGTGGCCCAGAGTCCGGTGCCGCCGTGCGGGAGCAGCGAGGAGAAGAGGGCGCCGAGGGAGCCGCCCATCATCAGGAGGGGAGCCAGGACGCCGCCGGAGGTTCCGGAGCCCAGCGCGAAGGACCAGACGACCGCCTTGGTCACGGCCAGGCGCGCCGCGGAGCCGGCCGGGACCGAGCCGCCGAGCAGCCCATGGATCGACTCGTAGCCGACGCCGAGCACGCGCGGGTCGATCAAGCCGCCGATCCCGATGCCGAGACCGCCGATGGCCGGCCACCACATCCAGTGGATGGGGAGCTTCAGGAAGAGGTCCTCGAAGCCGTAGACGAGCGCGGTGAGGAGGCCGGACGCGAGGCCCGCGACGAGGCCGAGGACCGCGGCCGCGACGAGCACCGAGCCGGGCTGCATCGCGTGGCCCGGCACCGGGAAGACCGGGCCCGCCCCGAGGAGCGGGACGCGGGCGACCGAGGCGGTCGCGGAGGCCAGGGCCACCGGGATGAAGCTGCGCGGCTTCCACTCGAAGAGGAGCAGCTCGACGGCGAGCAGAGCGGCCGCGACGGGCGAGGCGAAAATGGCCGACATCCCGGCGGCCGCGCCCGCGACCAGCAGGGTCTTGCGCTCGGCCGAGGAGAGGTGGAAGAGCTGGGCGAAGAGCGAGCCGAACGCTCCTCCGGTCATGATGATCGGCCCCTCCGCCCCGAACGGGCCTCCGGTTCCGATCGAGACGGCCGAGGAGACCGGCTTCAGGATCGCGACCTTGGCGTCGAGCCGGCTGCGCCCGATGAGGATGGCCTCGAGGGCCTCGGGGATGCCGTGGCCCCGGATGCGGTCCGAGCCCCAGCGCGCCATCGCGCCGATGACGAGGCCCCCGACGATCGGAATGAAGACGCTCCAGACCGCGAGCGGCTGCGAGCCCGGGGAGACGAAGGTCGAGGAGAAGCGGCCGAAGTAGGCCAGGTTCGTGATGACCGCGATCAGCCACACGAGCACCCAGGCCACCCCGGCGGCGATCGCCCCGATGGCGATGGCCATCGCCGACAGGATCCAGACGCGGCGGTCGGTGGAGTAGTCCCCGAGCCGCTCGCCCGCGGCGCTCACGCCCGTCGTCCCTGCGAGCCCGGTGCCAGGCCGGGGGCGGAGGGAACCGCCCGGCGCAAGGCGCGGAGCTCGCGCAGGTGGAGCGCGACCAGCTTCGCGAGGGTCCTTCGACCCCTGGCGGTCAGCGCGACCCGGACGCGGCGGCCGTCCTCCGCGTCGGGGCGGCGGGCCACGAGCCCGGTGCGCTCGCAGCGATCGATCAGGCCCACCGCGCTCTGGTGCCGGACCTGAAGCTTCTCCGCCAGATCGGCGACGATGGGGGGCCGGTCTCCGAAGCTGCGGATGAAGAGGAGCAGCTGGTATTGCCCGGGGGAGATCCCGGCGTCGCGGGCGGCGTCCTCCGAGAAGCGGAGGAACTGCCGGAGCGCGTAGCGGAAGCGCGCGAGGCGCTGATAGTCCAATTCCCTGAGGCCGTTCCTCGCGGAGGGCACGGACGGATCATATCGCAATGCGATAGAAAAGAGAGGGAATATATCGCAGTACGATGGAGTTCCTCCGGCTCGAGGAGGAGGAAATCCCATGAACAGAATGCGTTCGAGGACGGCCGGCGGGGCCGTGGCCCTCGCTCTGGCGGCGGGGGTCGTGTGTCTGGCGGGCTGCGCGAAGAAACGGCCCACCACGGCGGCGGAGGCGCGTCCGCCCGTCACGTCCCAGGAGCCCGCGACCGCGGTGGCGCCCCCGAGATCGGCCGCGCCGGTTCACGACGTCGAGGGGGACGTCCTTTCCCAGGACCTGGCGACGCTGAACCAGAAGGGCTATCTGTCGGACGCCTTCTTCGACTACGACGCCGCCGCGCTGCGCGACGACGCCCGGGGGAACCTCGCGAAGGACTCCTCCTGGCTCAAGAAGTACCCGTCGGTCCGCGTCCTGCTCGAGGGGCACTGCGACGACCGCGGAACCGAGGCCTACAACCTGGCCCTCGGCGAGCGCAGGGCCCAGGCGGCGCGCGAGTACCTCGTCTCGATGGGAGTGCCGGAGGACCGGATTCGGACCGTCTCCTACGGGAAGGAGCGTCCGTTCTGCCAGGCGGACAACGAGAACTGCTGGCAGGAAAATCGCCGGGACCACTTCGTCGTCACGGCGAAGTAGGGGACGGCGCTCGAAGCTGACGGGCGCCAGACTGCGGCGTTCCGCGCACCTTCCAGGGGCGCCCGCAGCTTAAGCGCCTTCCTGAGGGCCGGGGCTCTCCGCCGCGGGAACACAGCGGCCCGCGGCCCAGGCGCGCAGCGCCGCGATCTCCTCGGAGCGGAGCACGGAGAGCGGACGCGTAGAGCGGATCGAGACGAGCAGCGCCGCGGTGTCGAGCGGGAAGCCCCCGGCGCGCGCCTCGTAGAGCGCCGAGACCACGGCCTGCTCGATCTCCGCGCCGGAAAACCCGGCCGACCCCTTGCCCAGCGCCGCGAGATCGAAGCGCGAGGGGTCCTCGCCCCGTCTCGCGAGGTGCAGCCTGAAGATCTCGGCCCGCGCGGCCGCGCCTGGCAGGTCGATGAAGAAGACCTCGTCGACCCGGCCCTTGCGCATGATCTCCGGCGGCAGCTGCCTGACCGAGTTCGCCGTCGCGACGAAGAAGACCCGCGACGCGCGCTCCTGCATCCACGTCAGGAGCGTGCCGATGAGCCGCTTCGAGACTCCGCCGTCGGACTCCGAGGACTCCGAGGACGCGAACGCCTTTTCGATCTCGTCGATCCACAGGACGCAGGGCGCCATGCGCTCGACGCGCCGCAGCGCGTCGCGCAGGTTGCGCTCGGACTCGCCCACGAACGGCGCGAGCAGCCGGCCGGCGTCGAGGGCCAGGAGCGGCAGGCCCCAGGTCGCCGCGATCGACTTGGCCGCCACGCTCTTGCCGCAGCCCTGGACGCCCAGGAGCAGGATGCCCTTGGGCGGGTCGAGCGGCTTCGCCCCGGTCCCGCCGTCCGGCAGGAACCCGACCCTCCGCGTCGCGATCCACTTCTTGAGCTTCTCGAGCCCGCCGAGCTGGTCGAGCCCCTCCGGTGCGGGGATGAACTCGAGGAGGCCGCCGCCCTCGACCAGCACCTTCTTCGTCTCGCGGATCCGGGGCCGGTCCGCGGCGGTCAGCCCGTTGTCCTCGACGATCGCCCGCGCGAGGGCGCGCTCCGCCTCGAACATCGTCAGGCCCTGCAGGTCCGAGACGATCCCCTCGACGTCGTCGCGAGTGAGCGCGACACGGGCGCGCGGGTTCTCGCGGGGGAGCCGCTGCACCACGCGGCGCAGGAGGTCGCGGAGCTCGTCGGCGCCGGGAAGGGCGAAGTCGAACCGGACGGCGATGTCCTCGAGCTCGGGCTTCGGCGGGATGGACGGCGCGACGAGCACGATCGTGCGGGAGGAGCCCGCGAACTCCTGCGCGGTCTCCCGGAGCATCCGGAGCGGCGCCGCCTGCTCCAGCTGAGTGACCGGGTCCTTGAGGAGCCAGGTCCCGTCGCCGGAGGTCGCGCGGATCGCCCGCAGCGCGAACCCGAGGTCGACCGACTTCTCGGAATCGGCGGGATGCGAGGGCAGCAGCCCACTTGCCGCGCTCCAGGTCCAGAGCGGGAGCGTGAGCTCGCTCGAGACGGCGCGCACGAGCGCCTCGAAGCGCTGCTCCTCCACGGTCTCGCAGACCACCAGCGGGTGGCGGGACCGGAACAGGAGGGCGAGGTCGCGAGCCGTGATGTCCAAGTGCCGATATCTTAGCGAACGGGCTGGGAACAGCCGCTGGGAGCGGCCGGTCATTAGTCGTTAGTCATTAGTCGTTAGCCGTTAGTTCTTTGCTGGCTAACAACTAACAACTAACAACTAACAACTAACGACTCACATCTCACAACTCACAACTCACAACTCACAACTCACAACTCCCAACCAGTAATAGACTCCTCGCAAATGCCCCCCGCGAGGGTGGTCTCACTCTGCCCCTCGATCACCGAGACGATCGTGGCGATCGGCGGCCTTCGGCGGCTCGCCGGCGTCACGCGTTACTGCACGCGGCCCAGCGGAATGCTCTGGGGCCTCCCCCGCGTCGGAGGCACGAAGAGCCCGAACATCGCCCGCATCCTGGACCTGAAGCCGGATCTCGTCTTCGCGAATGCCGAGGAGAACCGCCGTGAGGACGTCCAGGCGCTGCGCGACGCGGGTGTCGAGGTCGACGTCACGCTTCCGAAGACGGTCGCGGAGGTTCCGGAGACGATCCGCCGCTGGGGCCGGCTGCTCGGGACGCTGGACGAGGCCGAGCCGCTGGCCGCCCGGATCGAGGAGGCGGCCGAGGGACTCTCCCGCGAGCGAGGAAAGGGGTCGTTCCGGTATGCCTACTGGATCTGGAAGGACCCGTGGATGACCGTCTCCGACGACACTTACGTCGCCGATCTGCTTTCGCTGGTGGGCGGGAAGAACGCGTACGGAGCGGAGACGGTCCGGTATCCGACGACGACTCCCTCGGAGGCTCTCGCCCGCGACGCGCGGGTCCAGATCTTCGCGAGCGAGCCGTACCCGTTCAGCGAGGAGAAGCACGGAGAGCTGGCCGCCCGGCTCTTCGGGACGACTTGCCGTCTCGTGTTCGTCGACGGGGATGATTTCTGCTGGCACGGCGTCCGAACGTTGGAGGGGCTGAAGGCGGCAAAGACTTTAATGACGTTAGGAATATAAGCAGAATGACCTGATTCTATTCGGCGCTTCTCGACGCGCCCGCCGGTGGCAGCCGCATTGCAGAAGCGCGGCCTGTCAGGAAGGGGGGCCGCACCATGAGGGGTCGACATTTTCTTCTCGGACTCGCGATGGCGGGGATCGCGCTCTTTCTCTACTACTCCCGCACCCAGGTCAACCCGGTAACCGGGGAGAAGCAGCACATCTCGATGAGCGTCGACCAGGAGAAGACCCTGGGCCTCCAGTCGGCGCCGGAGATGGCGGCGAAGATGGGAGGCGAAGTCGACCCGTCGGACCCGGACGCGGCGCGCGTGAAGGCGGTGGGCCGCCGCATCGTCGAGCGGAGCAACGCCGGGCGCAGCCCGTATGCCGACGCGTTCCAGTACCACCTCCTCCGGGACCCCGAGACGGTCAACGCCTTCGCGCTGCCGGGCGGCCAGGTCTTCATCACCGAAGGCCTGCTGAAGCGGCTGAAGACGGAGGACCAGATCGCCGGGGTCTTGGGCCACGAGACCGGCCACGTCGTGCACCGACACTCCGCCGAGCAGATGGCGAAGGGGCAGCTCGGAGCGCTCCTCGGGGCGGCCGCCGGCGTCGCTACCGATGACGGCAGTGGCCGCGGGCGCAACGCGCAGATCGTCGCCGCGACCGTGAACCAGATGATGCAGCTGCGCTACAGCCGCCAGGACGAGTCCGAGGCGGACCGCTACGGCGTCGACGCGATGGCCGAGGCCGGCTACGATCCCCACGCGATGCTCGAGGTCCTGGAGATCCTGAAGCAGGCGAGCAACGGGCCCCGGCCGCCGGAGATCCTCTCGTCCCATCCGCTCCCGGAGACGCGGATCGCGGAGCTCGAGGCGTACCTGAAGGGGAAGGGGAAGTAAGCAGTCGAGGGTCGGTTCTGAGTTGTGGGTTGTGAGTTGTGAGTTCTGAGTCGCGGTTTCGGCTCTCCGTTTGGCTCGGCAGCCGACAACCGATGACGGACAACTGATAACTTTCCCCCATGAGACTGACAGCCGCCGTCCTCCTCCTGCTCCTCGCCTCGACCGCGTCCGCACAATCGACACCACCCGAGCCCGTCACGGTCATCCGGGCCGGGACGCTCATCGACGGCGTGTCGGCCGCGCCGCGCCGCAACCAGGCGATCGTGATCCGTGGCGGCCGCGTGGAGAGCGTCGCCGATTGGAGCGATGGCCGCGTGCCGCAGGGCGCGAAGGTCATCGACCTCTCCTCCGCGACGGTCCTGCCGGGGATGATCGACGCCCACACCCACGTGTTCCTCCAGGGCGAGGTGCCCGCCGAGGGCGGCTACGACGCCGAGCTGCTCAAGCAGGGCGTGGCCCTCCGCGCCGCGCGCGCGACCGTGTCGGCGCGCCGGGCGCTCGAGCAGGGCTTCACGACGATCCGCGATGTCGAGACGGAGGGCGCCGGGTACGGCGACGTCGGCATCAAGCAGGCGATCGAACGCGGCTACATCCCCGGTCCGCGGATGTTCGTCGTGACGCGCGCGATCTCGACCACCGGCGGCTATCCGCTGGAGGACTACGCCCCGGAGCTCGACATGCCCAAGGGCGCGCAGCTCGTCGACGGGCCGGTCGAGGCGCGCAAGGCGGCGCGCGAGCAGCTCTCGAACGGCGCGGACTGGCTCAAGGTCTACATGACGCACCGCTCGTGGGTCGACGCGCAGGGCAAGCTCGTCTCGCAGCCCACGCTGACGGTGGAGGAGCTCAAGGCGGTCGTGGACGAAGCGCACGGTTGGGGACGAAAGGTCGCCTGCCACGCCTACGGGGGGATCGGCCTCCACCGGGCGCTCGACGGCGGCTGCGACTCGATCGAGCACGGCCTCGACCTGGACGACGCCGCGGTCGCCCAGATGGTGCGTCAGGGAACCTGGTACTGCCCGACGATGAGCGTCTACTACAAGGAGTGGGCGCCGGAGGGCACGGAGGCGGGAGCCCGCGACCGCGCGCGGGCGGCGGTCCACGGGCCCTCGCTGCGCAAGGCCTGGAAGGCCGGAGTCAAGATCGCCTTCGGCACCGACGTCGGCGGATTTCCGTGGAGCGAGCCGATCGCCGACGAGTTCGCGAGGATGGTCGAGTTCGGAATGCCGCCCATGGCCGCGATCCAGGCCGCGACCTCGAAGGCGGCCGAGATGCTCGACATGGGCGGCAGGCTGGGGGTGCTCGCGCCCGGCGGTTACGCCGACGTCGTGGCGGTCCGCGGAGACCCGTTGGCGGACGTCTCGGTGCTCAAGAACGTCTCCTTCGTGATGAAGGGCGGGACCGTCTATCGGGAGTAGGTGAAGAGGTCGTGAGTTGTGAGTTGTGAGTAGTGAGCCGGCTAACAGTGTTTCGACGACTCAGAACTCACGACTCATAACCCTCGTCCTCATTACCTCCTCCCATTCAGCAGCGCGAGGAACTCCTCCCGCACCGACTGCGTGTTGAAGATTCCCCGGATCGCCGAGGTGACCGTCAACGCCCCGGGCTTCTTGATGCCGCGCATCTCGACGCAGAGGTGCCGCGCCTCGATGACGACCATGACGCCCTGCGGATCCAGCTTCTCGGCCATGTAGCTCGCGATCTGCTCCGTCAGCCGCTCCTGCAGCTGCGGGCGGCGGGCGTAGAACTCGACGATCCGCGCCATCTTCGAGAGTCCCACGATCGACTCGTTCGGGATGTACGCGACGTGCGCGTGGCCGTAGAACGGCACGAAGTGGTGAGAGCAGAGCGAGTAGAAGGGGATGTCCCGCTCCATCACCATCGCGGTATACCGCTCGTCGTTGGGGAAGAACGTGACCTTCGGCTCGGCGCCCTCGGACAGCCCGGCGAAGAGCTCGAGGTACATCTTGGCGACGCGCTCCGGAGTCTCCGTCAGGTTCGGGTCGTTCAGGTCGAGGCCGAGGAGGTTGATGATCTCGCGGAAGCGGTCCGCGATCGCCTCGATGCGCTCGGTGTCGGCGAGCGTCGGGACGTGGGGCTCCTCGCTCGCCGAGTCGCCGTTCTTGCCTTTCCGCGGCTTCGCCGGCCACTCCCTCGACCGGACCAACTAGGCTGCCTTCGCCTTCTCGAGGAGCGCCCGGATGTCGCGCGCGACCGGGATGTCGCTCGCCACGACCTCCTTGATGCGGCCGTCCTTGCCGACGATGAAGGCCGTGCGGGCCGCGATGCCCTTCTCGGGAAGGTAGACCCCGTACTTCTCGGCCACGGCGCCGCGGGGTTGGAAGTCCGCCAGGAGCGGGTACGCGATGCCCTGCTGGGCCGCGAAGGCCTTGTGGGCCCAGATCGAGTCGACGGAGATGCCGAGGACCTCGACCCCGTCGCCGCCGGAGGTGGGCAGCATGCGGCCGCAGTCCCTGGTCTCGCCCGAGCAGACGGGGGAGAAGTCCAGGGGGTAGAACAGCAGAATCACGTTCTTCTTGCCCCGATAGTCGGACAGGGTCACCTTGTCGCCGACGGTCGACGGGAGGGTGAAGTCGGGCGCCGGGTCGCCGGGCTTCAAGGCCATGCGGCAGCTCCTTCGGGTTGGGCCGCGGCCTCATCGCCGCGGGGCGGGGATTCTACCCCGGAGAGCGATCGCATCTCATTCGGGAAGGGGGCCGCCCCTGCGCTTCTCGAGCCAGGCGGCGAACTCGTCCGGACCGAGCGCATTCAGGATCGAGCGCGGCTCCGCCCAGGCCTTCCTCGCCATCCCGACCCCGTACGCGGTGTCTCCGAGACCCCTCACCGAGTGTGCGTCGGGGTCGATGGCGAGCAGCGTCCCGCGTGCGCGTCGAAGCGCCGCCCGGGCCTGTCGCCAGTCGAGGTCCAGCCGGTTGGGAGAGCCGTTGATCTCGAGCGCGCACCCCGAGGCCGCCGCGGCGTCGCAGACGGCCTCGAGATCCGCCGCGAGGCCCTCCCGCTCGAGGAGCAGGCGGCCGGTGGGATGCCCCAGCACGGAGACGCGCGGGTTCGAGACCGCTCGGATCAGGCGCGCGGTCTGTTCGGCGGGGGAGAGACCGAACCGCGAGTGCACCGAGGCCACGACGAAGTCGAAGTGGGCCAGGAACTCGTCGCCGTAGTCGATCGAGCCGTCGGCGAGGATGTCGGCCTCGGTGCCGTGGAAGATCCGCACGCCCGTGAGGCTCCGGCGCAGGGCCCGGATCTCCTCCCGCTGCGCGAGCACCCGCTCCTCGGAGAGGCCGCCGGCGTAGCCCGCGGAGCGGCTGTGGTCGGTGAAGCCGACGTACCGATAACCGGCGTCGCGCGCCGCCAGCGCCATCGTCTCGAGGGAGTCGCGGCCGTCCGACGCGGTCGTGTGGACGTGCAGAACGCCCTGGAGGTCGCGGTCGGTGACGAGCCTCGGGAGCGCGCCCGATCCCAATTCGGCGGCCTCGATCTCGCCGGCGTTCTCGCGCAGCTCCGGCTCGATCCAGGAGAGCCCCAGGGCCCCGTAGATCGCGGCCTCCGAGTCCAGGGGCAGGCGCTCTCGGCCGTCCTCGCCTTCCTCGCCTTCCTCGTCGCGCTGGCGAAAGAGACCGTATTCGTTCAGGAGCAGGTCCATCCTCTTGGCGCGGCCCCGGAGCGCCGTGTTGTGCTCCTTCGAACCGGTGAAGTACAGCAGGGCTGCCGGAAACGCCTCCTCGGACACGACGCGCAGGTCCGCCGCCAGGCCGTCGAAGAACCGAACCGAGGTCTTCGTCGCCCCGGAGCCGACGACGTCCTGGACGTCGCCGAGGGTTCGGAACCAGGCCGAGAGCTCGGCCGGCCGGTCCGAGGCGGCCACGAGGTCGATGTCCTTGACGATCTCGAGGCGCCGGCGGAGGCTGCCGGCCACCTCCACCCGGGTCGCGAGCCCGGTCGCCAGGAGCGCCGCGGAGACCGCCTCCGCCCGCGGCCGGGCGGTCGCGTAGCGAAACCGCCCGGAGGCGCCGCGGACGAAGCCGATGCCCTTGAGAATGTGCTGCGCGCTCTTCGGCCCGAAGCCCCGGATCCCGGTCAGCCGGCCGTCGAGGCAGGCCCTCTCGAGCGCGTCCAGCGAGTCGACGCCGAGCGCGTCGAACAGAGCCTTGACCTTCTTGGCGCCGAGCCGGGGCACCCGCAGACACTCCCGCAGTCCCGCCGGGAACGTCGCGCGCAGCTCGTCGTACACCGGCAGCTCGCCGGTCGCCATGAGGGTCTCGACGTTGCCGAAGATCGTCGCGCCGATGCCGGGGACGTTTCGAAGCGCTCCCGACCGGACGGCCTCGGCGAGGTCGCCCTCGTAGGTCAGCAGCGCGCGGGCCGCATTCTCGTACGCGCGGATCTTGAAAGGGTTCGCCCCCGCCAGCTCCAACATGCCCGCGACCTCGTGGAGGACGCGCGCGATCTCGTTGCGGTCCACGAAGGCGATCTTAGCGGTTGAGAGTTGAGAGTTGAGAGTTGTGAGTCGTCGGAACTCCTTGAGCCGGCTCACAACTCTTAACTCTCCGCCCTCAACACTCCTCGCACCCTGTAGGATCCTCCCGTCATGAAAGTCGACCTCCATTCCCACTCGACCGTCTCGGACGGCACCGACAGCCCGACGGAGCTCGTCGCGCGGATGGCGGAGGCGGGGATCACGACGCTCGCCCTGACCGACCACGACACGCTGGCGGGGCTGCCGGAGGCCCGGGCGGAGGCCGATCGGCGCGGGATCGAGCTGATCTCGGGGGCTGAGATCTCCGCGGAGTGGGGAGGCCAGGACGACATCCATATCGTCGCGCTCTTCGTGGACGAGCGCAACGCGCGCTTCAATGCGGCCCTCGCCGGGAGGCAGGAGGAGCGCCGGACGCGCGGAGAGCGCATGGCGAAGAAGCTGGTCGAGGCGGGCTACGGAATCGACCTCGAGGCGATCCGGGCCGACGTCGGCGACGGCGTCTGGGGCCGGCCGCACCTCGCGCGCGCGCTCATCCGGGCGGGCTACGCCGCCGACAACAACGACGCCTTCGATCGATTCCTGGGACGGGAGCACCCCTGGTACGTGCCCTACGAGAAGTGGAAGGCGCAGGACGTCGTGGCGGCGATCGCCGCGGCGGGGGGCGTCTCGTCGCTGGCGCATGCGGTCTGGTACGAGAACTCGGACAGGCTCATCCGCGAGCTCGCGGCCACGGGGCTCGACGCCCTGGAGGTCCGGCACCCGGATCACGATCCCGAGTTCGAGGAGCGCCTGGCGTCGTTGGCGCGCGAGCTCTCGCTCGCGACGAGCGCCGGCAGCGACTTCCACGGCGCGCCGGAGGGGCGCAAGCGTCCCGGCGGCGTGTTCGGGGACGGCGCGATGCTGGACGCGTTGCGCGCGCGACGTAAGACAGTCGGTAGTCGGTAGTCGGTGGTCGGTGGTCGCTAGTCGCTAGTCGGTCGCTCAGGACGACCGATCGGACGACCGACTCCTGACGACTGACCCCTGACGGCGGCCCCACTCTCGCTCGGACACCATTTGTCCGACGCCCCGGCCCTCAATGGGGCTGTTGAAAAACGCGGCGCTGCGGAAAAGAAATTTTTTTCTCCGCGCGCGACGACGGAGTGACGCGGAAAGCGCATGCGGAAATCGTGGAGCCGATTGACAGCCGCGGAGCTTGAGGGAAGAATCGCCGGAAACTCCGCGATGCTTCAAGAACTTACCGCCGAGAGAACTCTGCCCCAGAATCTGGAAGCCGAACGCTCGGTCCTCGGCGGCATCCTCCTCGATCCGGCGTCGATCTACCTGGTCGTCCCGATCCTCGAGCAGGACGACTTCTTCCCCGACACGCACCGCCGCATCTACGGCGCGATGCTCGATCTCTCCAACCGCGCGACCGAGATCGACGTGCTCACGCTCAAGGAGGAGCTCGATCGCAAGGGCGCGATCGAGAAGGTCGGCGGCGCGGCGTACCTGACGAGCCTGCTCGACGGCGTGCCCGACGTCGGCAACGTCGAGGAGTACGCCCGGATCGTCAAGGAGAAGTCGACCCTCCGGCGGCTGATCCGGGCCGGCCAGCGGATCACGCGGGACGGGCTCGCGGGCGATCGGGACGCCGAGGCGCTGCTCTCCGAGGCGACCGGCGAGATCTTCGACATCGCCGAGGGGGCCGTCCGCGGCGGCTTCGAGCAGATCGGCCCCATCGTCAAGAAAAACCTGGAGATCATCGAGGACGCCCGCGGCCGGCAGGGGATGCTCTCCGGACTGGCGACCGGGTTCACGGAGCTCGACCGCATGACCTCCGGTCTGCAGGGGACCGACCTGATCGTCATCGCGGCCCGGCCGTCGGTCGGAAAGACCTCCTTCGCCCTCAACCTGGCGCAGCACGTGGCGTTTCGCGAGGGCCGCTCGGTCGGCTTCTTCTCGCTCGAGATGTCGAAGGAGCAGATCGGGTTCCGCGTGCTCTGCTCCGAGGCGGACGTGGACGCGAAGAAGGTCCGCGACGGCTACGCCTCGAAGGAAGCCGCCGTGCGGCTCGTCACCGCGCAGGCCAAGATCTCCGGCGCGAGCTTCTACATCGACGACAGCGCCGCGCTCAACGTCCCGGAGATGCGGGCGAAGGCGCAGCGCCTCAAGCGGGAGAAGGGGCTCGACCTCTTGATCGTCGACTACATGCAGCTGATGGCCGGGCACGGCCGGTTCGACAACCGGACCCAGGAGGTCTCGATGATCTCGCGCGGCCTGAAGCTGCTGGCCAAGGAGCTGCGCGTACCGATCATCGCGCTGTCGCAGCTCTCGCGGCAGCCCGAGCAGCGCAAGGGGGAGCTGCGCAAGCCCCAGCTCGCCGACCTGCGCGACTCCGGATCGATCGAGCAGGACGCGGACGTCGTCGTCTTCCTCTACCGCGAGGAGCTCTACGACAAGGAGACCGAGCGCAAGGGGATCGCGGACGTCATCGTCGCCAAGCAGCGCAACGGCCCCACGGGAGACTTCCCGCTGGTCTTCCTGGGCGATCACATGACCTTTGCGAATTACGCCGGTCCCGTCGGCGGCGTGCAGCCCGAGGGGCAGCCCTTCTAGTCGGTCGTCCGTGTCGGTGGACGGCCGTTGAGGCCGCGCACCGGCGAGTTGGGAGAGAATCCCGGCCACGACCCCATGCGTCGAGAACCACCGACCGCCGACCGCCGACCACCGACTCGCGCGGTGATCGATCTCGACGCGGTCGCGCGCAACTACCACACGCTGCGGGACCGGGTGTCGCCGCGGCCCGTGTTCGCGGTCGTCAAGGCCGACGCGTACGGTCACGGCGCCGCGGCGGTGGCGCGCCGCCTCGAGCGCGAGGGTGCGGATCGCTTCGCCGTCGCCAACACGGACGAGGGCGTGGCGCTCCGGCGCGCGGGCGTCGTCGGAGAGGTGCTCCTGCTCTCCTGCGCCGAGCCCGAGGAGCTTCCTCGGCAGCACGCCTACGGCCTGACGCCGACGCTGTACGACGCCGCCCAGGCGGAGGCGGTCGCCGCCGCGGCGGAGCGGCTCTCGGGAGTCCTCCGCGTCCACCTCGAGCTCGACACGGGCATGGGACGTGCAGGGATCCGGCCCGAGGAGCTCGACCGCATTCTCGACCTGTTCCGGCGCGGCCGGCGCGCGCAGATCGCCGGCACCTTCGCGAATCTCTCGAGCGCGGACGATCCCGGCTCGCCGGCGACGGCGCGGCAGGTCGAGATCCTACGCGGCTGCGTGACGCGGATGAAGGACGCGGGCGTCGCGCCCGGGCTCGTCCACCTCGCCAACTCGGCGGGAGTGCTGGCGCATCCCGAGACCTGGTTCGACGCCGTGCGGCCGGGTCTCGCGCTCTACGGGGTGGCGCCGGCGGCCGCGATGGCCGCGTCGGAGTTGACGCCGGCGATGCGAGTCGAGACGCGCGTCGTCGCGGCGCGCCGCGTTCCGGCGGACACGCCTCTGGGCTACGGCGGCCGCTTCGTCACCGCGCGGCCGACGACGGTCGCGGTGCTTCCGATCGGCTATCATGACGGCTTTCGCCGATCCTTCTCGGGCACCGTGTCGGTTCTGCTGCGCGGGAGGAAAGCGCCAGTCGTGGGGTCGATCAGCATGGACGTCACCCTCGTCGACGCCACCGAGACGGGTGCGGAGCGCGGCGATCGGGTGACGTGTCTCGGACGGGACGGCGACGCCGTCGTGTCGGCCTGGGATCTCGCCCGCGCGGCCGGGACGATCCCCTACGAGATCCTGTGCGGGTTCGGACCCCGCGTCCGGCGCACCGATGCGGCCGAGGGCGTCGGCACGTGATCCAGCGCGTCCTCGAGCCGATCGGCAACGTCGTCCTCCGGCTGGTCGAGGAGACCGGCCGCTTCTTCATCATGCTGGGCCGCATCCTCTTCTGGAGCCCGCGGCCGCCGTACGACGTCCGGGAGCACTTCAAGCAGATGCAGCGGGTCGGGGTCGACTCGATCCCGGTCGTCTTCCTGACGATGCTCTTCACCGGCATGGTCCTCTCGCTCCAGGCCTACAACGGCTTCGCGCGGTTCAACGCGACGAGCCTCGTGGGCAGCGTCGTCACGCTGTCGCTGATGCGGGAGCTGTCGCCCGTGCTCTCCGCGCTCATGGTCACGGGCCGGGTCGGCAGCAGCATGGCGGCCGAGATCGGATCGATGCGCGTGACCGAGCAGATCGACGCGCTCGAGGCGCTCGCGACGGAGCCCGTGCAGTACCTCTTCGTCCCGCGCGTGTTCGCCTCGGTGCTGATGATGCCCCTCCTGGTCGTGTTGGGAGACGTCATCGGGATGATCGGCGGTTATTTCGTGGCCGTAAACCTGCTCGGCACCAACTCCCAGACCTACTACGAGAGCCAGTTCAACTACGTCGACATGGTCGACTTCACCTCCGGCATCATCAAGGCGGCCGTCTTCGGCCTTATCTTCTCCGTCGTGGCGTGCGTGCGCGGCTACTACACCGTGGGCGGCGCCGAGGGCGTTGGGCGCTCGACCACGCGGGCCGTCGTTGTGGCGAGCCTGACGATCCTGCTGGTCGACTTCTTTCTGACGAGGCTGCTGTTTTGAGCCGCGAGACCGGGCAGGCCTATCCCGTGAGCTCCGAGGCCAAGATCCGCGTGGAGGACCTCCACAAGTCCTTCGGGCAGAACGTCGTCCTCGACGGAATCGACCTCTCCGTCGCGACCGGCGAGGCGCTGGTGGTCGTGGGCCCGTCGGGGACCGGCAAGAGCGTCCTGCTCAAGCACCTCATCGGCCTGCTCCAGCCGGACTCCGGACGCGTGCTCGTGGACGGACAGGACCTCTGGGCGATGGACCACCTCCAACGCGTCGACTTCCGGAAGAAGTTCGGGATGTCCTTCCAGGAAGGCGCCCTCTTCGACTCGATGACCGTCTACGACAACATCGCGTTCCCGCTGCGGCGCTCCGGCAAGAAGCCGGCCCAGGTCCGGGAGCGCGTCGAGGAGTGCCTGGAGCTCGTCCAGCTGCCGGACATCGCCTCGAAGCGGCCGTCCGAGCTCTCGGGCGGCATGCGCCGGCGCGTGGGGTTCGCGCGGGCGATCGCCCACAAGCCGGAGATCCTGCTCTTCGACGAGCCCAACACGGGCCTCGACCCGATCATGACCGACACGATCGCCGAGGTCATCCTGGGCATCCGCCGTCAGCTGCGCGCGACGATCGTGACGATCACGCATCACATCCCGAGCGCGCGCAAGATCGGAGACCGCCTCGCGCTCCTGTCGGGGGGGCACATCCTCTTCCAGGGGACGCCCGACGAGTTCGTGAAGAGCCCGGACCCGGCCGTCCGCCAGTTCGTCGAGGGGCGGGCGACCGGACCGTTGACGGGAGAGATCCAGACACTGCATCGGAACTATGGGGAGGCACGATGAGTACCGCGGCGAAGGTGGGAGCGTTCTTTCTGCTGGCCCTTGCCCTGACGGGGATCCTCATCTGGAACATCGAGGACCTCAAGCTGGGCCGCAAGCTGGGCAAGACGGTGTCGATGCAGTTCGACGACGTCGCCGGCCTGAAGGAAAAAGCCGACGTGAGGGTGGCGGGAGTGCTCGTCGGCCGGGTCGCGAGGATCCGGCTGGTAGGCGGACGCGCCGTCGTCGACGTCGAGCTCGAGAAGGACGTCGACCTGCACCAGGGGGCCTCGGCCGACATCGCGACCCTCGGGATGTTGGGGGAGAACTACATCGAGCTGATCCCGGGGTCACCGAGCGCCCCGAAGCTCCCCGATGGCACGATCCTGAAGGGCCGGGAGGGCGTCTCGCTCGACTCCGTCAGCCGCCTCGCTCGCGACATCGAGGTCGACCTGCGCGACGTGACCGGGAACCTGACGAAGTCGCTGGGCGGCCAGCGCGGGCAGGAGCGGATCGAGGCCGTCGTGGACAACATGGTCAAGCTCTCGCAGTCCCTGCGCCAGCTGATCGACACCAATCGGGCCGGCATCGATGCGACCACCAACAACTTCCGCGAGTTCTCCTCGAACATGACCACCCTCGTCGAGCGCATCGATCGGCTGGTCGCGGCGAACCAGGGCAACGTCACCGACACCGTCACGAATGCCAAGGAGCTTTCGGCCAAGCTCCAGGCCACCGTCGACAACATGAACGCGATCACGGCCAAGATCAACTCGGGCCAGGGCAGCGTCGGTCAGCTCGTGACCAACGACCAGACGACGAAGAACCTGAACGATGCGCTGGTCGCCGTCAAGGAGGGCGTGAACAGCGTCACCGGCGCGCTCACGGAAGTCAAGAAGCTCAACTTCGACCTGGGGATCCGGGAGGAGTACCTGACGGGTCCAGGAAAGGGGAAGGGCTATCTGACCCTGGACATCCAACCGGTGGGCAAGCCGCGCTTCTACCGCTTCGAGCTCTCGAGCCAGCCGTTCGGCAAGCGGACGGAGTCGACCAACATCACGACGACGACCTACCCGGACGGCCACACGGAGATCACGCGCGAAGACGTCACCACGTACAGGCAGATTCCCGCCGTCTCCGCCGAGGTCGGCTATCGGCTGGGGCACTGGGTCGGACGCGCGGGGCTCATCGAGAGCACGGGCGGCGCCGGCATCGACTACCTCACGCTCAAGGACCGCCTGCGCTTCTCGGCCGAGATGTTCGACTTCGGGCGCGAGAACTACAACCCCCACGGGAAGTTGACCGCGCGGTACTACTTTTCGCCGTCCGTCTTCATCACCGGAGGCTGGGACGACTTCCTGAACACCAAGAGCAATTCGGACTCGGTCTTCGTCGGCGCCGGGGTGCGCTGGGGGGACGACGCCATCAAGTACCTCGCGGGCACGGCGGCGAGCGCCACGCACTGAGAGGCGGACCGGCGAGCATGGCGCGTTCGGTTACCGTCTTCGCCTGCCAGACCTGCGGCGCCCAGTCCTCGAAGTGGCTGGGCCGCTGCCCCGAGTGCGGCCAGTGGAACTCCTACGTCGAGGAGGTGCGCGCGGAGCCGGCCCGACCGCCGGCGCCGCCCGGCGCGGCGGCCGCGGCCGTCCCGGTGTGGACCGACCGGACGCCGGCGGGGGAGTCGGAGGAGCGGCCCCGCCTGTCGACCGGCCTGCCGGGCCTCGACCGCGTGCTCGGCGGCGGGCTCGTCCCCGGCTCCGTCGTCCTGTTCGGCGGCGAGCCCGGAATCGGCAAGTCGACGCTCCTCCTCCAGGCGGGCCGCGGCCTCGCGCAGCGATCGCGCGACGTGCTGTACGCGAGCGCGGAGGAGTCCGTGCAGCAGGTGCGCCTGCGCGGCGAGCGCCTGGGCATCCGGGAGGAGCACCTCCTGATTCTCTCGGAGACGGATGTCACGCGCGTCCTCGCGGAGGCGGAGGCGCGCCCGCCGGCGGTCCTGGTCATCGACTCGATCCAGGCGGTGGCGCTTCCGGACCTCTCCTCGACTCCCGGAACCGTCTCGCAGGTCCGCGCGGCGGCGGGCGAGCTCACGCGGTACGCCAAGAAGCGCGGGATCCCGGTCCTGCTGGTCGGCCACGTCACCAAGGACGGCTCGCTCGCGGGACCGAAGTCGCTCGAGCATCTCGTGGACGCGGTCGTCTCGATCGAGGGGGATCGCAGCTCGGCGAGGCGCCTGCTGCGCGTGACGAAGAACCGCTTCGGGCCGGTCGACGAGATCGCCCTCTACGAGATGACGGGAGAGGGTCTCGCGGAGCTGCCCGATGCGTCGGCCACTCTCCTCGCCGAGCGTCGGGCGGGACTGCCGGGAAGCGCGGTGACCGCCGCCCGCGAGGGGACGCGCTCTCTGCTCGTCGAGATCCAGGCGCTCGTCGGCCCCGCGGCCGCGGGCTCGCCGCGTCGCGTCGCGATCGGAGTCGACGGCGGGCGGCTCGCACTGCTCCTCGCCGTGCTCGAGGGAGCCGGCGTCCCGCTCTCCGGGCGCGAGGTCTTCGTCTCGTGCACGGGCGGGATCGAAGTGTCGGAGCCGGCTGCCGACCTCGCCATCGTCGGCGCGCTGATCTCCTCGGCCCGGGGGACGCCGCTGCCCGACGCGAGCGTCTTCTTCGGAGAGATCGGTCTGCTCGGAGAGGTGCGGCGCGTGCCCTCGGCGGCATCGCGGCTCAAGGAGTCGGCGGCGCTGGGGTTCCGATCGGTGTTCCTGCCGTCCGGCAACGCCGGCGACGCGGCGGGGTTTCCCGATCTCGACCTTCATCCCGTGGACCGGGTTACGGAGCTCCTCGGCAGGGTGGGGGCGCCGCCGTCTTCCCGAGGAACGAAGTGACGAGGGATCTCTTTCGAGCCCGCCTGCAGGATGGAGAGAGATTCCTCGGGCCTCGCGGCCCTCGGAACGACAGACCCTAGCCCTCGAGGTGCTCGGGGAGCGAGTCCGTCAGCTTCCGGTACGCGTCGAGGTACTTCTCCCGCGTCGTCCGCACGACGCCCTCGGGCAGCTTCGGCGCGGGCGGCCGCTTGTTCCAGCCCGTGGACTCGAGCCAGTCGCGGACGAACTGCTTGTCGAAGGACGGCTGGCTGCGGCCCGGCGCGTAGTGCGACGCGTCCCAGTACCGCGAGGAGTCCGGCGTGAAGGCCTCGTCGATCCAGACGATGCGGCCGTCGAGCCGGCCGAACTCGAGCTTCGTGTCGGCGAGGATGAGCCCCCGGGAGGACGCGTACTCGCTGGCACGGGCGTACAGCGAGAGCGTCAGGTCGCGCAGGCGTTCGGCCTCGCCCTCGGGGAGCGCCTTCGCCATCGTGTCGAAGGAGACGTTCTCGTCGTGGCCGTGCTCGGCCTTCGTGGCGGGCGTGAAGATCGGCTCGGTCAGGCGGTCCGCCTCGCGGAGTCCCTTGGGCAGCGGGATCCCGCAGACGGCGCCGGTCTTCTTGTAGTCGGACCAGCCCGAGCCGACGAGATAGCCGCGGGCCACGCATTCGAACGGGATGACCTCGCACTTGCGGACGAGCACCGAGCGCCCCGCGAGGAGCGGCATGTCCGACTGGAGCGCCTCGGGGAACTTCATGACGTCGGTCTCGAGGATGTGGTTCTCGACGTCCTCGAACTTGCGGAACCAGAAGTTGGAGAGCTGCGTGAGGATCTTGCCCTTGTCCGGAATCCCGGGCGAGAGCACCACGTCGAACGCCGAGATGCGATCGCTCGCGACAAGAAGAAGTGAGTCGCCGAGGTCGTAGAGCTCGCGAACCTTGCCGCGGCGGGACAGGGTCGCCGCCGAAAGATGGGTCTCGGTGATCGTCGTCATGGGGGGCTGAAGTTAGCACAGTTGGGTGAGGCAATCGTTGTATCGTTGCGCGCCAGGCGGATCTATGCGAATCCATTTGACGGAGACGGTTCCGAGGGGCGCGTCCGCGAGAGTCGCGCTCCTGCACGAGGGTCGGGACCCGGCCGCGGGAGCCCGCGCGTCGGTCCGCGGCGCGCTGCGCCAGGCGGTGCGATCGGCGCGCTTCCGCGGCGAGGACAAGGAAGTCGCGACCGCGGGGGCCTGGACGCTCGTCGGGCTCGGACGGTCGCCGGCGTCTCCCGGCCGCCTGCGCGCGGCGCTGCGCCGGGCGCTCAAGGACGTCCGCAAGGCGCGCCGCACGGCGCTCGTGCTGGACTCGGGCCTCACGGCCGACGCCGTTCGCGCTCTGCTGCCGCAGGTCGCGGGGTCCGACTACCGCTTCGAACGCTACAAGACGCGGAGCAAGGCGAAGCCCGGGAAGGCGGCGGACCGCGAGCCCTCCGAGCCCGTCGTGGACGTCGTGACTCCGCCGGACGTCGACGCGAGGGCCCTCGCGGGCGCGGCGGACCGCGCGCGCGCCGTGGCGCAGGCGTCGGCCTGGGCGCGCGATCTCGGCAACACTCCGGGCAACGACCTCGGGCCGCGCGAGTTCGCCCGGGAGGCCGGCGCGCTCTCGAAGCGGCGGGGGCTGCGCTTCCAGGCGCTGGACAGGCCGGCCATCGAGCGCGAGAAGATGGGGGGCCTCCTCGGCGTCAACGCGGGCAGCGCACGGCCTCCGGTCTTCCTCATCGGCGAGTACGCGCCGAAGGGCGCGCGCGGAACGGCGGTCCTGGTCGGGAAGGGCATCACCTTCGACAGCGGCGGGATCTCGCTGAAGCCCGCGGCGTCGATGGGCGAGATGAAGTACGACATGATGGGGGCGGCCACCGTCTTCGCGTGCCTGGCCGCCGCGCGCGACCTCAGGCTGCCCGTCCGCGTCGTGGCGCTCGCGCCCGTGACCGAGAACATGCCGGGCGGAAACGCGACGCGGCCGGGCGACATCCTCCGCATGCGCAACGGCAAGACGGTCGAGGTCGACAACACGGACGCCGAGGGCCGGCTCATCCTCGGCGACGCGCTGTCGTACGCCGAGAACTTCCGTCCCGACGTCCTGATCGACTACGCGACGCTGACCGGCGCGGTACTGATCGCCCTGGGCAGCGAGTGCGCCGGCCTGATGAGCTCCGATGAGCGGCTGGCCCGCGAGCTGACCGAGGCCGGCGAGGCGACGGGGGAGCGCGTGTGGCGGCTGCCGCTGTGGAGCGAGTATCGCGACAACCTCAAGTCCGAGTGGGCCGACATGCGCAACACGGGCGGCCGCTCCGCGGGAACGATCAACGCCGGAGTCTTCCTGAACGAGTTCGTCCCGCCGGGCGTCGCGTGGGCCCACGTCGACATCGCCGGCGTCGCCCACTTCGAGCGCGAGCAGGGTGGCTGGCCCGCCGGCGCGACGGGGTTCGGGGTCGCGCTGACGATCGAGTTCCTCGAGCGGCGCTTCGGCGCTCCGGGATCCGCTCGGTCCGCGCGCGCGTGACCGATCCGGCGAGCCCGGTCGCCCTCGTCACCGCGGCCAGCCGCGGCATCGGCGCGGCGTGCGCGAGGACGCTGGCGGGACGCGGCTACCGCGTCTCCCTGCTGGCGCGCTCCGACGCGGTCCACGCTCTGGCGGCGGAGCTCGCGGGCCTCGCGACGGTGGGCTCGGTCGAGGAGCCGTCGGACCTCGCGGCCCTCGTCGAGCGCACGCTCTCGGCGTGGGGCCGGATCGACGCGGTCGTGAACAACACGGGACATCCGGCGAAGGGGGATCTCCTCCAGATCGACGATGCCGCCTGGTCGCAGGGCTTCGGGCTCATCCTCCAGAGCGTCATCCGCATGGCGCGACTCGTCACGCCGGTCCTCCGGCGGCGTGGCGGCGGAGCGATCGTCAACGTGTCGTCGCTCTGGGCGGTCGAGCCGCACCTCGACGCGCCGGTCTCCTCGACGCTCCGGGCCGCGCTCTCGAGCTTCACCAAGCTCTATGCGGACCGCTACGCCGCGGACCGCATCCGGATGAACTGCGTCCTCGCGGGCTTCGTCGACACCTATCCCGTCGCCGAGAAGTTCCAGCAGGCGATCCCGATGCGGCGCGTCGCGGGCCCCGAGGAGGTCGCGCGCGTCGCGGCCTTCCTCCTCTCCGACGACGCGGCCTACGTCACGGGCCAGAGCGTTCGTGCGGATGGAGGCCTGACCCGGAGCCTCTAGACGGCGTCTGTCCCTCGGGCGAAAGCCTTTGACTCGCCGGGACCGCTTTGTTAGGGTCCGCGTCACCATGCCGCTGCGCGAATTCGCGATCGGTTCCGTCGGGGAAGAGCTCTTCCCGAAGCTCGTCGCCGGTCTCGCCGAGGCGTTCGACGATCCCGCGCGCGACCGGAACGTCGTCGTCCGCGACGCGCTCGCCCAGCTGTACCTCGGACGCGAGATCGCGCACGACGAGATCCTGCGCGACAAGAGCACGCCGCCCGCCACCCGTGCGCTCGTCGCGTCGTTCGATCCGCGCAACGCCACGCTGGAGGCGGAGTACTACCGCGAGATCGATCTCGAGAAGTGGGCGAGGGTCAAGCCTCTGCTGTGGTTCTGGCAGATGTTCGATCACTCGCCGGTCGGACGCAACGTCCGCCTCGGGACGCAGATGCGCTACATGCTCGCGAAGCGGATCTTCAAGAAGTGCGGCGACAAGGTCCGGATCTTCCACGAGGTCGAATTCTCCTTCGGCTACAACCTCTCGGTCGGCGACGGCGTCACGATCCACCGCAACGTCCTGATCGACGACCGCGGCGAGGTCGTGATCGGCGATGAAGCGTCGATCTCGGACTACGTCAACATCTACTCGCACGCGCACGCGGTCGAGGACATCCACGACATCAAGCTGCACAAGACGGAGATCGGCCCGCGGGCCCGCATCACGTACCACTCGGTCGTGCTGTCCGGCGTGAAGGTCGGACCCGACGCGATCGTCGGCTCGATGGGGGTGGCGTCCAAGCCGGTCGAGCCGGGCTGGATCGTGGGCGGCATCCCCGCCAAGCAGATCGCGCAGAAGTCCGTCAAGTAACCCGGCGGGCCGCACGGCCGCGAGCGACCGGCGGTAAGCTTCCCGGCGTGCTGCGCCGGTTGAGGATCAAGAATCTCGCGATCGTCGAGGACGTGGAGCTCGAGCTTTCCGAGGGCCTGACCGTGGTCACGGGCGAGACCGGCGCCGGCAAGTCGATCCTGGTCGACGCGCTGACTCTGCTCGCGGGCGGGCGCGGGTCTTCCGAGCTGATCCGCGAGGGCGCCGAGCGGCTGACCGTGTCCGGCGAGTTCGACGGAGACGCCGCCGTGCGCTCCGTCCTCGCGCAGGCCGGGCTGCCGGAGTCGGATCCCGTCCTCCTGCGGCGCGAGCTCGCGCCGGACGGCCGCGGCCGGGCGTTCGTCGAGGACGAACCGGCGGCGGTGCGCACCCTGGCCCGCATCGGGGAGGCGCTCCTCGCCATCCACGGACAGAACGCCGAGCTCGAGCTGGTCGCGGCGGGCGCGCCGCTCGAGCTGCTGGACGCCTTCGCGAAGGCCCACGCCGAGCGCGACGCCGTGGCCTCGGCCGCGGCGCGCTGGAGCGAGGCCCGCGAGCGTCTCGAGGCGCTCGAGGGCTCCCGGCGCGAGCGGGAGGCGCGGCTCGAGATGCTGGAGTTCCAGATCCGCGAGATCGACGCGGTCGCGCCCGTCGAGGGGGACGAGCTCGAGCTTCCGGCCGAGCGCGACCGGCTCCTGCATGCCGACCGGATCCGCCAGTTCGGGGAGGCGGCGCTGCGCGCGCTCTCCGAGGACGAGGGCTCCGCCGCGGACCGGCTCGGCGAGGCCGCGCGCGCGTTCGCGCAGCTCGCGGCGATCGATCCCCGCGACGCCCCTCACCGCGACGAGGCGGAGGAGCTCAAGCGCCGGGTCGCCGACCTCGCCGCCGCGGCTCGCGACGCGGCCGGCGCGATCGAGGCGGACCCGGACCGACTGACCGCGCTCGAGACACGGCTCGGCGAGATCGCGCGCCTCAAGCGCAAGTACGGCGGGTCGGTCGCCGAGGTGCTGCGCCGCGCGGAGGCGCTCCGGGCGGAGGCGGCCGACCTCTCGCACATCGAGGACGCGCTGGGCCGCCGGCAGGGCGAGGAGGCCGCGGCCGCGAAGGACTACGCCGCGTCCGCGAGCGTGCTCTCCGCGAGGCGCCGCGAGGCCGCGCCGCGGTTCGCCGCGGCGGTCGAGAAGGAGCTCCGGGGCCTCGCGCTCGAGAAGGCGCGGCTGCGGGTCGCGCTGGAGTCTCTCGAGGGCGGCATCCCGCGCCCGGGAGGCGCGGAGTCCGCCACGCTCTTCTTCGCGCCCAATCCGGGCGAGCCCGAGAAGCCGCTCGAGAAGATCGCGTCGGGAGGGGAGCTGTCCCGCGTGCAGCTCGCGATCCGCACCGTGTCGGCAGGAAGGCGGAGGGGACGCACGCTGATCTTCGACGAGGTCGACGCCGGCGTCGGCGGCCGCGTCGCGGAGGTCGTCGGCAAGAAGCTCCGCGCGCTCGCGCAGTCCGACCAGGTCCTCTGCGTCACGCACGTGCCGCAGATCGCGGCGCTCGCGGACCGGCACTTCCTGGCGGAGAAACGCGGCGTGCGCGGCCGCACCGTCGCCTCGGTGCGCCGCCTCGAGGGCCGGGAGCGGATCGAGGAGATCGCGCGCATGCTGGCGGGGGAGAAGGTCCCGGAGACCGCGCTGAAACACGCGCGCACGCTGCTGGAGGCCGCGACGCGGTGAGCCCGATGAGCCGCGATTTCGACCGCGATCGCCATTCGCGATCGGTCCTCTTCCCGGGCATCGGCGCCGCGGGACAGGAGCGGATCGGCCGGACATCGGTCGCTTTCGTGGGCGTGGGCGCGGTCGGCGCCGCCGCCGCGGAGATCGCCGTGCGAGCGGGCTTCGGCGGCGTCACGGTCGTCGACCGGGACGTCGTCGAAGCGACGAATCTCTCGCGCCAGTTCCTCTTCGACGCCGCGGACGCGGAGGCGGTGCGGCCGAAGGCGGAGGCCGCCGCGGCGCGGCTCGCCGCGATCGATCCGTCGGTGCCGGTCAGGCCCGTCGTCGCGGACCTCGAGCCGTCCAATGCGCGCGAGGTCCTCGCGGGGCACGACCTCGTCTTCGACGGGTCCGACAACTTCGAGACGCGCCTGCTCGTCTCCGACGCGTCGCGCGCGCTTGGCCTCCCGTCGCTCTACGCGGCGTGCGTCGGGGAGGAGGGCCGCGTCGCGCTCTCGATCCCGGGCGCGACGCCCTGCCTGCGCTGCTACCTGGAGGCGCTTCCGCCGCCGGGCTCCGGCCCGACCTGCGACACGGCCGGAGTCGTCCCGAGCCTGCCGCCGCTGGTCGCGTCGATTGGCATGGGCGAGGCGATCCGCTGGGCCGCCGGCGAGGCACCGACGCCGGGGCTCCTCTCGCTCTCCGTGTGGACCGGCGGCTTCCGGTCCCGCCGGCTCTTCCACGACGCGCGTCCGTCCTCCGCGTGCCCGGTCTGCGCCGGGGGCCGGTTCCCCGCGCTCGAGGCCGGAGCCGCCGACACGGTGAAGCTCTGCGGACGCCGGTCCGTCCAGATCACGCCCGCGCGCCGCGTGCGCCCGGACTTCGAGGCGCTCGAGCGGCGCCTGACGCGGCTGGGACGCGTGCGCCGGTCCCCCCAGCTCTTGAATGCGGACGTCGAGGGCGAGGGTCTCTCCCTCTCGATCTTCTCGGACGGCCGGTGCGTCGTGCGCGGCACCGACGATCCCGTGCGCGCGCGGGTCACCTACGACCGCTACGTCGGAGGCTGAGCTGAAGCGCATCCGGCTCGAGCAGCTCCTCGCCTCGACGGCGGAGGCCTCGGCGCTCGCCGCGTCGCTGCGCGCGGGCGGCGTGGCGGCCGTCCCCACGGAGACGTTCTACGGCCTCGCGGCGGACCCGCTCTCCGAGCGCGGCGTCGGGCGGATCCTCGCGATGAAGGGCCGCCCCGTGGGGAAGCCGCTGCTCGTGCTGTTCGGGGAGCGGAGCCAGCTCGCGGCTCTCGGCGTCGCGGCCAGCCCCGAGTCGCTGGATCGCTACTTCGCCGTCTGGCCCGCGCCGCTGACCGTCGTCCTGCCGCTCGAGAAGCCCGTGCCCGCGTCGCTCAATGCGCGGTCGCTGGCCGTTCGCCTGCCGGCGCACGCGGCGCTCGCCGCGCTGCTCGAGCGGATAGGGCCCGTCACCGGAACGAGCGCGAATCGGTCGGGGGAGCCCCCGTGCTTCCGCGCGGCCGCGGTCGAGGAGATCCTCGGCGACGAGCTCGACGTGATCGTCGACGGCGGCACGACCCCCGGCGGCCTCGCCTCGACGCTGCTGGACGCCACGGTGGATCCGCCCCGCGTCCTGCGCGAGGGCGCGTTCCGCTGGCCGCCGGCGCGCTAGCCCGTCCGCGAGCCGTGAGCCCGCTTCACTCGTGCTAAATTGCGCGCTTTCATGGGCATCGTTCGCGAATACGCCGGGAACACTCCGGAGCTGGGGCAGCGCGTTTACCTCGCCGAGACGGCGGCCGTGATCGGCGACGTCGTCCTCGGGGACGACGTGTCGGTCTGGTACAACTCGGTGGTTCGCGGCGACTGCAACTTCATCCGCATCGGCCCGCGCACCAACATCCAGGACAACTGCGCGGTCCACGTGACGGTGAAGACGCATCCCACGGTCCTCGAGGAGGAGGTCACCCTGGGCCACGGAGCGATCGTCCACGGCGCCGTCGTGCGAAGGGGCGCGCTGATCGGCATCCGGGCGACGGTGATGGACGGCGCCGACGTCGGCGCGTCGGCCTTCATCGGCGCGGGCGCGCTCGTCACGCCGCGGACCGTCGTCCCTCCCCGGACGCTGTGGCTGGGCGCGCCGGCGAAGCAGGCGCGTGTGCTCTCCGACGCCGAGGTGGAGGACCTCCGCCGCTACCACCTCAACTACCTCGGCTACAAGGAGGAGTACTTCCGGGTCGACGGGAAGTGGGCGCGGTGAGCGAGCGGATCCGCGCGCCCAAGGGAACGCACGACCTCCTGCCGCCCGTCAGCGAGAAGTTCGCCGCGGTGGAGGACACGGCGCGGCGCGTGTTCGGCTCGTTCGGATACGCCGAGATCCGCACTCCGATCTTCGAGAGCACCGACCTCTTTGCCCGCTCGGTGGGCGACACGACGGACATCGTCCACAAGGAGATGTACACGTTCGCGGACCGCAAGGGCCGGTCGCTGACCCTTCGTCCCGAGAACACGGCCGGCGTGGTTCGCGCGCTGGTGGAGAAGGGCCTCCAGGAGATGGCCCGGCCGATCCGGCTCTGGTACGCGGGCCCGCAGTTCCGCTACGAGCAGCCGCAGGCCGGCCGCTACCGCGAGTTCCGCCAGATCGGGCTCGAGCTGGTGGGCGCTCCCTCGGCGGCCGGGGACGCGGAGGTCCTGATCGTCCTCTTCCGCTTCCTGGAGGCGCTCGGGCTGACGGACCTGATCGCGACGCTCAACTGCATCCCCGCGGGGAAGGCCCGCGAGGCCTTCTCGAGGGCGCTCCAGGAGCACGTCCGCCCGCATGCCGGCCGCCTCGGCCCGGAGGACGCGCGGCGGATGGCGGAGAATCCGCTGCGGCTCTTCGACTCGAAGGACCCCGAGGCGCGCGAGATCCTGAAGGGCGCACCCGCGACGCTCGACTTCCTCGACGACGCCTCGCGCGCGCACCACGAGGAGCTCAAGCGGCTGCTCGCCGCCGCCGGCGTCCGCTTCGTCGAGAGTCCCGGAATCGTGCGCGGGCTCGACTACTACACCCTGACGGTCTTCGAGGTCGCCTCGGAGAAGCTCGGGGCGCAGAACGCGATCCTGGGGGGCGGGCGATACGACCACCTCGTCCGCGAGCTCGGCGGGCCGCCGACGCCCGCCGTGGGCTTCGCGATCGGGGAGGACCGCCTCGTGGACGTCCTCTCCCAGGATCCGCGGCCCGCCCGCTCCGTCTTCTTCGTGATCCCGTCGTCGGAGGCGGAGGTCTCCTACGCGCTCTCGCTCGCCGACGAGATCCGGCGCTCGTCGGAGGGCGCGGTCGTCGAGACGGACCTCTCCGGGCGAGGCCTCGTCAAGGGACTCTCCCGAGCCGGCCAGGTCCTCGAAGGCGGCGGCGCCGGCGACTATCCGTTCCGGGTACGCGGCGTCGCCGCGGTGCTCGTCGGCAGCCGCGAGCGCGAGGAGAACGTGGTGACGCTGAAGGACCTCGCCACGAAGGCGCAGGAGAGCTTCCCGCGCGAGGAGCTGGCGGGCCGCCTCGGAGCGGCGAGGGAACGACGATGACGTCGAGCACGAAGCGGCAGCCGGCCGGCGAGCTCCGCGCGAAGGACGCCGGGCAAAGCGTCCTCCTGAAGGGCTGGGTCGCGCGCCGACGGGACCTGGGCGACCTGATCTTCCTGACCGTGCGCGACCGGAGTGGCTTCGTCCAGGTCGTCTTCGACAAGCAGCGCTGTCCGCCGGCCGCGGTCGCCGCCGCGGGTGAAGCCCGGAGCGAGGACGTGGTCGCGATCGAGGGCGAGGTGGTGCTCCGGGCGGAGGCCCAGCGCAACGCCGAGCTCCCGACGGGCGAGATCGAGGTCGTGGCGGCGCGGCTCGAGTTCCTCTCGCGCGCGCGGACGCCGCCCTTCGTCGTCGAGGACCGCACCAACGCCACCGAGGAGCTTCGCCTCGAGTACCGCTACCTGGACCTGCGCCGGCCGGTCATGCAGCGGAACTTCGTCCTGCGCGACGAGATCGCGTTCCGCGTGCGGAGGGTCCTGCACGAGCGCGGGTTCCTGGAAGTCGAGACGCCGATGCTGACGCGCTCGACGCCGGAAGGCGCGCGCGACTTCCTGGTGCCGTCCCGCGTGCACCGCGGCCAGTGGTACGCGCTGCCGCAGTCGCCGCAGCTCTTCAAGCAGATCCTGATGGTGTCGGGCTTCGAGCGCTACTTCCAGATCGCCCGCTGCTTCCGTGACGAGGACCTGCGCGCGGACCGGCAGTTCGAGTTCACGCAGATCGACCTCGAGATCTCGTTTCCGACCGAGGAGGACGTCTACGACACGGTCGAGGCGTTCCTCGTCGAGGCGTTCGCGGCGGCGGGAATCGAGGCGGAGCGTCCCTTCCCGCGACTGACCTACCGGCAGGCGATGGATGCCTACGGCACCGACCGGCCGGACCTCCGCTACGACCTGCCGCTCTGCGACCTCTCGGCGGAGGCGGCGGGAACCGGCTTCGTCCCCTTCGAGAAGGCGCTCGGAGCGGGCGGCACCGTCCGCGGCCTGCGCGTGCCGGGCGGCGCCGCGCTCTCCCGCAAGCGCCTGGACGAGTGGACCGAGAAGGCGCGCGAGCACGGCGCGGCCGGCCTCCTCTGGATCAAGACGGCCGGAGGCGAGGTCACCTCGCCGGCGAAGAAGGGGCTCCCTCCCGGCAAGCCGGAGGCGCTGCTCGCGAAGGCCGGCGCCGCCGACGGCGACCTCCTGCTGCTCGTGGCCGACTCCGAGAAGGCGGCGCTCGCCGCGCTCGCCGCGCTGCGGGCGGAGGCCGCGCGCGAGCTCAAGCTCGTCGACGAGTCCCGATACGCGTTCTGCTGGGTCACGGAGTTCCCGTTGCTCGGACAGGACGAGCACGGGAACTGGTTCCCCATGAACCACCCGTTCACGGCCCCGCGCGAGGAGGATCTCGAGCGCCTCGAGAGCGATCCGGGCAGCGTTCGGGCCCGCGCCTACGACGTGGTCGTCAACGGCTGGGAGCTGGGGTCGGGATCGATCCGCATCCACCGCGCCGACCTGCAGGAGCGCATCTTCCGGCGTCTCGGCATCGGCGAGGAGGAGGGCCGCGAGCGCTTCGGCTTCCTGCTCGAGGCGCTGCAGTACGGCGCGCCGCCGCATGGCGGCATCGCGCTCGGCCTCGACCGCATCTGCGCGATCGCCGCCGGCGCGTCCTCGCTGCGCGATGTGATCGCGTTCCCCAAGACGACGTCCGGGATCGACCTGATGACGAAGGCGCCGGCGCGGGTCTTTCCCGAGCAGCTCGCCGAGCTGGGGCTCGAGCCGCCGAAGAAGTCGGGAGCGTGACACCGCCCCGCGGACCCGGCGCCTCGCACCCGAAGGAGGCCGAGCCCGAGCGGATCGAGACCCCCGGGACGGCGCCGAGCACGATCTGGGTCGGCGCGGGAGTGCTCGACACGGCCGGTCGCTACCTCGCGTCCCCGTCGGGGCGTTTCCTCCTCGTCGGCGCGGCCTCCGCGCGGACGTGGACGGAGCGGCTTCGCGCCTCTCTGCCGTCCGCGCCGCTTCTCGACCTCACGATTCCCGACGGAGAGGCCGCCAAGACGCTCGCCTCGGTCGACGCCATCGCCGAGGCCGCCTTCGCGGCGGGCGTCCGGCGCGACGACGCGATCGTCGCCGTCGGAGGCGGAGTGATCACCGACGTCGCCGGCTTCGCGGCGGCGGTCCTCCTGCGCGGCATCGCGTGGAACGCGGTCCCGACCACGACCGCGGGCATGGCCGACGCGGCGATCGGAGGAAAGACCGCGGTCAACCACGCCCGCGGCAAGAATCTCCTCGGCGCGTTCCATCCGCCCCGCACGATCCTCGTCGATCCGCTCTGCCTGGGCTCGCTGCCCGACCGCGACTATCGCGCGGGCCTCGTCGAGGCCTACAAGGCCGCGTGGATCGCCGATGCCGCGCTGGCGGCGCGGGCCGCCGCGGCGCTGCCTTCCATCCTCGCACGCGAGGCGGCTGTGCTGCGCGACCTGCTCGCCGGCGCCGCCCGCGTCAAGGCGCGCCTGGTCTCCGAGGACGTCCGGGACGCCGGCGCACGCCGGCTGCTCAACTTCGGCCACACGCTGGGCCATGCGATCGAGGCGGCCGGCGGATACGGCACGCTGCGTCATGGCGAGGCGGTCGCGTGGGGCATCGCGGCGGCGCTCGAGATCTCCCGCCGCCGCGCGGGCCTCTCCGATTCCGACGCCGGCGCGGTGCGCGCGGTGCTGAGCGGCCTCGGTCCCTTTCCCGCGCCCGTGCGCGATCCCAACGTCCTCCGGCCCTTCCTGGGCCTCGACAAGAAGGCCACGTCGCGCGGAACGGCCGGCATCCTCCTCGAGCGCATCGGCCGCGCGCGCGTCGAGGAGTCGGTCTCCGTGGAGGAATGGCTGCAGGCAGCCGCTATAATGACGTTATCGTGACCGGCAGCGCCACGCGGCGTCGCATCCGCCTGTTCGTGCTCCTGTCCGGTGCCCTGATCCTCGCCTCCCTGGTCCCCCTGTTGGTCGCGGAGGCCGTCCTGATCCGTCGGAACCGGCGGACCCTCGAGACGCTGGAGGAGAAGTACCTGACGCGGTCCTCGGCCGCGATCGCCGACCACATCGCGGCGTTCTACCAGGCGGCCGACCAGCAGCTGAACAAGGCCGTCGACGCGATCCGCCTCGCGGCCCACCTGACCGGAAAGGACCCGTTCGGCTCCGCCGAGGGGCCCGACATCCTGAGCACGGTCCTGCGGGCGCCGGGCCAGCTGGCCGCGATCCGGGGGGTCAACCTGAGCGGGGAGGGGAACTTCGTCGGCCCCGACCTCCATTCCAAGGAGATGGACTTCGAGTTCCGGAAGGGGTTCGAGTCGGCGCGGGACGGCGTGGAGTACACGGGCGATCCCTTCGTCGTGCAGGAGATCGGCACGGTCGCGGTCCTCGCAGCGCCCGTCACCGCCGAGAAGAACAACCGCA